>Ga0209254_10002487_pt1 | contig 16737 bp, 15 predicted proteins | sample FrelakmetDIP11DI_FD_187148 | JGI IMG/M metagenome (GOLD analysis project Ga0209254, IMG submission 187148) | Freshwater lake sediment microbial communities from the University of Notre Dame, USA, for methane emissions studies - DIP11 DI (SPAdes)... | ecosystem: Environmental > Aquatic >... | reverse complement strand
TGCACTGGCCGGTGCAGGCGCTGCGGGCCAACGCGGGACGCGACCTCTGCCTCCTGTATACCCGAGAGGCAATCGGTGTCCCGATCGTAGTCGAGGACAGGCCGCCGCGGATCGATCAGCCCGTGGTCGCCATCGGGTTTGCCGGCGGCGCGGGTCTTCGTTTCAGTGCCGGGAAGGTCAAGGCCGTCTACGACTTCGACGGCGGGAAAGTGATACGGAGCGACTCGGCGTTCGCCTCGGGCTCGAGCGGTGGCGCTTTGCTCGACCTCCGAGGGAGGCTGCTCGGCATTGTCACGTTCAAGTCGCACGCGGGCCGCGTCTACCACTTCGCATTGCCGGCGCAGTGGCTCCGGGAAGAACTCGCGGCGCCGCGCGTCGAACTGCGCGCATCCGGTGCGATCGGACCAGCCTTCTGGCAGCAGCCGCTCGACGCGCAACCGTTCTTCCTGCGTGCGAACCGGCTGGAGGCCGATCGGCAGTGGCAGGCGCTCGCAACCCTTGCCGACGCGTGGATCGCCTCGACCCGCTCCGACGCGAACGCCTGGATGACGCGCGGCAAGGCGGAGTTCAGGATGCAGCAACTGGACAAGGCGGTGAGCGCCTTCCGGGAATCGGCGCGGCTCGATGGCCAGAACAGCGAAACTTGGTACTACCTCGGCCTCGCCCATGCAGCGCGGGGGGATCTCTCGGACGCCGTGGAGTGCTACCGGCGGTTGATGGCGCTTTCGGAAGACACCGCCCTAGCGCTCTCGCGCGAAGCAGGTCTGTGCGGTGGCGAGCTGACAGTGCGCTGCTAGCTGCGCGAGCAGGCGCTTACTTCAACGATTCGTAGCCATCGGCCGAATGAGGCGACGGCGGTCTTGAGGAGGCAGTGTTGAAAAAGATCGTGAGATCCGTGATTGTAGGGGCGTTCATGCTTTCGCTCGCAGCCGGCGGTGCCGCCTGGGGACAAGCGGGCACAGGTAAACCGTCCGTGGCCGAGCGCGCCGTGTTCATGGGCGACCACCTGCACAGCACCACGCCTGCCACAACGCTGGAATACCGGTTCACGCGCCGCGGATCGCTAGACCCGGCCTTCGAGGACATGGTGAAGCTCCTCATCTTGCCGCAGGACGCCGCCGGCGGTGCCGCGGGTGGCAGGCCTACGGCAGTCGTGTTCTTGAGCGGCGACCGGCGTGTAGAGCTCGCGCCGATCGGCAATGCCGCGGGGAATCCTGTGATTGTTTACTTCCTCGAGCGCGACATCCGCGAGATGGAACGGCTCACCGGTGGCAAGGCGAACTACCACCGCAAGCGGATCCGCCTTGCACTCGCCGAGGACGAGGTGGTCGAAGCGACGGAGATCGAATGGAACGGCGCGAAGGTCCCCGCAAAGCGCGTCGTCGTGACGCCGTATGTCGATGACGAACTGAAGCAACGTTATGGCCGCTTCGTCGGCAAGCGCTACGAGTTCGTGCTGAGCGACGGCATCCCCGGATCGCTGTATCGGATCGCGACGACCGTCCCAGGCGCCGGCGGCGAGCCGCTCGTCGAAGAGACGCTCACGTTCTCCGGGGTGAAACAGGGCGTCTCACCGCCCCCTGCCCCGGGAAAGAGCTGAGCGTCCGCGACCGCCCGCCCCCTCGATCGGGGGGCGGCGTCAGCCCCGACTCCCTGTCACGCTGGGCCGGTCGCGCAGGGTCTTGTTCTGGTCGATCAGAACCGGGGGCCTGCTGTCAGCCCGCTGGTAGCCCCGGCCAGATCAACAGTTCGCCGCGCCCGCCGGCGCGCCAATCGCCGACGGCGCGCTCGACGCGCACATCCGCTTGCGCGGTGTGGGCCCATGGCGCCGGGAGGTCCCGCCAGGACCGAGCGAGCAATGTGAGCCAACTCGGGGTCCATGTACCGGTCGCGGCGAAGCCCTTCGGCAAAGCGCGTGGAGAACGCGCGCAGATCAGCGTCCCTCGGCGCATGCCGACAAGTAAGTCCTCGCCCATATCGCCCAGCACCACGAGTGTGCCCGCGATCATCCGCGCGCCGCACAGGGCACCGGCGTCGCCGGCGATCAGAATCTCACCACGGCGCATCCGCTCGCCGCAGCGGGCGCCAACCTTGCCATGTACGAGGATGCGACCGCCCCGCATGCCTTGACGCTCTCCGAGCGCGGCACTCCCGACGCCGTCGCCGGCATCGCCACGAACCTCAATCATCCCGCCGCGAAGGCCCATCCCCAAACCGTCGCCCGCCGCGCCCCGGATGACCAGACCGCCGCCTCGCATCGCCAGCCCAGCCTCACGGCCACACGGGCCGGCGACCAGGATCGCGCCGTCGCGAAGCCCCGCGCCGACGCGATCGAGCGCGCCGGTCTCGCCATCGAGCTCGAGCACGTCGCCTTCAGTCGGCGCCAGCCGGAACCAGTCGCCGACGCGACTCGGCTGCGTACCCACCGATATGAACAGATCGGCGACAGCCCGCTCCGATAGTCCCGCGACCGCGGCCGGCGTGAGTGCCGACGCATCGAGCGGCACCGGGGGTCGCTTGGCGAGCGTCAGGCGCCAGCTCACGCGAGCACCTTGTGCAGATGGAAGTGGAATTGCCCGAGTTTGCCGCCGTAGTTCCCGGCAGTGATTCGCGTGACACCGGCAGTGCTGCCTTCGGAGGTGATCGCCTCCAGCCCGGCCCGCATCGCAGCCGAGATATCCTCCGCGGTGAGGCCATCGATCACGATCTCGAGCACCGCACGTTCGTCGGGCTCGAGCGCCGAGCGCGTGAATTCGCGCAGCGTCGGGCAATAGGCGTCATTCGTGGAGGCACCGAGCGCCTTGTACTTCGAGCCGACCTTCGACCCCGAACGCACGACCCCGCCGGGGAAGGGCATGATCACGTTCGGCAGACGCCGCATCGCCTCGATCGCTCGCTCGCAGGCCCGAAGTGCCGCGTCGTGGGAGCGTGCTACCACCAGGAAGTTGCCGCCCCCGACGGCCTTCACCATGCCTGTCGTCTCCTGGACGAGGAACTCCCCGTCCATCACGGGAATGCGCCAGTAGCGCCGGCCACCGATCACCTTGGAAACCTGGTAGCCGTCGCCGAAGTAGCGCAGGCTCTTGCCGAGCGGCACCGGTTCGCCGTCGAGGCCCGCAAACGCCGCCGATCCGGGCGAGGTCAGGATGCACTGGCCCACGCGGCGCTCGATCTGCTTCGCGAGCTCTTTCGACGACACGGCGAAGAAGAGCATCGCCACCCCCGGCCGCCCATCCGGGGTGGCGCCGGGGTCGAGCTCCGCCTCGATGCCCGCCTCGACGCCGCACGCGATCACCGACGTGGCGAATCCGGTCGCGGCCACGGCCGCCTTGTGCGCCCACTCCGAGTTGGGCGCGGTGACGACGACGCGCGTCGCCTTCATGCCGAAGGCTTCGGCGAACGTGTCTTCGATACGGATGCCGTTCCGGATCAAACTACCGTCTCCGGGCGGCGCGCACTTCCGCGCCGCGCCCGCCGCTAAACGACGCGAGTTCCTCTTTCGAGATCGCGAAGTGCTCGACCCGTACTGTCCGATAGCGTTCGAAATGCTCGGCGACCGGCCCCTCGATGCCGCGGTCGTATTCGGCCGCAATGGTCTGCACATACCCCACGGGCATGGCGATGCACCGGCCGTCCCGTACCACCAGGTCGCCGCGCTTGAACACATAAAGCGGCGACGCGAACCTGCGCTCCGGGTCGGGGTCCTCGGGGTACACGACGATGTCGGCGAGTGCACCCTCGCCGAGATGCCCGTGGTCTGCAAGGCCTAGGCTCTTCGCGGGCGCGGCGCGGGTCATGATCGCAATCTCGTAGAGCGAATACTCGCGCTCGAGCGAGCCCAGCACCGTGGCCTTTTGCGCCTCGGGGTGGATGGTCGCCAGCACCGAATTGCGGAAGCTGCGGTCCATCAGCAGCTTGATGAGATGCGGGTAGCTCGTGAACGGCCCGCCGTTGGGGTGATCGGTCGTGAGGAAAACCCGCCACGGGTCGCGCACAAGCAGGAAAAGCTCGAGCCCGATCGCCCACTGCAACGCATTCACGAAGTCCGTGTCGCGATACCGGAACGGGACCACGCCGCAGCCGGCGTCGCACTCGATGTCCATCACCACCGACTTCTTCGGGTGCGCGTAGCGGCTGCCACGGTACTGCAGCATCGAGTCTCCGGAGGCGGTCACCGTCTGCCCGAAGATGACCTGCCCGACGTCGATGCTCACATTCGGGTTCGCGTTCACCGCCTCCGCGATCCTGGCCGCGGCGGAGGAAAACTTGCGCGCACCCTCCGTGCCGTAGCTGTGGAACTGGAGATGCGTCAGGTGGATGGGCAGCCCCTCGGCCGCGGCAATGGTGGCGAGCGTCGTCTCGACGTTGCCCGGCACGCCGAGGTTGCACGCGTGCAGATGCAACGGATGCGGGACGCCGAGCGTGTGCACGGCGCGCGTGATCGCGCCGAGCACCTGCCGCGGCGTAATGCGATAGTGCGGATGCGGCTCGTCGAGATCCATCGCGCGCTGGTTGAACTTGAACGCACTGATGCCGCCCGGGTTCACCACCTTGATGGCGATTGCCTGGGTCGCGGCGAGCGTCCACGCGACGTAGTCGGCGATCGTCCCCGCGGCGGCACCGTTCGCGAGCATTTCGAGCAGCAGATCGTCGTTGCCGAGCAGCGCGTAGGCGCCCTTGTCCACGATCGGCACGTCCGCCATCTCGAGATGCGCGTGGCGCGCGTTCATCGGCAGCATCGCCGGCTCGAAGCATGCGGTCACGCCCATCTCGGCATAGCGGACGCCGGTCTCGATGCAGTTCGGCATCGGCGCGCTGAGGCCTTTCTCGCCGTGGTCCGTCCCGCACGAAGAACAGCTCGCGCGCGGCCGCGGCCGGGTGAGTTCCGGCAGGAGCAGTCGCGCGATGGTTACCTTGCCCCCGGCAATGTGCGTGTGCGGATCGATGGCACCGGCCATCACGACCTTGCCCGCGAGGTCGATCGTTTCGTCGGCTTGCTCCCCGCCGCCGGGCGCCGCGACCATGCGTCCGTCGCTTACATAGAGGTCGCGAACGACGCCATCGATGCCGTTCGCGGGATCGACGACGCACGCGCCCTTGAGACAGAGCGTCATGCGAGGGCGCTTCCTGCGGCGACGCCCTCGAGCCGGGCGAGCACCTCCGCAACGCTTGGCACAGAGGCCTCGACGAACGGGACCAGCGGCAGCGCGACAACGCCGTCGGCGCGGAAGATCTGGCCCCGCACGTGGACGCCGGGGACGGCCACGGGAATGAATATCTCGGGCGCGGGCTGTTTCGCATCCAGCGCGGGCGCCACGACGATCTCCCGTGCAGAGGCCACGCGGGCACGCGGAGCGCCGGCCCAGGCGGCGACGTTCACGACGACGTCAGGCACCCCTGCCTCGATCCACCGGGCGGCACTGAATCGCTCTGCGTCATGAGTCGGTACCCCATCGACGAAGGCCACCGGCAATCCGAATCCCGCGAGCCACCCCGTGACCTGGTTCGTCGTCGTAAGCGTGGTATCCGGAACGAGCGGCAGGCCGGCGAAACGTGTCTTGACATTCAAGGCCTCGATGAGCGCGAGGATTGCCTCGACGATCAGCTCCGCGTGCGGCGCCGGGAGACGGCCGGCTTCCCACGCGATGACCCCATATTTCGCTCGCTGCAGCGTTTCCACCCACGCCGGCGTGCTTGCCTCGTCGGAACGCGCGACGCCGCGCACGCCGGCAGTGATGCGCAACAACGCGTCGAGGATCGCGCCGCCTTCGGCATCGTGCGTGAGCCCAAGCGCAAGTGGCGCGAGCTTGCCTGCGAGCGCGGCATCCGGCGGCCCAAGGTAGTGCACGCGCCGGTCGGCGACGCTCGAGAACAGCGCCTGTGCAGGCGCCGCCACCCGCTGCACGAACCGCGGATACGCGCCGATCGCATCGGTGCCCACGAGCACGAAGCAGTCGGCATGGTTACGCGCCTCGGAGTACGTGGTCGTGATCCAGCCGCGACGCTCGAACATGCGCTGGTTGGGCAACGCGCGGCTGCTCGCGAGGTGGCCAAGCACCGCGTTCCGGCGCTGCGCGAGCCGGATGGCCGCACGCGCCCCCGCGACGTCGACGGCAAGGCCGGTGACGAGGATGCGCTCGCCACCGTCGAGGATCTGCTGCGCCGCCGAGAGCGCTTCCTCGGCGGTCGCCGCCCGTCCGGCGACCTGTGGTTGAGAGGCGAGCAGGCGCTGCTCGCCGAAGCGTAATCGGCTCCGGGCGCAGTCGACCTCGGCGTCGAGGCGGTCCGCCGCGACGCGCAATTCGACGTCGTCGCAGGCGAGGCCGCAGAAGGGACAGACGACGCGGTGGGGCACGATCGAGATGTAAGGAGGCGTGGTTTTCGCCGAACTGTCGGCGCGGGCGATACATACCAGAAAGGAGCGGGGCATTCCACTCGCGTTCAGTCGCTGCATCTCGCGTGCCAGGTGCGAGGGGGATGGGCGCAGGCTTCCCTGCACGCGGGGAATGCCCTTGTTGGCTCGCCTGATGCGCTCGTCCGCGCACGGAGGCTTCATTCCGGACCAGTAGGTGCCGTGACATTGTGCTCCGTCTGCGGAGCAGGCGCGCCCGAGCGAGCGCGGATAAGCCGGTGATTGAAGCGCGCTTTTGCCCTTGGCACGGGAGTTGCACTAGGGAACGGCCTCGGTTCGTGAGGAGGGCGCTTGCCGCTACCAAACGTTCCGCGCGGTCAAGAGCGGCAAGTGGGTCGCCTGCCGGTGCGGAACGGCAACACAACCCATAGATGGTGCAATGTCACGCTCCGCCGCGATCGAAGTTGCCGCTCCTGCCCGGCTGCACCTCGGATTTCTCGACCTCAACGGGAACTTGGGCCGCCGCTTCGGGAGCCTCGGCCTCGCTATCGATGCCTTTCCGACCATCGTGCGTGTGGCGTTTTCCGGTCACGATCAGGTCGTGGGAACCAACGCTGCGCGGGTCGGCAAAGTGCTCGCGCGATTGCGCCAGCAGCTCGGCTTCGATTCGCCGCTCGAAGTGGAGCTGGTCGCTGCGCCACCCCCGCATGCCGGGCTCGGCTCGGGCACCCAGCTCGCGCTCACACTCGGGACGGCGGTCTGCCGCCTTCACCAGCGGACCGTTGCGCCGGGCGAGCTCGCGACGCTGCTCGGCCGCGGCCTGCGGTCGGGCATCGGCTTGGCCGCGTTCGAGCAAGGGGGATTTGTGGTCGATGCGGGCGCAGCGCGCGAGGATCGCGCACCGACGACGCTGGTGCGCATCCCGTTCCCAGATTCCTGGCGCGTGATGCTCGTGCTGGATCCCACCGGGGAGGGCCTTCATGGCGCCGAAGAGGTGGCCGCGTTCCGCGCGCTTCCGCCACAGGCGCGCGATGCCGCCGGAGAGCTCTGCCGGCTCGCGCTGATGGGCGTGCTGCCGGGTCTCGTCGAGCAGGATCTCGAGCAGTTCGGACGCGCGGTGACGCAGATACAAGCAATCGTCGGCGATTACTTCAGCCCTGCGCAGGGTGGGCGGTTCCTGAGTGCGCGCGTTGCGGACGCGCTGGAGTGGCTTGCCGCCGAGGGCGTGCATTGCATCGGCCAGAGTTCCTGGGGGCCGACCGGCTTCGCCATCGTCGAGAGCGGACAGGCAGCGGAGCGCCTGGTCGACGCGTGGCAGCGGCGCACCCGCGTGCCACCGATCGAGTGGAAGATTTGCGCGGGCCGCAACGAGGGTGCCCGCATCTCGATGCGCGCGGCCGGACGCAGCGTCGCGGCGCTGAGCTCGTACTGACACGGAGGCGAGGTTGAGCGAACGTCGTTCCATCCTGCACATGTTTACGCCCGGGGCGCAGATGAGCCCCTTCGACATCAATATCGCAGTCGACGCGGGCTTCGACGTCGTCGTGCCGCACGCCAGCATGGGCCTGAACGACGTTCCGGCGCTCACCCAGGACGCGATCTTCTCGCGCGGCCCCAAGGGCGTGAAGCGCACCGCGATCTTCATTGGCGGTCGCGAGACCGGTCTCGCCGACGACATGCTGAACGCCGCACGCAAGGCGATGGTGCCGCCGTTCGAGGTGTCCGTGTTCGCAGACCCGAGCGGCGCGTTCACCACTGCGGCCGCGATGGTAGCGTGCGCCGAGAAACTCCTCGAGCGCGACCATCACGTCGGTTGGAAGGATCTCAACGTGGCCGTGGTCGGCGGCACCGGTCCGGTCGGCGGCGCGGCGGCGGTGCTTGCGGCGCAGGCGGGGGCGAAGGTCACGGTCACGTCGCATTCCGATCTCGCGCGCGCCCAGCGTGTCTGCGCGGATCTGGAACACCGCTACGGCGTGCGCGTGACCCCCCTGATCGTGCGCGACGCGGCGCAGCGCACGGCCCTGCTGGCCGACGTGCACGTCGTGCTCGCCTGCGCAAAGGCCGGCGTGCGCGTCGTCTCGGCGGAAGACTTGCAGGCAGCGAAGGCGCTCCTCGTGGCGGCCGACGTAAACGCCGTACCGCCGGCAGGCGTGGAGGGCGTCGGCGTAATGGACAGCGGCAAGCCGTTCGCCGCAGCCTCGGGCAAAGCGCTCGGGCTCGGTGCCCTGGCGATCGGCAACGTGAAGTACCAAACCGAGAAGGCGCTCTTCGAGGCGATGCTTGCCGCGGAGAAGCCCGTGTATCTCGACTTCCGCGAAGCGTTCGCGACCGCAAAGCGCCATGTCCCCTGAGCCGGTCCTGGTCATCGGCACCAGCGTGCGCGCGCTCGCCCAGATGGCGAAGCGCGCGGGGCAGCCCGTGGTGGCGATCGACGCGTTTGCCGATTGCGACACGCGGGAAAGCGCGCTTTCCACCTCATCGGTCGCCGTGGACGCCGAGTACCGGTTCGCACGCGAGCCGCTCATCGCGGCTGTCGAGTGCGCGGCAGCGCGTTGGAATCCGAAGACAGCCGTGCTCGCGAGCGGCTTCGAGGCGGCCCCGGAGCTCATCGATGACATCGCCCGAATCGTGCCGGTCGCCGGCAATCGCGCGAGCAGCGTCCGGCGGGTCAAGGAACCCTTTGCGCTCGCTTCCTGCCTTGAGGCGCTTGGCGTCCCGCATCCCAGGACCCGGCCGGAGTTGCCCGTCGACGCGCGCGACTGGCTGGTGAAACGGCGGGGCGGCACGGGCGGCGGCCACGTGCGATATACGCCGGCGGGTGGGACACTCCTCCCCGACGAATATGCACAGCGGCGGGTTGCCGGTGAACCGGTGTCGGTACTCTTTCTCGCCGACGGCGGGCAGGCGCGACTGGTAGGCGCAAATCGGTTCTGGACGCGGGGCAAGGAATCGCGCTTGCCATTCATGTTTGCAGGCGCGGCGAGCCTCTCGTTGGGAGCGCTTCCGTTCGGTGCTGAGATCGGCGCGGCTGTCGCCGCCCTGACCGCGACGACCGGACTGGTCGGCCTCAACGGCGTCGATTGCCTTGTTGCCGAAGATCGGTGGTGGCTCATCGACGTGAACCCGCGGCCGACCGCCACCGCGGAGCTTCACGACGGCAGGTGGGCGGGCGGTCTGTTCCCGGCACACCTTGCCGCAGCGCGCGGCGAGTTGTCCGGCGATGCGCGGGTAGGCGTTTCGGACACGCGCGGTTTCGAGATCGTCTACGCGCCGCGACTGCTGCGTATCCCCCAGGACGCGGCGTGGCCGGAGTGGGTCACGGATCGCCCGCGCGGCGGGAGCTTCGTCGCGGCCGACGAGCCGGTGTGCACGGTGCACGCAGAAGGAAACGACCTCATCACCGTTCGCCGTGAGCTTGCGCAGCGCGCCACGGCAGTTCTCGGGCGTCTCACGGCGAAGGCGGCATGACGACGCTCGCACCCGCGCACCGCCCGGGCGTGCGCCTCAGCGCTCTCGCGAAACCGCTTTGCGATGTGCTCGTCGACAGTGCCGCCGCGCTTCGCCTCGCTGTGGAACGCAGCGCGTCGGGCGCGACCATCATCGACGCGGGCATCGCCGCACCCGGCGGCCTCGAAGCCGGGCGTCGAATTGCCGAGCTCTGCATGGGCGGATTAGGCAGTGTGCGGTTCCAGGACGCGGGTGGGCCGTGGCCGGTCACGGTGTTCGTGCATTCCGCACAACCCGTGCTCGCGTGCCTTGCGAGCCAATATGCGGGCCTTTCGTTGTCGCACGGCGAGGGCAAAGGCAAGTTCCAGGCGCTCGCATCCGGGCCCGGCCGCGCGGCGGTGGCGCGCGAGAAGCTTTACGAGGAGCTCGGCTACGACGATCGCGGCGCAGCGCACTGCGCGCTCGTGCTCGAAGTGGACAAACGACCTCCCGAGGAGATCGTGCAGAAGGTGGCACGTGACGCCAACCTCGCACCCGAGGCGATTGTGTTGGTGCTTACTCCCACGAAGAGCCTCGCTGGCACTGTACAAGTCGTCGCGCGCGTGCTCGAAGTCGCCCTGCACAAAGCGCACGCCCTCGGGTTTCCGCTCGACGCGATCATCGACGGCGCAGGGTCGGCCCCGCTGCCGCCGCCGGGCAAGGATTTCCTCGCGAGCATGGGCCGGACCAACGACGCGATCCTGTTCGGCGGCCGGGTGCAGCTCTTCGTCGCGGCCGACGATGATCGCGCAGCGGCGCTCGCGCGTGACCTCCCGGCATCCGCCTCGCGCGACTATGGGCGTCCTTTCGCCGAGGTGTTCAAGGCGTTCGAGTACGACTTCTACAGGATCGACCCGATGCTGTTCGCGCCGGCCGAGGTCGTGGTGACGGCAGTCCCGAGCGGCAGGAGCTTCCGCAGCGGGCGCGTCGACCCCGCACTGATCGAGCGCTCGTTCTTGGGCTGACGATGCGCGTCGCAATCCTTACCGACGAAGCTGGCTGGCACGGCGTGCGCCTCCGGGCGGCGTTCGCGGCGCTCGGCGTCGAAGCCAAGGTCGCCGCGCTGGCGGCGTGCCGCATCGATCTCGACCGGGGCGTGAACGGACTCGTGCTTCCGGGGTTCGCCCGTGTGCTTCCCGATGCTGCGATCGTGCGCAGCGTTGCCGCGGGGAGCTTCGAACAAGTCACGCTGCGTCTCGACGTGCTGCACAGCCTGGAGCTGATCGGCGTCCCGGTCGTGAATCCGGCGCGGGCAATCGAGCGCTGCGTCGACAAGTCGATGACGAGCTGGCTGCTCGCGCGCGCTGGTATACCCACGCCTCCAACATGGGTCACGGAATCGCCGACCGAGGCGCGTCGCGTGCTCATGCGCGAAACCGCGCACGGGCATGATCTCGTGCTGAAGCCGCTTTTCGGATCGCAGGGGAAGGGAGTGATGCGGCTGGGTGCCGGCGATCCCCTCCCGGACGCGGACGCCGTGCAAGGCGTGTTCTACCTGCAGCGGTACGTCCTGCCGTTCGGCGCACGACATCATGACTTCCGCGTGTTCGTCGTCGGCGGTACGCCGCTTGCGAGCATGGAGCGACGAGGACGCACCTGGGTGACCAATGTCGCGCAGGGCGCGCAGGGGCTCCCTGCGCCCGCAGACGCGGCGCGTGACCGCCTCGCGTGCGATGCGGCGCGCGCAGTCGGTGCCGACTATGTCGGCGTCGACCTCATCCGCGACGCAGGCGGCCGGTGGCAGGTGCTCGAGGTAAACAGCATGCCGGCCTGGCGCGAGCTCCAGCGCGCGACCGGCGTCGACATCGCCGCGGCGCTCGCGCGGCACGTGGTCAGGCAGGTCCGGCCGGCGGAACCGCGGGAGCACGCACGTTGAGCCTCCCGTCGCAGCGTTTGACCCGCCCGCTGTTGATGCAGGCCATCCGCGACGCGTGTGCGATGGACGTGCAGGCGTTCAAGCCGGGGAACGTCAGCCTGAGCGTCCCGGGCCACGGCATGGAAGCGAGGCACTTCCTGGTCAGCGCCGAGCTGATCGCGGAGCCTCTCACCGAGCCGGGTGCGAGCGTCGGGCAGCGGATTTTCGGCGCCATCCAGGCGACACGCGATACGCTGCCCTTCAACACCAACCTGGGCATCGTTCTCATGATCGCGCCGCTCGTGCATGCAGCCATGGCTTGGCGCGAGCGCATGACGCTCGAAGCGGAGCTCCGACGCACGCTGGCGGGGCTCTCCGTCCAGGATGCCGATCTGGCGTACCGCGCGATCCGACTCGCCGAACCGGGAGGCTTGGGGACGAGCGAGCGGCACGACGTGCGCGACCCGCCCGCCGTGACCTTGCTCGCTGCGATGCGCGAGGCCGCCGAGCGCGACATCGTGGCACGCCAGTACAGCACTGGTTTCGCCGACGTGTTCGAGCTTGCGGTGCCGCGCTTGCGCGCGGCGCGCGCGCGCTGGGACAGCGACGAGTGGGCGATGGTCGCGACCTACCTTACGCTGCTTGCACGGACGCCCGACACGCACATCGCGAGGACGCACGGGCTCGCCGCCGCCCGTCAGGTGAGCGACGCGGCGCGGCTGTTCGACGCGCTGCTCGGCGATCTCACCCATCCGCACGAGCTGCTTCCAAAGCTGCGCGATTGGGACGAACAATTGAAGCAACGTGGATGGAATCCCGGCGCCACGGCGGACCTGTCCGTGGCGGCGGAGCTGGCGGTGAAGCTCGAAGACCTCGCCGGCGAAGCATCGACGGCCCGGACGGCTGCGGCCGACCGAGCCGCGATTTGGCACGGCCTCGCGTGAACGAATCGTCGCAGACGACACTGAGCACGCCGACCAGGGCCGATTCAACCACCCGAGAAAAGGAGAGCATGATGGCTAAAATCAACCGCGTCCTCGTCGGCGAGTCGCTCGTCGGTGACGGCAATGAAGTCGCGCACATCGACCTCATCATCGGCCCGCGCGGCAGCGCGGCCGAGTCGGCGTTCTGCAACGCCCTCACCAACAACAAGGACGGCTTTACCTCGCTGCTTGCCGTGATCGCCCCCAACCTCGCGTGCAAACCGAGCACCGTGATGTTCAACAAGGTGACCATCAAGGGTGCGAAGCAAGCGGTCCAGATGTTCGGCCCGGCACAGCGCGCGGTGGCGATGGCGGTGGCCGATTGCGTGCAGGACGGCACCATCCCGGCGGACGAAGCAGACAACGTCTTCATCTGCGTCGGCGTGTTCATCCACTGGGAAGCGGCCGACGATCGCAAGATCTACGACTACAACTACGAAGCCACCAAGCAGTCGATCAAGCGCGCCGTCGCGGGCGAGCCCTCGGCAGCCGAAACGGTCGCGAAGAAGGGCACCATGGCACACCCGTTCTCGCCGAAATAAAAGGGCGAGCGCGGTTCGGACGCTTGCAGAGGTGGCCTGCGCGGGATCGTTCTCGCGCAGGCCTCTTCACTGTACGAGGTGTGCGACATCACCCGGGCTGAGGGCGCCCGAATGCAGCGCGGTTGCGATGAGAGCACCTCGAACGCCCTGAGCAGAGAGGCGCTCGAGATCGCTGCGGCTTCGCACGCCGCCGGCGGCATAAACCGACACGCTGCACCCTTGGCGGGCGGCGTGTGCCTGGGTCACCGCGATGCGCTCGAAATCCGGCCCCCCCTCGTTGCCCACGCGTTCGAGCGTCATGACGATCACGCGCTCGGGCCAATCGCCCACGTCTTCCCAGGCGCGTGCGGGGTCGACACGTTCGGCGCGGTGATCGAGCGACAGGATCCATTGGGTCTTCGGGCCGAATCCTGGGAGCGCGGAAGTGCCACAGAGCGTCTCGGTCGCCACGACGGGGACGACGTTGGCGGGCCACACAACGCGTGCCAAGTCGGTGGCGTCACCAATGCCGGCATCGAGCCACAGCGTGCAGGCCGGGAACGCGGCAGCGATCCGTTCGAGCACGTCGCGCTGCGGACGTTTCTCCACGAGCGCGTCGAGATCTGCGATGTAGAGCGTGCGCAATCCGAATGTGTCCAACAAGGCGCGGACCACCTTGAGCGGTGCGGACGATGAGACAAGCGGCGAGTCGATCGGCCGATAGCGCTCACGCTCGCCGCGCCGCGCATGCACGACCACGCCGTGCCGCAGGTCGATGACGGGAATGATCTCGAAGGCCATGCGTCCGGTCGCATTCGTGTTCGAGTATGCCACGGCCGGCGGCGTGGCCGAGGCCGCGAGCGCCCTCGTGCGTGAAGGCGCCTTGATGGCCGACGCGTTGATCGAAGACCTCCTCGCTAGTGAACGCTACACAGTCCGGACCGTGCGTCGGGACGGCGTCGTCCCGTCACCGCGCGGGGCGGCTACCATCGTAATCCGAACGCCTGAGGATGCGCTGCGAGTGTTGGATGCGGAGGCCGGGGACGCAGCGATTACGTGGCTCATCGCACCCGAAACCGGCGGCGTGCTGCTGCGATTGACGCAACGACTCGAGGCCCGGTGCCTCCCGTTCGCCGGTGCGCGTGCTGCGGCGGTGGCGACTGCCACGTCGAAACGGCGCACCGTCGAGACGTTGATCGCGGCGGGCATTCGAGTCGTGCCGACACTCGCTCTGTCCGAGGCGGAGGCCGCTGCACTCGGCGACGGCCCCTACGCCGTGAAGCCCGACGACGGCGCCGGCTGCGAGGCGATCCGGCGTGTGGGCTCGCTCGCGAGCGCACGCGCGGCTGCTCAATCGCTCGGGATCCGAGAGCCCGTCGTCCAGCCCTGGGTCGAAGGCGATGCGCTCAGCCTGTCGTGCGTAGCGCACCGCGATCGATGCGAGCTCCTGTGCGTGAATCGACAGCACATCGCGCTGGAGCGCGAGCGCGTTGAGTTTCGCGGCGTGACCGTGTCCGTCGGCGATCACGGGCTGTCCGCCCCGGAGGCGCTTGCGGCCGCAGTCGCGCGCGCCATCCCCGGTCTTCGCGGCTACTTCGGAATCGATCTCGTCCACCGCGGCGATTCGGTCTTCGTGCTCGAAGTCAATCCGCGGCTCACCACATCCTACGCTGGGTTGAGTCGGGCGCTCGGAATCAACGTGGCCGCGCGCATTCTCGACGATCTCGGACCGGACCCGGGGCCGCTCGCCCACCCGGGCGCACGTCCGTTGGCGATCTGTGTCCACTGACCTGGGTCAGCGCTTGCGCGAAGGAGGCAGCCTAACGCGGCGTGCCACCACGCCACGCGCGCCGGTGCTTCCGGCCCGACTGTCACGGGCCGGTGCCGGCTCGGCGATCGGCTGGGACATCGGTGGCGCACATCTCAAGGCTGCAAGGGTCGACGCCGCGGGTCGGCTCGCGGTCGTGGTCCAGGAGCCGTGCGCGCTCTGGCAAGGGCTCTCTGAGCTTGACCGTGCGTTCCTCCGCGCCCGTGAGAAGCTCGGGGATGCGGCCCGACATGCGTTCACGATGACCGGTGAGATGACCGATCTCTTCGCCGACCGGCGCCAGGGCGTGCGAGCGCTTTGCGATTGGATCCAGGGGGCGGTGGAGGCGGATCGGGCGCGCGTCTTCACTTTGGCGCACGGGTTGGTACCACCCAACGTCGCGGCAACCTGCTGGCGCGAAACGGCCTCGGCCAACTGGGCGTGCGCGGCGTCATGGCTTACCAAGCACGTCGATCACGCCGTGTTCGTCGACGTGGGGAGCACGACGACCGACATCGTGCCGATCGCAGCATCACGCGTCGCGGCGCGCGGTCGGACCGATCACGAGCGCCTTGTCGCGGGCGAGCTTGTCTACACTGGTGTGGTGCGAACCCCAATCATGGCGCTGGCGCGAGAGGTCGACTTTCGCGGTCGGTCCGTGCCCCTCATGGCCGAGCTTTTCGCCACCATGGCGGACGTGCATCGCCTGACCGGCGATCTCGTCCCGGCGTTCGACCAGGCAGCGACCGCGGACGGACGTCCGCGAACGCGCAAAGCAAGTGCGGCACGCCTTGCGCGCATGATCGGTGCGGACGCGGGCGATGCGAGCCTGGCCGAATGGACCGTGCTTGCGCGCCGGTTCGCGGAGATCCAGCGCGAGTCGCTGCGCGCCGCTTGGGAACGCGTGGCGGCTGCCGTCCCCGAGGTTCGCGACGCACCGTTGGTCGCCGCGGGTGCCGGTGCGTTCCTCGTGCGCGCGCTCGCGAACACGGTGGGCCGTGATGTGCACCACTTCAGCGAGTTCGCGCCGCGCGCGTCGTCCCGTGCGCGGCTTCCCCTGGCGATCGATGTCGCCGCGCCCGCCGCGGCGGTCGGACTTCTTGCCCGGCAGGCGCCGCCGGTTCTCACGGAGTGAGCCCATGTGGGTGGTGAAGCTCGGCGGTAGTCTCGCAGCGACCGGCTCGCTCGGCGTCTGGCTTGCGACGCTGGCGGCCCGCGGGGGTGGCCGGGCGGTGATCGTGCCTGGCGGCGGTCCCTTCGCGGACCTCGTGCGCGAGGCGCAGGAATCGCTTGGCTTCAGCGATGCCGTCGCACACCGCATGGCGATCCTCGCGATGGAGCAGTACGGCCTCATGCTCGCAGGCATGCAGCCGGAACTCGTGCCGGTTGAATCGGCCGAGGCATTGCAGGCGGTACTCCGCAACGCGCGCGTCGCGATCTGGCTGCCCGGCACGATGACCAAGGGCGCCCTCGACATTCCGGCGAGTTGGAACATCACGTCGGACAGTCTGGCCGCATGGCTAGCGAACGCGCTCTCTGCAGAGCGGCTGATGCTGGTAAAGGCCTGCCAAGTGTCGGGGACTCTCGACGCGGAGAGCTTGCGCGACCAGGGCATCGTCGATCCGGCGTTCCCCGACTTCATCGCCGATCGCGGCTTCGAGACTTACGTGCTCGGCGCGAACGACCACGCGTGCCTCAAGACGATGCTCGGCGATCCCCTCGGGGGTGCGCCG
>Ga0209254_10002486_pt1 | contig 16737 bp, 15 predicted proteins | sample FrelakmetDIP11DI_FD_187148 | JGI IMG/M metagenome (GOLD analysis project Ga0209254, IMG submission 187148) | Freshwater lake sediment microbial communities from the University of Notre Dame, USA, for methane emissions studies - DIP11 DI (SPAdes)... | ecosystem: Environmental > Aquatic >... | reverse complement strand
AAGCAAGGAGCGAATCCAGGTTTTTCAAGGCATCGTCATCGCCAGAAAAAATGGCGGTATAGAGGAAACCTTCACAGTTCGCAAGATGTCATCCGCTATAGGTGTTGAGAAGATATTCCCACTTCACTCGCCAACCGTTGATAAGATAGAGGTCGTTCGTCACGGTCGTGTAAGAAGAGCAAAACTTTACTTCTTGCGTGATAGAATTGGTAAAGAGCAACGCCTCAAAGATCGTCGTCCAAAGGCTAAAAGTCAAAAACCTAGCTGATGAATCCAAAGCTTAAAAGAGAAATCTTAGAGTGGGTTTTTACCATCGTTGTTGCCTTTGTACTAACGTTTGGTATAAGACTATTTGTCATCCAGCCGTTCAGGGTTCAAATGAGTTCTATGAAACCTACACTGCTCAACGACGATCTTATTCTTATTAATAAATTATCCTATGTCGGATCAACACCCGAGCGTGGTGATATAGTTGTTTTTGACCCACCAAATCGTCAGGATGTCGAATACATTAAACGCATCATTGGTTTACCTGGTGAGTACGTTGATGTTTCAGGTGGAACAGTATACATCAATGGCACTAAGTTCGAAGAAAACGATGAGCACCCTAAAACTGACTACACACAAAAATTCCCTTTTAAACCAGAGGATGGGGAAAAAGGGCAAAAACTCGCTCCTGATGAATATTTCGTCATGGGTGACAATCGTGATTTCTCTTTTGACTCTAGGTCTTTTGGTCCAATAAAACGCGAGTCCATTTTGGGGCGGGCTGTCCTAGTTTTCTGGCCTGTAACTAGCTTCCACGTACTAAGATAATGTGATAATTAAACAAGTCAGCTCTTTTTAACATATCAATCCTACAGTCTAGGTTTATTCTAATCATCACATGCTAGATGAGTTTGTTTAGCGACTTTCAATTGCAAGAGCAAGAGTTTTAGATTATGCTCGACATGTGAAAATACAACCTGAGGCTTCAGAGTATCTAGTACTCGTCTATGAAGGTGAAAAGGCAATAAACTCAGCTAATCCAACTAATGTTCGCATCTGGGCAGAGAAATGTGTCTTTCAAATCGTGGACAAATTCAAAGTTGCTCGTGAAATATACAAACAAAATAAACCAAAAAAAACATTTATTGGACCAATAGAGTTTCTAAAAGGTTTTGTCATATCACTTGGTGGATGGATTAAAGATGATTTGACTTGGGGTATCCCCGAGAACGAACCGATGATGGATAAAGCCGTCAAGGGAGCTAAGATTCTACTTAGTCACGCCTATGAACTTCAAGCCTTTCCAAAGATGGCTTGGGGTATTAGCGCCATGTTTTCAGGTTTACTAATCCTCGCTTCCTTAACTGCTCTTTTCTACAGCAGAAGTTGGGAAAACTGGCTCATCCTCATTGGTATTGGAGCTTTCTTTGCTTACTCATTCACCCAATGGCGTGAGTATGCACGATTCTCTAATGTGGCCAAATCAATACGTAGCAAGGTGATGAGATCGAACTGACTTATAAGATTTCCAAATCGGCACTGTGCAAGTCAGATTTTGGTACAGCCAAGTTTACCCTTAATCCATATGTAGGGTGCCAGCATGACTGTGCTTTTTGCTATGCTAAGTACATGAAAAAATGGAACCATGTGTCCAAACCCTGGGGTCAATACGTCATCGCCAAAGTCAATTTGCCAGACATCCTTCGGCATGAGCTTAAAAAAGCTAAAGGCAACAAAGTCATGCTCTCAACAGTCACAGATTGCTACCAACCTATTGAACGGGAACTCAAACTTACTCGTGGGTGTCTAGAAGTATTAAGTGGTGTTCCTTGCAGCGTACTAATAGTAACTAAATCACCACTTGTTGTGCGTGATATTGACATTCTAAAGCGTTTTGAGGAGAAGATGGTTGGAGTCTCAATATCCTATCATGATGACAACTTAAGAAAAGTCTTTGAACGAGCATCAGGTTCTATTCCATTGCGTATTAAAACGCTCAAAACACTCAAAGATTCTCACGTCAAATCGTGGGCTTTTATTTCGCCAATCATTCCCTATGTTACAAACGTTACTGAAATCGTTAAAAAACTCCAAGGTTCAGTAGACTCAATTGGTGCCTCTACATTTAATCCGTACAAAAACACACTCCAATCCATGCGTGTTTCATTGATGAGTATGGGTGTTAATTTTGACCGTGCTTTAGAAAAAGTTTTTGATTGCGCTTTTTGGGATAAAACAGAGGAAATGCTTGAAACTGCGTGCAGAAAAACAGGGATCACCTTTGAAGGGCTTCATCGTTTCGCTTGTACTCCAGTTGTTGATATAAATGTAAAGCATATTGACGTAATCGGTTAAGCCAGTTAACTTTTAATTATGGCTAATTCACATAACACAATGTTTTGGGGTACAGCTCCGTCAACCACTTGTTTAAAACTTTGGGAGTTTACAGAACCGGGGAAACTTAGTGATATTCTAGTTTTTGGAATCGGAGATGGGAGAAATGTCATTTTCCTAGCACAACAGGGATACCATGTCACAGCCGTTGACACATCAAAAGAAACTGTAGAAAAAGCACAAAACTGGGCTAACGATCTAAACATCCAGATAAACGCCTTTCAAGTTGATATGGGCTCTCTTGATCTTGGTGGTTCTTATGACGCAATCGTATCAGTAGGTTTTGCCCATATCATCCCAAAAGAAAAGCGAATCGAGGTTTTTGCTTGTCTGGAAAGAATAACCAAGGACGGTGGATTCCATGCTGTGTCAGCCTTTGTTGATAAACCTTTCCTTTCAAAAAACTTAATAACATCGGAGAAATTGCTAACAAGCGGAGATTTACTTTCTTATTACCATTCATGGCGTATACACTGGGCGACACAGGAGCTTTTTAAAAATGGAGACTGTGTGCACTGCGTTGATCGGTTGATCGCAGAAAAAATCCCAGCTGGCAAAAAGGTCACAGCTGAGGAGATTCAACAAACCTTGGGTATAGTCTGAGGTTAATCTTTAAAGAAGTTAACTTGATTTTTGTGTTAACAAAATAATGATATCTGACCAAATTTGATGATTTATGATTTAAGATTCGTTTTTTAACTTAATTTAAAACCGCACTTGGGGCAAAGTTCATCACCAGACGCAACAGGTTCATCACACTCTGGACAACGTTTTATTTCCACTTTTTGCCTTGAACGTTTTGAGATGGCATAAACTCCTAGTAAGCCGATGATAATCTCAAAAACACCAAAACCTAAAAGCCACATGTTGTTGCCATTTGTTCCAGACCAAGCCATTGCAATACCCAAAACCAGCACAACAATAACAGGAAGCCAACCAAGACCCTGATTCATTTGTCACTCCTAAACAAAATTTTTATCATCTTCGTCTGCCAATCATCGCACGAATGATCAAGATAATCCAAATCAAACCGGCAAGCGTAACAATAATACTGATTACTAACCAAAATATTGTCCAGAAATCCCAGATAGAGCTGTCGAACAAAAAATATGTCATCAGCAAACTGCTAGACAGAACGCTTGCAGCGATATAAGTTTGACAGCCAAAGCCTCTAAGGTTTGTAAAAATCATTTACCACCTTGCGAAAAGTATATCATAAAACCACTTGGCAAGCCTGTGTCTTTTATCTCAATCGAGTTGAAGACTTTCCTCAAGGTGTCTTCATTCAACTGACCAGCTTTTGAGCCGATGGATAGGACAATGTAGCCGTCAATCTCTTTGACGTGTACTAATGCAGTTTTATCCTCAATTTGTTCTATAGCATCTTTTTGATAATACTCTTGAAGCTGTCGTAGATACGTTGTTGCTCGGGAATTGGCTTCACTGTCATCGTTTGATCCAATTGTCTCCTTGTTGATGGCTCTAGCGTATGCAAGCTTTTGAACCACCAGACGCTTAAGCTCCCAAGCACTGATGCCCCAATTTGCTAGATAAGCTTCACTTGTCAGACCTTTTGACAGGGCTTGGGAGTAACTGTTGTTAAGCTCTTCTTCGATCTCAATGTCAGTGGGCATGAGGTCTTTGAGGCTAGCGTCATGCAAGACATACGCCATCTCATTTACATGTGCTATTGCAAGATTTTCGATGATATCCTCTGATGCCTTCATCCCTGTTTGCTTTAGGCGTTGTATCTCGACAAAAACATCGCGCTTTGTCATGGTGAAGTTGCCAACCTTGACGATTGACTCAGAGTCAACTGACCTAAGAATGCCACTCAATTCAATCCCAATATTCATTTGATTTAGTTTCGGGCTTTCAAAAAGTGTTTGAGCGTCGTTGACGAGTGTTTCAACCGTATAACCAGCATTTTTACTCCAAAATGAAAGCTTTATATAAGGTTTATCTGGTGTTATGCCTTCTTGCCAACCTGACGGAAGCTTGAGCGATACATATCCTGCGTCAAAGGTCGCAAGCCCAAGACAGCCAACAAGAAGCAAGGTGATAAACAAAAAAGTTTTTTTCATAACATAATCCTAGCCCTTCAAAAATCTTGGTCAAGATGCTATAATGTAATTGTAATGAGGAAATTTATCTGCCTGTTGTTATTAGTTCAACTAATCTCATGTGGTGAAACAAAGATCACCTGGGATGATGTTTATAAAATGGTTGATACGGGGGAATTGAAGTCAAAAATTGACGAAGCGGTAGCCTCTATTGACCCTCTTTCCCATCCTGGGGCCAAGGTTGTTGAGGATTATCTTAAAGCAGTGACTTCAAGTGATTATGATACTGCTTGGTCAAAAATTGAATCTAATTCTCCATTTATGACTGCCAATGTGTCAAAAAAAGAAATGGAGAGGTCGTTTGAAGCTGCAAAAGTCAAACAACGATATGAGGGTGGGGCGACAATAACCGACGTCGAGATTAAAAAAGCCATGGCTGGAGTGCGAATGATCAAGGTACACTTTAGTCTAAAGATTTTTGACAAAGTGCGCAATGAACTTTTCGATAGCAAAGGCGTTTACACAGTCTCCAATCTCACTGGGAACTGGCTTATTTTCAGTTCTGACCTATAACATCAAAACAGCTATTAATGAGCTATATGTTTACATTTATGCATGTTACTTTGTTAGTATATCTTAACAGATGATATAAGCATCTAATTTCTCTTAAACATCATAAAAACCTTATATTATAAATATATAGATATACAAATTATATTATGACATGATATATTTACTAAGATGTATATTTATTTACTTTATGATATATATATTATCAATAATAACATTATATCTACTATCCAGTATTATTGTTTTCCCCTCATTCCAGTTAGAATGACTGCAAGGAGGTGGTTTCATGAGTTGCTACGTTAGACACTTAGAGCCGATGTTTGAACTGTTGGATCTAGATTTCTCTGACAAATCAGTCAGAAAGATTGTTGACAAAGCGGTCAGGAAGGCTCTTAAGATGGATGATGCTAAGTGTGATGAGGTTTGGGCTGAGATCAAGAATAGGGGTATAGACAACAAAGAGTTGATTGCCTCAATCAAGAAAGAGCTTGTCTAGAATCTTGCTACAATTGGCCAGAAGCATTGCTTTGTTTTGGCTTTTTGATAGAATCTCCATTGTGGAGGTGTGTTGTGAATTTTAGGAGAACTATCGGGTACATGGCCATCTTTTTGACTCTGCTATGGTTTTTCCTGGGATCGTCTGACAAAAAATGCTGTGAACAAGAGGCTCAAAAAGAAGATTTGATATGATTTCTAAGCAAGTAATTGGAGGGACTATGGAGTATTGGTTGATTGCTATAGGCTCGATTATCGCAGTATCGCTTATTGTTCTCATAGTCGTTCTCCTTTCTCGAAAAAAGGCCACAACAGATCTGGACGAAAAGCTTCAAGGTTTAACAAGCCTAATGATAGAAAATCAAAAAGACATGGCAGTACTCTCATCAAAGGTTGAACCTGTTGTAGGAAAGGTTGAGGATTCTGACAAAAAGATTGAGGTTTTATCGGAGCGTGTATCAACATTTGGCCAAAACCAAACGCAGTTGATTGACGGCACGGGCAAGGTATCAAAAGCTATTGACGGTGAAATAACGGAAACAATAAGAGTTTTACGCAACCAACTCACATCGGTAAAAGAGGATCTCGAAAAGCTAAAAGGACACAACGAAGCAAGGCAAAAACTTGATGATGACACGGCAAAGGCAATCAAACGAGTTGAACACATCATCGCCGGCACAAAATCAAAAGGGACAGCCGGTGAAAACATACTTGAAAACATCTTTTCGCAACTCCCTCACGAGTGGCAGGTTCGAGATTTTCAAATAGGCGGTAAACAAGTAGAGTTTGCTCTCAAATTGCCAAACAACCTCGTCTTGCCAATTGACTCAAAATGGCCTGCAACAAACCTTGTTGAGGAGTACGAAAAAGCAGAGGATAAAGAACAGCAAAAGCTCAAGCAAGAGGTTGTCAAAGAGGTGTTAAAAAAAGCTCGTGAGGTTGAGAAATATATTGATCCTACAAGAACGACAACGTTTGCCATTGCAGTTGTGCCAGACACGGTTTATCATCTCTCATCCGCAGTTTTTTCTGATGTTTACAAGATGAATGTTGTGCTAATCTCATATAGCAATTTTTTGCCGTATCTTCTACTTGTTTTCCACACGATACTAAAAGCATCAAGAAGCATCGATTTGGACAGGCTTGCTGACTATCTTCAGGACATTGAAAACTCAATCGAGGTCATCCAGCGTGAGTTCGACAACAAGCTTATCAAAGGCCTTTCTATGATAACCAACTTTTCAAGAGAGTTTCCAGAGGAGTTGGGCAAGATAAGTCGTCGTCTTTCCGTCATTCAAGGCACAACCCCAGCGCCACAAATAGAAGGCAAGCTTGACGAACCGAGTTTGTTTTTGAAGTGAGAGAGTTACTTTTATTAGATTTTGTGCAAAATGATAAAGTGGAGGGTAGAATGAGAAAGAGTATCTTGAGAATTTCAAGATTAGTGATAATTCTGGCTTTAACCTTTTCTGGTTTTGGATTTTCACCAACTACTCGGGCTGAAAACTGTGATTGGTCTATGTTTAGAGGAAATCCACAACATACAGGACTGGCTCCAGATTCTTGTGGGTTAAAAACTGACAATCTTGAAACAATATGGAGAGTTAAGATTGGTGTTGATAGATTTCACAGCGAGGGAGCATCACCAATTACTTTAAATGATTGTCTTTATATTGGTGGAAGTGATAATAGGTTTTATTGTATTGATATTAAAAATGGGCAACAAAAATGGGCATTTAAAACTAGTCGTAATATTGAAGGTGCTGCATCAGTTTATAAAAACATGGTTTATTTTGGTTGTAGTGATGCATACTTATATTGTCTTAATATAGGCAACGGTGACGAAATATGGTCATATAAAGCAGGATTCGCAATGAATTCTTCACCCTTAGTTAATAATGGAAGTATTTTCTTTCATGATAGGTTAGTAGATTTTATATGTTTAGATGCCAATACTGGTAAATTACTATGGAAAGATGGTGGTGATGATAATTATGGTGGCGCTTCATCACCTGCAATATCGTTAGATGGTGAAAATCTTTTTACAGGACGCGGTGGTTATTTTAATTCATTACTATGTTTAAATAGTAGCTCCGGTGATTTAATTTGGCAATTTGATGTAAAAGATGAAATTATCTCATCTCCTGCAATTGATGGTGAAATAGTTGTATTTGGTTGCAATGATGGCAATGTGTATTGTTTGAATGCGAATACTGGGGAAAAATTTTGGAGTTATAGAACAGAAAACGATCTTAGGTCTTCACCATGCTGTTATAAAGGTAAGGTATACATCGGCACTAAAGATGGCTATTTTGTTTGTCTGGACGAACAAACTGGCAAGCCTATTTGGAAGTATAACTCACCAGATACTGAATACTCTTCAGGTGCAATATGCAATAATAGAATTTACTTTGGTGGTGATAAAGGAAATGTCTATATCCTTGATACTGAATCTGGTAAAGAATTAGGTCATTTAACAGTAGAGGATCAAGAATTTTTAAGTCAACCAGTAATTTCAGGAGATAAAGTATACATTTGTTCACAAGATTATACATATTGTTTAGGTGACAAACCACCGCAAAAACCATCAAAGATAACAGTAGATCCCCATTTCTCAGAAATTGAAATTGGTCAAACGATCCAGTTGAAAGCTTTAATACTTGATGAGAATGACAAAGCAATGAATGGAGAGATTGTGTGGTCGGTTGACAATCCTAATGTTGTTTCTATTAGTAAAGATGGAAAAGTTATTGGAAAGAAAATTGGAAAAGCAACAATAAAAGCCTGTTATCAAAATGTATGCTCAACTGCCGAGGTCGAAGTTTATGACAAAAAGAAGATTGCTAAAATTACAATTAGTCCAACATTTTATTCACTAATTGTTGGTGAATCGGCTACTTTTTCTGCCACAGCCTACAATTTTAAAGACGAAATTATCAATGATGTGTCCTTCCAATGGTCTGTCAAACCAAGTGAATTAGGTGATATCTCATCTACAGGTGTTTTTATCGCTAAAAAAGAGGGTGAAGCTACAATCACGGTTTCGTCTTCTGAAATATCTGCAACAGCAAAAGTTACAATTTTACAAGCCAAAAAACCAGCCAATATAACCGTTAACCCTCAGGAAATAAACTTTGGGACTGTAGAAGCTGGTTCAACTAAAATAATACAGGTAATACTAATAAATGATGGTGAGCAAGACACTGAAGTCAGAGTCGTGACAAGTGATTCTTGGATCAAATTGAATCAAAACTCAATAAAAATCAAATCTTTCGAAAGTGTCAAACTAGATATAGAAGCTAATATCGATTCACAAGAGAAGGTTGGCAAAAAGGAAGGACAAATAACAATAAAATGGGATGACAAATTAATTTCAATTAGAGTTTTGGTCGAGATTAAAAAGAAAGCCCCACTTTGTGAAATCAAAACAACTCCAAGTGAATTGTTTTTTGGCAAGATTTTAAGAGGCAAATCATTAACTTTGCCATTTATTATCAAATCATCTAAAGATTCTTTTTCAGGGACTTGTGTGACCTCAGCTCCATGGATAGAGGTGTCACCACGTGATTTTAATCATACTGGTAAAGACATTGAAGGAACTGTAACAATAAAAGCATCATTACTACCAACTGGTGAAGAGTTTGAAGGTTATATAGACGTCACATCAAAAGACAAGCTCTGCCAAACTTCGAGGATCAAAATTATTGTAAGAACCGACAAGGATATATCACTAAAGTTGAAAGTCGGTGATAAAAAAGCTCAATTAAATCAAGATTCAATTGACATGGATGTTCCACCTCAAGTTGTTGGTGGGAGGACCCTTATTCCAATTCGTTTTATTTCTGAAGCATTTGGCTCAAAAGTAGAGTGGGAGGCTTCAACTGGCAAAATAACGATTACCAGGCTTGATTTTACAATAGTCCTTTGGAAAGACAAAAAGAATGCAAAAGTTAACGGCAAGGATACAACGCTTGATGTCCCAGCAACGATAAATCAAGGTAGAACGCTTGTACCTTTAAGGTTTATTTCTGAGGCATTTGGCGCTAAGGTGGATTGGGATCAAAAGAGCAAATCTATTTCGATCTTTTGGCAACCCAATTAGTTCACGGCACAGCTATTGAGAGCGTCTTTGTCGGGGCATGCCAGGTGACTCCACCGCCAAGAGCCTCGGATAGAAACCTTGTTGAGATATAGGTAACACCAAACATCATCTTGGCTGGTGGTTTACAGGCCACCTTTCTGTCTTCAACTAAACCTTCTGTAGCGCCAAGTTTTATAGTTGAGACTTTGCGACCTATTGTTATGGTGATTGTCTTTGTCAGACCATCCCATCCAATCTTGGCTCCAAACATCTCTGCTGACTCACGCAAAGGGATCATCGAACGTCCTCCCTCAACAATAGCATAATTGGTCAACTCTATCTCATCAGCATTAAGGTATGCGTTATATGTGTATATTGTTGTTGTTAGTGTGCAATCACGATGAAGCACCACTCCAGACTCAGCCGCCTCACCCTTGGGGTTTTTTGCAAAAACTGATACTGTTGTTTTACCGGCATTAACCTTCATGGGAGCATTAAACTCCCCATCACTGCATGTCGTGCTATAAGACGATACTGTCGAACCATCCAATACAATATTGACTGACTGAACAGTCTTATCCGAAATTTTACCTTGAACTGATATTACACCTTTTCTTGTATGTTGGCCAGATACCGGTGAGAGAATAGTAATCGTTATCTCCGATGGCATGCTAAAGGCAATCAAGAAAACTAGCATCGAACAGAATGTAATTTTGTAAATATGTTTACAATTTATTATCAATTTTTTATCCAAAATACCTACCTATCCTCATTTGAGGATTATAATCTTGTTTTGCTATGAGAACAACAGCTAACACCAAAAGTTTAGAAGGCGGACTGAAAGCGCTTGCAGAACCAACAAGACTACTCATCATAACACTCCTTGCAAAATATGGAGAACTATGTGTCGGACAGCTTGTGGACGCGCTTAAAATACCCCAAGCTGGTGTCTCTCAACATCTTAAGGTTCTTCGCTATCAAGGCATTGTCGAGGTTGATAGAGAAGGCCAATGGGCATACTACAACCTTGTGCCAGAGAAGATTAATGATCTTGTTGGTCGCTTGAAAACACTTGCATCTGGTAATTACTCCATCCCAAGGGGTGTTACATCAAGGCTAATTACCACTTCAATTGCTCATCCACGAAGTGCCAACTCACAATTTGATCCAGATCATCTCACTCCAAGCATCCTTTAATCTATTCATTTGATTTACTTTCTTCCAAGTATTTCATGTTTTGATACATTATTTTAAAAAATGAATGAGAAACTCATATAAATACTCAAGACTCAGAGAATAAATACTCATTTTAACAGTGTTTAACATTTAAGTAACATAACAACTTTTTTATGCTGCATCTAAATAGTGTACTTATAATCATCTGCTAGAAAAATCAAAAACTCCAGTAACACTTTTCGAGTCATTGATAATTGAGAAAATATTTGTAAAATTGAGGCCATGAGAGCTAAGAAACTTATTATTGTTGGACTGTTGTTGGCACTAGTAACCCCAATTGTTCAAGCTGATGACCTGCCAGCTGAGGATTGGCCAATGTTAAACCACGATCCAGCCAGAACTTGCGTCACTATTAATCAGGCTGCCCCACCTTTCATTATCCGTGATGCCTACCGTGCCACGAATGCAATCCACAGTTCGGTTGCCATCACACCAAGATTTGCAATCATGGGTTCAGACGACACCAAGATTTACTGTTATGACACTTACTCTTTCCGCATCCGATGGACTAAAGAGACAAAAAACCGTGTTCGAAGCTCACCAACCATCTTTGAGAACCTGGTTGTTTGTGGATCAGATGATGGAGTTGTCTATTGTCTTAACCTTGAGGACGGAAAAGAGAATTGGATTTTTGAAACTGGAGACATGGTTAGGAGTTCACCGCTGATTGTCAACGGAAAAGTATACATCGCGTCAATGGATAACAAGCTTTACTGTCTCAATGTTTACACGGGTGAAAAGATTTGGGCAGCTCATACAGGAGGCATAGTAGAGGCTTCGCCAACCTACAGTGAAAAAGGGCGATTAATAATCATAGGCTCTTATGCTCAAAAGATGTTTGCTTTCAAGGCAGACAACGGCCAAATCGCATGGACATTTGACATAGACACATCCGAGGTAAAGGACAACAAGATTATTGCGTCATGCTCAGTTGCAAATGAACGTGTTTTCTTTGGTGATAATGCTGGTAACGTTTATTGCCTTAATTCAACAACAGGCAAAGAAGTGTGGAAGAAACATTTTGAGAATGAAAAAGGTGAAAAGTCGGCTCTTATTGCCGCAACACCAGCCGTAATCGAAGACATGGTAATTCTACCAACTGGTTATGACAAAATGGTTCGTTGCTTTTATCAAGACACAGGTGAAATAGTATGGGAGTACCGTACTGGCAGTTGGAACTACTCCTCGCCAGCCATTGGCGGTAAGTATGTCTATTTCGGTTCTGATGACCAGAATCTTTATTGCCTCAACTGGCGCACAGGCCAAGAGATTTGGAAGGGCAATTTAGGCTATATCATCGAGGCCTCCCCTGTAATATATGACCAAGCTGTCTATGTTGGCACATGGGGTGGCACAGTGCAGGTTTTCCGCCCAGGACCAATACTAGAAATAGAACCAAAGGAACTAGATTATGGAATCGTTGAACTTGGCTCAACCCCTTTCATTGACTTTACAGTTAGAAACGCCAGACGTGACGCCTTCCCAACTCAGCTTGAAGGCAAAATTGAGCTTGTTGATAAACATTTGACTCTATCTGCTACAGAGTTTTTTGGTATTGAGAACAGTTCTGAACGAAAGCTCAGAATCACTCTCGATCCAGCAGGGCTTGAGTTTGGCAATCATCAGGCATTGATAAAAATCACATCAAACGGTGGTGAGACTCAGTTAATTGTCAGATGGAGGATTGTCACACCGGCGCCACCATGCCTTAAGGTTCAACCCACTGATCTGGATTTTGGTTTCATGAATCGAGGCGAGGAGAAAAGCAAAACTGTTGTTCTAACATTTGACACAGACAAAGAAGTTTCAGGCATGGTGATGGGAGAGGACAGATGGATAGATGTCGAACCTGTCTCTTTCACATCAGTTGGGAAAAAGGCAATAATCAAAGTAATAGTCAATGCAAGCCGCATACCGGTTGGTAACGATGCGGTTGGACGAATCATCTTGGCCACAAAAGATGATGTTTGTCAGCAAGTTTCAGTCGAGGTAAAAGTAGAAACTGAACCTCGAATAGAGATTGCCATGACTATTGGCGAAAAGACCGCTTTTGTAAATAATCGCCCTGTTGAAATGGATGTCGCGCCTTATTTAACATCAAAGGGTAGAACCATGGTGCCAATAAGATTCATTTCCGAAACATTTGGCGCTGAAGTTAAATGGATACAAGAAAACAAAGAGATAAGGATTCAAAGATTTGACAGACTCGTCGTGCTTTGGGTTGGCAAGCCTGAGATTCAAGTTGATGCCATCAGAAAAGCTATCCCTTCCCCGCCAGAGATAAAAGAAGGTCGAACTATGGTCCCATTCCGTGCAATCGCTGAAGGATTTAATGCTGTTGTAACATGGGATGGTGAAACAAAAACGGTTAGAATGGAGTATGAGCCTTGAGTTTGGCTAGAGCCCTAGCCACTGCGACTTCAAGTCCTTCGAAACCTGAGGCTGTTAGAGGTTTGCTTCTAACTTCCTCCTGGCTAACTCAATCAGGTATTCAAGAACAGGATGAGTTGAATCTTGGTGGGTTTTATGCTTGGTATTCCTCGATAGAGCATCAGTATTCTTATCTTTATTCAGAAATAACCGGCTATGCTCTCACATGCCTTCTATTCCTTGACCGCATCATACCCTCGCCAATCCGCCAAATCGCAGTTGAGCAAGCTGCTTTTTGGCTTCTGGACAAGGTCTGGGTGCCAGATGAGGGCGGGTACATAACCAAGGTTTTCCCACAAAAAAACACAACTCAACGCCAGATTTTCACTTTTGACACTGGCATGATCTTGAATGGCTTTCTACACATATATCGTGAAACTGACAACACGTTCTGCCTGGCTGTAGCCTCAAGAGCTGTTGATTTTATAATGAACCGCATGGGTTCACCAAACTCGATGCCCTATCCAATTTTGGATCTTGAGACTATGCAACCTATGCAAAATCCTTCACATTGGAGCACAGATATTCAGCCTTATCTTGGGAAAGTAGCCATTGGTCTGCTCAATTATGCTGACGCAACACACTCAGAAAAAGTTAGAAATTATGCAGCCAGCATGCTTGATTGGGTGGCTTGCCAAGCTGAATCTCATGCAGAGGGTGCCGCGTCTCGATCTGATATAGCATTTCATCTTCATCCAACCGCCTATGCGGTTGAGGCGCTCTTGGTTGGCGCTGTTGTTCTTGATAAACAACGCTTGCTTAATGCCGCGCTCAAAACCTGGCGTTTCATTGCCGACCACCAACTACCCAATGGTGGTTTTCCAATGCTCGTTGGTGAGGGAGATAATTTTGAACGTTCAGATGTATGCGCTCAATTCATTCGTGCCGGTTACATCCTTGAAAAACTTGGCATGCTACCCGAAACCTATGTTACATCAATAGATCGGGCTTTAAACAGGCTTACACAGTTGCTTTGTGACCGTCCAGACATACATTCATTTGGCTCAATGCTCCATTCAGGTCCAGAGAGACCAGAGAGAAGTGATCCAAATAGCTGGTGCACCATGTTTGCTATTCAAGCATTTGCTTGTGCTGCCGGTATTCCTGATATTTGCACACTCTTGACAACTGAAATGATGCTTGTTTAGAAATGTCTATTATTTAGTTTTGAGATTATTTAAATATTTCTAGTGATAATAAGATGTAATAAATGTTATTTGAGAATTTATTTTAATTATACATTACAAATAATCGCTTTATTTATTATTATGTAATTATTGTTGTTACCTGTATGTTTATTTAATTATTTTGTGACTAATAGAAACATAAAGTTGCTATAAGTGACATTAAGAGACTATTCCTTGTCATGATTTTCATCTATTTGCCCTCGACCTTCCATCCGCTCTTTAATTCGTTTCTCGTAGCCAATGTCGGTTGGTTCAAAAAACTTTACCCCTTTTAGCTCATCTGGCAAATATTGTTGTTTCACAAAACCGCCAAAATTATGTGGATAATTGTAGTCTTTTCCATATCCCAACTCTTTTGCGCCTTTGAAGCTTGCATTTCTCAAATGGATTGGAACAGGTGGAGTGGCTAGTGCTACAGCTTCTTGGGCACTCCATAGGGCTTTTGCTGTAGAGTTGCTTTTGGGCGATTGAGCCAGATAAACTGCAACCTCAGCCATAATAAGACTTGCTTCGGGCATTCCAACCTCATGAACGGCTGAGAAACCAGCTTGGGCAATGAGGATAGCCCATGGATCGGCAAGACCAATATCCTCAGAAGCCAAGATAACCATTCTTCGAGCTATAAACTCAGGTTTCTCTCCTGATTTAAGCATCCTGGCTAGCCAATAGATTGCCGCATCAACATCAGAACCGCGAATGCTTTTTATAAATGCTGAGATGACATGATAATGTTCATCACCAGTTTTGTCATAAGGCAAGCGTCTAAGGACTTCTTCGTTTGGAATCTCCAAAACTAGCTTTTCACCGTCTTCTTTTCCTACTGTCACTAGGTCTTCAAGCATATTCAGGGCGGCTCTAGCATCTCCTGATGCATAACCGATAAGGAAATCCATAACCTTTTCTGGCACATCAATTTTTTGCGAACCTAGTCCTCTTGGGTCTTTGATAGCTTTCATAATTATACTTTTTATCTCGCTAGACCTGAGTGCATCAAGCCTTAAAACCCTCACACGCGAAAGCAAGGGACCGATAACTTCAAAATAAGGATTTTCAGTTGTTGAGCCAATAAGCGTCACTTCGCCACTCTCAACCTTGGGCAGCAAGAAATCTTGTTGTGACTTGCTCCAGCGGTGGATTTCATCAACAAACAAGATTGGGTGATCAATCCCCTCAAGCCTCTTTTTCAAATCAGGTATTCCTGTTGAAACAGCATTGATCTGAATTGTTGGCCTGCCTGTGGCTTTACCGATTAGATGAGCCAGTGTGGTTTTTCCTGAACCAGGTGGACCCCACAAAACTAAGGATGTCACCTTTCCTGACAAAGCATTTGTCAGGATTCCGTCTTTGCCAAAAAGGTGTTTTTGACCTTCAAAATCCTCCACCTTGTCTGGTCTTACTCTAAACGCAAGTGGTTCTGACATGCTTGTATTGTAGCAATTTTCGATGGAATCATCAAGCCAGACAATTTGCATTTGTCAAAACTATCTGTTATTATTTTTTACATATGTATGTAAAAAAAGGAGAAAAATGAAAAAAATATTGGTTTTGAGTATCGCTTTTGTCTTCATTGCATTGATTGGATGTGGAGGCGCTGCTGTGAATCTGGGTAAAACACATGAAGGTCCTTACTTCACAATCTCTTATCCAAGCGACTTAAACCTCGAAGAGAAAAGTGACGGTGGAATTAACCTTTCTGGCGCTTACAAAATCAATGTTGATACAGAGACATATGAAGAGTCGGTTGCAGGAAACGTTGAATCAATTATGAAAGCCTCAGACGAAATGAAAAGCCAGGTTGAAGAAAATGGCGGTTCTCTAAATGTTGAACCAAAAGAGATTGGCGGACATAAAGGACTTTGGATTGAAGGAACCATGAAAGATGGAATGGTTTTTGCGATGCTTTATCCAATGGATGGGAAGTTTGCATTTGCGTTAGTTGAGGATCCGGTAACAGACAAAGCTCATCATGAAACCATAAAATCTATCCTTGAAAGTTTCACACTTAAATAAATTCTCTATTTTAAAAAAAAGACCTTACAATAAATCTTATAATTATTTTTGTAAGGTCTTTTTTAATTCTATGCTTTCGGTGCAAGAAGGTAGGCAAGCAACAATTTAACTGAGTTTTCAAGCCCCTCACGGTGGGTACGTTCAAGCGAGTGCGAGGCTTGAACACCGGGTCCGATTAGGGCTGCGCGCACATTGTTGCCGGCTTGGAGTGCTGCAGAGGCGTCTGAGCCATAGTTGGGGTATATATCAACTGCATAATTTAAGCCTTGTTCTTTGGCAAGTG
>Ga0209254_10002485_pt1 | contig 16738 bp, 16 predicted proteins | sample FrelakmetDIP11DI_FD_187148 | JGI IMG/M metagenome (GOLD analysis project Ga0209254, IMG submission 187148) | Freshwater lake sediment microbial communities from the University of Notre Dame, USA, for methane emissions studies - DIP11 DI (SPAdes)... | ecosystem: Environmental > Aquatic >... | reverse complement strand
CCCTTCCCCGGCACATCGTGCCGACCCTTCCCCCTCCCCCCTTCCCCCTTCCCTCCGAATCGACGGACCAACCCCTCGAACACCAATCGCCTCAGATACGTCGCGGCCGTCTCCCCGGCGGGAACGATCTCCTCCGGATACTCGTAGCGCAGCTCGTCCAGGGAGAAGGTGCAGCGCTCGGCGACGCGCAGCGTCTCCGCGAGCAGCTCGGGCGGATAGCGCTGCGCGAGGCGCAGCCGCAGCCGCAGGTGGCGCTCGGCGTTGGGGAACAGCGCGTGGCCGCACTCGCGCACCGGCCTGCCGAGGCGCACGGCGGTGAGCACGTCCTGCAGCGGACGGCGCGAGCGCACGTGCATGTGCACGTCGCCGGCAGCCGCCAGCGGCAGCCCCGACGCGGCCGCGAGCTCGCGCAGCGCCGCGAGCCGCGCGCGGTCGTCCGGGCCGCAATGCAGCTCGACGGCGATCCAGGCGCGGCCCGGGAAGCGTGCAGCGAGCCAGCGTGCGTCCGCGACATCGGGTACCGCGCCCGGCACCAGCAGCGCGAGGCAGCCGTCGAGGCCGGCGTCGAGATCGGCGCGCGCGAGGCGGTAGGTGCCCTTGCGCGCCTGCGTGCGCCCGCGCGTGACGAGCTCGGAGAGATTGCCGTAGCCCGCGCGGTCGCAGGCGAGCAGGACGAGCTTCGGGCCGTCGGCGAGCGCGATCTCCGTGCCGGCGATGAGCTTCAGGCCGAGCGGCTTCGCCGCGAGGTGGGCGCGCACCACCCCGGCAAGGGAGCATTCGTCGGTAATCGCGAGCGCGTCGTAGCCGATCGCGTGGGCGCGCTCGGCGAGCTCCTCGGCGTGCGAGGCGCCGCGCAGGAAGCTGAAGTTGCTGAGGCAGTGCAGCTCGGCGTAGCGGGGCAGCATGGGCGTATTCGTCACGGGGCGCGTGCTAGCATCGCAACCGCCGTATTCGCCGGCACCTTTCGCGAGCGCTTCCGATGTTCCGGACCATCCTGGCTTCCTCCCGCTACCTGGTGCTGATCGCCATCTTCGCGACGTTCCTCGGCGCCGTCGCGCTGATGATCTTCGAGGCGACGGTGGTGGTCGTGGCGCTCGTCGAAATCGCGACCGCGACGGAGTTCACGCCCAAGAACGCCAAGCGCATCGCGGTCGGGCTCATCGAAGCGGTCGACGTCTTTCTCATCGCCATTGCGATGTACATGATGAGCCTGAGCCTCTACGCGCTTTTCGTGGACGAGAAGCTGCCGCTGCCCAAGTGGCTGAAGGTGAGCGACCTCGAGGACCTCAAGGCCAACCTGGTGAGCATCGTCATCGCGGTGCTGGCGGTGCTGTTCCTGCGCCAGGCGGTGGCGTGGGAGGAGGGCACGGACATTCTCGCGCTCGGGGTCTCGCTGGCGCTGGTGATCGCGTCGCTCACGTTCTTTCTGGCCAAGAAGTCCACGCGCCAGGACTGATGCGGGCCGCACGACGGCGCCCTCAGGCGAACAGCCCGTGCAGGAACCAGCCCGCGGGCCGCCGCGAGCGGAACACCCACACCAGCTCGCGCGCCGGCGTGGCGGCGACGAAGTAGTCGCGCACCGCGTCGGCGCCATCCCACCAGCCCGACTCGATGCGCTCGGGGCCGGCGAGCAGCGAGAGCGGGCCGCCGTGGTGCGGTACCGCGCCCACCTCCGCCAGCGGCTGCGGCTCCGGCAGCAGCCAGAAGGGGCGCGGTCCGGGCGCGAGCGCCAGCGCGTACTGCGCGCCGGGCTCGGCGGCACGCGAGGCCTGCTCGGGGCGATGATCCGCGGCGGCGGCGAGACCCTGCACTTGCGGGCTGCCCAGGCGCGCGCGCAGCCGCTCCACCAGCTTCGGCCAGTCCCCGGGCGCGCCGTGCGTGTCGGCGAACAGGCCGAGGCTTTCGCCGGCGAGGGGCACGATGTCGTCGGCGGCGAGCGTCAGCGCGCGCACTGGCTCGCGCAGCGCCACGCCGGCAAAGCGTTCGCGCGCGAGCACGGTGAAGTGCGCGGCGTCGCGCGCCGGCGCCACCAGGCCGATGGGCACTTCGGTGGCGCGTGACTCGGCGTGGAACAGCCGCAGCACGAGGCGCTGCACGCCGCCTGAGCGCGCGGCGAGAAAGCCTTCGAGCTGCACCAGCAGCCGGCGGGTGGCGAAGAGCAGGGCTTCGGTCTGCGTCACTTCCGCCGGCAGCTCGAGCCGGGCATGGAAGCGCGCAGGCGGCACGAACCAGCTGCGCGGATCGGGAAGGATGCCGAGCGCCCGGTCGAGCGTGTCGAGCAGCCCCTGGCCGAAGCGCCGGGCGAAGCCGTCGCGCGGCAGGGCCAGCGCGTCGCCGAGGGTCTTCACGCCGATGGCCGTGAAGCCTTCGAGCGCGTCGCGGTCGTGCACGAGCAGCGCGACGGGCAGCGGAACGAGCGCGTCGCGCAGTGCAGTCGCGTCGGTCACGAAACGGCCCTCGGCGGCGCGCGCCACCAATGGCGCCGCTCGCGCCGGCAACGACGCCGCTCGCGCCAGCCACGACGCCGCTCGCGGCGTGGGCGCGGCGGCCAGCGCCGCGGTATAGCCGAGTTGGGCCAGTCCCTCGCGCAGCCGCTGCACGATGACGGGCAGACCGCGAAAGAGCTTCAGGCTGCCCGAGACCTCGAGCAGCAGCGCATCGTGGAACTCGAGCGCGACGCAGGGGGTGAACTGCGCGGCCCAGCCGGCGAGGCCGAGCAGCGCCTCGGTCTCCTCGCCGGGGTCGCGCGGCCGCAGGTCGAGCGTTGGGCACAGCGCGAGCGCGGCTGAAGCGCCGAGGCCGGGCCGCACGCCGCGCGCCGCAGCGCGCGGATCGCAGTCGACAATGTGCCGGCCGTCGACGACGGCGAGCGGCTCAGGCGACGAGGAGCCGCGGGCGAGCCGCTCGACCGGCAGATGGGGCAGGTGGATCGCGATCCAGAGCATCGGGGGGTGTGCGCCGGGGCACGGCGAAGGCGTCGAGGACGACGGGTTGTGCGAGCGCGGGACCGCGCCGCTTGAGCAGATGCACGGCGAGGCCGCCGTCGCGGGCTTCCAGGCCGAGGCGCAGCACCGCGGGCGAGGATTCGCGCGCGGCTTCGGGCGGCCGGAACAGGAACGCGCAGGCGCGCCCGCTTTCGGCGGCGAGCTGCAGGCGCCGCAGCGCCGCGTACCGGACCGCCTCCGGCCAGACGAGCACCGCGCCGCAGGCGCGCGAGGCGAGCGCCTGCTCGGCGGCCCACAGCGTCTCCTCGCGCGAGCGCGTCTCCACCACCAGCACGCGGGCGAGGTCGATGCCCGCGGCGGCGAGCGCAGGCGCGTAGGGCGGGAACGGCGGCGCGATCCAGGCGATACCCTGGCCGCGTTGCCCGAGTGCGGCGAGTGCGCCGCCCAGCAGGCGCAGCTCGCCGATGCCGGCGTGGCGCGGCAGGAGCTCGGTCAGGCTGCCCGAGGGCCAGCCGCCGCCGGGCAGCACCGCGTCGAGGGCTGCGAAGCCGGAGGGCACGCCCGGCTGTGCCATCGCGCCCACCGCGCCGCCGCGGCGGATGTCGGGGCAGGCGAGGAGGGTAGCGAGCGTGGACGAGGCAGGCTGGGCGCGGCCCATGGCGGGTGCTGCAGACGGTACGCGGTGCGGCTCAAAACGACCGGTGGTTGCGGATCACGCCGACCGCGAGACCCTCGATGGCGAAGGTGTCGGTGCGCGTGTCCACCACGATGGGCGCGAACTCGGGGTTTTCCGGCAGGAGCTCAACCGTCGTGCCGCGGCGGCGCAGGCGCTTGACCGTGACCTCGTCGTGCACGCGCGCGACCACGACCTGGCCGGAACGCGCCTCGTCGGTCTTGTGCACGGCCAGCAGGTCGCCGTCGAGAATCCCCGCGTCGCGCATGCTCATGCCGCGCACGCGCAGGAGGTAGTCGGCGCGCGGGCGGAACAGCGCCGGGTCGATCTGGTAGCGCGCCTGGATGTGCGCCTCGGCGAGGATGGGCGAGCCGGCGGCGACGCGGCCCACCAGCGGCACGCCGACGCCCTCGGTGAGGCGGATGCCGCGCGCGGCGCCGGCCTCGATGGTGAGCGCGCCCTTGGACTCCAGCACGCGCAGGTGTTGCTCGGCGGCATTGGGCGAGGCGAAGCCGAAGGCCTTGCAGATGTCGGCGCGCGTGGGCGGATAGCCCGAGGACTCGATGGTCTCGCGGATGAACGCGAGGATCTCCGCCTGGCGCGGGGTGAGGTCCTTCATCGTGCGCCTCCGCAGGTCTCGCGCAGGGGCGGTCCGGGGGGGGGCGGCGTCGTGCACGCAGTGCGGTCCGACGGCACGGGCGCTGCCGCGGCCGGCGCGGGCTTCGCGGTCTCCAGCTCGTCCCACAGGGCGAGCTGCGCGGTGGAGAAGGCGGTGCGCGTGCGGCGCTTCATGCGCGTGCCCCGGCGACGTAGGGCGCGGCGCGTTCGGCGGCACGCGGACCGCCGGCGATGCGCAGGCCGCCGGGCATCGGCACCTTGCCGTAGCGCGCGAGGCGGGCCTCGATGGCGAAGCGGCTGCGGCCGTGCACCTCGGCGAGCGCCTCGACCGTCTGCCCGGCGTCGAAGCCGGCGGTGAGCCGCTCGTCCTCCTCCTTCGACCAGGGCTTGCCGGCGTTGCCGCGGCCGGGCGGGGCGGGGCGCTTCGCGGCGGGCTCGGGCGCCGCGGCGGGTGCCTCCAGCGCTGCGACGGCGCGATACAGGGCGCGCACCGTATCGGCGTGCTGCCAGGGAGTGTCTGCGGCGAAGCGCGCGCCGGTGGCGGGATCGATGCCCTCGGCGAGGGCCTTCAGGATGGTCAGGGCCTGCTCGTTTTCCATGTGCGCCTCCGTGCGGCGGGTGGGATGGCTGAAATTCTATACAGTTCCTGGCGGCGGGCGCAAGGGGTGACCTGAAAATCCGTTCAGTGCCCGGATGGCGCCCCGGGTGTGACGCAATCGAGGGGCGCGGCACGGACCACCGGTTGCCGTGGCCCGTGCAAGGTGTAGACTTGACATGAAGAACTCCCCGGGGAGCGTTGAACATGAAGAAAATCGCCATCGCCGCTGCCGTTCTAGCCATCGGCCTCGCCGGCTGTACCACCACCGGCCACAATGTCACTGCCGAGCAGGTGAAGGACATCCAGATCGGCAAGACCACCCGTACCGACGTGGAAGCCATGCTCGGCAAGGCCACCTTCGAGCGCGTGCTGCCCGACGGCCTGCAGATGCTGTTCTACGTCTTCGTCGACCCCGACATCCGTCCGGCCTCCTTCGCCTTCATCAACGAGGGGCCGACCGCCGGCGTGGACGGGCTCTCGCGCTCCGCCGGCTTCTTCTTCGACGAGAAGGGCACGCTCTTCGACATGCGCGGCAGCGAGCGCCTGTTCGGCACCGGCATCGAGTCGGTGCAGAAGCGCACCTTCTGATCAGCGCGCCTCGCGCGTGAACGGTACGAAGCGCACGGGCAGCGTGCGCCGCTGATCGAGGGTGCCGTCGGCGCGCTTGATGCCCACCATCAGCTGCTGCGTCTCCCCGCGTGCGCCCACGGGGACCACCAGCCGCCCGCCGGGCTTGAGCTGCTCGACGAGCGGTGCGGGGATTTCCGGCGGCGCGGCCGTGACGACGATGACGTCGAACGGCGCTGCGTCCGGCCAGCCCAGGTAGCCATCCCCGATCCGCGTCTGCACGCGGCCGTAGCCCGCCTCGCGCAGCGCCCGGGCACCGGCCTGCGCCACCGGTACGACGATCTCGATGCTGTAGACCTCGGCGCCCAGCTCCGCGAGCACGGCGGCCTGGTAGCCCGACCCGGTACCGATCTCGAGCACGCGCTGCCCGGGCTGCACGTCGGCGAGATCGCTCATCAGCGCGACGATGTAGGGCTGCGAGATGGTCTGGCCGTGGCCGATCGGCAGCGGGCGGTTCTCGTACGCGTAGGCGCGCTGATCGGCGGGCACGAACAGGTGGCGCGGCACCTTTGCCATGGCGCCCATCACCGCATCGGAAAAGCGCGCGCGGCCCGTGTAGGCGGCGGTATCGCGGGCGTCGGCGGCGATCTCGCGCACCAGGCGCTCCCGCGCACGCGCGGTATCGTCCTGCGCGTACGCCCCCACCGGAATGGCGGCGGTGAGCAGGGCGGCGACGAGACGACGCAATAGCTTCACAAATCCATCCTAGCCCTACCGCCGAAGCCGGACCAGTCGGCCGTCAGACGGACGCCGGCGCAAACACCGCGGCGAGATCGGCAGGCGGGGCAGGCGGCTCGTGGATCGCCTCGCGTTCCAGGTGCCGGAGATGCGCCTCGACCAGCGCCGCGGCCCGCGCCGCATCCCGCGCGGCCAGGGCGTCGACAATGGGCGTGTGCTCGTCGGCGGCGCAGGCAGGCGCGTCGGCGCCGCGATGGGTGAGCAGCACCAGCGGCATGCGCGAGATCAGCTCGTCGAGAAAGCGCTCCAGCACCTCGTTGCCGGCGATGGCGGCGACGCGGCGGTGAAACTCGATGGCATGCTGGAGGCCGCCGCGCAGGTTCCCGGCCGCGTACGCGTCGCGCTCGGCAGCGACGCCGTGACGCAGGGCGGCGATGTCCCGCGGCGTCGCGCGCTCGGCCGCGAGCGCGGCGATGGCCGACTCGATCGTCCGTCGGGCGTGGAAGATCTGGCGGCTTTCCTCGGCGGAAGGCGTGGCCACGAGTGCCACGCGATTCGGGCGCAGGTCCACTAGGCGCATGTGTGCCAGGCGCTCCAGAACCTTGCGCACCACCGCCCGGCTGACCCCGAACAGCTCCGCCAGGGTGACCTCCTTCAGCTTGGTGCCCGGCACCAGGCGGTGATCCTGGATGGCCGCATGGACGGCCGCGTAGACCTGGTCCTCGGCTGAGCGCGGGTCTGGCGGTGCCTTGTAAGGGAGGGGATCGAGCACAGGCCGATTGTCAGCACTTTTTCCAGACCCTGCAACTCGAAGGCGGAGGTGCCTGAGTTCGACTTAAAAAAGAAAATAACAAAAACAAATATATAAAAGTGTTTTCTGCTAAACAAGATGAAGAGTTACCGTTCCTGATGGACCGCGATAACGCACAAGAGTGTTGACACTTGGGTGCGCGCACCTACACTGTTTGCCGTTTGCCGGGCCAAAACAATATCGGCCGTCCCCTGCACGCCCGGCGCCGAACTTATCAGGGGTGGTGCGATGTCCGATTCGATCCGGTTCGTCCTCGATGGCGAGGTCCGCGAAATTCCGTCGGTCCCGCCCTCGCGGACCGTCCTGCAGTACCTGCGCGAAGACCTCGGTCGCACCGGCACCAAGGAAGGCTGCGCCGAAGGCGATTGCGGCGCGTGCACCGTGGTGCTGGCCGACGCCGCCGGCGGCCGGCTGCGCTACCGGGCAGTCAACGCCTGCATCCAGTTCCTGCCCACCCTCGACGGGCGTGCGCTGTTCACCGTCGAATCGCTCAAGCGCGGCGACGCGCTCCACCCGGTGCAGCAGGCCCTGGCCGACGGCCACGGCGCCCAGTGCGGCTTCTGCACGCCCGGCTTCGTCATGTCGATGTTCGCGCTGTACAAGACCGATCCGTCGCCGGACCGCGCCGCAATCAACGACGCCCTCGCGGGCAACCTGTGCCGTTGCACCGGCTATCGGCCGATCGTGGATGCCGCGCAGGCGATGTACGGCCTGGCGCGCCGCCTGCCCGCCGCCGAGCATGACCATCTCACCGCGCCGGCCGGGCTGCATTCGTCCGCGGCCGAGGTGGCGGAGCAGCGCCTCCTGGCAATGCTCCGTGGCCTGCGCCGTTCGCGCGGACTGTCGATGACGCACCCGGAGGGCGCCTTCCACGCGCCGCGCTCGCTGGCCGAGTTCGCGCGCCTGCGTGAAGCGCATCCGGACGCGCGCATCCTCGCCGGCGGCACCGACGTGGGCCTGTGGGTCACCAAGCAGCACCGTGTGCTCGGCGACCTCCTCTACATCGGCAACGTCGAAGAGCTTGCGACCGCGTCGGTGCGCGACGGCTGCATCGACATCGGCGCCGCCGTGCCGCTCGCGGACGTCCATCGCATCCTCGCAGAGCACTTTCCAGACTGGGACGAGATGATGCGGCGCTTCGCCTCGCCGCCCATTCGCAACGCCGGGACGCTGTGCGGCAACGTGGCCAACGGCTCGCCGATCGGCGACTCGATGCCCAATCTGATTGCGCTCGGCACCATCGTGGTGCTGCGCAAGGGCGGCGCGACGCGCGAACTGCCGCTGGAGGACCTCTATCTCGCGTATCAGAAGACCGCGATGCAGCCGGGCGAGTTCGTCGAGCGCGTCCGCGTGTCGCTGCCCACGCCCGGCCTCGCGTTCCGCAGCTACAAGATCTCCAAGCGCTTCGACCAGGACATCTCCGCGGTGTGCGGCGCCTTCGCGCTGTGGCTCTCGGACGGACGCATCGAGCGGGCCCGTGTGGCGTTCGGCGGCATGGCGGCTACGCCCAAGCGCGCCGGCCATTGCGAAGCCGAGCTGACCGGCCAGCCATGGGACGAGGCGACCCTCGCGCGCGCCGTCGCGGCGCTGGAGCGGGACTACGCGCCCATTACCGACATGCGCGCCTCGGGGGCCTACCGCCTGCAGGTGGCGCGGAACCTGCTCAAGAAATGCCATCTCGAAACCGCGGCCGGCCTCGACCGGGCCGCGACGCGCCTGACGGCACTGGAGCTCACCGGGGGAACAGCGTGAATGCACCGAACCTTGAGCCGCCGCTCGCGCGCGCCGCCGGCGGCGTCGGCGAGCCGGTCCGGCACGAGGCGGCGCACCTGCACGTCGCCGGCGAAGCGACCTACATCGACGACATCCTCGAGGCGCGCGGCACGGTGCACGCGGCGTTCGGCCTGTCGCAGCAGGCGCACGCGCGCCTCGTTGCCCTGGATCTCTCCGCCGTGCGCGCCTCGCCCGGCGTGGTGGAGGTCATCACCGCCGAGGATATTCCCGGCGAGAACAACTTCGGCCCGGTGCTGGCGGACGACCCGATCCTCGCGCCGGGGCTCGTGCAGTGCATTGGCCAGCCGGTTTTCATGGTCGTCGCAGAGACCGTGGACCAGGCGCGCCGCGCCGCGCGCCGCGCGGTGATCCAGTACGAGGCGCTGCCGGCGCTCGTCACGGTGGAGCAGGCGCTGGCCGCGAAGTCCTTCGTGCTGCCCTCGGTGAGCCTGGAGCGCGGCGACTGGCAGGGTGCGCTCGCGTCGGCGCCGCACCGGCGGCGGGGGCGCATGGCCATCGGCGGGCAGGAACAGTTCTATCTCGAGGGTCAGATCGCCTATGCCGTCCCGAAGGAAGACGGCGACGTGCTGGTGTACAGCTCCACCCAGCATCCGGGCGAGGTGCAGCACAAGGTGGCGCACGCACTCGGCGTGGAAAGCCACCGCGTGACCATCGAGTGCCGGCGCATGGGCGGCGGCTTCGGCGGCAAGGAGTCGCAGCCCTCGATGTTCGCGTGCGCCGCCGCCGTCATGGCGCGCCGCCTCAACCGCCCGGTGAAGGTGCGCCTCGACCGCGACGACGACTTCATGATCACCGGCAAGCGCCACGACTTCATCGCCGAGTACGAGGTCGGCTTCGACGACACCGGACGCGTGCTCGGCCTGGATCTCATGCTCGCCTCGCGCTGCGGCTACTCCGCCGACCTCTCCGGGCCGGTGAACGACCGCGCCGTGTCGCATGCCGACAACTGCTATCACCTCACGGCGGTGCGCATCACCTCGCATCGCTGCAAGACCCACACGCAGTCGGCCACTGCTTTCCGCGGCTTCGGCGGCCCGCAGGGCATGCTGGCGGCCGAGCAGATCCTCGACGAGGTCGCGCGCGCGTTGCGCAAGGATCCGCTCGACGTGCGCCGCGCCAACTTCTACGTGCCCGGCGAGCGGGACGTGACCCACTACGAGATGAAGGTCGAGGACTTCGTCGCCGACCGCATCGTCGACCAGCTCGAGCGCGAAAGCGATTACCGCGCGCGCCGCCGGTCCATCCGCGAATGGAACGCGACAAGCCCGGTCATCAGGCGCGGCATCGCGCTGACGCCGGTGAAGTTCGGCATCTCGTTCACCGCGACCTTCTTCAACCAGGCCGCTGCGCTGGTGCACGTCTACACCGACGGCAGCGTGCTGCTGAATCACGGCGGCACGGAAATGGGCCAGGGCCTGTTCACCAAGGTGGCGCAGGTGGTGGCGGAGGAATTCGGCATCGACCTCGCAAGGGTGCGGGTGTCGGCCTCCGACACGTCCAAGGTGCCCAACGCTTCGGCGACCGCCGCCTCCAGCGGCAGCGACCTGAACGGCAAGGCGGCGCAGAACGCGGCGTACGAAATCAAGGCGCGGCTCGTCGCCTTCGCGGCCGAGAAATGGTCCGTCCCTGCCGAGGCGATCGTCTTCGCCGGGAACATGGTCCAGATCGGCGCGACGCGCATTCCCTTCGCGGAGCTGGTGCGCCACGCGTACTTCGCGCGGGTGCAGCTCTGGGCGAGCGGCTTCTACAAGACCCCGAAGATCGGCTACGACCCGAAGACGCTCAAGGGCCGGCCATTCTTCTACTTCGCCTACGGCGCGGCCGTGTCCGAGGTGGCCATCGACACCCTCACCGGCGAGGTGAAGCTCCTGCGCGCCGACATCCTGCACGACGTCGGCCGTTCGCTGAATCCGGCGCTGGACATCGGGCAGATCGAGGGCGGCTTCGTGCAGGGCATGGGGTGGCTCACCACGGAGGAGCTGTGGTGGAACGCCGAGGGCCGCCTCATGACCCACGCGCCGTCCACCTACAAGATTCCGGTCGCCTCCGACGTGCCCGCCGACTTCCACGTCAAGCTCTGGGACGGCGAGAACGCCGAGGAGAGCATCCACCGCTCGAAGGCGGTCGGCGAGCCGCCGCTGATGCTCGCAATGTCGGTGTTCCACGCCATCAAGGACGCCATCGCAGCGGCGGAGACGGGCGCGATGCCGGCCCTCAATGCGCCGGCGACACCGCCGGAGATCCTGCGCGCGGTCGAAGGCCTGGGCGCATGACCGCCTGGCTAGACGCGCTCGACCGGCTCACCGCCGCGGGCACGCCCTGCGTGCTGGTGACCGTGGCCGCCGGCAAGGGCTCCGTCCCGCGCGAAGCCGGCGCCAAGATGGTGGTGTGTCGTGACGCGTTCGCCGGCACCATCGGCGGCGGGCATCTCGAATTCACCGCCATCGGCATCGCGCGCGACATGCTCGCGGCGTCGGCGGGCCTCGACCTGCGCCGCTTCCCGCTCGGCGCAAGCCTCGGCCAGTGCTGCGGCGGCGCGGCCACGCTGCTGTTCGAGCCGGTCGCCGCGCGACCGGTGTGGCTGGACGCCGTGCTGGCACACGAACGCGCCGGCGTCGTACACGTCGTCGCAACCGCCGAGCGCGGCGGGCGCAAGGCGGTGGTGACGGCGAGCGATCTCTCCGGCGATGCGCCCGACGCGGTCGTCGTCCGTGCGCGAGCGCGCGTCGGCGCGGCGGATGCGGCACTGGAGGAGATCGACGGCGAACGCTGGCTGCTCGAACCGTCGCGGCGCCCGGCGCTGCGCGTGGTGCTGTTCGGCGCCGGCCATGTCGGGCGCGCGCTCGCGAGCATCCTCGGCACGCTGCCGTGCAGTGTCGTGTGGGTGGACGGCCGCGACGGCGAGTTCCCCCTATCGGTCGCGCCGAATATCCGCATCGAGGCGACCGACACGCCGCTTGCCGAGGTGCGCGCCGCGCCGCCCGACGCCTGCTTCCTGGTGATGACCCACAGCCACGCGCTCGATTTCGAGATCGGCGAGGCCATCCTCGCGCGCGCCGACTTCCGGTATTTCGGCCTGATCGGCTCGCGCACCAAGCGCCGCAGCTTCGAGCAGCGGTTCGCGCGGCGCGGAATGGATGCGGGCATACTCGCGCGCATGACCTGTCCCATCGGCGTGCCCGGGGTCGCCGGCAAGGAGCCCGAGGTGATCGCCGTTGCGGTGGCGGCGCAGCTCCTGCAGCTTCGCCGCCTGGAGGCCGCTGTTTCCGACCCCGCGTCGCTCGCCGGCACGCGATGAGCAGCGTCGCGCCCCGCCTGCGCCTTGCGGGCATCCGCAAGGCCTATCCCGCGGTGGTGGCGAACGACGGCATCGACCTTCGGGTGAGGCCCGGCGAGATCCACGCGGTGCTGGGCGAGAACGGCGCGGGCAAGTCCACGCTGATGAAGATCATCTACGGCGTGGTGAAACCCGACGCGGGCGAGATCTTCTGGAACGGCGAGCGGGTCGAGATCGCCAGCCCGGCGCACGCGCGGCGCCTGGGGATCGGCATGGTGTTCCAGCACTTCTCGCTGTTCGAGACCCTCACGGTGACGGAGAACATCGCCCTAGCGGTGGAGGACTCGAAGGACCTCGCCGCCCTGGCACAGCGCATCGAGCAGGTCTCGGAGCACTACGGCCTGCCGCTGGATCCGCGCCGCCTGGTGCACTCGCTCTCGGTGGGCGAGCGTCAGCGCGTCGAGATCGTGCGCTGCCTGCTGCAGCAGCCGAAGCTCCTCATCATGGACGAGCCGACCTCGGTGCTGACGCCGCAGGCCGTGGACCGGCTGTTCGACACCCTGCGCCTGCTCGCCGGCGAAGGCTGCAGCATTCTGTACATCAGCCACAAGCTGGACGAGATCCAGCGCCTGTGCCACGGCGCGACGGTGCTGCGCGGAGGCAAGGTGACCGGGGAGTGCGATCCGAGGCAGGAAACGCCGTCCTCGATGGCGCGCATGATGATCGGCCGCGACCTGCCGGTGTGCGCGCACGCCCCCGCGCCGGCGGGAGGCGACGAGCGCCTGGTGATCGCGGGGCTGTCGCACGAGTCGGACGATCCGTTCGGCACGGACTTGCAGGACATCCATCTCACCGTCAGGAGCGGCGAGATCGTCGGCATCGCCGGGGTCTCCGGCAATGGCCAGCAGGAGCTGCTGGCCGCGCTGTCCGGGGAGACGCGCATCGCCGAGCCGTTCCCGATCCGCATCATGGGCGCGCAGGCCGGACGCCTGTCGCCCGGACGCCGGCGCAGGATGGGCCTGTGCTTCGTGCCCGAGGAGCGGTTGGGGCGAGGCGCGGTGCCGGGCCTGTCGCTGGAGGAGAACGCGCTGCTCACGGCCCATCGCCGCGGCATGGTGAGGGCCGGACTGGTCCTGCGCGGCGCGGTGCGGGCGTTCGCGCAGGCCTGCATCGCGCGTTTCGACGTGCGCACCGGCGGGCCCGAGTCGGCCGCGCGCAGCCTGTCGGGCGGCAATCTCCAGAAGTTCATCGTCGGGCGCGAGATCATGCAGGAGCCCCGCGTGCTGGTGGTCGCGCAGCCGACGTGGGGCGTCGACGTCGGCGCGGCCGCATTCATCCGGCAGTCGATCATCGACCTGCGGAATGCGGGGGCCGCGGTGCTGGTGGTGTCGGAAGAGCTGGACGAGCTGTTCGAGATCTGCGACCGCATCGCCGTCATCGCCGAGGGGCGTCTCTCGCCGGCGGTGCCGACGCGCGATACGACCGTCGAGGAGATCGGCCGCTGGATGAGCGGCCTGTGGGACGAGCGCGCCGCGGCGCGCGCGACGGGGGAGGTGGCCCATGCCGTTCAGGCTTGAAGCCCGCCCGGCGCCCTCGCGGCGCATGCGGTGGCTGTCGCCGCTGATCGCGGCGGCGCTTACGCTGGTGGCCGGCTTCGCGCTGTTCCTGGCACTGGGGCAGAACCCGGTCGTGGCCTTCCACGCGTTTTTCGTCGCGCCGCTTTCGACTGCCAACGGCTTGTCCGAGTGGGTCCTGAAAGCCTCGCCGCTGATGCTCATCGCGACCGGGCTCGCCGTCGGGTTCCGCGCCGGCGTCTGGAACATCGGGGCCGAGGGACAGCTCGCCCTCGGCGCAGTCGCGGCCACCGGCGTCGCGCTCGCGTTCGACGCCGCGGACACCGCATGGCTGCTGCCGGCGATGGTGGTCGCCGGCGCGCTTGGCGGCATGGCGTGGGCGGCGATCCCGGCGCTGCTGCGCACGCGCTTCAACGCCAACGAGATCCTGACCAGCCTGATGCTCACGTACGTCGCGGGTCTGCTGGTGTCCTACCTCGTGCATGGGCCGTGGCGGGATCCCGAGGGCTTCAACTTCCCGCAGACCAAGATGTTCGAGCCGGCGGCGCTGTTCCCGATGTTGGTCGAGGGACTGCGGCTCAATGCCAGCGTGTTCCTCGCCCTGGCCGGCGTGTTCCTCGGGTGGCTGCTCATGGACCGCAGCTTCGTCGGCTACCAGATGCGCGTGGCCGGACTCGCGCCGGCGGCCGCGCGCTACGCGGGCTTCAGCGCCGGCCGCACCGTCTGGATCGGCATGCTCGCCGGCGGGCTGGCCGCCGGCGTTGCAGGCGTCGGGGAGGTGGCGGGACCCCTCGGGCAGTTGCAACCCAACGTCTCGCCGGGCTATGGCTTTGCCGCGATCATCGTCGCCTTCGTCGGGCGGCTCGCGCCGCTCGGCATACTCGCCGCGAGCCTCCTCATGTCGCTGCTTTACCTGGGCGGCGAATCGGCGCAGATCGTGCTGGGCCTGCCGTCGGCCATCACGGGGTTGTTCCAGGGCATGCTGCTCTTCTTCCTGCTCGGCGCCGACGTGTTCATCAACTACCGTCTGCGCCGAGTGCGGCCGGCGCTCGGGGCCGCGTGATGGATACCGTCGTCGCCATCCTGGCCGCGACGCTGGCCGCCGGCACGCCGCTGGTGTTCGCTGCGCTGGGCGAACTGGTGGTGGAGAAGGCCGGCGTGCTCAACCTGGGCGTGGAAGGAATGATGCTCATCGGGGCGATCGCCGGATTCGCCGCCACTGCCGCGTCGGGGAGCGTCTGGGTGGGCGTCCTTGCGGGCATGGCGGCGGGTGCGGTGCTTGCGCTGGTGTTCGCGGTGCTCACGCTGACGCTGCAGGCGAACCAGGTGGCGGCCGGGCTGGCGCTGTCGATTTTCGGCGTCGGCTTGTCCGCGTTCGTAGGGCGCGATTTCGTGTCCATCGCGCTGCCGGGACAGACGCCGACCCGCGTTCCGCTCCTCGGTGAAATTCCATGGCTGGGCGATGCGCTGTTCAACCAGCACTGGCTGGTTTATCTGTCGTGGGCGCTGTTCGTCGCCCTTGCGTGGTTCCTGTATCGATCGCGGCCGGGGCTCGTGCTGCGGGCGGTGGGGGAGTCGCCATCGTCTGCGACGGCGATCGGCTACAAGGTCATCGCCATCCGCTACCTCGCCACGCTGTTCGGCGGCGCCTGCGCGGGCGTCGGCGGTGCGTACCTCTCGACCGTCTATACGCCGCTGTGGGTGGAGGGCATGACCGCTGGCCGCGGCTGGATCGCGCTGGCGCTGGTGGTGTTCGCCACATGGCGGCCGGGGCGCGTCATGCTGGGCGCGTATCTCTTCGGCGGCGTGACCATCGCCCAGTTCTTCGCGCAGGGCGCGGGCGCGGCGATCGCCTCGCAGCTCCTGTCGAGCCTGCCGTATCTCGCCACCATCGTCGTGCTGGTGATCATCTCCCGCGACGCCAACCTCATCCGGCTCAATGCCCCGGTCTCGCTGGGGCAGCCGTATCATCCTGACCACTGAGGCGGCGGAGTCCGCCTCTCCACACCGAAGCCACACGACGAAAGGAGCATCACGAATGGCATTCACCCGGAGAAAACTGCTCAAGACCGCCGCCGCCGCTGCAGGAACCGCGCTTGCGGCGGGGCCGCTCGCCGCGTTCGCCCAGGGGCCGCTCAAGGTGGCTTTCGTGTACGTGAGCCCCGTCGGCGACGCCGGCTGGACGTTCCAGCACGACCAGGGCCGCAAGCAGATGGAGCAGGCGCTCGGCGGCAAGGTCACGACCAAGTTCGTGGAAAGCGTGCCGGAGGGCGCGGACGCCGAGCGCGTGATCCGCGAGCTCGCCGCTAGCGGGCATGCGCTGATCTTCACCACCTCCTTCGGGTACATGAATCCCACGATCAAGGTGGCGTCCAGCTTCCCGAAGGTGCACTTCGAGCACGCCACCGGCTACAAGACGGCCAAGAACGTCGGCATCTACAACGCGCGCTTCTACGAGGGCCGCTATCTCGCGGGAGTGATCGCCGGCAGCATGACCAAGTCGAACACCCTGGGCTATGTCGGCGCCTTCCCGATTCCCGAGGTGCTGCAGGGCATGAACGCGTTCATCCGCGGCGCGCGCAGCGTGAACCCCAAGGCCGAGATGCGGGTGATCTGGGTCAACTCCTGGTACGACCCCGGCCGCGAGCGCGAGGCGGCGATGACGCTGATCTCGCAGGGTTCGGACGTGGTGACGCATCACACCGACTCCACCGCCGCGGTGCAGGCGGCGGAGGAGAAGGGCGTCTATGCCGTCGGGTACCACTCGGACATGTCGAAGTACGGCGCCAAGGCGCATCTCACCGCGGTCACCCATCACTGGGGCAACCATTACACGAAGATGGCGCAGGACACGCTCGCAGGCAAGGCGCAGCCGTCCAACCTGTGGGGCGGCATGAAGGAGGGCATGATCAAGCTCGCGCCGATCAGCGCCGCGGTGCCGGCCGACGTGAAGGCCAAGGTCGCCGCACTGGAAAAGGACATCATCGCGGGCAAGTTCCACCCGTTCACCGGCCCGGTGAAGGACCAGAGCGGCAAGGAGCGGGTGGCGGCGGGGGCGGTCATGACGGACAAGGACATGGGGGTCATGGACTTCTACGTCGAGGGGATACAGGGTCAGCTCCCCAAGAAGCAGTAACACTCTC
>Ga0209254_10002484_pt1 | contig 16742 bp, 8 predicted proteins | sample FrelakmetDIP11DI_FD_187148 | JGI IMG/M metagenome (GOLD analysis project Ga0209254, IMG submission 187148) | Freshwater lake sediment microbial communities from the University of Notre Dame, USA, for methane emissions studies - DIP11 DI (SPAdes)... | ecosystem: Environmental > Aquatic >... | reverse complement strand
CACCTCGGCGCTGGCCGTCTGCTGCTCCAGCGCCTCCCTGGTCTCGTTGAACAGCCGCACGTTCTCGATGGCAATCAGCGCCTGGTCGCGGAACGACTCGGCCAGCGCGACCTCCTTGTCGGTGAACGCCCCCGCCTTGCGGTTCGCGAAACTGAGCAGGCCGACGCACTCGCCATCGCGCAGCATCGGCAGGTACAGGGCCGCCTGGATGCCGAACTTCTCGCCGATCGCGCGCTCGAAGTCGGGCAGGTCGACCGCTGACCAGTCCGGCAGGTGCAGCATCCGCTTCTCGACGATGACCCGCGACGGGAAGTTGAGCCGCGGGTCGATCGGCAGGCCCGAGGGCAGCCCTTCGAGCGGCCCCTCGGGCGTGGCCGCGGCCACCGCCGAAAAGCTGCTGCCGTCGCGGCGCATGACGAAGGCCAGGTCGCACATGAGGAGCTTCACCGCGTTGGCGACGATCGCCTCGAACACCGGTCGAACGTCGGTGAGCGAGCGGCTCATCACGCGCAGGATCTCGGCGCTCGCGGTCTGGCTCGCCAGCGCCTCGTTGGTCTCGCGGAACAGCCGCGCGTTCTGGATCGCGATCACCGCCTGATTGGCGAAGGTCTGCAGTAGCGAGAGTTCCTTGTCCGCGAACGGCTTGGGCGGCTGGCGCATCGCGCACAGCGTCCCGATGCCGCGCCCCTCCCAGAGCATCGGCGCCCAGGCGATCGAGTAGTTGCCGATCTGCGCCAGCACCGAGTGGACCGTCGGCGGCGCATCGGTGGCGGCAGCGGCGTCGGGGATGTGCAGGATGCGCCCCTCGCGAAGTACCTGGGCGCTGGCACTCTGCTCGATCGGCTTCGGAAAGGTCCGCGCCACGACGCCCAGCGCTTCGCCTCGCCAGGCGGCGACATCGATCATCCCTGCGTCACCCACCTGGAAGATGCCGAGCTGCTCGGTGGCGAACAGGTGCTGGCAGCTGTCCAGGATCTTGTCGAACACCGGCGCCGTGTCGGCCACCGAGCTGCCGATCACCTGAAGCACCTCGGCGGATGCGGTCTGCTGCTCGAGCGCCTCGTTGGTTTCGCGGAACAGCCGCGCGTTCTGGATCGCGATCACGGCCTGATCGGCGAAGGTCTGCAGCATCGCCAGCTCCTTGGCCGAGAACGGGCCCCTTGAACGGGCCACGCCGATGGCTCCGATGCCTCGTTCGTCCCACAGCATCGGCGCGAAGGCCATCGACTGGTAGCCGGCGAGCTTGCCCATCTTGCGCAGCACGCCCGGAACGTCCTCGCCGTTGGCGAGGTCGGGCCAGTGCACCACCCGTCGCGCGGCGATCGCACGCCCGGCCGGCGTGCGCTCTACGCGCGCAGGGAAAGTGGCGGCTACAACGTCGTGGGCATTGCCGACGTAGGCGGCGATCTGCAGCTGGCCGTGCTCGTCCACCAGCAGCACATCCATCTCGTCGCTTCCGAAAAGGCGGTGGCCGCTGTCGAGGATCTTGTCGAACACCGGCTTCGTGTCGGCGACCGAACTGCTGATGACACTGAGGATCTCGGCCGCGGCCTGCTGCTGCTCGAGCGCCTCCTGCGTCTCGCGGAAGAGCCGCACGTTCTCGATGGCGATCACCGCCTGGTCGGCAAAAGTCTGCAACAGCGCAACCTCGCTCGGCGCGAACGCGCGCGGCTCGCGGCGCAGCAGCGAGATCACGCCTAGCGCCACACCGTCGCGCAGCAGAGGCATCGTCAGGATGGCGCGCACGTCGTACTTCGCCTGCAGCGCCCGGGTGTCGGGGAACTCGCTTTCGAGCACGGGCACCAAGTCGTCCAGGTGCACCGATCGGCGCTCCAGCACGCAGCGCCCCGCAACCGAACTGCCGCGGATCGGCAGCCGCTCGACCTGCTCCGGGTCATCCTCATAACCCCGCCCGTAGCCGGTCACCGCGCGCAGTTCCTGCCCGTCGACCAGCCAGACCCGGCCGCCATCGGCCTTGCACAGCAGCCGTGCCCGCTCTGCCACTGCCTCGAACACCGGCTGCACATCAGTGGGCGACTCGCTGATCACGCGCAGGACTTCGGCGGTCGCCGTCTGCCGCTCCAGCGCTTCCTGCGTGTCGTTGAACAGCCGCGCGTTCTGAATCGCGATCACGGCCTGGTCGGCGAAGGTCTTGATCAGGTTGATGTCGCGCTCGCTGAACGGCGAAGGCGGCATCTTGTTGACCGCCAGTGCGCCGATGCCGCTGCCCTCCCAGACCATCGGGGCATAGAGGACGGCGTAGTTGCCCAGGGTCCTGGCCGACTCACGCAAACCGGAGGGAACGTCGGCGCCGTTCAGTACGTCGGGGTAGTGCAGGACCCGATTCCTGTGGATTGTGTAGCCGTGGATCGAGTCGCGCACCGGCCGCGGAAACTCGCTTCGCAGGCGCGCCACCAACGCCTGCTGGTCCGAGCTGGCCTGTGCCAGGCGCTCCGTGTTGACGATCAGGCGGACCTCGCGGTCCTCGGTGACCAGGCCGATGTTCGCGAACGCCCCCGGGAACAGCGATTCGCAGCTGGCGAGAATTTCGTTGAACACCGGCGTGGCGTCGGCCACCGAGTGGCTGATGACCCGCAGGATCTCGGACGTGGCGGTCTGCCGCTCCAGCGCCTCCTTCGTGTCGCTGAACAGCCTTGCGTTCTGGATCGCGATGACGGCCTGATCGGCGAACGCGCGCAGCAGCGCCTCGTCCTTCGCGGTGAATGGCTGGGGCGGCTGGCGAACGATCATCAGCGAGCCGACGCCGCGGCTGTCGCGGACCATCGGCACCCAGGCCGCCGAAAAATTGCCCGACTCGGCAACGGTGTCGCGCGCCCACGCGTAGGACTCCGCCACCGCGGCGGCATCGGGGAACTGCACGATGCGGCGTTCCTGGATCGCACGCCCGGTCGTGCTGCGCTCGACGGGAAGCGGCAGCATGCGCGTCATGCTCGTCACGATCGCGCCACGCACCGCGGCCCGCCGCACCAGGCCGTCGTCCCCGACCACGACCAGTCCGAGATCCCGGGTGCCGAACAACCGTTCGCAGCTGTCGAGGATCTTCTCGAACACCGGCTGCGTGTCCTCGACCGAGCTGCTGATCACCTGCAGCACCTCGGCGGTCGCGGTCTGCTGTTCGAGCGCCTCCTGGGTCTCGCGGAAGAGCCGCACGTTCTCGATGGCGATCACAGCCTGGTCGCGGAACGACTCCGCCAGCGCGATCGCCTTCTCGTTGAACCCGTTCGCCCGCCTGGTGCCCAGCACCAGCACGCCAACGCAGGCGTCGCCACGCAGCAGCGGCAGGTACAGCGCCGAGTTCAGGCCCAGCTGTTCGTGCCGCACCTGCTCGTGGGCGGGAAGCTCGATTGCCGACCAGTCGCGCAAGTGAAGCATGGACTTGCTGACGATCGCGCGCGATGGGAAGTTGGCCTCCGGGTCGACCGGCATCACCGTCGACCCCGGCACCGGCGTCAGGCCTGCCGGCGTGGCCATGGCTTTCGGCGAGTAGGTGTCGCCGCTGCAGATCTGCACGATGGCGATGTCGCAGCCCAGGTGCTTGACCGCGGTGGTGACGATGGCATCGAATACCGGCTGCACGTCGGCAGGGGAACTGCTGATGACACGCAGGATGTCGGCACTGGCGGTCTGGTGCGCCAGCGCCTCCTTGGTCTCGCCGAACATCCGGGCGTTCTCGATCGCGATGACCGCCTGGTCCGCGAAGGTCTGCAGCAGCGCCGTCTGCTCGGCGGTGAACGGCCCCGGCTCGGGGCGGCCGACGGCAATGGCACCGATCGGGCTGCCATCGCGCAGCAGCGGCACCGCCAGCACGCTGCGGAAGCCTACGGCGTCGCCGCCGTGCATCGCGTAGCCCGGCTCGGCCTCGGTATCCGTGATCACCGCGGTGGCCCGCGCGAGGATCGCGCGGCCGGTGGCCGTGTCCCGCGTCGCGGGCCGCGGGAAGCGCCTGCGGATGTTGGCGTCATACGCCGGGTCGGCGTTCATCGACGCCCGCATGTGCATCAGCTCGCCGTTGTAGTCGACGAGCACCGCGTTGGAGCCGAACAGGCGGGCCCCGGCAGTGACGATGGCGTCGAACACGGGCTGCGCGTCGCTCATCGACGCGCCGATCACCCGCAGCACCTCCGCGGTGGCTGTCTGCCGCTCCAGCGCCTCCTCGGTCTCGTTGAACAGCCGCACGTTCTCGATGGCGATCACCGCCTGGTCGGCGAACGTCCTCAGGAGATCGATCTGTTTCTGCGGCGTCGCGCCCGGGTCGGGCCACGCGACCACGAGGGCGCCCAGCGGGCGGCCCTCCTTGAGCAGCGGCGCGCCGATCAGGCGTCGCCACTTGCCGGCGCGCGCCGCGACGGGGTCGTAGTCTGGGTCGGCGAGTGCGTCCTCGATCACCTGCACCGCGCCCGCAAGCACTACGCGTCCGCCGACCTGCCGCGAGCTCGGCGGCTGCGGGTAGTATCGGCGCGTCGCCTCGAGTACTTCCGGCGACCAGTTGTGCGTGGCGGCAAGGTGCATGAGCTCGCCGTCGTAGCGATACGCTGCCGCGAGCGGGCTGCCGAAGAGCCGTGTGGCGCACTCGAGGATCGCGCGGAACACCGGACCGACGTCGGTGGGCGACTCGCTGATGCACTGGAGCACGTCGCTGATCGCCGTCTGGTACTCGAGCGACTCGCGCAGTTCGAGCGTGCGCGCCTCGACCTCTGCCAGCGCCGCGCGCGTCGCGTCGTAGAGACGCGCGTTCTCCAGCGCCACGCCCATGCTGGTGGCAAGCGTCTCGAGCAGACGCACGTCGGCGTCGGTGAACGCGTCGTGCCGGTCGACGTTCTGGATGCTGAGGTAGCCCATGACCTCCTGCCCGACGACCATGGGCGAGAAGAGCACCGACTTCGGCATCTGCGTGCCGGCAACGACGGTGGCGCCGACGCGAGCCATGACGTCGGCCGTGATCCGGTTGTCCAGGATCGACCGCCGGCGCTCTATCAAGGCGCGGCGCGTCGCGTTGAGCTTTCGCGGCGGCGGATGGAAGCGCTGCCCCTTCTCGAAGCTGTAGTTGAAGATCTCGACGTCCCGCTGGTGGTCGAAGCTCGCGATCATGACCGCCTGCGCGTCGAACACGTCCCGGATCCGGTCGCCCACGAGGTCGTAGATGGCGACGAGGTCCAGCTTGTCGGCCAGCGCCGACTGGACGCCGTTGATGATCGCAAGCTCTGCGGCACGCTGCTCGGTCTCCTTCAGCAGCCGTTGCGTCTCGTCGAACAGGCGCGCGTTGTTCAGCGCCACGCTCATGCTGGCGGCAAGCGTCTCGAGCAGCCGGACGTCGGCCGGCGTGATGGCGTGCTCGCGCTGGCGGTTCGCCAGCGTCAGCAAGCCCAGCATCTGCTCGCCGACCTTCAGCGGCACGGTGAGCTGCGACTTCGGCCACCGGACATCCGGCCCGGGCATGATCGCGACACCCCCGTAGCGCCGGATCGCGCCTGGAACGTCCTCGTTGACGAGCAACGTCCGGCCGGTCTCGAGCACGTGCTTGCCCATGCCGATGGGTGCCTGTGGCGGCGGGTGAACCCGCTCGCCTGCCATCACCTGGTAGGGGAAATGCAGCAGGTTGCTGGCTTTGTCGAGCGTGCGGATGCCCAGCGAATCGTGCGGGAACATCTCGCGCAGCTTCTCGCCGACGACCTCGAACACTCCCTGGCTCGTCAGTTCGCCGGCCAAGCCGCGTTGCACGCTGTTGATGATCGCCAGCTCGTTCGCCCGCTGCTCGGCGCGCGTGTTCGCCGCCTGCAGCTCCGCGGTGCGCTCGGCGACCTTTGCCTCAAGCGACTCCGACCACTGCACGTTGTCGAGCGCGACCGCCGCCTGGCTCGCGAGCATGCCCAGCAGGTCGCGGTCGGCATCGTGGAAGCGCCCGAAGAGGCCGTCGATGTCGGCGTAGAGGTAGCCGACCACCGTCTGCCGCGCAACGAGCGGCGCGACGATGCGCGAACGCTGTGCGAGCGGTGACGCTTGCGCGGGGACGTGATCGAGACTCGCGATGCGGCTGCGTTGCGCAGCCTCGAGCAGGGGCGCGAGCTCGTCCGCAAGCCGCCCGGCGTCCTCGCCCTTCGGCATCTGCGCGCCCGCGAGCTTGCGTCCCTGCGGTGTCTGAAGCACCAGCAGCACTCGCTCCGCACCGGACAGCTCCGTCGCCTCGTCGACGAGGAACTCCTCCAGCTCGGCGCGCGCGCGGATTTCGTTGAGCCGCAGCCCGGTGTCGGCAAGCCGCTCGACGGGTTCGACGAGGCTCGCCTCGCCGGCGAGGTGCGGGGGAACGCCCTTCGCTCGATGGCCGGCGGAACCGGCGAGCCACGCCGCCACGATCTCGCGGTTCCGCGCCACCTTGTCGAGGGCATTGCGGCGCAGTCCTTCGTCGCCCAAGGTCGCGATGCCCGCCACGAGGAAGCGATAGGCACGGTCGAGCGCGCTTCGCGCCTCGGCCGGCCTGCGGCTGGCGGCGAGCGCCTGGCTGTGCCGCCACCAGAGCTCCGCCGGGTCCATGCCCTGCAACGTGACGTGGCGGTGCGCGGCGTGCAGGCTTGCGGCCTGCGTGCTGGCCGCAAGCGCTCCGCGAGCGTCGCCGTGGTCCAGCAGCACGCGCGAAAGCAGGGTCAGCGCTTGCATGGCTACCGCGTCGCTGCCCGCCTGCTGCGCCTCCGCCGCAGCCTCGCGAAGGCTCCTTTCGGCAACCCCGGCGTCGCCTTCCTCGGCGGCAAGCCAGCCGAGCCCGAGCGGACGCGCGGCCGGGTAGCCCTGGCCACCGACGGCGTCGATCTCGGCGAGCGCTGCGTCCATGTAGCGCCGCATCGCCTCCACGTGCCCGGTCTCCGCCTCGACGCGCGCGAGCATCCAGGCCGTGCGCGCGATGCCGCCGATCGCCCCGGCACCCTGGTAGGTCTCGCGCGCGGCAAGGAAGTGGCGGCGGGCGCGCCGGTACAGCCCCAGCTCGTGATACGCGACGCCGAGGTTGTGCGTGATCACGCCCTGCCGCTCGACGTAGCCGGCGCGCGTGAACGCCGCGAGCGATTCCTTGAGCAGCCGCAATCTGACGCCGACGTCGCGCTCGTCGAACGTGAGCATGTTCGCCGCGTTGCCCACCCCGAGCCAGTCGCCGCAGCTCCGCGCGATTGCGAGCGCCGCGCGCGACACCCGTTGCGCCTCATCGGCCTTCCCGCTGCGGCTCAGCGCCGCGGCCTGCGCCCACAGCGCGCGGTTCTCGCCCGCGGGCCGCGCCTGCGCCCGGAACAACGCGGCCGCCTCGCGCGCGGCGGCGTTCGCCCGCTCGCTCTCGCTCACGCGAAAGCAGGCCTCGGCAAGCCGGAGCAGGCTCGTTGCCTCCAGTACGCGGTCGCGCGCCCCGCGCGCGGCCGCCAGCGCCGCTTCCGCCGTCGCGATCGCGGCCTTCGACTCGCCGCCCTGGATCTGCACGATCGCCGCGCGGTTGCCCGCCTGCGCCAGGCGCGCCAGATCCGCGGACTTCGCAGCAAGGTCGAGCAGCGCAGCGGCATCGCTTCGTGCCGCGGCGAGGTCGCCCTGCGCGAGGCGGCTCTCGCTGCGCAGGTCGAGAAGGTCGATCCGCTCTCCGGCCTTCGCCCCGCCGCCTTCCAGCGACGCGGAGGCCACGCGGATAGCTTCCGCGTGCTGGCCCGCCCAGGCGAGTTCGCGCGCCTGCCGGACCGCCGCGGCGGCGGCCAACGGCGGCGCGGCGGCGCTCGATCCCCTTGCCGCCCTGCTGCGCCTTGTGCCCGCCATGGCCTGCCCGACGCCTCCCCTGATGCCGCGGAACGAGGCGCCTAGTCTAGCCGCGGAAGATGTGGCGCGGGGCGCCCCGCGGCCTGCGTCCGTTGCTGCAGTGCGCCGTAACCGGCGCTACCGGCCCGCCGGCTGCCGCTCAATCGACCTGCGCTGCGACGCCCCCGCGGACGTAGCCCGCGCCGCCGTGGACGATGACCGCGTCCAGCTGCGCCGCCAGGTCGCGATCGAGCGATAACAGGCGCGCGTGGTCGGCCCTTGCGCGCGCTGTCTCGCCCATCTGTGCAAGCAGCGCGCCGCGGTACACGTAGGCCACCGCGAGGGCGGGCTTGAGCGCGATCGCGCGGTCGTAGTGCTGCAGTGCGCGCGCGTAGTTCCGCGAGCTCTGCATGCGCAGGCAGAACGCGAGGTTGTTGTGCGCCTCGGCGAAGCGCTCGTCGAGTGCGAGCGCCGCCTCGAAGCGCGCCTGGGCGGCGGCGAATTCGCGATCGAGCAGCAGCTTGACCCCGGCGTTGTAGGCGGTCACCGCCTGCGCGCGCGAGGTGTCCGCAGGCACCGGCAGCGGGTCGCTCTCGACCGCCCGCGCCGTCGCGCAGAAGAACGTGACCGCGGCAACCGCCAGGGCGGCTGCCGCGGCCATGCGCAGCGTCGTCACATTCCCAATACGCGCTTCGCCTGGGCGATGTCGGGCCGGGCGCTGTCGGCGGTCTTCGTCAGCTCGACGACGCGAGCGGCGTGCTGCGCGGCCTTCGCCTTGTCGCCGGCCTTCTCCGCCGCCAGCGCGGCACCGACCGTCGGGCCAAGGCGGTTCGGCTCGTTCGCGATCACGGCTTCATACTCGCGCAGCGCCTCGGCTGGCATGCCGCTGCGCAGCAGCAGGTCACCGAGGATCTCTCGCGCGGGCTTGATCGGGCCCGGCGTGACGACGTGCTTCTCGGTCGCATCCTCGCGGACCGCGGCTGCGCGCACGATTTCGATCCCCGCAGCCTGTCTGCCCTCCGCGAACGCGGCCGCGCCCCGCACCCCTTCGGCGCCGATGTCGATCTGCTCGACCCAGTAGGCGAGCTTCATGCCCGCCGCCGCGTCGCGCAGCTGCTGCAGGCGCTGCACTTCGACGCCGGCCGCTTGCGCGTTGCCGCTGAAGGCCGCGCCGAGGCCGCGCGCAAACGCGTTGATCGCCTCGGCCTGCGGGTACTTCTTCCAGGGGTACGCGTCGGTCGGCGGCCACAGCGGAACGGCAGCCGCGTCCTTCCAGGCGTGCCGCTCGAGCGCGTGGCGGGCCGGCATGGCGGCGAGTCCGTACGCGACGGCGAAGTTGTCGGCGGGCTGCGCGATCTTCTGCGCGTCGGTGATCACCTGCGTGGCGGCGCGGTCCTGTCCGAGCTGCAGGTGGGCGTACACCATGTAGTCGTAGGCGTGGATGCGGTTCGGAATGCTCGATTTTGCCGCCTCGGCGGAGGCGCGGTTCGCCTCGATCGACTCCGGCCAGAAGCCCACGCGCGAGAAGATGTGCGACGGCATGTGCAGCGCGTGCGAGGCGTCCGGCGCGATCTTCGCGTAGCGCTTCGCCGCGTCGAGTCCGCGCTGCGCGAGCGGCGGGTAGTCGTAACTGTGGATCACGTAATGCGCTGCGCCAGGGTGGTCCGGCTGCTGCATCATGATCGGCTCGAGGATGGCGGTGGCTTTCAGCTGGTTGGTGTACTTCTTGTCGCTGGGGTCGAAATTCACCGACAGGACGAGCGCGTGCAGGATCGTCGCCTCCTTGTCTTCGGGATAGCGGGCGGCGACGCCCGCCATCGCGTCCTCGAACGCCTTGGCGCGCGTGCGGTGGTTGAGCTTGTCGTGGTCGCGGAAGAACGCCGCCAGCGCGTCGACGTAGTCGCGCTCGCGCTGCGACTTGAGGCCGGCCTTGCGCGCGGCCTCGAGCGACGCCTGGCCCTCCTCCAGCACCTTCGGCGTCAGCGGGATCGGCCAGGTGAACGGGTTGTCGAGCGAGCCCAGCGCGCGCAGCCAGTGCGTCATGCCGCACGTGGGATCGGCCGCAATCGCGCGGTCGAGCGGCGCCTTGTACAGCTCCCACGCGAACGAGTGGACGTACGCCATCGCGAGGTCGAACTCCTTCTGCGCGGCGGCGTTGCACTCGACCTTGAAGTGGACCTTGCCGAGCTGGGCGGGACCGTCGTGCGCTGCGGCCGATTGGGCGGTGCACAAGGCGACGAACAACGCGGCGACGCGAATGCCGTTCGTGCTCATGGTCGGGACCCTCCTCGTGGGAGATGGCGCGCGGGATGCGCGCTTGCCGGAAAAGCATAGCACCCTCTGGGCGCGGGCAAAACACCCTTCCCGACCCCACCCCGCAGCGGGCCCGGACGCCGGACGCCAGAATTCCGGCCCCGCAGCGCGGGCGTCGGGCCCCTGCGCGCCCGCTACACGTCGAGGTTGCGCACCCCGAGCGCGTTGCTTTCGATGAACGCGCGCCGCGGCTCGACCTGCTCGCCCATCAGCTTGTCGAAGATCTCGTCGGAGGCGATGGCATCCTCGATCTGCACCTTGAGCAGGCGGCGGACCTGCGGGTCCATCGTCGTCTCCCACAACTGCCCCGGGTTCATCTCGCCCAGCCCCTTGTAGCGCTGGACGGTGACGGCGTCGCGCGCCTGCGCGAGCAGCCAGTCGAGCGCCTCCTTGAAGCTGCGCACCGCCTGCTGCTTCTCGCCGCGCCTGACCGTCGCGCCGTCGTGCACGAGGCCCTGCAGGACCTCGGCAGCCTTGCGGATCTGCGCGCCCTCGCCGCTCGCGAGGAAGTCCGCGTCGATCGCCGTGACGTGCGGCGTCCCGTGGTGCGTGCGCACCACGACCAGCCGCCGCGACTCGGTGGCCGTGTCGTAGCGCGACTCGATGCGCACTTCCTCGTCGCCGACCGCCTCGGCGAGTTCGCGCGCGCTGCGCTGCGCCGCGATCTCGCTGGACAGGTCGACGCGGGCGCCCGCGAGCATCGCGTAGAGCGCGACGGGGTCCACGATGCGCGCGCAGCGCTCGATCACCGCCTCGGCGAGCAGCACCTCGCGCGCGATGGCGGCCAGCGCGTCGGTGGCGAGCGCCGCCCTGCCGGTGCCGGGGACGAGCTCGCTGCCCTTGAGCGCGACGCGGAGCAGGAACTGCTTCAGCTCGTGGTCGTCCTTGAGGTAGGTCTCCTCCTTGCCGGACTTCGCCTTGTACAACGGCGGCTGCGCGATGTAGATGTGGCCGTTCTCGACCAGCTCGTGCATCTGGCGGTAGAAGAACGTGAGCAGCAGCGTGCGGATGTGCGAGCCGTCCACGTCCGCGTCGGTCATGATGATGATGCGGTGGTAGCGCAGCTTCTCGAGGTTGAAGTCGTCCTTGAAGCCCGCCCCCAGCGCGGTGATCAGCGTGACGATCTCCTGCGAGCCCAGCACCTTGTCCACGCGCGCGCGTTCGACGTTCAGGATCTTGCCGCGCAGCGGCAGGATCGCCTGGAACTTGCGGTCGCGGCCCTGCTTGGCCGAGCCGCCCGCGGAGTCGCCCTCGACCAGGTAGATCTCGCACAGCGCCGGGTCGCGCTCCTGGCAGTCGGCGAGCTTGCCCGGCAGGCCCATGCCGTCGAGCACGCCCTTGCGGCGCGTGAGCTCGCGCGCCTTGCGCGCGGCCTCGCGCGCCCGCGCCGCTTCGACGATCTTGCCGCAGACGATCTTCGCGTCGCCCGGGTACTCGAGGAGGAAATCAGCGAGCTTCTCGGAGACGACGTCCTGCACGATGGGCTGCACCTCGGAGGAGACCAGCTTGTCCTTGGTCTGCGAGCTGAACTTGGGCTCCGGCGCCTTGACCGACAGCACGCAGGTCAGCCCCTCGCGCATGTCGTCGCCCGTGGTCTCCACCTTCGCCTTCTTGGCAACCTCTTCCTTCTCGATGTAGCTGTTGAGCGTGCGCGTCATCGCCTGGCGCAGGCCGGTGAGATGCGTGCCGCCGTCGCGCTGCGGGATGTTGTTGGTGAAGCACTGCACGTTCTCGGCGTAGCTGTCGTTCCACTGCATCGCCACCTCGACCGTGACGCCATTGCGCTCGCCGATCGCGTGGAACACGTGCGGGTGCAGCACGGTCTTGCTGCGGTTCATGTACTCGACGAAGCCCTTGATGCCGCCCGAGTACGCGAAGTTCTCGCTCTTGCCGTCGCGCTGGTCGACGAGCTCGATCTTCGTGCCGTTGTTGAGGAACGACAGCTCGCGGATGCGCTTGGCCAGGATCTCGTAGTGGTACTCGACGCGGCTGAACGTCTCCGTCGAGGCCATGAAGTGCACTTCGGTGCCGCGGCGGTCGGTGGTCCCGACGGCTGCCAGCGGCGCCACGGCCACGCCGCGGCGAAACTCCATCTGGTGGATCCTGCCGTTGCGGAAGATGCGCAGCTTGAGCCACTCGGACAACGCGTTGACCACCGACACGCCCACGCCGTGCAGGCCGCCGGAGACCTTGTAGCTGTTCTGGTCGAACTTGCCGCCGGCGTGCAGCTCCGTCATCACGATCTCGGCGGCCGAGCGTCGCTGCTCGTCGTCCTCCTTGATATCGGTCGGGATGCCGCGGCCGTTGTCGACCACCGAAATCGAGTTGTCCGCGTGGATGACGACCTTGATGTCATCGCACGCGCCGGCCAGCGCCTCGTCGATGGCGTTGTCGAGCACCTCGAACACCATGTGGTGCAGGCCGGTGCCATCGGAGGTGTCGCCGATGTACATCCCGGGCCGCTTGCGCACGGCCTCGAGACCTTTCAGGACCTTGATGCTGTCGGAGTTGTATTCGGGCAGCGGCTGCACGGGCTTCGGTTGGGCGGGGCTCATCGACTCGTTTCGGTGTTGCAGGGGCTTACAAAGCGCCGGCGCCGACCTTTTTGCGGTCGGCGCCGGATAGGGCGTCAGGGTGTGCTATCCGCGATCAGATCCGCATCGGCATCACGACGTACTTGTAGTCGTCGCGGCCGGGCATCGTGAGCAGCGCGCTGGCGTTGGCGTCGCCGAACGCGAGCTGTACACGCTCGGTGGCGAGGTGCTGCAGCACGTCGAGCAAGTACGTGATGTTGAAGCCGATGTCGAGGCCTTCGCCCTGATAGGCCACCTCGAGCTCCTCCTCGGCCTCTTCCTGCTCGGCGTTGGTACAGATGATCCGGAGCTGGCCGGCCGCGAGCACGACGCGCACCCCGCGGAACTTCTCGTTGGACAGGATCGCCGCGCGCTGCAGCGCCGCCAGCAACTCGGCGCGGTCGAGCTCCACGAGCTTGTTGTGCGAGGTCGGGATCACGCGGTTGTAATCGGGGAACTTGCCGTCGACGACCTTGCTCACCAGCTCGACGTTGCCGAAGCGGAAGCGCACCTGGTTGGCGAGGACTTCGATGGTCAGCGGCTCGTCGCCGTCGTCGAGCAGCTTGCCGAGCTCGAGGACGGTCTTGCGCGGCAGGATCACCTCCTGGCGCGTGTAGCTTCCCGGGACCGGGAGGCTCGCCCAGGACAACCGGTGCCCATCCGTGGCCACGGCCTGCAGCGAGCCCTCGTCGATCACCAGCAGCATGCCGTTGAGGTAGTAGCGGATGTCCTGCTGCGCCATCGCGAACTCGGCGAGCTTGAGCAGCGAGCGCATGTCCTTCTGCGGCAGCGACAGCGTCTGCAGTTGATCGGTGCCCAGGCTGATGCGCGGGTAGTCGGCGGCGGCCATCGTCTGCAGGTTGAAGCGCGAGCGGCCGGCGCGCACCGTCATCTTGCTGCCCGTCGCCTCGACGTTCAGCGTCGCGTCGTCGGGCAACGCGCGCAGCAGGTCCAGCAGCTTGCGCGCAGCCACTGTGGTTGCCTGGCCATCCTTGCCCGGAAGGTCCGCGACCGCCGTGATCTGCATCTCGAGGTCGGTGGCCGTGACGTGCAGCGCGCTTCCCTTCTGCTCGAACAGCACGTTGGCGAGGATCGGCAGCGTGTGCCGCCTCTCGACGATTCCCGAAACGGCCTGCAGCGGCTTCAACAGGGCATCGCGTGCGATCTGTTTTAGTTGCATGTCAAACCATAGGATCAGTTAATAGAGCCGTCGGGTCGTCGTGGAGAACCGCGAAAAACCGTTACCGATCAGCGCGCCGGATGATCGCTCAACCCGCGTATAAGCAGGAGGCTGGCTGTGGGTGCTTTGGGGACCCTTTGGCGCTCCTGCCGACAGCCCTGCACAATCGACAAATTATACACGGGCTCAGGGGTGTTTTCCTAGGCAAATCGAGGAGTTACGGAACGGCGGGGGGAGGGCACTCCCCGCCCGGCGACGCAGCGCTAGCTGCGGAGCACCTGCAACAGGAATGTCACGTCGTGGTTGATCTCCGGATGCGACTCGCGCAGCGCCGCGATCGTCCGGCACGCGTGCAGCACCGTGGTGTGATCGCGGCCGCCGAAGTTGCTGCCGATCTCGGGCAGCGAAAGCTGGGTCAGCTCCTTGGCCAGCGCCATCGCGATCTGCCGCGGCCGGGCCACGGCGCGCGAGCGCTTCTTGCTGTGCATGTCCGTGACGCGGAGCTTGTAGTAGTCGGCGACGGTCTTCTGGATGTTCTCCACGCTGATCTGGCGGTTCTGCACGGCGAGCACGTCCTTCAGCGCCTCCTTGGCGACCGTGAGCGTGATGTCGTTGCCGTGGAAATTGGCGTACGCCGCCACGCGCTTGAGCGCCCCTTCCAGCTCGCGGACGTTGCTGCGGATGTGCTTGGCGATGAAGAACGCCACCTGCTCGTCCAGGCGCACCTTGCTGTGCGCGGCCTTGGACAGCAGGATCGCGACGCGCATCTCGAGCTCCGGCGGATCGAGCGCGACGGTCAGTCCCCAGCCGAAGCGGGAGATGAGCCGCGGCTCGATGCCCTCGATCTCCTTGGGGTACTTGTCGCAGGTGATGACGACCTGCTTGTGCGCCTCGATCAGCGTGTTGAAGAGGTAGAAGAACTCCTCCTGCGTGCGGCTCTTGTTGCCGAGGAACTGGATGTCGTCGATCAGCAGGAGGTCGAGCGAGCGGTAGTGGCGCTTGAACTCCTCGAAGCTCTTGTGCTGGTAGGCGCGCACGACATCGGCGACGTAGGATTCGGCGTGGGTGTAGAGGATCCGCGCGGCGGGGTTCTGCGCGAGGATGTGGTTGCCGATCGCGTGCACGAGGTGCGTCTTGCCCAGTCCCACGCCGCCGTAAACGAACAGCGGGTTGTAGGACGTCGGGTGCTCGGCAACCTGCAGCGCCGCGGCGCGTGCGAGCTGGTTCGCCTTGCCGGTGACGAACGACTCGAACGTGAGCGTGCGGTTGAGGCTCGTCGCGTCGGGGCGCGCATCGGGACGACGGCTCGCGGGCGTGGTGCCCGGAGACGGCGCGGGCGGGACCCCGACGGGGGCCTCCGGCGCGGGACGGGGCGCGGCGGCGCGCGGTCCTCCGTCCGGGGCCAGGCCGAACTCCACGGGGATCGGCCGGCCGCTTGCATCGGAGGCCACGGCCTCGATCTGCACGCCGAAGCGCTCCTTGACCCACTGCAGGACGAAGCGGTTGGGGGCGAGGACTCGTAGCCCCCCGGCGGTGGCCTCGCAGCGCAGCGGGCGGATCCAGGTGGCGTATTGCTGGGCGGAGAGGTCGCGTGCGAAGGCCGTAAGGCAGGCCGACCATGGGCCGGCAACGTCGAGCGGCAGGGAATTGAGAGCGTCCAACGGGCCTTCCGGGGCGGCTTCGGGGATGCCGCGCTTGTGTAGTGGTGACGAAAACGGGCGTCGCGAGCGGCATGTCGATCCGCCGGGACGCCCCTCGAGTTATGCACATTCTAGCCGCCGGCCGGCGGGTTATCCACAGCGTGGGGCGCCTTCGGCGCCCTCGCCGAGTCGTCGCAAGACCGGGGAACGAGCCGAGCGCGAGTAACCGCTCGCATCCTCTCCCCGGCACGTGCGCGCGGCGATGTTCGTTGACAGATGCGCACGCAATCTGCTCTAATCAAAGGCTTTTCGGGTGTTCAGGAACGCGCCCGAGCCCCGCCGTCCGAATCCTGCGAAGCCGCCACCATGAAACGCACTTTCCAGCCCTCCAAGATCCGCCGCGCGCGGAACCACGGCTTTCGCGCCCGGATGAAGACGGTGGGCGGCCGCAAGGTGCTCTCCGCGCGCCGCGCGAAGGGCCGCGTCCGCCTCTCCGCCTGATCGCCGCACCGCCTGCGCGCTTCCCCGCCGGGGCCCGGCCGTACCGGCTGACCGGAACGGGCGCGTTCGAGGCGGTGTTCCGCGACGGAACCCGGTTCGAAGGTCGCCAGGTGCAGATCATCGCCATGCCCGCCGCGCTGCCGCTGGGCCGCTTCGGCCTGGTCGTCGGACGCAAGGCTCTGCCACGCGCCACCGATCGCAACCGCTTCAAGCGCCTCGTGCGCGTCGCCATGCGCCACCAGCGCGCCGAGGCGCTCGCCTTCGACCTCGTCGTGCGCCTCAAGGGCCCGGTGAAGCGCGCCGGGGTCGACGCTGCGGCGGGCGAGGCCGTGCAGGTGCTCGCCCGCGCGTTCGCCGCGCTGCGCGCGCGCAGCACGCCATGAGAAAGGTCTTCATCGCCGCCATCCGCGGCTACCAGTACGCGATCCGCCCGCTGATCGGCGCGAACTGCCGCTTCTACCCCAGCTGCTCGGAGTACGCGCGCGAGGCCATCGAGCGCCACGGCGTCGGCGCAGGCGGCTGGCTCGCCGCGCGGCGTATCGCCAAGTGCCACCCCTATCACCCCGGCGGTTACGACCCGGTGCCCGAGAAGTCGGACGGCGCGGCGTCGCATCCCGCCTGATGCCGTCACCCGCCAGGGCCGCATGGACTCGCAACGCCTGATCCTGTTCCTCGTCTTCTCGTTCTCGCTGCTGTTCCTGTGGGAGGCGTGGCAGAAGCACGCGAATCCGCCGCCGCCGGTCGCGCAGAAGAGCG
>Ga0209254_10002483_pt1 | contig 16743 bp, 16 predicted proteins | sample FrelakmetDIP11DI_FD_187148 | JGI IMG/M metagenome (GOLD analysis project Ga0209254, IMG submission 187148) | Freshwater lake sediment microbial communities from the University of Notre Dame, USA, for methane emissions studies - DIP11 DI (SPAdes)... | ecosystem: Environmental > Aquatic >... | reverse complement strand
CCTGTTACCCGTTACCTGTTACCTGTTACCTGTTACCTGTAACCTGTTACCCGTTACCCGTTACCCGTTACCCGTTACCTGTTACCTGTTGCCTGTTACCTGTTACCTGTTACCCGTTACATGATCCCTGATCCCTGATCCCTGATCCCTGACACCATGCACAACCTGTTCGACTCGCTCAAGGAACTGAAGCTCCCGTCCGGCGCCTCCGGCCGCTACTACTCGCTGCCCGCGCTCGAGGCGGCCGGGGTGGCCCGGGTGTCGCGGCTGCCGGTGTCGATCCGCCTGGTGCTGGAGTCGGTGCTGCGCAACTGCGACGGCAAGAAGGTCACCGAGGCGCACGTGCGACAGCTCGCCGGCTGGGCCGCGACCGCCGAACGCGTCGACGAGATTCCGTTCGTGGTCGCTCGCGTCGTGCTGCAGGACTTCACTGGCGTGCCGTTGCTCGCTGACCTGGCCGCGATGCGCAACGTCGCGCACGGGCTCGGCCGCGATGCGAAGGTGATCGAGCCACTCGTGCCGGTCGACCTCGTCGTCGACCACTCGGTGATGATCGACCACTACGGGACGAAGGACGCGCTCGACCTCAACATGAAGCTCGAATTCCAGCGCAACGAGGAGCGCTACCAGTTCATGAAGTGGGGCATGCAGGCTTTCGACACGTTCAAGGTCGTCCCGCCGGGGATCGGCATCGTGCACCAGGTGAACCTCGAATACCTCGCGCGCGGCGTGCACTGCAAGGACGGCGTGTTTTATCCCGACACGCTGGTCGGCACCGACAGCCACACGACGATGATCAACGGCATCGGCGTGGTCGGCTGGGGCGTGGGCGGCATCGAGGCCGAGGCGGGCATGCTCGGCCAGCCCGTGTACTTCCTCACCCCCGATGTCGTCGGCGTCGAGCTGACCGGCCGCCTGCCCGAGGGCACGACGGCCACCGACCTCGTGCTGACCGTCACCGAGATGCTGCGCAAGGAGAAGGTGGTCGGCAAGTTCGTCGAGTTCTTCGGCGACGGCGCGGTCACGCTCGCAGTCACCGACCGCGCGACGATCGCCAACATGGCCCCCGAGTATGGCGCGACCATGGGCTTCTTTCCCGTCGACGACGCCACCGTCGACTACCTGCGCTTCACCGGGCGCACGAACGCCGAGATCGAGGCCTTCGCCGGCTACTTCAAGGCGCAGGGCCTCTACGGCATGCCGCGTGCCGGCGAGATCGACTACTCGAAGACGGTCAAGCTCGACCTCGCCTCGATCAAGCCGTCGCTGGCCGGGCCGAAGCGCCCGCAGGACCGCATCGAGTTGAGCAACCTCAAGGCGAAGTTCGCCGAGCTGTTCGCCAAGCCCGCTGCAGAGAACGGCTTCGCCAAGCCGGCCGCCGAGCTGGGCAAGCGGGTGACCGCGGCCAACGGTATCGGCCTCGGGCACGGCGACGTGCTCATCGCCGCGATCACCTCGTGCACGAACACGTCGAACCCGAGCGTGCTGCTCGCCGCGGGACTGCTCGCGAAGAAGGCCGTCGAAAAGGGGCTCAAGGTCGCACCGCACATCAAGACCTCGCTGGCCCCGGGATCCCGCGTGGTCACCGAGTACCTCGCGAAGGCGGAGCTGCTGCCCTACCTCGAGAAGCTCGGCTTCAACGTCGCCGCCTACGGCTGCACGACCTGCATCGGCAACGCCGGCGACCTCGCCCCGGAGTTCAACGAGGCCATCACCGCCAACGACCTCGTGTGCGCCGCGGTGCTCTCGGGCAACCGCAACTTCGAGGCGCGCATCCACCCCAACCTCAAGGCGAACTTCCTCGCCTCGCCGCCGCTGGTCGTCGCGTACGCGCTGGCCGGCACCGTGCAGAAGGACCTCACCAAGGAGCCGGTGGGGACCGGCAGCGACGGCAAGCCGGTGTACCTGCGCGACATCTGGCCGACGTCCCACGAGATCGCGGCGGTGCTTCCCGTCGCGCGCGACGCGGCGACCTTCCGCCGGCTCTACGGCGACCTCGCCAACGCGAACCCGATGTGGAAGGCGATCTCCGGCAGCAGCGGGCAGGTGTACGACTGGCCGAAGTCCACCTACATCGCCAAGCCGCCGTTCTTCGACGGCTTCGGCATGACGCCCAAGGCGAGCGGCAGCATCCGCGGCGCGCGCGCGCTGGGCATCTTCGGCGACTCGGTCACCACCGATCACATCTCGCCGGCCGGATCGATCAAGGAGAACTCGCCCGCGGGCAAGTGGCTGGTGGCGAACAACGTCATGCGGGCCGATTTCAACAGCTACGGCAGCCGCCGCGGCAACCACGAGGTGATGATGCGCGGCACGTTCGCCAACGTGCGCATCAAGAACCTGATGCTGCCGCTGAAGGCCGACGGCACCCGCGAGGAAGGCGGCGTCACGCTGTTCCAGCCCTCGGGCGAGCAGCTGTTCATCTACGACGCGGCGATGAAGTACGTCGCGCAGGGGACGCCGACCGTCGTATTCGGTGGCGAGGAATACGGCACGGGCAGCTCGCGCGACTGGGCCGCCAAGGGCACGCAGCTGCTCGGCGTGAAGGCGGTGATCGCGCGGAGCTTCGAGCGCATCCACCGCAGCAACCTGGTCGGCATGGGCGTGCTGCCGCTGCAGTTCAAGGGCAGCGACAGCGTCGACTCGCTGGGGATCAGGGGCGACGAGACTTTCGACGTCGAGGTGCCCGCGGCCATCAGGCCGCAGCAGGACCTGGTGCTGGGCATCACCGGCAAGGACGGCAAGCACCGCGAGGTGGCGGTGCTCTGCCGCATCGACACCCCGATCGAGGTCGACTACTACCGGCACGGCGGGATCCTGCCCTACGTGCTGCGCGAGCTGGTCGCGTAGGCGCCGGGGTGTCCCGGGCCACCCCCGGATGTTGCAGTGCCGCAACCCTGCGCCCGGGCAAAACGGCAGGATGCGGCCCCGACTGTAGACAACGGCCGGATTCGGCTATAATTCCAAGGTTGCGGCGCGCGGAATTGTGCGCTGCTTCGTTGGCCAGCACGCCTGGCACCACCCCCTCGGAGAATCCTCGAAAATGCGCACCATTGCCACGCTGACCGCGCTGGCGCTCGCGGCCACGCTGGCCGCCTGCGGCCAGTCCTCGCAACAGGCCGCCGACAAGGCGAAGGCCGAAGCCACCAAGGCGGCTGAAGCGTCGAAGGCCGCTGCCTCGGCGGCCGTCGACGCGACCAAGGCCGCGGCGACCGACGCCACCAAGGCCGCTGCCGACGCGGCCGCGAAGGCCGCCGACGCGACCAAGGCCGCCGCCGTCGACGCGACCAAGGCCGCCGCCGACGCAACCACCAAGGCCGCCGACGCGACCAAGGACGCCGCCGCGAAGGCCGTCGAAGCCGCCAAGGACGCGGCCGCCCCGAAGAAGTAAGTCGCTCTGCTCGCGTGACGAAGACGCCGGCCACGCGCCGGCGTCTTTGTTTTCGGCGCCGGCGGGGCGCCCCGGGGAACTCCGAAGCAGCGCCTATAATCGTGCAGCCAGTCGCCGCCCGGGAGGGCTCCGTGGTTCGCCTGCTCGCCGCCAGCCTGGCGATCTTTGCCGGATCCGCGCTCGCCGGACCCTACGACCAGCCTTACTCGCTCATCGAGAGCGGCGACCCTTCGGAGCCACGCAGGGAATCACCGTTGGCCATCAGCAAGATCGACGGCGCGAGCCCTCGCAATCCGCGCCACTCCGACCCTGTCCCGCCGGGCAAGCACACGATCTCGCTGCACTTCGAGAGCGCGCGCGGCATCTTCCGGCCCGAGTACCAGGACCTCGAGATCGACACGGCGCCCTGCACGCGCTATCGCATCGTGGCGAACTACGTCTCACGGACCGGAGGGGAGTGGCAGCCGAAGGTCTACAGCGAACCGATCGGCGAGTGCCGCAAGAAGTTCGCCGCGAAGAAGTGACGCCGCGTGCCTGGCGCGGCCCGCTCAAAGCGCTGCGCGTGCCTGCCGCGCCAGCCAGCGCGTAAGCGGCTTCCACTGCTCCCAGTCGGCCTCCGCGCGCGAGCGCGGCAGGTCGAACACCGAGGCGCCGTCGCGCGCGCAGTGCACGTAGACCTGCGTGTCGCGCAGACGCGCGATCACCGGGAACGGACCGCCCTGCAGGAACGCGTCCAGTTCCGCCGCACTATGCGTGCGCGGGTCCACGCGGTTGCCGACCAGCGCCACCGCGAGCTCGCCGCCCTTCACCGCCTTGTACTCCGCAATCTGTCCGAGGAAGCGCGCGGTCGCGGCCATGTCGAAGACCGATGGCGTGATCGGCACGAGCATCACGTCGGCGCGCCGGATCTCGTCGCGCAGCCGCTCGCCGTGGAGGCCGGCCGGGCTGTCGATCACGACGTAGTGCGCGCCGGTCTCGCGCAGCTCGCGGCGGTCTTCGGGCATCGGGCGCACGAGGGGGAACAGCGCCGGCCGCCGCGCCAGCCACTGCGTGGAGGACTGCTGCGGGTCCTCGTCGGCGAGCACCACCCGCTGGCGCTTGCCGGCGAGAAAGCCGGCCACGTTCGTCGCCACGGTCGTCTTGCCGCTGCCCCCCTTCGGATTCGCTATCAGGATCGTCTGCACGGTGCTCGAGTCTCCCCACGGTCGGACAGGCCGACGCAAGTTTAGCCGAAGCTCGCGCCGCGCAACCGCTCGTCGGGCATGCCCGCGCCCCGGCATGTCGATTGCTGCACTGCAGGCCGACATCCGGAACCTGCCCGATGCACTTCGAGCCGACCACCATCTGCGTGCGCACGTTCGCCGGCGAGGCGGAAGCCCAGCGCCCCGCGCAGGGCCTGTCGATCGCCCAGCGACGCGTGCTGGTGCTGCTCGACCGGCCGCGTGGGCTCGCCCATTTTGCCGCTCTGCACCACATTGCACCGGCGCGGCTGGAGCGCGACCTCACCCAGCTGGCGGGCCTTGGGTTCGTCGCCCTGCTCTCCCCGCGCGAGGCGCAGGCGCTGGCCGACCTGCCTGAAGGCGCTGCCGCGGCCTGACGGCGGGCCTCAAGCGACGCGACGGTACAATCCGTCGTCATGGATCGCGATCCGACTACCGGAAGCGAAGCCGCCGTCGTCGTGCCCGGCGCGGCACCGCACCCGCGCGACCCGCGCAAGGCCGAATTCGAGACGAACAAGCTGCGCAAGCGGCTGCGGCGGCTCGTGGGCCAGGCGATCGCCGACTACGCGATGATAGCCGAGGGCGACCGCGTGATGGTCTGCCTGTCCGGCGGCAAGGACAGCTACGGGCTGCTCGACATCCTGCTCACCCTCAAGGACGCGGCGCCCGTGCGCTTCGAGGTGATCGCGGTGAACCTCGATCAGAAGCAGCCGGGGTTTCCCGCCGACGTGCTGCCGCGCTACCTCGCCGGCCGCGGCGTGCCCTTCCGCATCGAGGAGCAGGACACCTACAGCGTGGTCAAGCGCGTGATCCCCGAGGGCGGGACCCTGTGCTCGCTGTGCTCGCGGCTGCGCCGCGGCGTGCTCTACCGTGTGGCGCAGGAGGTGGGCGCGACGAAGATCGCGCTCGGCCACCACCGCGACGACCTGATGGCGACGTTCTTCCTCAACCTGTTCTTCGGCGGCAAGCTCAAGACGATGCCCCCGAAGCTCGCCTCCGACGACGGCCGCAACGTCGTGATCCGCCCGCTCGCCTACGTGCGCGAGCGCGACCTCGCGCGCTACGCCGAGGCCATGGCCTTCCCGATCATCCCCTGCAACCTCTGCGGCTCGCAGGAGCACCTGCAGCGCAAGCAGGTCACGGCCATGCTGCGCGAGTGGGAGCGCAAGCACACCGGACGGCTCGACTCGATCTTCTCCGCACTCTCCACGGTGACGCGCTCGCACCTGCTCGACCGCCAACTGTTCGACTTCGCGGCCGTCCGCGCTACCGGCGCCCCGCCTGCCGAGGGCGACACCGCCTTCGACGTCGACGGCGCGCTGGAGGCGGCGATCGAGCGCAACTTGGGGTCAGACCCCAATTCGTTTCCTCTAATTGGGGTCTGACCCCGATTTTCAGCTAGCGGACGGTGGTGCGATCCTGCCCGAACAGCAGCTTGCGCTCCTCGGCGCTGGTCGGCGGCTTGGCCTGCGGGTTGACATCCTTCGCCAGCGCGTAGGCTCGCTGCACCGCCGGTCGCGCTGCGATCGCTTCCTTCCAGCGCGCGAGGTGCGGGAAGTGCGCCATGTCCTGCTTCTGCCGCTGCGGCAGCACCCACGGGTAGCAGGCCATGTCGGCGATCGAGTAGTCGCCGGCGACGAACTCGCGGTCGGCGAGGCGCTTGTTCAGCACGCCGTACAGGCGACCCGTCTCGCGCACGTAGCGGTCGACCGCGTAGTCGATCTTGTCCGGCGCGTAGTGGACGAAGTGGTGCGTCTGCCCCGCCATCGGCCCCAGGCCCGCCATCTGCCAGAACAGCCACTGCATGACCTCGCAGCGGCCGCGCAGGTCGGCGGGATAGAAGCGGCCGGTCTTGCCGGCGAGGTAGAGGAGGATCGCGCCCGACTCCATCAGCGTCAGCGGCGCGCCGCCGTCGGGCGGCGCGTGGTCGACGATCGCGGGGATGCGGTTGTTCGGCGAGATCGCGAGGAACTCGGGATGGAACTGGTGGCCCTTGCCGATGTTCACCGGCTTGATGCGGTACGGCAGCCCGGTTTCCTCGAGGAAGATGGTGACCTTGTGGCCGTTGGGCGTGGTCCAGTAGTGGAGGTCGATCATGCTCAGGGATCAGGGATCAGGTGACAGTTGACAGGGATCGGGGATCGGGCAAGCGACATCGGGTATCCACGTCAAAACGTACCGGGGTACTGGCCGCCGTCGATCAGCAGGTTCTGGCCGACGATGAAGCTCGCCTGCGCGCTGCACAGGAAGGCGCAGGCCGCGCCGAACTCCTCAGGGCGCCCGAAGCGCCCCGTGGGGTTCGTCGCCGCCGCCTGGGCGCGCAGCGTCTCCATGCTGGCCCCCGCGACCTTCGCGCGCGTGGCGAAGTTCGACGCGAGCCGGTCGGTGTCGAACGGCCCCGGCAGCAGGTTGTTGATCGTCACGTTGTGTCGCGCCACCTTGCGCGCAAGGCCGGCGACGAAGCCGGTGAGCCCGCTGCGCGCGCCGTTGGACAGGCCAAGGATGTCGATGGGCGCCTTCACCGCTGACGAGGTGATGTTGACGATGCGCCCGAACTTGCGCTCGATCATGCCGTCGACCGTCGCCTTGATCAGCTCGATCGGCGTCAGCATGTTCGCGTCCAGCGCGTGGATCCAGTGCTCGCGCGTCCAATCGCGGAAATCCCCGGGGGGCGGGCCGCCGGCGTTGTTGACCAGGATGTCAGGCTGAGGGCACGCGGCCAGCGCCTGCGCCCGGCCTTCCGCCGTGGTGATGTCGCAGGCAAGCCACGCCACTTGGCGTCCCGCGCGCTGCCCGATCTCCTGCGCGGCACGCTCCACCTCGGCCGCGGTGCGCGCGAGGATCGTCACCTCGCAGCCGGCATCCGCCAGCGCCTGCGCGCAGCCGCGTCCGAGTCCCTTGCTCGACGCACACACCAGCGCGCGCCGCCCTGCGATGCCGAGGTCCATGATTCCGCGTCCTTTCAGCGCGCGACGATCGCCCGCCGCGCGGAGAGCACGGTGACGATCGACAGCGCGAACAGCCCCGCGATCGCGAGGAACATCGCCTGCGCCATGTGCTGGTCGAGCATCAGCCCGAGCCAGAGCGGGCCCAGCGTGGCGCCAAGGTCCAGGCCGGAGTAGACAAAGCCGTACACGCGGCCGGAGGCGCCGCGCGGTGTCGCGCTGCGCACGATCAAGTCGCGCGATGGTCCCGTCGCGCCCATCGCAAAGCCGATGCCGGCGAAGATCGGCAGCAGCAGCGGCACGGGCAGACCGAACGCGACGATCGCGGTGAGGACCGCGGCGGTCGCGAGGCCAAGTGCCGCGACCCGGTCGTGCCGGTCGGTGCGCGTGGCGAGGAAGCCGCCGATGAGGATGCCCGGCGCGCCGCCGAGCAGGTAGGCCGTCACCGCCGAGTTGGCGAGCACGAGCGGCACCGCGAAGCCGTCGTTGAGCGCGCTGCCGGCGAACGTCTGCATGCCAACGCCGGCCATCGTCTGCACGATGAAATAGGCGAAGCACGCGAGGATCGAGGATTGCCAGAACAGCGCGAGGCTGCCGCGCAGCGTGTGCAGGTGCGCCTCCGGATGGCGCTCGGAGGCAAGATAGGCCCGTTGCGTCGCGAGCAGGCCCAGCACCACCAGGCCCACGATGCCGACGATGACGAGCGCGCCGCGCCACCCGACGATCGACGCGAGGCCGAAGCTCGCCACCGGCGCCAGCGCATAACCCAGGGTGCCGCCGATGCCGTGCGTGGAATACGCGTGGCCGAGCCGCTGCGGCGCGACATTGGCGTTCAGAATCGCGAAGTCGGCCGGATGGAAGACGCCGTTGCCGACGCCCATCAGCGCCACCACGGGAAACAGCCAGCCGATCCCGGGCACCAGCGAGGCGAGCAGCGTGCCGCCGGCCAACAACGCGAGCCCCGTCAGCAGGACCGGCCGTGCGCCCACCCTGTCGACGTAGAAGCCGGCGGCGAACTGCGTCACGCCGGAGGCCGCGTAGAACGTGCCGACCAGTGCCCCCAGAAGCGTCCACGACACGCCGAACTCCTCGCGCAGCAGGGGGAAGAGCGGCGGCAGCACCAATTGGAACAGGTGCGACATCCCGTGCGCGATGCCGACCAACCCTATGACGCGGGCGTCGCGGCGGAACGTGTCGGCGGGGGATGCGTCCAAGGCGTGTAAAGAGCGGGCACGCGCGACCGAACTGGGGCGCGGGGCGTAACATGGGACTATACCAAGCGACCGGGCGAGGAGGCCCGCACCATGGCGGAAAAGGAGAAGAAGACCGACGCGCAGTGGCGCGCCGAGCTGACCCCCGAGCAGTACCGCGTGACGCGCAAGAAAGGAACCGAGCGCGCCTTCACCGGCGAGCACTGGGACGAGCACCGGCCGGGCACGTACGCCTGCGTGTGCTGCGGCAAGCCGCTGTTCGACGCCGCGACGAAGTTCGATTCCGGCACCGGCTGGCCGTCGTTCCACGCGCCGCTGGACCAAGCAAGCGTCGCCGAGAAGGACGACAGCGGCTTCTTCATGCGCCGCACCGAGGTCGTCTGCGCGGCGTGCGACGCGCACCTCGGGCACGTGTTCCCCGACGGCCCGGAGCCCACGGGGCTGCGTTACTGCATGAACTCGGCGGCGCTCAAGTTCGAGCCGAAGGCCTAGTGCGGCGACCTGCATTCGACGAACTTGCGGGCGTGGGCACAACACATCGTCGTCCCCGCGAAGGCGGGGACCCAGTGACTTTGAACGACGCTGGATTCCCGCCTTCGCGGGAATGACGCCGAGATTGAGTGCACGCTCCGAGCTTCATGGGTCCGTCAACACCCGCCCGTGTTGAGGCGGCGCCGCTCCGCCTCGGCCCGGCTCAGCGGATGACGCGCGCCCCCTTGCCCTTCATCACCGCCTCGACCTCGGCCGTGCGCACCATCGACGTATCGCCCGGCGTAGTCATGGCAAGCGCACCGTGTGCCGCGCCGTACTCGACCGCCGCCTGCGGGCCCTTGCCTTCGAGGAACGCGTAGGCGAGCCCCGAGGCGAAGCCGTCGCCGCCGCCCACGCGGTCGTAGATCTCGAGGTTCTCGCGCAGCATCGACTGGTAAAACTGCCCGCCCGCGTACAGGATCGCCGACCAGTCGTTGAACGTCGCCGTCTTCGCGTTGCGCAGCGTGGTCGCCGCAACCTTGAAGTTCGGGAACTGGCGCGTCGCCTGCACGATCATCTTCTTGAAGTTCGCCGGGTCGACCTCGGAGATGTGCTCGTCGAGCCCCTCGACCTCGAAGCCGAGGCAGGCGGTGAAGTCTTCCTCATTGCCGAGCATCACGTCGACGTACTTGGCGATGTGCCGGTTGACCTTCTGTGCCGCGGCCTGGCCCCCCTGGCTCTTCCACAGCGAGGCGCGGTAGTTGAGATCGTAGGACACGATGGTGCCATGCTTGCGCGCCGCCTCGACGGCCTCGATGACCGCCTCGGCCGTTCCGGCGTCGAGCGCCGCGAAGATGCCGCCGGTGTGGAACCAGCGCACACCCTCCTCGCCGAAGATCCGCGCCCAGTCGAACTCGCCGGGCTTGATCTGCGACGCCGACGAATGGCCGCGGTCCGAGCAGCCGAGTGCCGCGCGGATGCCGAAGCCCTTCTCGGTGAAGTTGAGCCCCACGCGCGTGTTGCGGCCGAGGCCGTCGTGGTCGCGCCACTTGACGTGCGACATGTCCACGCCGCCCTGCATGATGAGGTCCTCGACCAGCCAGCCCAGGTCGTTGCGCGGCAGCGCGGTCACCACGGCCGCGCGCTTGCCCCAGCACTTGCGCATCGCGCGCGCGACGTTGTACTCGCCGCCGCCCTCCCACACCTGGAAGCTCCGCGCGTTGCGCACGCGGCCGAAGCCCGGGTCGAGGCGCAGCATGACCTCGCCGAAGGCCACACAGTCCCACCGAGTCTCGGCGGCAGATCTGATCTTGAGGATGTCGTCGGTCATGGCGTTCACTTCCCGCGGATGGTGCGGATCATCGCGATGCAGTTGCGGACGTTCGCCTCGATGCCGGCGTAGTCCTGCTTGTCGAGCAGCGCCTTGGTGATGAGGTTGCTGCCCATCCCGACGCAAGCGACGCCGGCCTTGAACCACGCCGTCAGTGACTTCTCGTCGAACTCCACGCCGCCGGTGGGCATGATCCGGGTCCACGGACAGGGTCCGAGCATCGATTTCACGAAGTCAGGGCCGCCCACGGAGCCGCCGGGAAACACCTTGACGATCTCGCAGCCGAGCTCCTCTGCGCTGCTGATCTCGGAAGCCGAGCCGCACCCTGGGCTGTAGGGAATCTTGCGGCGGTTGCAGACCTTCGCGACGTCCGGGTTCAGGACCGGCCCGACGACGAACTTCGCGCCATTGGCGATGTACACGCCGGCGGTCGGCGCGTCGACGACGGAACCCACGCCCATGATCACACTCGGGTCGGCCTTCGCGAAGTGCCGGGCTACGTCGAGGAACACGCTTGCCGCAAAGTCGCCGCGGTTCGTGAACTCGATGCACTTGGCCCCGCCGTTCGCGCAGGCCTGGATCACCTTCTTGCAGACCTCGAAGTCGGGGTGATAGAAGACGGGAATCACGCCCTGGTCCATCATCTGGGACAGGACGGCCATGCGGTCCTTCGCTGCCATCGGCGGTTCTCCTGAGTGTCGGCGGCGTCGATCGCTGCACGCGAGCCCATGCATCGGCCGTGCGGCGGCGCCTGCCAGGGCATTCTACCGAGCACCCCGGATGCGGCGCTTGCGTGCCCTCAAGGAGCGGGTTCGCGCGAGCGGCTGCCGTATCCCCGCAGGACACGCCCGCGGCGCGTCAATCGATGACGCGGTTCGCCCGTGCCAGCACCGCCGGCGGCAGCACGATCCCCATCGCCTGCGCAGTCTTGCGGTTGATGACCAGCTCGATGGTCGTCGGGAACTCGACCGGGATGTCGCCCGGCCTGACTCCCTTGAGGATGCGGTCGGCGAACGTCGCGAGGCGGTGATAGCTGTCGTTCAGCACGGGGCCGTAGGTCATCAGGTTGCCGCGCTCGGCAAACACCGCCCAGCCCGACACGGCCGGAATGCGGTGCCTGATCGCGAACGCCGCAATGCGCTCCGCGAAGCCCATGACCAGCGCGTCGGCGTAGGCGAGGATAGCGTCCGCACGCTCACGCCGGATCGCCTCCAGCGCAGCGTCGAGCTCCGCAATGTTGGTGACCGGATGGTAGTCGTGCGCGATCCCGAGCCCCTTTGCGGCCCGCGTCGCCGCGTCGAGCTCGCGCTGCTCGCCGGCGTGCAGCGGCGAGGACAGTGTCGCGACGCGCCGCAGCCCCGGCAGCGCTTCCTTCATGATCTGCAGTCGCTTGGGCACCAGCTCGAGCGCGAAGAACGACACGCCGGTACGGTTGCCGCCCGGCCGCGCGAAGCTCGCGACCAGCTTGCCGATCACCGGGTCGCCGCTGAAGGTGAACACCACTGGCAGCTTGACGTCCGCGTCGACCATCACGCGCGCCACGGGGCCGCCCTGCGCCACGATGACGTCAGGCTTGCGCTCGACGATGCGGGGCACGGCGTCGCGCAACGTCGCGGAGGAGCCCTCGCCCCACCACGCGTCGATCGTGAGGTTGCGACCCTCTTCCCAATTGAGCTCGCGCATGCCGCGCTGGAACGCGGCGAAGCTCGGCGAGTCCGCCGCCGAGCGATCGAGCGACACCCACGCCACGCGCGCGTCGCGGCGCGGCTGCGCGGACGCGGCGAGCCACGGCGCTGCGGCGAGCGCGATACAGGCAGTACGACGATCCATCGGCACCTCCGGTGCGACTCGGATCGGCCGCAGCTTACGCGACCGACGCCCGCGAGGCGAGCGCCCTGCCGGCGACAGCCGGGTGGCCGTTCACTCCATCAGGTCGACGCGCTGCCCGTTCGCGCGGAGGTGCTCGGTACGCGCCTGGAGATAGCGCTGGAACGACGGCTCGCTGCGGTAGGCGCCGTCGGCGACGTAGGCGAGCGCCCCGGTGACGTGGAACGGGCGCAGGTGCGCTTCGAGCCGGAAGGCTTCGCGGCCGTCGCGATCGAACAGCAGGATCGTCGGCGCATAGACGATGCCGAGCTCGCGCGCCCAGGCCTGCGCGACGCTCGCCCGCCCGTCCGGCAGCGTGACTGCCGTCGATGCGCCCAGCGCGAAGCGCACGACGTCGTAGCGTGCGATCTGCTCCAGCACTTCCTTGCGCTTGAAGCTCACCTGGTGCAATTCGTCGCAACTCGCGCAATCGGGGGTCTCGAAGACGACGGCGAGCGGCTTGCCGCCCGGGGTGCGTCGCAAGTCGTAGGGCGGCAGGCCGAAGAACGCCTCGTCGGCCAGCCGCGGACTGGCGCGTTCCCGCACGGTGCGCGCGAGATAGTCCGAGAGCTTGCCTTCGCGCTCGTGCCGCCCCGCCACGTAGTCCAGCACCGCCTCGAAGCGGTTCGGCGGGTAGTAGCCGTTGAGCCGGGCCACGACCTTGCCCTGCTCGTCGAAGAACAGCAGCGTCGGCGTGAACTGCACGTCCAGGAAGCGCGCGAACTCCTTCTCGGTCATCGTGCGGCCGTCCGTCCACGTGACCTCGCGATCGCCCCACAGGTTGATCGCGACGGCGACGAAGTGGCGCCGCGTCTTCTCGACGATCGCCTTCTGCGCGAAGTTGTTGACCATCAGCAGCTTGCAGTACGGGCAGCCGTCCTGCCCGAAGTAGACCAGCAGCCGCTTGCGTTCCCGCGCAGCGTCGGTGGCGTCCTCCTTGATATCGAGGAACGTGTTCGCGAACCACGGCGGGATGTCGATCGCGTGGGGCGACGGATCCTGCGCGCGGGCGACCGCCACCGCGGCGAGCGCGAGGACGCCGACCGCGAGACCGCGCCAGAAACGATGCGCGATGCAGTCGGTGCGAGGGTCCATGCTCCCCTTCGGTGTGCCGAAAGGGGCAGTCTAACCGGATCGAGCGTCAGGCGGGAACGGCCGCGCCCGCGGCAGAGCGCCGTACCAACGTCGCCCACGCCGCGTCGATCTCCGCCTGCAGCGTGGCCACGTCGGCGTCGGGCAGGCCGCGGTAGCGCCGCTGCAAGGCGAGATAGTCGGCCACCGGTCGCGGCTTCGCGGTCACGTTGAGCGTGTAACGCGTGCCGTCCTCGACCTCGTAGAGCGGGAACGCGCCGCTCTCCACTGCATAACGGGCGGCTTGCAGCCCGGCATCGTCGGGCAGCCCCCAGCCGTCGAGGCAGGGAATCAGCACCGTGATGAAGCGCGTGCCGCGGATGCCCTTCGCCTTCTCCACCTTGCGCACGAGGTCGGGCAGGTGCGAGGCGCTTGCCGTGGCAACGTAGGGGATGCCGTGCGCCACCATGATCTCGACCATGTTCTTCTTGCGCGACAGCTTGCCGGCGGGCGTGGATCCCGTGCGCGCGAAGTGCGGCGTCGACGACGACTTCTGCGCGCCGGTGTTCATGTAGCCTTCGTTGTCGAGGCACACGTAGAGGAAGTCCTCGTTGCGTTCGGCAGCGGACGAGAGGCACTGGAAGCCGATGTCGTAGGTGCCGCCGTCGCCGGCGAGCACCAGCACCTGCGTGTCGTGCTTGCCCTGCGCGTTCAGCGCGCGGCGCAGCCCCGTGGCCGCCGCGGCGCTCGACTCCAGCGTGGGCTGGTAGACCGGAATCCTGAGCGAGCTCATCGGCTGGGGCCCGGCGATGATCGCCATGCACGACGGCGGGATGACGGCCATCGTGTCCGGCCCCATCGTCGCGAGGATGTGCCGCGCCGCCAGCGCGTCGATGCAGCCCGGGCACGCGGCGTGGCCGGAGCACAGCATCGCGTCCTGCTTCAGGTCGAACTTCATCGTGCTCACCTCCTCCACACCGATTCGGGCCGCGCCTCGCGCCCGCGCGCCTCGCGCACGAACTCGGCGATCTTCTGCGGCGGCACGTTGACCCCACCCACCCCGGCCAGCAGGCCGTGCACGCGCGGCGCGGCGGGCATGCCGTAGAGCGCAGCGCGCAATTCCTGGTGCAGGATGCCACCTGCGCCCGGCGAGTGGTTGCGATCGAGCACCACGACGTCGGCAACGCCGGCACACGCCGCGCGCAGCGCCGCCACGGGCAACGGGCGGAACAGCCGCACCTTCACCAGGCCGACGGGAAGCCCCGCCTCGCGCATTGCGTCCACCGCAACGCGCGCGGTGCCGCACATGCTGCCCATCGTGGCGATGACGGCATCGGCACCGTCGCAGCGGTAGCGTTCGACCACGCCCCAGCCGCGGCCGACCTTGCGCTGCCACTCGCCATCGGCCTGCGCGAGGAGCGCAGGGACCCCGTCCATCGCCTCCTGGATGGCCTGCCGGTGACGGTAGAACATGTCCTGCGACACGACGTTGCCCCAGGAGCTGGGTTGCGCGGTGTCGAGCTTGCGCTCGGGCGCGAACGGCGGCAGGTAGGCGTCGACGTCGGCTTGCTCGGGCACGTCCACCGGCTCCATCGCGTGCGAGACGTAGAACGCGTCGAGGCTGATCATCACCGGCAGCAACGCCTGCTCGGCGACGCGGAAGGCCTGGATCACGCTGTCGAGCGCCTCCTGCGCGCTCTCGACGTACAGCTGCACCCAGCCGGTGTCGCGCTGCGCAAGGCTGTCGGTCTGGTCGGGCCAGAACGCCCACGGCGAGGCGACCGTACGGTTGATGTTCGCCATCACGATCGGCGCCCGCGCGCCGCTAGCGTAGTGCAGCAGCTCGTGCATCAGCAGCAGGCCCTGCGAGGCCGTTGCGGTGAACACGCGCGTGCCGGCGAGCGACGCGGGAATGCACGCCGACATCACCGAGTGCTCGGACTCGGGCGTGATGATCTCGGCATCGAAGGCGCCTTCGGCCTGGAATCGAGTCAGCGCCTCCAGCACCGGAGTCTGCGGCGTGATCGGGTAGACCGGGCAAACCTGCGGCCGGGCGAGCCGCGCGCCCCACGCGACAGCCTCGTTGCCGGTCAGGAGCTGCGTGGTTCCGCCGGCGGACTTCGCGATCGCGTCCATCACCGAGCCGCCTCCGCTCGGTTTGCGCCGATTCGTTGCCGCAGCGTGTCGGCGGCCTGCGCGAGTTCGCTTTGGCGCCGATCCCCGCTCGCTGCGCTCGCAGGGCCCCTCGTCGCGTAGCTCATCGCGCTTCCTCAACCATGTCCATCGCCCCGGCCGGGCATTCCTTCACGCACAGCCCGCAGCCTTTGCAATAGTCACCGAGCACGCGGTAGCCGTCGTCGGTCCGCACGACGGCGAGGTCTGGGCAGACGACGACACAGGTGTCGCAGCGTATGCAGGTGCCGCAGGAAAAGCAGCGCGTGGTCTCGGCGAGCGCCTGCTCGACGTCGAGCGGCAGCTGCACTTCGTCGCCGGTGGCAAGCCGCACCTTCGCATCGAGGCGACGCGCCGTGACGCGTGCTTGCGGCGGGTACCCGTGCGTGGCAATCGCGGGCAGCAGCACGTTCGCGTCGCTGGCGACCGCCGCCGCGGGACCCGGGCGCCAGGTCCGCGGCGCGGGCGCCTCGCCGCGGCGCACCCGCAATGCGCGATCGATGGCGAAAGCGGCGCGCTTGCCCTGCCCGATCGCGTCAGTCACAAACCGCGCCATGCTCGCGACGTCGCCGCCGGCCCACGTGTCCTCGGTTCCCGTGGCCTGTGACGCATCCACCGCCAGCAGCGGACCGTCGACCGGATAGTCGGCATCCAGTGCGGCAAGATCCGGGTCCTGTCCGATCGACGTGACGATTGCGTCCGCGCGCAGTTCGAACGCGCCGTCGGCGAACGGCCTGACGGCGAACTCGCCACGCCGCGCACCCGGCTCGAAGCGCACGCGCCGGCACGCGAGGCGAACCTCGCCGCCGTCCAGCGCGGCGCGCTCGAGCATGGCGCCGTCGACCAGCGTGATGCCCTCCTCCAGCGCCTCGTCGACTTCCTCGCGCTGCGCCGGCAGCTGGGCGCGCGACTCCAGCGTGAGCAGCGTCACCTCGTGACCGGCACGACGGGCGCTGCGCGCCGCGTCGAGCGCGGCGCTGCCGCCGCCGATCACCACGACGCGCCGGCCGAGTGCCGGGGTGTCCCCGGCGCTCGATCGCGCCAGGTACTCGGCGCCGTCCATCAC
>Ga0209254_10002482_pt1 | contig 16743 bp, 19 predicted proteins | sample FrelakmetDIP11DI_FD_187148 | JGI IMG/M metagenome (GOLD analysis project Ga0209254, IMG submission 187148) | Freshwater lake sediment microbial communities from the University of Notre Dame, USA, for methane emissions studies - DIP11 DI (SPAdes)... | ecosystem: Environmental > Aquatic >... | reverse complement strand
CACCGTCGCTGCATGAACAACAAGGGATCACGATGAAAGTTCGCCCGTCCGTCAAACCAATGTGTGAGCGCTGCCGTGTGATCAAGCGGCACGGGCGCACCATGGTGATCTGCGTCAACCCCCGGCACAAGCAAAGGCAGGGTTAGCACTTTGGCTCGCATCGCAGGCGTCAACCTCCCGAACCAGAAGCGTCTCGAGATCGGGCTCACGTACATCTACGGGATCGGCCAGTCGACCGCGCAGAAGATCTGCAAGGGCCTGGACCTCGACCCGGATCAGAAGGTCAAGGACCTCACCGACGACGAGGTCACGAAGCTCCGCGCCTATATCGACGACAACGTCGAGGTCGAAGGCGACCTCCGGCGCGAGCGCTCGCAGGCGATCAAGCGCCTGTCGGAGATCGGCTGCTACCGCGGCCTCCGGCACCGGCGCGGCCTGCCCGCCCGCGGGCAGCGCACCAAGACCAACGCGCGTACCCGTAAGGGCCCGAAGAAGACCGTCGGACGCGGGAAGAAGGGGAAGTAAATGGCACCTCCTCGCAAGGCAGCGGCTGCTCGCGGCCGCACGCGCCGCCGCGTCAAGAAGAACATCGCGATCGGCCAGGCGCACATCAAGACGTCGTTCAACAACACGATCGTGTCGCTCACCGACAAGGACGGCAACGTGATCGCGTGGGAGTCCGCCGGCTCGGCCGGGTTCAAGGGCTCGCGCAAGTCCACTCCGTTCGCGGCACAGGTCACGGCCGACAACTGCGCGCGGAAGGGGATGGAGCACGGTCTCCAGAAGGTCGAGGTGTTCGTCAAGGGGCCCGGCTCCGGTCGTGAGACCGCGATCCGCTCGCTCCAGGCGGCCGGGCTCGAGATCCTGGGCGTCAAGGACGTCTCGCCGCAGGCCCACAACGGCGTGCGCCAGAAGAAGCGGAGGCGCGTCTGATGGCCCGCGATCTCGGTCCCAAGTGTCGGATGTGCCGGCGTGAAGGCATCAAGCTGTTCCTCAAGGGCGAGCGCTGCCTGACGGAGAAATGTGCGATCGAGCGCCGCTCGTATCCCCCGGGAGAGCACGGCCGCGGCCGCATCAAGCAGAGCGAGTACCTCGTGCAGTTGCGCGAGAAGCAGAAGGCGCGCCGCTACTACGGCCTGCTGGAGAAGCAGTTCCGGAACACGTACGAGAAGGCCCGTCGCGGGAGCGGCGCCCCGGGTGAGAACCTCTTGCGCATGCTCGAGACGCGGCTCGACAACGTCGTCTACCGGCTCGGCTTCGCCGGCTCGCGGGCCCAGGCGCGCCAGCTCGTGCGCCACGGCCACTTCCAGGTCAACGGCCGCCGCGTCAACATCCCGAGCTACGGCGTGCGTCCGAACGACGTGATCACGCTGAAGTCGGGCAGCGCCGCCGCCCCGCTCGTGCGCGACGCGACCGACCTGACGGCATCCGTCTCACCGTGGTTGCAGGCCGACCACGAGGGCCTTGCCGGCAAGGTCTTACGGTGGCCCGAGCGTGCCGAGATCGACACCCCCGTGCAGGAATCACTGATCGTCGAGCTGTACTCGAAATAGATGACGGAGAGGCTTGCCTCTCTCCTCCATCGTACGGGTGAGGCGCAGCCTCACCCGTTGTGAAGCATACGAAAGGATCGCTTTGGCAACCCGCACCAGCCTGATGGACTTCCAGATTCCCCGCATCGTCAGCGAAGAAGGCGACGACCACCGTGGCGTGTTCGCGATCGAGCCGCTCGACCGCGGCTTCGGCTACACGTTCGGCAACTCACTCCGCCGCGTCCTGCTCTCCTCGCTCGAGGGAGCGGCCGTGACGGCCGTGAAGATCGAGGGCGTCTCGCACGAGTTCACGACGCTTCCCGGCGTGCGCGAGGACGTCACCGACATCATCCTCAACCTCAAGAGCCTGATCTGCCGGCTGCACGGCGAGTCGCCCGAGGTCGAGGTCCACATCTCGACGAAGGGCCCGGGCACCGTCACTGCCGCCGACATCGAGGCGCCTGCCGATCTCGAGATCCTCAACCCGGAGCTCGAGATCGCACAGCTCGCCGCCAAGGGCAAGCTCGAGATGACGCTCACGATCGGTCGCGGCCGGGGCTACATGCCTGCCGAGCTGAATCGCAGCTCCGAGACGACGATCGGCGTGATCCCGATCGACTCGATCTTCTCGCCCGTGCGCCGCGTCTCCTACGAGGTCGAGGCCGCGCGCGTCGGCCAGCGCACCGACTACGACAAGCTCGTTCTCGACGTCACGACCGACGGCTCGATCGAGCCGCGTGATGCGATCGGCCAGGCCGCCGAGATCCTGATCCGGCAGCTCGCGATCTTCACCGACCTCGACAGAATCGAGGGCTTCAGCGAGGCCCAGATCGAGGCGGCCCAGGAGGCGACGACCTCGCACGGGATGGAGAACTTCCCGATCGAGGAGCTCGAGCTCGGCGTCCGCTCGTACAACTGCCTCAAGCGGGTCGGCATCGAGACCATCGGCGACCTCACCTCGAAATCGGAAGCAGAGCTCGCCGCGATCCCGAACTTCGGGCGCAAGTCGGTCGAAGAGGTGCGCGAGACGCTGGCGGCTCATGGCCTCACGCTCAAGGGCGAGGAGCTCGTCTAGGTCATGCGGCACGCACGCGCAGGTAAGAAGCTCGGCCGGGACTCCGCCCACCGCAAGGCGTTGTACTCGAACCTCGCGGGTGCGCTGATCCAGCACGGCCGGATCAAGACGACCGAGGCGAAGGCGAAGGCGGTCAAGCCGTACGCCGAGAAGATGGTCACGCTCGGCAAGCGCGGCGACCTGCACGCCCGCCGGCTCGCAATGGCCGAGCTGCGGTCGAACGACGTCGTGCACCACCTGTTCCTCAACGTGGCGCCGCGGTTCGCCGAGCGAAACGGCGGCTACACGCGGATCGTCAAGCTGGGGCCGCGGCAGGGCGACAACGCGCCGATGGTGCTGCTCGAGTTCGTCGACTACGACCCCGCTGCCGCCGCCTGATCCGGCGCGACAGCGACTGCTTCGAGAGGCGCCCGCGGGCGCCTCTCGTCGTTCTGCGTGCTGACGCAGCGGCCCCGGCCGTACTCTTTGCCCATGCTGACGATCATCGCGCTCATCATCGCCGTGCTGTTCCTCTCCTCGCCGTGGAACGTGGTGCTCGTCGTGACAGCCGCGATCGTCGACCTCGCGGAGACCGGAGGGTTCGTCTGGTGGTCGCGCCGCCGCCGCCGGCTGGGGCCGGCGGCCGTCGGGGCCGAGGCGATCGTCGGCCGCTCCGGGGTTGCCCTCGAGCGCCTGGATCCAGGCAGCCCGGATCCCGTAGGGCAGGTCAGAGTCGACGGCGAGATCTGGACTGCCCGGGCTGCCGGGCCGATCGACCCCGGTGCTTCCGTGATCGTCACCGGTGTCGACGGGCTCGTCCTCGAGGTTGCGCCGCAGCAGCGTGAGCGAGCCGGAGGGTGAGCGACCGTTGCTGACGACGCTCAGGCTCACGCTCGAGTACGACGGCGGCGGCTTCCACGGGTGGGCCCGGCAGCCGGGTCAGCGGACCGTCGAGGGGGCGCTTCGCGAGGCCCTCGACGTCATCTACCCCCGTGGCTGGGAGGGGCTCGCAGTCGCGGGCCGGACGGACACCGGCGTCCACGCGACGGGGCAGGTCGCGAGCGTCGGCGTGACCGGGGGCGCTCCTGCCCACCGCGCAGCAGAGGCTCTCAACACGGCACTGCCGCCCGATCTGTCGGTACTCGGGGCCGTGGAGGCACCGGAGGGGTTCAACGCCCGCTTCTCCGCCACCGCCCGCTCGTATCGGTATCTCATCCTCAACCGCGTCTCACGTTCGGCCCTCGAGGCGAGGCGATCGCTCTGGTGGCCACGTCCGGTCGATCTGCCGAGGCTCGAGGCGTGTGCGGCGCTGCTTCCGGGGGAGCACGACTTCAGCGCGTTCACGCCCGCGGAGAGCCAGCATGAGGTCTTTCTCCGCATCATCCGCGAGGCCGCCTGGGAGCGCCACGGCGACCACCTCCACTTCACCGTCACCGCGGACTCCTTCCTCCGGCACATGGTGCGGACGCTCGTGGGCACGATGCTGCAGAGCAGCCCGGAGCGGTTCGAGCGGCTGCTCGAGGGCCGCCCGCGCTTCGAGGGCGGGGCCACGGCGCCGCCGTGGGGTCTCTACCTGGAGCAGGTGGAGTATGAGGCGTGACAGCGCTTCCCGCGTGGGCATCTCGGCTAACTCGCGGGTGAGACGCCTGAGGGCGACACGAGTCGTCGTAACGGCTCGTCGTTGAAGATCTGAAAGACCTTGATGCGCATGATGCTAGAATCATGACATCATGCGCACGACCGTCACGCTCGACGAGGACGTCGCCGCTCTGATCGAGAGCGAGCGGGCTCGCACCGGCGAGTCGTTCCGCACGGCGATCAACAGGCTCCTCCGTCGTGCCGGCCGACAGGAGCCATCCGCCTCGACTCCGCTGCCGCTGCCCGTGCTTCCGGGGCGGCCCCGGCTCGACATCTCCGACGTCTCGGCGCTGCTCGCGACACTGGACGATGAACGCCGCGCCCAGCGCGATCTCGCGTGAAGCTCGTCGACACGAACATCCTGATCTACGCCACGTTCTCTGACGCTCCGGAGCATGAGCGCGCCCGAGCATGGCTCGAAGCGGAACTCGGCAATGGGGACGGGTCGGTCGCGCTCTGCTGGCCCGTCGTCTACGCCTTCGTCCGGCTCATTTCGAGCCCACGCGTCTTCGGCGAGAACGCCGTCTCGGTGAGCCGGGGTTGGGCGACCGCCGCGTCGTATCTCGCCCAGCCCGCGATCCGCGTCGTGGGTCCCGGGCCGGAGCACGGCGCGATCGCAGCAGAGCTTGCCGCGACGCCCGGGCTGAGAAGCGACGACGTTCCGGACGTCGAGTTGGCGGCCCTGGCGATCGAGCACGGGCTCGTCCTCGCCTCGCACGACCACGGCTTCCGCCGTTTTTCCGGCCTCCGGACGCTCGACCCGATCGGCTAGCCGGCCCTCCGGCTGCTGCGGTGCCCGCTGCCGCGCCCTCGTCGCCGGCTGACGTCGTTACGATCGAGCGGTGCGCTACCGCGTCATCCTCTTCGACCTCGACGGCACGCTCATCGACTCCGGGCCGATCATCATGGCCTCGATGCGCCATGCGTCCGTCACCGTGCTCGGTCGCGAGCCCGACGAGGAGGCCGTGCGTGCGGCGATCGGCGGCCAGGGGCTCGTTTCGCAGATGCGTGACCTCGATCCCGAACGTGTCGACGAGTTGATCGACGTCTATCGCGCCCACAACGAGCCGTTGCATGCGACGCTCGAGACGTTCGACGGGGTCCCGGAGCTCCTGCGTGAGCTCGTCGGGCGCGGGCACCAGCTCGGGATCGTCACCGCGAAGCGGCGCTCGACCGTCCACCTCGCCTTCGACCGGTTCCCGTTCCTCCAGGAGCTGACCGACGTCCTCGTCGGCTCCGAGGACACCGAGCGGCACAAGCCCGATCCCGACCCGGTTCTCGAGGCTCTGCATCGCCTCGGAGCGACGCCGGAGGAGGCGGTCTACGTGGGCGACTCGCCGTTCGACATCAAGGCGGGAAACGCCGCGGGGGCGTACTCGATAGCGGTCGGCTGGGGAGGGATCCATCCTGACGAGCGGCTCCTCGCGGCCGAGCCGGACGCGCTCGTCCAGCATCCCGGGGAGATTCTCACGCTTGTCTGACGCCTCGGCACGGATCGAGGAGTTGCGGCGCGTGATCGAGCATCACGCCTACCGCTACCACGTCCTCGACGACCCGGAGATCCCCGACGCGGCCTATGACGCGCTCTACGACGAGCTGCAGGCGCTCGAGGACGAGCACCCCGGGCTGATCACGGCGGACTCGCCCACCCGGAGAGTCGGGGCCGCTCCTGCCGCAGGCTTCACGAAGGTCGAGCACCTCGCGCCGATGGGGTCGCTCGAGAAGGTGACGACGAGCGAGGCGCTCGAGAAGTGGGCCGCGGACGTGCACAAGCGGCTCGACACCGACGAACCGGTGGCCTACGTGATCGAGCCGAAGATCGACGGCTCCGCGATCTCGCTGATCTACGAGGAAGGCGTGCTCGTGCGCGCCGCGACGCGTGGTGACGGATTCCGCGGCGAGGACGTGACCGCGAACGTCCGCGCGATCGAAGCGGTGCCGCTACGGATGAGGGTGCCCGACGGTGAGGCGCCGCTGCGGCTCTTCGAGGCGCGGGGAGAGGTCTACTTCCCGCTGTCGGGCTTCGCGCGGTTCAACGCCGCCCAGGCGGCTGCGGGCAAGAAGGAGGCGCCGAACCCTCGCAATGCTGCGGCAGGGTCGCTGCGGCAGCTGAACCCGGCGATCACCGCCGAGCGGCCGCTGTCGCTCTGGATCTACGGCGCGGGTGTCCACGAGGGCGCCACGCCAGACACGCACTTCGCGATGCTTGCGTGGCTGCGTGAGCGCGGCTTCCGGACGAACCCTCACGCGGAGCGGCTCGAGACGATCGGCGAGGTCGCTGCAGCCTGCGAGCGGTGGGAGAGCCGGCGCGCGGAGCTCGACTACGAGATCGACGGGATCGTGATCAAGATCGACTCGTTCGATCAGCAGCGGCGGCTCGGGGCGTTGCACGAGCGGCCCCGTTGGGCGCGGGCGTTCAAGTGGGCGCCGTCGACCGCGGTCACGACCCTCAACCGGATCCACGTTCGCGTGGGACGTACCGGTGCCCTGAACCCGTGGGCCGAGCTCGAACCGGTACGGGTCGGCGGTGTCACCGTCTCGACCGCGACGCTCCACAACGAGGAGGACATCAACCGCAAGGACATCCGCGAAGGCGATCTCGTGATCGTGCAGCGGGCAGGTGACGTGATTCCCCAGGTCGTCGGGCCTGCCGGCGAGCACCGGGCGGGAACCGCGCCCTGGAAGATGCCCTCGCACTGCCCGCTCTGCGGCGTCGAGGTGATCAGGCCCGAGGGTGAGGTGAAGCACCGGTGCCCCAACCGTGCCTGCCCCTCTCGCGGCCTCGAGACGCTCATTCACTGGGTCAGCGCGGCGATGGACATCGAGGGCGTCGGCGAGCAGTTCGTGCGCAAGCTCTGGGACGAGGGGCTGCTCCGCTCGATGCCCGACCTCTACCGGCTGACGCCGGAGCTGCTCCTCGAGATCGAGGGCTATGGCGAGATATCGGCCGCCCGCGCGATCGACGCGATCGAGCGCTCCAAGGTGCAGCCGTTCTCCCGCGTGCTGTTCGGCCTCAACATGCCGAAGGTCGGGTGGGTCCTGGCACGCAACCTGGCACGTCACTTCGGCGCGGTCGACGCCCTGATGGCCGCGACGCAGGAGGAGCTCGAGGAGGCCGAGGGAATCGGCCCGGATCGGGCGGAGCTGATCGCCGAGTGGTTCGCCGACGACGAGAACCGCGCCCTCGTCGAGGATCTCCGGGGGCTCGGGCTGCGGTTCGAGGTGGGGGAGGCGGACCGGCCGGTCGAGGGCCCGCTGACCGGCAATCAGTACGTGATCACCGGCACGCTCGAGGGATGGAGCCGCGACCAGGCGAAGGCCGCGCTGGAGGCGCTCGGTGCGAAGGTCTCGGACTCCGTCTCGAAGAAGACGACGGGGGTGATCGTCGGGGAGAGCCCGGGGTCGAAGGCCGCGAAGGCGGAGAAGGCAGGCGTGCCGATCCTCGGCGAGGCAGATCTACGGGAGCTGCTGTCGCCGTCCGCTATCGACTCGATGCCAGGATCGTGACGAACCGGTCCTGGGCCGCGCGGGCCGCCCAGGACGAGACCGGGCGCCCGTTCTCCAGCACGGCAAACGCCACGTTGCCGCCGATCAGCCCTGAGAGCGTGCAGGCGAGATCGGTCGTACCCGTCTTCCCCTTCACCCTCCCACGCAGCGCCGGGAGCCGGCTGCTCAGGGTCCCGCTCACGCCCGCCACCGCGAGCGAGCCGAGGAAGGCAGCCCGGATCGCCGGGTCGCTCGCGCCCGCCCGCAGCACGCCGACGAGAGCCTCGGCCGTCAGGCGGTCGAGGCTCGAGAGCCCGGAGCCGTCGACGATGCGGACGCCTCGGACCGGGATCCCGGCCTCGCGCATCGTGGCGACCACGAGGCTACCGCCGCCGGCAGATGTCCCCACCTTGCCCGTTGCGGCGAGCAGTTGCTTGAGCAGCATCTCCGCGTAGAAGTTGTCGCTCTCCCGATTCATCCGCTGCACGATCCGGGCGAGCGGCTCGGAGACGTCCGTGGCCAGCGATACCGCCTCCGCGGGTGCGACGCCGAGACCCGGCCGGCCGCCGACCGAGACGCCGTGGCGGACGAGCGCATCCCGGAGCGCGCGGGCGGCGAGGAGCGGCGGCGAGAGCGCCGGCCAGCCGAGCGCCCGGTCGACGACCAGGGCCGAGAGCGGGGGAGCCTCACCGCCGACGAAGTACGGCTTCCAGCCTGCCACGCCGCGCTTCTTGTCGTAGAACGACTCGTCACCGAGGATCCTGCCGCTCACCGAGCGGATCCCGCGCCCCCGGATCGTCGCCACGAGGCGATCGAGGTCGGAGGCCGAGAGTGTCGGATCGCCGAAACCCTTCAGGACGAGATCGCCGTCCCACCCGGCTCCGTCACGGCCGCCGACGCCGTACACCTCGGTATGGAACCGGTACCCGGCCCCGAGTCGGGTGAGCGCCGCCCACGAGACGGGGATCTTCTCGTTCGACGCCGGTGCGACGGGCAACGAGGAGTTGTGCGCGAACACGACGGCTCCCGTCGCCACGTCCACGGCGAGCGCCGAGGTGCGGCGCAGCGAGAGCGACGGGGATGCCAGGGCGTTCGTCAGCTTCGGCTCGATCGCCGCAGGCCCGGCGGCCGTCGCGGTCGCCACGGCCGTAGCCAGGACGACCGACACGGCGGTGAGCACGAGCGTGCGTCTCAACGCCTCACCCGTAGATCGTGATCGTGACGGTACGCCGTCCCCAGGCACGGGCCTGAGCCGTGCTCGGCATCCAGAGATCGATGATGTTTCCCTTGATCGCGGTGCCGACATCGGCGGCGACGGCCGGACCGTACCCGGGGATGAAGACACGGGTGCCGAGGGGGATCACTGTCGGATCGACGGCGATCACTCCCACCCCGACCGGGAGGCCGCTCGCAGTCTTGCCGGGCAGGTGGTAGGCGACGGCATCGGCGACGAACGATCGCGTTCCGCCGGCGGTAACCGGGGGAGCCGCCGTCGCGGGTGCCTCAGCCGCCGCGTCCGTGGTCTCCTGCGGCGGCGCAGCGGTGCTCCGGGCCGCGGCCTGCGTGATGCCTGCGGAGCGCTGCTCTGCCTCGCGCGCGCGCGACTGCAGGGAGGCCAGCCGCTGCGCCGTCAACGACTGGCGCCTGCGGAGCGTGGCGATCGTCTCGCGCTGCCCTGCGACGGCCATGGCCAGTCGCGTGGCACCCCGGCGGGCCTCGTTGCGGGCAGCGTCCAGGCGCTCGCGCTGCGCCGTGAGGCCGGCGCGCAGTCGCGCGAGTCTCCTCGTGCGCTGCTCCGCCTCGACGCCGAGTCGCTCGTTCAGCGCCGTGGCACGCGAAAGGCCCTCGATCCCCGCCACCGCCTCGTCGAGCGAGGTGGCGCCGAGGATCACGGCAATCGGATCCGGCTCACCCTGGATGTACAGGTCACGGAGGAGCGCCGCAACGCGCTGCTGGGATGCGGCGAGGGACCGGCGCACGATCTCCGTCCTCCGGCGGGCTCCCTGCTCGGTGCGGGCGAGCTCGGTGGAGCGCTCTTCGAGGCGCGCCAGGCCGGCCTCGGCACGCGCCAGGGCCGACTCGGCCGCGTACAGCTGCAGGAGCGCCGAGGACTCTTCCGCCGTCTCCGCCGCACCGTTCGAAGGTGTCGAACCGGTGATCAGAGCGCCGGCGACAAGGGCCGCGCCGAGCAGTGGCCACCTTCGGGTCAGCGGTCGCACAAGGCGGAGACCGTAGCAAAAAGACGGTCGTCAACGAGTATGAAAGCGGCGTTTTGCAGGACTTTTAGCCACTTGTCGGTTGCACCCGGCGGCCACCGCTGCTACCATGCTCCCCTCGGAGGGTTTCTGCTGTGTCCGGTAGGCCATTCGACGATCGAACCGATCATGAATAGTTCGAGAACGCGACAGGCTCCGGCCATCATCTTCGCCACAGCGGCGCTCCTCGCGGTTCTGTTGACGGCCGTGTCGTCGGCGACCGCAAATCCCTCGATTGACTCGAAGCGCGCCCAGGCGCAGGCCGTGCTGGCGCAGATCGAGCAGTCGGACGTGCAGCTCGAGAAGGCGATCGAGTCGTACAACTACGCAAACGTCCAACTCGGGCAGATCGATGCGGACCTCGATTCGAACGCGCGCCACCTCGTCGTGGCCCGGAAGAGCCTCGGCGCCGCACAGGTGCACATCGCGGACCGACTGCGCGCGCTCTACGTGAACGGAGACGGCGGCGGCGCCGTCGAGATCATCCTCGGCGCCCAGAACCTCGACGATCTGCTCGGGCGCCTCGACATGGTGCAACGGGTCGGTGACCAGGACGCGAAGGTGCTCGGAGACGTGCAGCAGTTCCGCAAGGAAGTGACGCAGCGGCGGGCGAAGCTGAAGAGCGCACGTGCCAGGCAGGCCGAGGTCGTCTCCGAGCGTGCGAGCCAGAAGCAGTACATCGAGAATCAGCTCGCCGAGCGTGAGCGGATGCTCGCCGGGATCCAGACCGAGATCAAGCAGCTCCAGGCGGAAGAGGCGCGCCGGCAGGCGCAACTCGAGGCCCAGGCCCGTGCCCGCCTCGCCGCCCAGCAGCGTGCAGCGTCGGCCGCGCGAGTCCAGGTCGCCGATCTCGCAGCTGCTGACGTCTCCTCGGGTGCCGACTCAGGCGGCGGCTTCACCCCCTCCTTGATCCCAGCCGCCCCACCGTCGCAGTACGGAGGCGTCGTCGGAATCGCGATGCAGTACCTGGGCACTCCCTACGTCTGGGGCGGCATGAGCCCGAGTGGATTCGATTGCTCCGGCCTCGTCGCGTACGTCTATGCCCAGGTCGGCGTCTCGCTCCCGCACCATGCCGCCTCCATCTACAACTACGGCACCCCCGTGTCCCAGTCCGATCTTCAGCCCGGCGACCTCGTCTTCTTCAGCGGCCTCGGCCACATGGGCATCGCCATCGGCGGCGGCCAGTACATCCACGCGCCGCAGACCGGCGACGTCGTCAAGATCTCCAGCATCTATCGCTCCGGCTGGGTCGGCGCCAAGCGCCTCTGACCGACTGACGCAGGCGGGCGGAGGCCCTTCTACGGCTGCTCGTAGAGGCTGTCGACAGCGTCGGCGAAGTTCTTCATGATCGCGCGCCGCTTCAGCTTCAGCGTCGGCGTCACCTCGTCCTGCTCCATCGTGAAGTCGCGCGGCAGGATCACGAACTTCTTGATCTGCTCGTAGCGTGACCGCTCCCTGTTGACGTCATCCACGATGCCCTGCACGAGGGCGACCACGCGCGGATCGGCAGCGAGGGCAGCTGTGTCGCCGCTGAGGCCCTGTGCCGTCGCCCACTTCGCGACCTCCCCTTCGTCGAGCGTGACGAGGGCCGCCGGGTACGGTCGCCGGTCGCCGACCACGATCGCCTGGGAGATGAACTTCGACGCCTTCAGGTCGTTCTCGAGGTTCTGCGGGGCGATGTTCTTGCCGCCCGCCGTGACGATGATGTCCTTCTTCCGATCCGTGATCTTCACGAAGCCGTTCCCGTCGATCTCGGCGATGTCGCCCGTGTGCAGCCAGCCATCGGGGTCGAGCACCTGGGCGGTGGCCTCGGGGTCCTTGAAGTACCCGCCGAAGACGGTGTCGCTCCGGATCATCAGCTCGCCGTCCCCCGCAGTGCGGAGCTCGAAGCCCGGCAGTCCGGGGCCCACCGTCCCGAACCGCCATTGCTCGTGCGTGTTCGTCGTGGCGGCGGTGGTGCACTCGCTGAGGCCGTACCCCTCGAGGATCCTGACGCCGATCGCATCGAAGAACTCGGCGATCTCCTGGACGAGCGGCGCGCCCCCGGAGATCGGGGTCCGCAACCGTCCCCCGAGGCGCTCACGGATCTTGGCGAAGACGAGCCGGTCTGCGAGGCCGTACTTCAGCTGCAGCACCCGACTCACCGGCTGACCCATCTCCTGCCGCTTGCCGACCTGTCTCCCGATCTGAAGCGACCAGTCGGCCAGGCGCCGCTTCACACCCGTCGTCTCGTCGATCGCGGCGACCACGGCCGTGTGGATCTTCTCGTACACCCGGGGGACGCTCGGCAGGACGGTCGGGCGTACCGCCAGCAACGCGTCCGCCGTCTGCAGGGGGTCGGGGAGGAAGGCGATCGTGTAGCCGACGTACGGGCCGGTGAGGTGCATCAGCCGCCCGAAGTTGTGGGCCAGTGGGAGGTACAGCAGCATCAGGTCGTCGTCGCGCACGTACCCGGGGAGGTGGTCGATCACCGACACCATCGCGTAGTAGTTGCGGTGCCGGATCATGCAGCCCTTGGGCGGGCCGGTCGTTCCCGACGTGTACTGGAGCGTGAACAGGTCGTCCTCGTCGATGGCGGCGACCGCCTCGTCGAGCGCCGACGGGTGCTCCACGCGGAAGCGCGCGCCCTCGGCTTCCAGCGCCGAGAGGTCGTCGAAGGTGAGCACGTGCCTCAGTCGCGGCAGCGCCCCTCGCTGCTCCTCGATGTCGGCCGCTTGTCCGGCGCTCTCGCAGAGAACGCCGACCGACTCGGAGTGCTCGAGGATGTACGCGGTATCGTGCGGCGAGCTGTTCGGGTACACGGGCGTCGCGACCGCGCCGACGTGGGCCAGGGCGAAGTCGAACAGCGACCACTCGAGCGACGTGCGGGCGTAGAGGGCGAATGACTCGCCCTTCCGAACGCCCCGTGCCAGGAGGCCGTTCGCCAGGTTCTCGACGCGCGCGGCCGCCTCCGGCCACGTGACCGTGTGCCAGTGGTCACCGTGCTGGACGAGGTAGGCCGCACCAGTGCGCTCCCGGGCAACAGCATCGCGCCAGAGGCGCGCGATCGTGCGGTCGGTGGTCATGGAGGGAAATCTACTTGCCCGATGTGCAGGAAGGGCGAAACCAGGGCAGAATGAGTCCCTCCCCGGATCGATCGAGGTGCAATGCGCACGACCTGGAACGGATCACTGACCTTCGGGCTCGTCAGCATCCCCGTCGGCCTGGCGCCGGCGACGAAGCCGGCCGCCCGCCAGTCGGATGTGTCGTTCAGGCTGCTCCACCGCGAATGCCTGACACCGATCAAGCAGAAGCGCTGGTGCCCACAGCACGATCGTGAGCTCGCCCCCGACGAGATCGTGAAGGGGTGGGAGGCGGTGAAGGGCCAGTACGTCGTCGTCGAGGAGGCGGAGCTCGAGGCGCTCGAGGGCCACGACGACTCCCGCTCGATCGAGATCTCGCAGTTCGTCGCGGTGGAGGACGTCGATCCCGTCTTCCGCGACCGCACCTACTACCTCGTCCCCGGTGCGACCCCCGCACAGCGGCGCCCGTACCGACTGCTCCTGGAGGCGATGCGTGAGACGGGAACCGGCGCTCTCGGCCGGTTCGTGCGCTCCGGGCGGGAATCGCTGTGCCTCGTGCGGGCCCGTGGCGACGCTCTCGTGTTGGAGACGCTGTACCTCGCCGAGGACGTGTACTCCGATGCCGAGATCGTCGAGGCGGTCGGGACGTCGGACGTCAAGTCGCCCGAGCTCGCGCTCGCACACCAGATCATCGACAGCCTCGCCGGTGCATTCGAGCCGGCAGCGCTGACGAGCTCCTACCGGCGCGACCTGCGGGCGCTGCTCGAGGCCAAGCTGCAGGGCGGTGAGCTGCCTCCGCCGAGTGAGGCCGAGGCGCCGAAGGCCCCGGCGGTCGATTTGCTCGAGGCACTCAGGGCGAGCGTCGAGGCAGCGAAGACCGGCACCGGGAAACGGCCGGCGAAGGCGAAGCCGTCGACGGCCAAAGCGGCCGCGAAGGCTCGCACCCGCACGTCGAAGTAGGCCCTATCCGGTTTCGCAGGGTGTCTCCCGGCACTGCGGGGAGACACCCCGGCAACGACTGGGTGGGCCTCAGGCGTGTTGGGCGACGGGCGTGCCGAGCGCTTCGAGCTGCGCCTGGAAGAGGTGCTTGTCGATCTTGCCGTGGTAGATGGGGACGCCCTCTTCGATGCAGACCTTGATGATCGCGTCACGATCCATGCCGAGCTCGTGCGAGAGCTCCTCAGGCGTCAGATGGTTTGCCATTCGTTGCCTCCCTTGAGCATGAAAAAAGCCCGCCGGCGCAAGGCGCGCGATCGGGCTGATTCGACGCTCGGTTGTGATTGGCGGGGGTCAACGGGCCCGCCTCCCGAAATGCACCATGGTGGAATCAGAATACTCCCGGCGTCAGACGGCTGCAACCTGCGTCGCTCGCGGTGGAAGAGCGTACCGCGAGCGACGCAGGTTTATCTCTACTGCAGATCTGGGCTCCGCCTGCGATCGCGAAAATCCCTGAAGGGCCCGCTTCGCGGGCATCTCTCAGCGGACGCACCTTGCGGGCAGGCGACAGGTTCAGCCTGTCACATAGGTTCGGCATCACACGGGGTTCTCGACCTCGACGTAGCCCCACTCGATCGCGAAGGTGTCCGCGAGGTGCGCGGCGAGCGCCTGGACGCCGAATCGCTCGGTCGCGTGATGGCCGGCGGCGATGAGGTGGATGCCCAGCTCCCTCGCCGTCGCCGCGTTCGGCTCCTCGGGCTCGCCCGTCAGCAGCGCGTCGAAGCCTTCGTGCGCGGCCCGGATCAGGTCGTAGCCGGCCGCTCCCGTCGAGACGGCGAGGCGCTCGACCCGGTCCGGCCCGTACGGGAGGACGAGTGGCTCCCGGTCGACGGCGCCCGCCACGCGCACCGCCAGCTCGCCGATCGCGAGGCCGTCGAGGGCGCAGGCGAGGCCGAAGTCGCCGAACGGGCCGTCGGGCCTGGCCCCGATCCTCCCTGCCAGCTGAGCGGCATTGCCGAGTGTCGCGTGCGCGTCGAGTGCGAGGTGGTAGGCGACGAGCGACGCGTTCGCGCGGAACAGCGCCTCGAGCCGCCCCCGCTGACGGAGGTCGATGAGGAGCGGCTCATTGCGCCAGAAGAGCCCGTGATGGACGAGCACCATGTCGGCTCCCAGATCGGCTGCCTGCTCGAACAGCGCCCTCGAGCTCGAGACGCCGCACACGAGGAGTGTCACGTCGTCGGCGCCGACCACCTGCAGGCCGGGCGGTGCGAACTCGGGCCAGCGCTCCACCTCGAGCAGCGCGTTCGCATAGGCGACGATTGCGTCCCGCTCGGCCACGCGATCAGTCTACGCCCGTGGTCGTCGAGCGGGTACCCTGTGGACGCTCGGGGTGTGGCGCAGCCTGGTAGCGCGCTCCGTTCGGGTCGGAGAGGTCCCCAGTTCGAATCTGGGCACCCCGATTGGGGGTGGGGGAGCCGCTGGTTCCCCCACCAGCCCCGTCTTCGGCGCCACGCGCGACTCGGGCTCCACCGGCCACCCGCCGGGCGGAGCCCTATTCTCGAACCATGCTCCGCGCAGTCATCTTCGATGTCGACTTCACGCTCTCGCGGCCCGGCCCCGAGCTCGGGGCCGAGGCGTATCGCCGGGTCGGCGCCTCACACGGGCTCAAGCTCGACCCGGCTCGCTACGAGGAGGCGCGCCTCGCCGCCTTTCAGGACCTTCGGGCGCATCCGGAGCTGACGCACGACGAGGAGATCTGGGTGGCCTTCACCGAGGACATCGTGCGCGGCATGGGCGGGGATGCCGCCGGCGCCCGCGCGTGCGCCGCCGAGATCGTCCACCGGTGGGAAGACCACACGAACTTCGACCTCTACGACGACGCCGTGCCCGTCATCGAGACGTTGCGGGGGTACGGCCTACGGCTCGGCCTGATCTCGAACGGGCAGCGCGACCTCGAGGAGTTCGCACGCCACCATGCCCTCGACGTGGACGTTGCCGTCGGCTCGAAGGCACACGGTCGGACGAAGCCGCACGCCTCGATCTTCGAGAGCGCACTTGCGGCACTCGGCACCGGCCCTGCCGAGACCGTCATGGTCGGCGACTCGTACGCCGACGACATCGTGGGCGCCCGGGCCCTCGGGATGCGCGCCATCCTGCTCGACCGCGACGAGCGCCATCCCGGGGAGCAAGACCGCATTATCGACCTCCACGCGCTCCCGGCGGCGCTCGGTCTCACCCCGCCCGTGTGAGGCCTAACGCCGTTCGCCACGCCGCGGTGTGGTGCCCGAGCGGCACGTCGCCGTCAGGGAGTGGGGCCCCGAACGCGGCCGCGGCCTCGGCCCGGGTCGCGACCGGGCCGACGCAGACGTCCTCGCCGTCGAACAGCGCCAGCCACTCCTCGAGCGTCTGCTTCTTGAACGCCGCCGCGAGCTCGCCTGCGAGCGCTTCCTGGAGTTCTCCGTACTGGGCCTCGGCGCGCTCCGGGCACCCGAGGAGGGCGCACACCCGGGCGAAGAACTTCGGCTCGAGGGCGGCCAGCGTGAGGTGGCGGCCGTCCGCGGTCGTGTAGACGCGGTAACACGCAAGCCCGCCCGTCAGCACCCGGTCGCCTGGATCGCCACCGAGCCGATGCGCGACGAGTGCGTGGCTCCTGTGCGTCATCGAGACGCGCAGCCGCGCGCCCTCGCCCGTGCGGGCCCGCCGGACGAGCGCCGCGAGCACCTCGGTGACGGCGCCGAGCCCTCCGGCCGCGAGGTCGGCGATGGGGAGCGGCGGGCACG
>Ga0209254_10002481_pt1 | contig 16746 bp, 16 predicted proteins | sample FrelakmetDIP11DI_FD_187148 | JGI IMG/M metagenome (GOLD analysis project Ga0209254, IMG submission 187148) | Freshwater lake sediment microbial communities from the University of Notre Dame, USA, for methane emissions studies - DIP11 DI (SPAdes)... | ecosystem: Environmental > Aquatic >... | reverse complement strand
TTGGGGTGGCTAGTCGGATTCGAACCGACGACGACTGGAATCACAATCCAGGACTCTACCGCTGAGCTATAGCCACCAGCTGACTCGTTGGCGTGCCCGACAGGACTCGAACCTGTAACCGTCGGCTTAGAAGGCCGGTGCTCTATCCATTGAGCTACGGGCACGTCGGTCCGGCGCGGTCGGGAACGCGCTCGAGGTGTTGCGAGAAACTGGTCGGGGTGGAGAGATTCGAACTCCCGACATCTTGCTCCCAAAGCAAGCGCGCTACCAGGCTGCGCTACACCCCGAGGAAGGACAAAATTCTACGCGCCGGCGCCTCCGGGGTCAACGAATGGAACCGCAGGCCCGGGAAGGGAATTCTTGCTTGCCCCACCCCATCGTTTCTGGCATAAACCAGCCTTCTCGAAAGCCGGAGCGACAACGCCGATGGCCGCGGATCCGCTTCACAAGCAGTTTCCCCCCTACGCCCCGAAGAAGGGCGAGGCGTACATGAGCGCAGGGCAGAAGGCGCACTTCAAGGCGATCCTGGAGCAGCTCAAGGCAGAGCTTTCCCAGGAGATCGAGCGCACCGTCCACACCATGCAGGACGAGGCGACCATCTTCGCCGACCCGTCCGACCGCGCCACCCAGGAGTCGGACATGGCCCTGGAACTGCGCAACCGGGACCGCGAGCGCAAGCTGATCAAGAAGATCAACGAGACCATCCAGAAGATCGACATGGACGAGTACGGCTACTGCTCGAGCTGTGGCGCCGAGATCGGGCTGAAGCGGCTGGAGGCCCGCCCGACCGCGTCGCTGTGCATCGACTGCAAGACCATCGAGGAAGTACGCGAGAAGCAGGTCGCGAGATAGCGCGGCCCGGAGACCAACGAAAAAGGGCGCCCGCGGGCGCCCTTTTCGCTCGCGGTGCCGCGGCGCTACTGGGCAGTGCCCGCCGGCTCGCCCTGGGTCTCGCCGACCGCCTTCATCGACAGGCGCACGCGCCCCTTCTCGTCGGCCTCCAGCACCTTGACCTTCACGACCTGGCCTTCCTTCAGGTGGTCGGAGACCGCGTTCACCCGCTTCTCGCTGATCTGCGAGATGTGCAGCAGCCCGTCCTTGCCCGGAAGCAGGCTGACGATGGCGCCGAAATCGAGCAGGCGCAGCACCGTGCCCTCGTAGACGCGGCCCACCTCGACCTCGGCGGTGATCTCCGCGATCTTCTTCTTCGCCGCCTCGCCGCCCTCCGCGCTCACGCACGCGATGGAGATGGTGCCGTCGTCGCCGATCTCGATGGTCGTCCCGGTCTCCTCCTGGAGGCCGCGGATCACCACCCCGCCCTTGCCGATCACGTCGCGGATCTTCTCGGGGTTGATCTTCATCTTGATGATGCGCGGCGCGAACGAGGAGATTTCCTGGCGCGAGCCGTCCAGCGAGGACTTCATCAGGCCGAGGATGTGCAGCCGCCCCTCGCGCGCCTGCTGGAGCGCGACGTGCATGATCTCCTTGGTGATGCCCTCGATCTTGATGTCCATCTGCAGCGCGGTGATGCCGTTGTCGGTGCCCGCGACCTTGAAGTCCATGTCCCCGAGATGGTCCTCGTCGCCGAGGATGTCGGTGAGCACCGCGAAGCGCCCGCCCTCCTTGATGAGGCCCATGGCGATGCCGGCCACGTGCGCCTTGATCGGCACGCCGGCGTCCATCAGCGCGAGGCTGCCGCCGCACACCGAGGCCATGGACGAGGAGCCGTTGGACTCGGTGATCTCCGAGACCACGCGGATCGAGTAGGCGAACTCCTCGGCGGACGGCAGCACGGCGACCAGCGCGCGCTTGGCCAGCCGTCCGTGACCCACCTCGCGCCGCTTGGGCGTGCCCATGCGGCCGGTCTCTCCGGTCGCGTAGGGAGGCATGTTGTAGTGGAGCATGAAGCGCTCCTTGTACTCGCCCTGGATCGCGTCGATGATCTGCTCGTCGCGTCCCGTGCCGAGCGTCGTGATGACCATCGCCTGGGTCTCGCCGCGCGTGAACAGCGCCGAGCCGTGTGTGCGCGGCAGCACGCCGGCGCGGATGGTGATCGGGCGCACGGTGCGGGTGTCGCGGCCGTCGATGCGCGGCTCGCCGTCGAGGATCTGGCTGCGCACGATGCGCGACTCGAGCGCGAAGCAGAGATCCTTCACAGTGTTGGCGCTGGGACCGCCCTCGGAGCCGACGCCGAGCGACTCGAAGACGCGCTTCCAGATCTCGTCGATACGCTGCGAGCGGGCCTGCTTCTGCTTGATGCGGAATGCCTCGCGGATGTCGGCCTCGGCGAGGTCGTTGATGCGTGCGACCAGCGCCTCGTCCCGTGCCGGCGGCTGCCAGTTCCAGGAGGGCTTGCCCGCCTCGTCGGCGAGTTCGTTGATCGCGTTGATCGCCGCTTGCATCTGCTGGTGGCCGAACACCACCGAGCCGAGCATCACGTCCTCGGACAGCTCATGCGCCTCGGACTCCACCATCAGGACGGCGTGCTCGGTGCCGGCGACGACGAGGTTCAGCTTCGACTCCTTCAGCTGCGAGAGCGTCGGGTTGAGCACGTAGTTGCCGTCGATGTAGCCGACGCGGGCGGCACCGATCGGGCCGTTGAACGGAATCCCGGAGATGGTGAGCGCCGCCGAGCAGCCGATCATCGCCACGATGTCGGGGTCCACCTCGGGATTCACCGACATCACCGTCGCGACGACCTGCACCTCGTTGTAGAAGCCGTCGGGAAAGAGCGGGCGGATCGGCCGGTCGATGAGGCGGGAGGTCAGCGTGTCCTTTTCGGACGGCCGGCCTTCGCGCTTGAAGAAACCGCCGGGGATGCGGCCGGCGGCGTAGAACTTCTCGACGTAGTCGACCGTGAGCGGGAAGAAGTCCTGGCCGGCCTTGGCGGTCTTGGACGCGACGACCGTGCACAGCACGACGGTGTCGTCCATGGACACCAGGCAGCTGCCGGCGGCCTGACGGGCGACTTCGCCCGTCTCCAGCGTGACCGTATGGGCGCCGTAGGTGAAGCTTTTCTTGATGGGGTTCAGCACGCCTATTCCTTTGCGATTCTCGAAGGGCCGGCGGCGCCAGTGGTGCGCGGCGCCGTCAGGCGGAACGGGAGCGCTGCCGCGGGCCATGCACCCCAAGCCGCGCATCCCTTCTTGGAAGCGAAACGCCCACCATTGCGGTGGGCGTCGAGGCTGTTACTTGCGGAGCCCAAGCTGCTCGATCAGCTTGCGGTAGCTGTCGGCGTTGGAGCGCTTGAGATAGTCGAGCAGCTTGCGACGCTGGCTCACCATCTTGAGGAGGCCGCGCCGCGAATGATGGTCCTTCACGTGGGCCTTGAAGTGGTCGGTCAGCCCGTTGATGCGGGCGGTAAGGAGGGCCACCTGAACTTCCGGCGATCCGGTATCGCCCTGGGCACGCTGGTAGCTATTGATGATCTGCGCCTTCTGCGCGACGGTCGTCGACATCTCGCTCTGTCTCTTGGTCTTTGGGAAACACGCGATTCTATTGCGAATCAGTGCCTTTCGCAAGGTTTGCGGGCGGATCCGCGCGTCTGAGCCGCCGCGGATGGAGGGTACCGTCCACCGCCCGCTCCGCAAGCCCGAGGAAGTCCCCGGTGTGCCCATAGACCCGCGTGGCACCAGCCGGCCCGGCCCCGCCCCGAACCGGCTGCCCCCTCAGCAGCAGCGCCTCCTCGCCCGCCGCCAAGTGCGCCTCGGGCAGTTCCGCGACGAGCGCGTCCGCCGACAGCAGGATGCGGTCCCGGGCCGACTCGTCGAGCGCCTCCAGGCGCTCCGGCGTCACGCCCTGTCCGAGGCTCAACGAGCCGACCCGCGTCCGGCGCAGGGCCGCGAGGTGCGCGCCGCAGCCCAGCGCGCGGCCGAGGTCCTCCGCGAGGACTCGCACGTAGGTTCCCTTGGAGCACACCACGCGCAGCCGCAGCAGATCTGCGTCCCGCTCCAGCAACTCGAGCGTGTGGATCATCACCCGCCGCGGTTTGCGCTCGACCTCGAGGCCGGCGCGCGCGTACTCGTAAAGGGGCCGTCCGTCGCGTTTCAGCGCCGAGTACATCGGCGGCACCTGGTCGATCTCGCCCCGCAGCGCGGCGAGGGCCGCTTCCAGGGATCGGTCGTCGACCGCAACCGCGCGCGTCTGCAAGACCTCGCCTTCGGCGTCGCCGGTGGCGGTCGTGATGCCGAGCCGAACGCCGGCCACATACTCCTTGTCGGCATCGAGAAGCCCGGCGGAGAACTTCGTCGCCTCGCCCAGGCAGATCGGCAGCAGGCCGGTTGCGAGGGGATCGAGGGTGCCGGTATGCCCGGCGCGTTCCGCGCGATACGCGCGCTTGACCGCCTGCACCGCGTGATTCGAGCTCCAGCCGTGCGGCTTGTCGAGCAGCACCACACCGTCGATGCGCCGGCGCACGATGCGCAGGGCGCCGGCGCGCATGGTCACCCGGAGGACTTGTCGCCCGCTACGGCGTCGTCGATCAGCCGCGACAGCCGCACGCCCTGCTCCACGGACGCGTCGTAGACGAAGTGCAGCTCAGGAGTGTTGTGGACCTTGATGCGACGCCCCAGCTCGGAGCGCAGGAAACCCGCAGCGCGCCTCAGGCCCTTGAGCACCTCGTCGCGGTGCTCGTCGTCGGCGAGCGTGGTGAAGTAGACCTTCGCGTGGGCGAGGTCGGGCGACACGTCGACGCTGGTGAGCGTGATCATGCCCACGCGCGGATCCTTGAGCTCGCCGCGGATGATCTCGGCGAGCTCGCGCTGGATCTGGTCGGCGACGCGCCGCTGGCGTGCGGGATTGGCCACCGGTCGCGCGTTACAGCGTCCGCGCCACTTCCTGGACCTCGAACACCTCGAGCTGGTCGCCCACGTTGATGTCGTTGTAGCCGCGCAAAGAGAGGCCGCACTCGAATCCGCCCTTGACCTCACGCACGTCGTCCTTGAAGCGCTTGAGCGAATCCAGCTCGCCCTCGTGGATCACGACGTTGTCGCGCAGCAGGCGGATCCGCGCGCCGCGCTTCACCACTCCCTCGAGCACGTAGCAGCCGGCGACCGTGCCGACCTTGGAGATGCGGAACACCTGCCGGATCTCCACCAGGCCCAGAACGCTCTCCTTCTTCTCCGGCGTGAGCATGCCGGACAGCGCCTGCTTGACCTCGTCCACGGCGTCGTAGATGACGTTGTAGTAGCGGATGTCCACGCCGGAGGTTTCGGCGAGCTTGCGCGCCGTGCCGTCGGCACGGGTGTTGAAGCCGATGATGACCGCCTTGGAGGCGAGCGCGAGGTTCACGTCCGACTCGGTGATGGCGCCGACGCCGGCATGCACCACGTTCACCTTCACCTCGTTGGTGGCCAGACGCGACAACGCGTGGACCAGCGCCTCCTGCGAACCCTGGACGTCGGCCTTGATGACCAGCGTGAGGATCTTCTGTTCGCCCTCGCCCATCTGCTCGAAGATGTTCTCGAGCTTGGCGGCCTGCTGCTTGGCGAGCTTGACGTCGCGGAACTTGCCCTGCCGGAAGAGCGCGATCTCGCGGGCCTTGCGCTCGTCGCCGAGCACCATCAGCTCCTCGCCGGCGAGCGGGACGTCGGACAGGCCCTGGATCTCGACGGGAATGGACGGGCCCGCCTCCTGCACCGGCTTGCCGTTCTCGTCCAGCATCGCGCGCACGCGCCCGAACACCGCGCCGGCGAGGACCACGTCGCCGCGCTTGAGCGTGCCCGACTGCACCAGCACCGTCGCCACGGGGCCGCGTCCCTTGTCCAGCCGCGCCTCGATGACGATGCCCTTGGCGGGCGCATCCTGCGGCGCCGTCAGCTCCAGCACCTCCGCCTGCAGCAGTACCTGCTCGAGCAGATTGTCGATGCCCTCGCCGGTGCGCGCCGATACCGGCACGAAGGGCGAATCGCCGCCGTATTCCTCGGGCACGACGCTTTGCGCCACCAGTTCCTGTTTGACGCGCTCCGGGTTGGCCTCCGGCTTGTCGATCTTGTTCATCGCCACGACGACCGGCACACCCGCCGCCTTCGCATGCGAGATGGCCTCGATGGTCTGCGGCATGACGCCGTCGTCGGCAGCCACCACCAGGATGACGAGGTCGGTCACTTTCGCGCCGCGGGCGCGCATCGAGGTGAAGGCCTCGTGGCCCGGCGTATCGAGGAACGTGATGACGCCGCGCGGCGTCTCGACGTGGTAGGCCCCGATGTGCTGGGTGATCCCGCCGGCTTCGCCCGCCGCCACCTTGGCGCGGCGGATGTAGTCGAGGAGCGAGGTCTTGCCGTGGTCGACGTGGCCCATTACCGTCACCACCGGCGCACGCGGCCCGACGGCAGCCTCGTGATGCGTGTCGTCATCGTCGACGAGATAGGCCTCCGGATCGTCCAGCTTCGCGGCGATCGCCTTGTGGCCCATCTCCTCCACCAGGATCATCGCGGTCTCCTGGTCGAGCACCTGGTTGATGGTGACCATCTGCCCGAGCTTCATCAGCTGCTTGATGACCTCGGCCGCCTTGACCGACATCTTGTGCGCGAGGTCCGCGACCGTGATCGTCTCCGGGACGTGGACCTCCCGGGTCACGGGCTCCGCGGGCGGCAGGAACCCGCGGGCGTCCGCATCGCTGCCGCGCGCGTGGCCGTGGCGGCCGCCCTTGGGCGAATGCCAGCCGGACGCGCCGGCGTCACCGCGGGTCTTGATGGTGCGCTTCTTGGAGGCCTCGTCCTTCCACATCGTGACCGGACGCGCAGGCTTCTTCTTGTCGCCGTCGCCGGAAGTCTTGGCCTTGTGGAGCGTGGTCTCCGCCGGGGCGGCTGCGGGCGCCTGCGCGCCCTGCTGCACCGCCTCGCTCGCCGCGCGCGCGGCCTCCTCGGCGGCGCGCTGCTCCGCCTCGCGCTGCTCGGCGATGCGCTTCTCGCGTTCCTGTTTCTCCGCCACCTCGGCCGCCTGGCGCGCCGCGAGCTCCTCCGCCTGGCGCTCCTCGTGCTCGCGCAGCTCGGCTTCCCGCTCGCCAATGGCGGGCGCGGGCGGCGCAGCCTCGGCCGGCGCCGGCACCGCATCGGGCGTGTCGCGCTTCATGAAAACGCGCTTCTTGCGCACCTCCACCTGAATGGTGCGCGACTTGCCGGAGGAGTCCGCGCGCTTGATCTCGGAGGTCTGCTTGCGCGTGACGGTGATCTTGTTCTTCGGCTCGGCGGCGCCGTGCATGCGGCGCAGGTATTCGAGCAGCCGGGTCTTGTCCTGCTCGGTCAGGGGCTCATCCGCGAGGGTCTTGTTCACGCCGGCGGCGCGCAGCTGCTCGAGCAGCGTGGCCGGCTGGACCTTCAGCTCGCCTGCGAATTGGGAGACGCTCGTCATCGCCATCGATGGATCCTTACTCGCCTTCCTGCGCGAACCAGTGCTCGCGCGCCTTCATGATGAGCGCCCTCGCGCGGTCGGCGTCGACGCCGGTCATCTCGACCAGGTCGTCCACCGCGAGGTCCCCGAGGTCGTCGCGGGTCTTGACGCCCTGCCCGCCCAGCTTCGCAGCCAGGTCCCGGTCCATGCCCTCGAGCTCCAGCAGGTCCGCAGCGACGCCCTCGAGGCTCTCCTCGCTCTTGATCGCCTGCACCAGGAGCTGGTCCCGCGCCCGGGCGCGGAGCTCGTTCACGACGTTCTCGTCGAAGCCTTCGATCTCCAGGAGCTCGTTCACGCTCACGTAGGCCACCTCCTCCAGGGAGGTGAAACCCTCGGAGACGAGGATGTCGGCGACCTCCTCGTCGACATCGAGCTTTTCCATGAAGAGCGCGCGCAGCGTAGTGCTTTCCTCCGCGCTGCGCTTCTGCGACTCCTCCTCGGACATCAGGTTGATCTGCCAGCCGGTCATTTCGGAGGCGAGCCGCACGTTCTGGCCGGAACGACCGATCGCGATGGCGAGATTCTCCTCGTCCACCACCACGTCCATCGCGTGCTTCTCCTCGTCCACGACGATCGAGCTCACTTCCGCCGGCGCGAGGGCGCCGATCACGAACTGCGCCGGGTCGGCCGACCACAGCACGATATCCACGCGCTCCCCGGCGAGCTCCTGCGTCACCGCCTGCACGCGCGACCCGCGCATGCCGACGCACGTACCGATCGGATCGATGCGCCGGTCCTGCGTGAAGACCGCGATCTTGGCGCGCACGCCCGGGTCACGCGCCGCCGACTTGACCTCGAGCAGCCCTTCCTCGATCTCGGGGACTTCGAGGCGGAAGAGCTCCATGATGAACTGCGGCGCGGTGCGCGACAGCACCAGCTGCGGGCCGCGCAGGCTGCGGTCGATGCGCAGGAGATAGGCGCGCACGCGGTCGCCGACGCGCAGGTTCTCCTTCGGGATCATCTGGTCGCGCGGCAGCACCGCCTCGACGCGACCCGACTCGATGATCGCGTTGCCGCGTTCCATGCGCTTGATGCTGCCGGTCACGAGCTTGTCGCCGCGGCCTAGGAAGTCCTGCAGGATCTGCTCGCGCTCGGCGTCGCGGATCTTCTGCAGGATGACCTGCTTCGCCGCCTGCGCGCCGATGCGGCCGAACTCGATGGGTTCGAGGGGCTCCTCGATCCAGTCCTCGACGTTCACGTCGCCGTACTGGGCTTTCGCCTCGGACAGCGCGATCTGGTGCGCGGGGAACTCGACGGCTTCGTCGGCCACGATCTGCCAGCGCCGGAAGGACTCGAAGTCGCCGGTGTTGCGATCGATGGCGACGCGCACGTCGACTTCCTCGGTAAAGCGCTTCTTGGTGGCCGACCCGATCGCCATCTCCAGCGCACCGAAGACCACGTCCTTCTGGACGTTCTTCTCGCGCGCCAGGGCGTCGACCAGCAGCAGCAGTTCGCGACTCATCCTGTCATCTCTCCTGCCTACAGGTTCGGCACCAGCCGAGCCTTTTCCAGATTCGTGAACGGAAACGTTCGCAGCACGCCGTCGACCTCGATGGCCAGCGCGGCTTCGTCGGCCCCGCGGACCACGCCGGTGAACTTCCGCCGGCCGTTCTCGGGCAGCCGCAGCCGCACCTCCGCCTCGAAGCCGGCGAACCGCCGGAATTCCTCCGGGCGCTTCAGCACCCGGTCCAGACCCGGCGACGACACCTCGAGGCGGTCGTAATCGATGCCCTCCACCGGCAGCACGTGCTGCAACTGCCGGCTGAGGCGCTCGCAATCGTCCAGCGTGACCCCGTCCGGGCGTCCCGGGATCGGCACATGCCCGGCCCTGTCGATAAAGACGCGCAGCAGCCGGCCATGGTTCGCAAGCTCGTAGTCCACGAGCTCGTAACCCAGCCCTTCCGCCGTTGTTTCAAGCACTTGTTGCACAGGCTTCACGTTCGCGCCACAAACAAAAAATGGGCCCGAAGCCCATCACCACACCGATTCCCTACAGCCTTTGGAGTATAGCGGATTACTTGCGCCCGGACAATGGGATAGCGCGGCCGGTGCAAGCGCGGCCGCAGCCGCGGCAGGGTGCCGGACCGGGGCCGGGGCCGTACGTGCAGCCGCGTCAGCCGGCGTCTACCGCTTGCAGCAGGGTCCGTACACCCGATTCGTCGAGCTCGCGGTAGCGGCCTCTGGCGAGGCCCGGCGGCAGGACCAGCGATCCATAGCGCACGCGCATGAGGCGGCTGACCGTCAGGCCGACCGCTTCGAACATGCGGCGCACCTCGCGGTTTCTTCCCTCCCGCAGCACCACGCGGTACCAGTGATTCGCGCCGCGCCCCCCGCCGTCCTCGAGGGACTCGAACCGCGCCGGACCGTCCTCGAGCGGCACGCCGGCTAGCAGCCGGTCGCGCTGTTCGCCGGTGAGGACGCCCGAGACCCGCACGGCGTATTCGCGCTCGAGCCCGTAGCGGGGATGCATCAGCCGCGCCGCGAGCTCGCCGGACGTCGTGAACACCAGCAGGCCGCTCGTGTTGAAGTCCAGCCGGCCCACGGCCACCCAGCGCGACGCCTTCAACCGCGGCAGCTGGTCGAACACCGACACGCGGCCTTCGGGATCGTCATTTGAGACGATCTCTCCGGCAGGCTTGTTGTACAGCAGGACGCGCGGGACCCGCGACTGCGGCCGCAGACGCAGCATGCGCCCGGCGGTCTTGATCGTGTCCCCCGGCCCCACGCGCTGGCCTACCGATGCCTGCTTGCCGTTGACCGAGACGCGTCCCGCCTCGATCCACGCCTCCATGTCGCGCCGCGAGCCGAAGCCGGCTTGCGCGAGAACCTTCTGCAGCTTCTCGGTGGGCGCGGACGGCGGACGGTCAGGCGGCGGAACGCTCGGGCGGCGCCCCGATGTCCCCGCGGGCGGCGTCCCCGGCCCCGTCTTCGGCCGAAACGGGGTCCTCGCCCGCGAGGCCGCCGCTGACCGCTTGGGTTTCGACGGAGTCCGCGGCTGCTCCGGAGTCGCCGGAGTCCGCGTCACCGGCGCCTGCGGCTGGCGCGTCTGCCGGGTGCGGCTGCTCGTCGACGGGCGGTTCGGTGACGATGAGCGCCGGGCCGGCGTCGAGGCTCTTGGAGATTTCTTCAAGGGGAGGCAGCTCCTGCAGGGACCGCAAGCCGAGATCGTCGAGGAAGGCCTTGGTCGTAGCGTACAGCGCCGGGCGTCCGGGCGCGTCGCGATGGCCGACCACGTCGATCCAGCCGCGCGCCTCGAGGGTCTTGATCACGTTGGGCGAGACCGCCACGCCGCGGATGTCCTCGATGTCGCCGCGGGTCACGGGCTGGCGATAGGCGATGATCGAGAGCGTTTCCATCACCGCGCGCGAGTAGCGCGGCGGCTTTTCCGGATTCATGCGCTCGAGGTGCGTCTGCACCGACGCGCGCGTCTGGAAGCGCCAGCCGGTGGCGAGGTTGACGAGCTCGACGCCGCGGTCCTTCCACGACTCGCGGATCTCGTCGAGCAGGCGGCGGATCGTATCCGCGCCAACATCCTCGTCGAACAGCTTGCGCAGCTCGCCTATGCCCAGCGGCTCCGGGCTCGCCAGCAGCGCCGCCTCGAGCACAACCTTGACGTCTTGGGGACTCAGCATGCCTGGTGTCACTCCCTGTCGCGACGGGCGCGCTACGCGCCCTCGCCTTCCGGTTCGTATGCGAGCTTCACGTAGATCGGCGCGTAGGGCTCGGACTGCGTGACCTCGATAAGGTTCTCGCGGGCGAGCTCGAGCACCGCGAGGAAGTTGACCACCAGCACCGGCACGCCGCGCCAGGTGTCGAACAGCTGGCTGAACTCGACGAAGCCCGCGCCGGAGAGCTTGCGCAGGATCTCGGTCATGTGCTCCCGCACCGACAGCTCGTCGCGCGTCACGCGGTGATGCTGGCGAACCCGTGCCTGGGCAAGCAGGTGGCGCCACGCGTCCTCGAGGTCCGCGGCGCTCACCTGCGGCAGGCGCGAGGCGAGCGTCCGCTCCATCCACACCTGCACCGTGAAGAAGTCGCGCCCCCGATGCGGCAGCTCGTCGAGCTTGTGGGCCGCGAGCTTCATCCGCTCGTATTCCAGCAGGCGCCGCACCAGTTCGGCACGCGGGTCGAGCTCCTCGGCGTCGGCGTGCCTGGGCCGCGGCAGGAGCATGCGCGACTTGATCTCCATGAGCATTGCCGCCATCACCAGGTACTCCGCCGCGAGCTCGAGGTTCTTGCGCCGCATGACCTCGACGTACTCCAGGTACTGCTCGGTGAGCCGCGCCATCGGAATGTCGAGCACGTCGACGTTGGCCTTGCGGATCAGGTAGAGCAGCAGGTCGAGCGGCCCCTCGAAAGCGTCGAGGAACACCTCCAGCGCGTCGGGCGGGATGTAGAGGTCCTGCGGCATCTCGAGCAGCGGCTCGCCGCGCACGCGTGCCACCGGCTCGCGGGCGGCGCCGCCCTCGACGAGGTGCAGGACGGGCTGGGTCATGGCCGGATCCCCGCTCACGTGTACGCGAGGCCCATGACTTCGCGCACCTCGCGCATGGTCTCGCGGGCAAGGTCACGCGCCTTGTCGCAGCCGTCGGCCACGATATTGCGGACCAGCGTGGGATCGTCGACGTACTTCTGCGCGCGCTCGCGCATCGGCCCCTGCTCCTCGAGCACGGCGTCGACCACCGGCTGCTTGCAGTCCAGGCAGCCGATGCCGGCGGTGCGGCAGCCTTCGGCCGCCCAGTCCTGGGTCTTCTGGTCGGAGTACACGAGGTGCAGCTGCCACACCGGGCACTTGAGCGGATCGCCCGGGTCGGTGCGCTTCACGCGCGCCGGGTCCGTGGGCATGGTGCGGATCTTCTTCGTCACCGAGTCGGCGTCCTCGCGCAGGCCGATGGCGTTGTTGTAGGACTTGGACATCTTCTGGCCGTCCAGTCCCGGCAGCCGCGACGCCTCGGTCAGGAGGGCGTCGGGCTCGACCAGGATCACGCGTCCGCCACCCTCCAGGTAGCCGAAGAGCCGCTCGCGGTCGCCTTGCGCGAGGTTTCCCGCTTCGTCCAGCAGCGCGTGCCCGGCTTCGAGCGCCTCGTGGTCGCCCTGCTCCTGAAAGCGGCTGCGCAGCTCCCGATAGAGCTTCGCCTTGCGGCTGCCGAGCTTCTTCACCGCCTCGAGCGCCTTCTGCTCGAAGCCGGGCTCGCGCCCGAACACGTGATTGAAGCGCCGCGCCACCTCGCGGGTGAGCTCGACGTGCGGCACCTGGTCCTCGCCGACCGGCACGTACTTGGCGCGGTACATCAGGATGTCCGCCGACTGCAGCAGCGGATAGCCGAGAAAGCCGTAGGTGGAGAGGTCGCGGTCGGCGAGCTTCTCCTGCTGGTCCTTGTAGGTCGGCACGCGCTCCAGCCAGCCGAGCGGCGTGATCATCGACAGCAGCGTGTGCAGCTCGGCATGCTCCGGCACGCGCGACTGGATGAACAGCGTCGCCTGCGAGGGGTCGATCCCCGCGGCCAGCCAGTCGATCACCATCTCCCAGACGTTGTCCTCGATGACCTGCGGCGTGTCGTAGTGGGTGGTGAGCGCATGCCAGTCCGCCACGAAGAACAGGCACGGGTACTCGGCCTGCAGGCGCACCCAGTTCGTGAGCGCGCCGTGGAAGTGGCCGAGATGCAGCGCGCCGGTGGGACGCATGCCGGAGACGACTCGAGGCGGATACATGGAGGTCGCGGCTCTAGATCTGGAACAGTTGCCCGATCACGCTCATCGAAGCGGTGACCATCGGGTACAGGATGAAGCCCAGGACGTTGGTGAAGAGCAGCACGAGCAGGATAGGGAAGCCGAACGGCTCCAGCCGCGCGTAACCGTGCGCGAGCCGATCGGGGAGCAGGCTGAACAGGATCCGCCCGCCGTCCAGCGGCAGCAGCGGAAGGAGATTCAGGGCCATCAGCACGAGGTTGACGACGATGCCCGCCTGGGCGACCTGCACCAGAAAATGCGCGGGATCGGTGCCGGTCTCGACCGCGCCCTTGAGGAGCACCGCCCAGCCGAGCGCCATGGCGAGATTGGCCGCCGGGCCGGCGGCGGCGACCCACAACATGTCGCGCTTGGGTCGGCGCAGCGCGTGGAAGTTGACCGGCACCGGCTTCGCCCAGCCGAACAACAGCCCGCCCGCGCCCATGAGCGATCCGACCACCAGAATGCCGAGCGGGACCGCGATCGTGCCAACAGGATCGATGTGCCGGAGGGGATTCAGGCTGATGCGGCCCAGGACATACGCGGTGTTGTCGCCGAAGTGCCGTGCCACGTACCCGTGTGCAGCCTCGTGCAGGGTGATCGCCAGCAGGACCGGCAGGGCATACACCGTGATGGTGCGGACGAGCTCTTCCATTCAGGACCGCAAGTCAGAGTAATCGGGCATTCTAGCAAACGCGTCGGCACAGCCCTTCACTGCAGGAACGGCGCGACCGGGCCCTTGCCCTTGCGCACCACCTCGGGCAGCGGCCCGGTGAGGTCGACGACCGTCGTCGGCACGACGCCACAGGAGCCGGCGTCGAGTATGGCGTCGACATCGCGCTCCAGACGCTCGCGGATCGCCAGGCCGTCGGTGAGCGGCTCCTCGTCTCCGGGCAGGATCAGCGTCGTCGAGAGCAGGGGCTCGCCGAGGTGCTCGAGCAATGCGAGGGCCACGGGATGCTCGGGAATGCGCAGCCCGATGGTCCGGCGCCTGGGGTGCAGCAGCCGGCGCGGCAGCTCGCGGGTCGCCTCGAGGATGAACGTGTAGCTGCCCGGCGTGGAGGCCTTCAGCAGCCGGTACTGGACGTTGTCGACGCGCGCATAGGCGGCGATTTCGGACAGGTCGCGGCACATCAGCGTGAAGTGGTGGCGCTCGTCCACGTCGCGAATCCGGCGCAGGCGCACCATTGCATCCTTGTCACCGACATGGCAGCCGAGCGCATAGCAGGAGTCGGTGGGATAGGCGACCACGCCGCCGGCGCGCAGGATCTCTGCGGCGCGCGCGATCAGGCGCGGCTGCGGATGCGTCGGGTGCACTTCGAAATACTGCGCCATCGCCTTGGTGCGGGCTCAGCCGCCGACGGCCCTCACCAGTCGTGCCACACCGGCTTCAGGTCTGCAGGCAGCGCGGGGACCGCACCGAGGTCGTAACCGCCCTCGTCGGGGCCGTGAAAATCCGAGCCGCGCGAGGCGAGAAATCCGAACTCGCGGGCCACGCCCGCGAACTGGCCGAACTGGTCGCGCGTATGGCTGCCCGTCACGACCTCCACGCCCTCGCCGCCGGCGTCCCGGAACTCGCCGAAAAAGCGCCACAGGTCGCGCCGATCCAGCGCGTAGCGCCCGGGATGTGCCACCACCGCGCGGCCGCCAGCGCCGCGGATCCACGACACCGCGTCGCCGAGCTCGGCCCACTGGTGGGGGACGTAGCCCGGCTTGCCGCGCGCGAGATACCGCTGGAACACCGCACCGACATCCCGCGCATGTCCCTGCTCGACCAGGAAGCGCGCGAAATGCGTGCGGCCGATGAGGTCGGGATTCTCGGCATGCCCCAGCGCGCCGGCGAGGCTCCCGCGTATGCCCACGGCATCGAGCTCCGCGGCAATGCGAACTGCGCGCGCATGCCGGCTCGACCGCGTGCGCTGCAGTCCCTCGCGGAGCGCTTCGTGCGCGGGATCGATGCCCAGCCCCACCACGTGGATGGTGACCCCGCCCCAGCTCACGGAAATCTCCACGCCCGGCACGAGGCGCACGCCGTACTCGGCGGCCGCGTCGCGCGCAGCGTCCAGTCCCGCCGTCTCGTCGTGATCGGTCAGCGCGAGCACCGTTACGCCGTTGCCGGCCGCGCGACGCACCACCTCGGCGGGCGCAAGAGTCCCGTCCGACACCGTCGAGTGGCAATGCAGGTCGATGTTCGATACGCTCATCAAGCGCATTTTATCATCCGCCTCGGGGCTGCCCTCGGTCCGCCACCGCCAGAAACGCTTCGATCTCCTCGGCGAGCCGGGCGGGCTGGTCGTGGTGCAGCATGTGACCGCAATCCGGCAAGACCCGCTCGGTGAGGTTCGCGAAGCAGGCCTTGCGCTCGGCGAGGTCGGCCGCGGAAAGCCCCAGCATGCCCGGGGTCGCGGTGTCCGCCCCCTGCACCCAGAGCACCGGCGCGCTCACCGCGCGCCAGCACGCCCGCGCCTCGTCGAGCTGGTACTGCACCGGGTTCACGATCTTGTGCGCCGGATCGCCACGCAGGACCACGCGCCCGCCCGCGTCCGCGCCCCAGTGCCGCGCCAGGAAGGCCGCACGTTCCGCCGTCAGCCGCGGATTCTGCTGGCGCAGGCGCGCCGCGAGCGCGTCGAAGCTTTCGTAGTCGCGCAACGCGGCCGGATCACGCAACTCGTCCAGCCACCTGGCGTAACGCCGCGGCGCGTTGTGCGATTGCGTGGCCGTCAGGCCGAAGCCTTCGAGATTGATCAGCGCGGCGACGCGCTCAGGCCGTACGCCCGCATACAAACACGCGACGTTGCCGCCCATGCTGTGGCCGGCCAGGCGCACCGGCACCTCCGGAGAAAGTGCATCGAGCAGCCGGTCGAGATCGGCGACGTAGTCGGGAAACCAGTAGCAGTCCGCGCCCCCTCGATCGGTGAGGCCGTAGCCGCGCCAGTCCGGCGCCAGCACCCGCCACGGCCCGCGCAATGCGTCCACCACGAACTGGAACGATGCGGAAACGTCCATCCAGCCGTGCAGCATGACGAGTTTCGGGGCCTCCGCCGGCCCCCATGCGCGCACGTGGTAGCGCAGGCCGCGGACGTCGAGATGGAGGGATTCGCTTCGATGCATCGCGATGGAAGTTAGCACAGGGCGCTCTGCTAACATCGCGAGTCTGCACGGAGGCAGTCATGCCGGTCTATTCCCTGGGTGAGCGCCGCGTCGAGTTCCGCGGCGAGGAATGGTTTGTCGCGCCCGATGCGGCCGTCGTCGGCTCGGTCGTCCTCGAGGATCGCGCCAACATCTGGTTCAACGTCTCGATCCGCGGCGACAACGAGCGCATCACCATCGGTCCGCGCGTGAACGTCCAGGACGCATCGGTCCTGCACGCGGACCCGAACATTCCGCTCACGCTCGGGGCGGACGTCTGCATCGGCCACAAGGTCATGCTCCACGGCTGCACCGTGGGCGAAGCCAGCCTGATCGGCATGAACGCGGTGCTGCTCAACCGGTCGGTGATCGGCCGGCATTCCATCGTCGGGGCGCACACGCTGATCCCCGAGGGCAAGACCTTTCCCGATGGCGTGCTGATCCTCGGTTCGCCCGGCAGGGTGGTGCGCGATGTGACCCAGGAGGAGAAGGACTGGATCC
>Ga0209254_10002479_pt1 | contig 16751 bp, 13 predicted proteins | sample FrelakmetDIP11DI_FD_187148 | JGI IMG/M metagenome (GOLD analysis project Ga0209254, IMG submission 187148) | Freshwater lake sediment microbial communities from the University of Notre Dame, USA, for methane emissions studies - DIP11 DI (SPAdes)... | ecosystem: Environmental > Aquatic >... | reverse complement strand
TTCACCGAGAAGGCGTACCTCGAGTACTCGATGTACGTGATCCTCGACCGCGCGCTGCCGCACGTGGGCGACGGCCTCAAGCCCGTGCAGCGGCGCATCGTCTACGCCATGAGCGAGCTCGGGCTCGCTGCGACCGCCAAGCACAAGAAGTCGGCGCGCACCGTGGGCGACGTCATCGGCAAGTTCCACCCGCATGGCGACTCGGCCTGCTACGAGGCGCTGGTGCTGATGGCGCAGCCGTTCTCCTACCGCTATCCCGTAGTGGACGGGCAGGGGAACTTCGGCTCGCCGGACGACCCGAAGTCGTTTGCCGCGATGCGCTATACCGAGTCGAAGCTGACGCGCTACGCCGACGTGCTGCTCGCCGAGCTCGGCGAAGGCACCGTCGACTGGGCGCCCAACTTCGACGGCACGCTCGAGGAGCCCGCGCTGCTGCCGGCGCGACTGCCGAACGTGCTGCTGAACGGCGGGACGGGCATCGCCGTCGGAATGGCGACCGACATCCCGCCGCACAACCTGCGCGAGGTCGCCGCGGCGTGCGTGCACCTGCTCGAGGATCCGAAGGCGACGCTCGCCGAGCTGCTGGAGCACGTGCACGGGCCCGACTTCCCGACCGGCGCGGAGATCGTCTCGCCACGGGAGGATCTCGCGAGGATCTACGAGTCCGGCAACGGCACCTTCCGCGCGCGTGCCCGCTACGAGGTCGAGGACGGCGAGATCGTCGTCACCGAGCTGCCGTACCAGGTCTCCGGCGCCAAGGTGCTCGAGCAGATCGCCGCGCAGATGCGCGCCAAGAAGCTGCCCATGGTCGAGGACCTGCGCGACGAGTCCGACCACGAGCATCCGACGCGCCTGGTGATCACGCCGCGCTCGAACCGAGTGGACGTCGCGCAGGTGATGGCACACCTCTTCGCCACTACCGACCTCGAGCGCAGCTATCGGGTGAACATGAACGTGATCGCCCGCGACGGGCGGCCGCGCGTCATGGGGCTCAGGCCGCTGCTCGAGGAGTGGCTCGCGTTCCGCGTCGACACGGTGACGCGGCGGCTCGCGCACCGCCTCGAGAAGGTCGAGGCGCGTCTGCACATCCTCGACGGCCTGATGGTCGCCTACCTCAATCTCGACGAGGTGATTCGTATTGTCCGCTACGAGGACGAGCCGAAGGCGGCGCTGATCGCCCGCTTCGAGCTTGCCGAGGCGCAGGCCGAGGCGATCCTCGAGACCAAGCTGCGCCACCTCGCGCGGCTCGAGGAGATGAAGATCCGGGGCGAGCAGGAGAAGCTCGCCGCCGAGCGCGACGAGCTCGCGCACATGCTCGGGAGCAAGGCGAAGCTGAAGCGCCTGGTGCGCGAGGAGATCGTCGCGGATGCGGCGAAGTACGGCGACGAGCGGCGCAGCCGGCTGGTCGAGCGCGCCGCGGCGCAGGCCATCGCCGAGACGGAGATCATGGCGAGCGAGCCCGTCACCGTGGTGCTGTCCCGCAGCGGCTGGGTCCGCGCGGCCAAGGGCCACGACGTCGACCCTCGCGCGCTCTCCTACAAGACCGGCGACGGGTATCACGCCGCCGCGCGCGGGCGCAGCACTCAGCTCGCCGTGTTCATCGATAGCACCGGCCGCGCCTACAGCCTGCCCGCGCACGCGCTGCCGTCGGCGCGCGGGCAGGGCGAGCCGCTGTCGGGCCGCCTCGATCCGCCCGACGGCGCCTCGTTCCCCGGTGTGCTGATCGGCGAGCCCGGGGATCGCTGGGTGCTCGCGAGCGGCGCGGGCTACGGTTTCGTCGTCAGGCTCGGGGAGCTGCACAGCCGCAACCGTGCGGGCAAGGCGATCCTGAAGGTGCCGGAGGGATCGTCGGTGCTCGCCCCGGTGCCCGTGCCGTCCGGCGGGGAGGTGCTGCTCGCGGCGGTCAACACGGACGGCCGGCTGCTCGCCTTCCCGGTGACCGAGCTGCCCGAACTCCCGCGGGGCAAGGGCAACAAGATCTTCGGCATCCCGTCGAAGAGGGCCGTGAGCGGCGCAGAGGCGCTGGTGGCGATCGCGGCGCTGGCGCCGGGGCAGGTGCTGCGCATCGCCTGCGGCGAGCGCCGCATGGGCCTGAGCCACCGTGAACTCGGCGAATATCGGGGCGAGCGCGGGCAGCGCGGCGCCGTGCTGCCGCGCGGGTGGCGGAAGGTGGATGGGCTCGAGGTCGAAGGCGCCTAGCGCGCCTCGTCCAGCACGACTTCCTCGGGGCTGCCCACGAAATAGCCCTGCACGTATTCCACGCCGAGCTGCCACAGGACGGCCATCGTGTTCGCGTCCTCGACGCGCTCCGCGATGGTGACGATGTTCCGCGACCGGGCGAGCTGCACCAGCGCCTTCACCTGTTCCTGCAGGGCGCGGTCGGTGGCGAGCCCCTGCATCAGCGCACCGTCGATCTTCACGAAGCCCGCCGACAGGTGGTCCAGCAGGCGCTCGGGGTCGTCGCCGGATCCGAAGTTCTCGATCGCCATCCGGAACCCGAGTGGCCGGATCAGTGCCTGAAGCGCCCGTGTTTCCTCCAGGTGTCGTGCGGCCGTTTCCTCCTGGATTTCGAACACGACGCGGCGCGTGTCCACCCCGGACGCCCGGGTCTGCTGCTGCAGCCACGGGCCGAGCGTCGGGTCGCGCATCGAGTCGGGCGAGATGCGCGCGAACACGCGCGCATTGCCGCGTGCTGCGCAGAACGACATCGCGGCGCCGACGACCCAGCGGTCGATGTTCTTCATAAGGTCCGTGCGCTGGGCCGCCGCGAGGAACTCGGACGGCAGCACTTCCTCGTTCTTCTCGTCCAGCATGCGCACGACGAGGTCGAACATCGGCTCGCCTTCGCCGACCAGGCTCGCGATCGGCTGGTGCACCAGCCGGAAGCGGTTCGCCATCAGCGCCGCCTTGATGCGCGCGGCCCAGGCCTGGTCGGCCGCCTCGACCTCCGGCTTCTCGGCGGACGGCTCCGGGCGGTGCAGCCGGTTCCCGCCGGCCGCCGCGGCGTTGAGCGCCGCCTTGACCGACGACTGCAATGCCGCCGCGAGGTCCTCGCCGTGGGCGTTGAGCAGCGTCGCGCCGGCACTGCAGGTGATCGAAAGAGACTGGTCGCCTGCGGTGAATACCTGCTCCGAGAGGCGCTGCAGCACGCGCGCCACCCAGGCGTCGAGGTCGCGGGTGTTGCCGCGCTCGACCAGCAGGGCAAAGCCGCGTGCGGCCGCGCGGGTCGCGAGGTCGCCGGGCTGCAGCTGGGCGCGCAGCTGCTGCGCGACCGCCTCCAGCAGGTCCTCGGTGGCAAGCGGCCCGAGGCGCCCCTCGATGGCCACCGGGCGGTCGGGCTCGAGGTAGACGACGGCCCGCAGTCCGGCCTTCAGTGCCTGCACTGCGTGGGTCCTGGCCTGCTCGAGGAACGCGGCGCGCTTCATCAGCCCGGTTGCGGCGTCGAACTGCAGCGCTTCCTCGAGCTGCCGGGTCAGCGTTTCGACGTCGCGCTTCTGCGTCGGCACGCGCATGCGCACCGCCGGTTCACCGTCGAACTCGAAGCGCTCGAGCTCGATCTGCACCGGCAGTTCGGTGCCCGCCGGCATCATCGCGACGGCCTGCAGGGAGTGGTCCGCCCAGCGGCCCTGCGCCGCGGCCACCAGGCCGCCCCTGAGCGCCGCGTGGCTGCGCTGCTGGAAGAAGTCCATCAGCGGCTGCCCGAGATACGCGGCCGGTTCCTCGCGGCCGAACAGTTCGACCCAGGCAGGGTTCACGTCGACCACGATGCCCTCCTGGACGTGGGCGATCGCGTCGGCGGAACCCGTCATGAACGCCTTCATCTGGTCGCGGTACTGGCGGGCCGAGGCCAGCGTGCCCGCGAGCGCGTGGTCGAGCCGGGCGGAATGCAGCTCGCGACCGGCGACCGCCTGCAGCCGCGCGCGCGAGTTCAGGGTCACGACGTCCTGCGCGCCCAGTTCGAGGGCCTGGGCGAGCGCCTCTTCGGTGAGCACATCGCGTACCAGCAGCGTCGGCACCTGGGTGGCATTGCGCTGCCGCGCCTGGAGGGCCGCGGCCGTGTCGTCCGCGTCCGCCGTGCACAGGAAGATCAGCTGCGGTCCGGCCTGGGCCAGCGTGTCGCCGAGGGCCGACAGCTCGCGCACCCAGGTGCAGCGCACCGGGTAGCCCGCATTGCGGAGCGTGCTGTTGATGATCTCCACGGGATCCTGCTGCCGCGACAGGACCACCACTGGAATCGCGCCGATCTCGGCCAAATCCGTTTCCCCCAGCGGGTCCGGGCGGGCCGGCGCCGCGTGTCCACTGAATGGGAGCGACTATAACAAACGCCCGTCGACCGCTAACGTGACGCAGGTGGCAGCATCGTCTTCGACGTCGCCCCGGGAATCTCCCGCACGAGGCGCGGCACGAGGTAGCCGGGCAGGCTGGCGGCGACCTCCTCGAGCCGGCGGCGCGCCCCGGCTCCAGCCACGGCTCGCCGAGTCCGACCGCCTCGAGCAACCCGACGGGGTCGGTGATGGCGCGTTGCAGCTCCTGCTGCCAGGGTGGGGGCTGACGGGATGGCCGGGAGGCGGGTATCATGCCCGGCTTCGTTGCGGCGGCCCGGGATTCTTCCAGAACCCCGCGCGTTCCCACAACCCCGCCCGCAGAACCATCACACGGTGACGACGCCATGGCCAGCTACAGCACCAACGAATTCCGCTCCGGACTCAAGATCATCATCGAGGGCGACCCCTACGTGATCGTCGAGAACGAGTTCGTCAAGCCCGGCAAGGGTCAGGCGTTCAACCGGGTGCGGATCCGCAACCTCAAGTCCGGGCGCACGCTCGAGCGGAACATGAAGTCGGGCGACACGGTCGAGGCGGCGGACGTCGTCGAGTCCGACATGCAGTATCTCTACAACGAGGGCGATCTGTGGCATTTCATGGTGCCGGACACCTTCGAGCAGCACACGGCCGGCAAGGAGGCGATGGGCGATGCCGCCCAGTGGCTCAAGGACGGCGTGTCCTGCAACGTCATGCTCTGGAACGGCGCGCCCCTGGTCGTGAGTGCCCCGGCGCACGTCGAACTCAAGATCGTCGAGACCGACCCCGGCGTGCGCGGCGATACCGCCACCGGCGGCCAGAAGCCCGCCAAGCTCGAGACGGGCGCCGTCGTGCGCGTGCCGCTGTTCATCAACGAGGGCGAGGTCATCCGGGTCGACACCCGTACGGGCGAGTACCTGTCGCGCGCCAAGGGCTGAGCGCCCGATATGTGAAATAGTTCACAGTTGCGCCGCGCGCCGGCGTAAGGTCCACCTCCAACAACAAGAAATGGAGGTCGGATCATGTACGCCTCTCAAGCCCCGGGGGAGGGCGCGATCACGGGCCAGGGCCCGCTGGCGCGCTGCATTGGCTGGCTCACGACGAATCTCCTCGTCGCCTACCTGCTCGCGAGCGCGGCCCAGCGCCTGTGGGCGTTCCTGCACTCCCACGTGAAGTAGCATAACGCTGGCCGGCAGCGGTGGATGCCGCTCGCGTCAGCCCGGGCCCAGCGACTCGACCAGGATGCCCGCGAGGGTCTCGAGCCCGCGCGCGTCCGCCGCGTCGAAGCGTGCCGGCACCGGGCTGTCGAGGTCGAGCACGCCGAGCAGCCGCCCGCCCCGCAGCAGCGGCACCACGACCTCGGAACTCGAGGCCGAATCGCAGGCGATGTGGCCGGGAAAGGCATGGACGTCAGGGACCAGCACCGTTTCGCGCCGCGCGGCCGCCGTGCCGCACACGCCGCGCCCAACCGGAATCCGCACGCAGGCGGGCTTCCCCTGGAACGGGCCGAGCAGCAGGTCGCCCCGGGCCTGCTCGACGAGGTAGAAGCCCGCCCAGTTGAGCTGCGGCAGGCTCCAGTACAAGAGCGCAGCGCAGTTCGCGGCGTTGGCGACCAGGTCCTGCTCGCCGGCCAGCAGGGCCCGCAGCTGGCTCGCGAGTTCCGCATAGGCGGCCGGCTTGTCGGCGGGCAACTCGACGGGGGTGTGCATCGGGGGTCTCCGCTCGGCGCTCAGGCGCGTTCGAAGGGGAAGGCCAGGACCTCGTCGATCCGGCTCGCACCGGCGGCGATCATCGCGACCCGGTCGAAGCCGAGCGCCACGCCCGCGCAGGAGGGCAATCCTCGGGCCAGCGCGGCGAGGAAGCGCGCATCGGCGTCGCGCAGCGGCTGGCCGCGTCGCGCCCGCTCGGCCCGGTCGGCGGCGAAGCGGCGGGCCTGTTCGTCGGCATCGCCCAGTTCGTGGAAGCCGTTGGCGAGTTCGAGGCCGCCCCAGAATGCCTCGAAGCGCGAGGCGACCGGCCCGCGCACGCGGGCGAGCGCCGCCTGCGAGGCCGGGAAGTCGTGTACGAAGGTCAGGCGATCGCCTGCGAAGCGGGGGGCGACCTGGGTCGCCATCGCGAGGTCGAGCAGTCCGTCGCGATCGCCGGCCAAGGTCGCCGGCACGTCGGTGCCGCGCCGCCGCAGGCGGGCTGCCAGCTCCGCCGCGGACGCCGCGAGCGGATCGCAGTCGAGCTCGGCCCGGAAAGCCTCGGCATACGTGACCGTCCGGGTGGCTCCCACCGCCCGCAGCGGCTCGAGCAGGGCGCGCAGCAGCGACTCGACGTCCCGCATCAGGTCGTGGTGGTCCACGCCGAGACGGTACCACTCGATCATGGTGAATTCCGGATTGTGGTGGCGTCCGCGCTCGCCCTCGCGGAACACGTGCGCGACCTGGAACAGGTCAGGCGCGCCCGCGCACAGCAGGCGCTTCATGGCGTACTCGGGCGAGGTGTGCAGGAACCCGACCCGGGCCCCGTCCGAGCTGTGCACCTCCAGCGACTCGAGGTGCACGTCGGTGACCGCGGCGCCGACGAGCACGGGCGTCTCGACCTCGAGCGCCCCCGTGGCGGCGAAGTAGACGCGCGCGCGCCCGAGCAGTGCCGCGCGCAGCCGCAGCACCTCGAGCGATGCCGCCGGTGCCCAGTCGCCGCCCGGTCCGGAGTTCATGCGAGGTGGGCGAGCGCCTGCCCGAGGCGCAGCGTGCTGCCCGCACCGAGGCCCGCGGCGAAGCGCAGCGCCGGGTTGCCGAGCACCAGCACGACGGTCGAGCCCATGTTGAAGCGGCCGAGCTCCTCGCCGCGGGCGAACTGCGTTCCCGCGCCGGCCTCGATCGTGCGGACGCGGCCGCCCCGCGCGGCCGGCGGGTTCACCTCGCCGGCGAATACCGTTTCGATGCTGCCCACGAACAGCGCCCCCACGAGCACCATCGCGAGCGGCCCGAGCGCGGTGTCGAACTCGCACACCACCCGCTCGTTGCGGGCGTACAGCCCGGAGACGGTGCGGGCCGTTGCCGCGTTGACGCTGAAGAGCTGGCCCGGGACGTAGCGCGTCGCGGTCAGCTGGCCGGCGACCGGCATGTGGATGCGATGGTAGTTGTAGGGCGCGAGGTAGATGCACGCGAAGCCGCCGCCGTCGTAGCGCCGCGCGGCGGCCTCGTCGGCGAGCAGGTCAGCGGCGGTGTAATGCATGCCCTTGGCCTGCAGCAGCTGCCCGTCGCGCACCGCTCCCGCCTGGCTCAGCGTGCCGTCGACCGGCGCAACCACGTCGCGCTCGCCGCCGGCGAGCGGCCGCAGCCCAGGGCGCAGCGCACGAGTGAAGAACGCGTTGAACGACGGGTACGCCAGGGGATCCGGGTCGGCGGCCTCGTTCAGGTCGATCATCGGATAGGCCCGCAGCACGCCGCGGATGAGCGCATTGCGCAGCAGCGGCTGCGTGCTGCGCGCGAGACGGTGCATCGAGCGCGACAGCAGGTGCTGCGGCAGCAACTCCTGCAGCAGCGCGAACGCCCGATCGGATGCGCCGGCGTCGCCGGGTGGAACCGTCATCGTCGTGCCTCCGTCCAGGCCACGATCCTGCGGTAGTCGCGCGCGATCATGCCCGCGTCGTGCGGTCCGGAAAGGTACGCCAGCAGGGCGCCGCCGGGGCCCACGACGAACAGGCCCGAGCCGTGATCCATGGTGTAGCCACCCTCCGGCATCGGCACCTTCGCGTAGGGGACGCCGAACCCCGCCGCGGCCGCCGCGGTGGCAGCTGCGCTCCCGGTGGCCCCGAGGAACGAAGGGTCGAAGAAGCGCACGTAGGCCGCGAGCCGCTCGGGCGTGTCGCGTTCCGGGTCCACGCTCACCAGCAGCACGCGCGGGCGCTCGGACGCCGGCAGATCGGCGAGCTGGCGTTGCGCCTGCGCCAGCGTCGCGAGCGTCGTCGGGCAGATGTCCGGGCACTGCGTGAAGCCGAAGAACACCAGGGTCCAGTGCCCGGCGAGGAAGTCGGCGGGCAGCGCGCGACCGTCCTGGTCCACGAGGTCGAGCGGGGGCAGCGGCCGCGGCGCGGGCAGCACGGTCGCCCGCTCGGTCTGCGGCGGTTCGACGCGCGCCGGCATCAGCAGGCGGGCAAGAACCAGCCCCGCGGCAAACGCTACAATGACGAGGATGCCGATCCTCAGCGGTCGTGCGGCCATGGGGAGTTCGGGAGGCTCGGTCGGGCTCGAGAAGCCGCAATTATCCCACAACGATGCCTGCCGACATGCCCACCGCAAGCGATTTCCCCTCGGACCTGCCGGGTACGCCGACCGTGGCCGACCTGATCCGGCACGGTGCCGCGCGTTTCGAGCGCGCGGGGCTCGCCTTTGGCCACGGCACGGACAGCGCGATCGACGAGGCGGCGGCTCTGGTCTTCCATGGCCTCGGCCTCGAACACGCGGAGGCCGAGTCGGCCTACGCGCTGCAGCCACGCGCCGACGAGGTGCGGCGCGTGCTCTCGCTGTTCACGCAGCGCATCGAGCGGCGCGTGCCGGCCGCCTACCTCATGGGGCGCATGTGGTTCGCGGGCCTCGAGTTCGAGGTTGACGCGCGAGTGATCGTGCCGCGCTCGCCGTTGGCGGAACTCATCCACGCGGACTTCGAGCCGTGGCTCGAGCCTGCCCGCGTGCGCCGCATCCTCGACATCGGCACCGGCTCGGGCTGCATCGCCGTCGCCTGCGCACTGGCCTTTCCGGACGCCACCGTGGACGCGGTTGACGTGTCCGCGCAGGCGCTCGAGGTGGCGCGCCGCAACGTCGCGCGGCACGGCGTCGGCGACCGCGTCCGCCTGCTGCAGGGCGACGTCTTCGAACCGGTAGGCGACGTGCGCTACGACCTGATCGTCGCCAACCCGCCCTACGTCAGCGACGCGGAGATGGCGAGACTGCCGGCGGAGTACCTGCACGAGCCCGACCTCGCGCTGCGCGCCGGGTCGGACGGGCTCGACGTGGTGCGCCGCATCCTGGCAGGCGCGGCGCGCCACCTCACGACGGAGGGCGTGCTGGTCGTCGAGGTGGGCGACAGCGACCAGCGACTCGCGCAGGCATTTCCCCGACTGCCGTTCGTCTGGCTCGAATTCGAGCATGGCGGCGGCGGGGTGTTCCTGCTGCGGCAGGCGGATTTCGGCGGCTGACCATGGCCGCGCAGGCGCGCGGCCGCAGGAGTGCGGATGGCTGGCAATACCTTCGGTCGACTGTTCACCGTCACGAGCTTCGGCGAGAGCCATGGGCCGGCGCTCGGCTGCATCGTGGACGGCTGCCCCCCCGGCCTGGAACTGACCGAGGACGACATCCAGCGCGACGTCGAGCGCCGCCGCTCCGGAACCTCCCGCTACACGAGCCAGCGACGCGAGCCCGACCAGGTGCGCATCCTCTCCGGCGTGTTCGAGGGGCGCACGACCGGCACGCCGGTCGGGCTGCTGGTCGCGAACGAGGACCAGCGCTCCTACGACTACGAGAAGATCAAGGACCGCTTCCGTCCGGGCCACGCCGACTACACGTACCAGCACAAGTACGGTTTCCGCGACTACCGCGGCGGCGGCCGTTCCTCGGCGCGCGAGACGGTCACGCGCGTCGCGGCGGGCGCCATCGCGCGCAAGTATCTCGGGGAGCGGCTGGGTGTGCGCATCCGCGGCTACCTCGCGCAGATGGGCGAGGTTCGGCTCGAGCCCCGCGATCTCGACGAGGTCGACCGCAATCCCTTCTTCTGTCCCGACGCGACGCGTGTGCCGGAGCTCGAGGCGCTGATCGATCGGCTGCGGCGCGGGGGCGACTCGATCGGGGCGCGGGTCACGGTGGTCGCGACCGGCGTGCCGCCCGGACTCGGCGAACCGGTGTTCGACCGGCTCGATGCGGACCTTGCGTACGCGATGATGGGCATCAATGCCGTAAGGGGCGTGGAGGTCGGCGACGGCTTCCGCGTCGTCGAGCAGCGCGGCTCGCAGCATCGCGACGAACTGTCCCGCGACGGCTTCCTGAGCAACCACGCCGGCGGCACGCTCGGCGGCATCTCTTCCGGACAGGACGTCGTCGTCAGCCTCGCGCTCAAGCCCACCTCGAGCATCGTGATCCCCGGCCGCACCATCGACGTCCAGGGCGAGCCGGTCGAGGTGAGCACCACGGGCCGCCACGACCCTTGCGTCGGCATCCGCGCTGTGCCGATCGCCGAGGCGATGCTCGCGCTGGTGCTGATGGACCACTGGTTGCGGCATCGGGCCCAAAACGCCGACGTGCGCTGCGCCACACCCGTCATCCCGGGCTCCACCTGAACCGCCCGGGTCCACTCGGAATTGTGCGCCGCGTCCCCGATTCGGCTGCCACAAAGAGTTAAAAAGCACCGGTCCGACTTTGGGCGACTTGGCAGCTGTGGGCTATAGTTATGTTCAATTCGCAGCAGTCGCCTGATCGTGCCGGCGCGGAGCCGTCCGGCACGGGGTGTTCTTGTCCGTGCCGGGAGTCCCAATGAAGAGAGCCGTACGTCGTGCCCTGTTGCTGAGCGCCCTCGCGGCGCCGTCCGCGCTGTATGCGCTCGGGCTCGGCGAGATCCGGCTCAACTCGGCCCTGAACCAGCCGTTCGATGCGGAGATCGAACTGGTGTCCGCCGCGCCCGAGGACCTCGCCGCGCTGCGCGCCGCGCTGGCATCGAACGATACGTTCCAGCGCTACGGCCTCGAGAAGGCCCAGTACCTGGCCGATTTCACTTTCCGCGTGGCCCGCTCCGGCGGGCGGGACGTGCTCAGGGTCACCTCGCCCCGGCCGGTCACCGAGCCCTTCGTGACGCTGCTGGTCGAGGCCAGCTGGCCGCGCGGGCGCCTGCTGCGCGAGTACACGGTCCTGCTCGATCCGCCGGCCTTCGCCTCGGCGCCCGCCGCCATGGCCCCGGTCGCGGCGCCGCGCGCCGCCACGACACCCGCCGTGACACCCTCCGTGCCGCCGCCGGCGGTCGAGCCCGTGCCACAGCCGGAGGCGCCGACACCGGTCAGTACGGCCGCGGCGGACCCTGGGCCGGCGATCGAGGCCGGTTCCACGTACCGCGTGCGGCCGAACGACACGCTGTCCGGGGTCGCCAGCGTGGTGAGTTCCGGGTCACGCTCCGAAATCAACCGGACGATGGTCGCGATCTACGAGGCCAACCCGGACGCATTTGCCGGCAACATCAACGTGCTGCGCTCGGGCAGCGACCTGCGCATCCCGACCCGCAGCGAAGTGGCGGCGATCTCCGCCAGCGCCGCGGCGGACGAGGTGGCGCGCCAGTACCGGCTCTGGAACCAGGGCGCGACCAGTGCTGCACCGGTCGCCGAGACGAGCGGCCGCCTGCGGCTCGTGACGCCCGAACAGGGCAGTGCCGCGCCCTCCTCGGCGACGGACGCACCCGCAGCGGCTGCGGCCACGGACGCCGAGTTGCGCGCACGCCTGTCGCGGCTCGAGGCCGAACTGGCCGAGACGCGCCGCTTGCTCGAAGTCCGCAACGCGGAACTCGCGACGCTGCAGGGCAGTGCACCGCCCGCCGAGGCTGCGCAGCCGGTGGCGGAGGCCGCCTCGCCGCCCGTCCCCGTGCCGGAGGCGATGCCTGAAGAGACGCCGGCCGCGGAGGGTCCCGCAGGCGCGCCGGCCGCTGCCGAGCCCGAGGCCGTCGCCACGCCGAAGCCCGAGCCCAAGGCGGCACCCGCCGCGGCGCCCGAGGACGAACCGACCCTGCTCGACCGGCTGCGGGACTACGCCTGGGCGCTGCTCGCGCTGCTGGCCGCGGCGCTCGGCATCGCCTTCTGGCTGCGCCGCCGCCGGGCGTCCCGGTCGGGGGACGACAGGCTGGAAGAGACGCTGGGGCGCGGCACGTCTGACGATCTCCGGGCAGGCGCCGCGGTCGCGTCCCGCCCCGGCCGGTCCGACGAGCTGTTCGGCGAGGTCCCGGCCGCCGTGTCGCTGACGGTGCCGACGGCAGTCGCCGCAGGTACGGCGGCGGGCTGGTTGGCAGAGCCGTCGCGCCCGGTCACGGTCGCAGACACGCTGTCGGGGGATGGCGCCATCAGCATCGAGGCGGGAGATCCGCTCGCCGAAGCCGATTTCCACATGGCTTACGGCCTGTACGATCAGGCGGCGGACCTCGTGCAGGTGGCCCTGCACCGGGAGCCGCATCGTCGCGACCTGCAGCTGAAGCTCGTCGAGGTGTTCTTCGTGTGGGGGAACCGCGAGCGGTTCGTCGAACTCGCCCGCGAGATGCACGCAACGCGGGCGCAGGCCGAGCCCGGCGAGTGGGACAAAGTCCTGATCATGGGGCGGCAGCTCGCGCCGGAAGATCCGATGTTCGCCGCCGCACCCTCGTCGGCGGTGTCCGGTGCCCTCGATCTCGAACTGCATGCAGGCGCGGCGCCGACCGACTTCGACCTGCCGGGCGGCGAGGCGCCGCCGCTGGATCTCGATCTGACCACGCTCGGCCCCGAAGTGCGCGGCGACGAATCGGTCGACTTCCTGATCGACGAGCCGCTCCGGGGCCGCGGTGAGGACGAGACGGCGCTCGCTCCGACCGTGGAGACGCCGCGCGTGAGGCGGACCGCCGACGAGCCGACGGTCGAGGTGCCCACGGCCGAGGTGCCGATCGAGGACCTCGGTCTTGCCACCAGCGACCTTGCCGGGCTCGAGGAGTTGACCCAGGTCGAGGCCGAGCTCACGCGGAGCGCCGCGCCTGTCGAGGACACGGTGCAGGAGCCGGCGCTGCGCGGTGCGCGTGAGACCGGTGAGGCCGAACCCGACCTGATGAGCGCGACGAGCATGCTGACCGTCGACCTCGCGGCGCTGTCAGAGGCCGTTGCCGCCGAGTCGAACACGGTGAACCTCGACCTTTCCGAGCGGACGGCGGAGCTCGCGACCGTCGAGCTCGCGACCGTCGAGCTCGCGGCGGTCGACGAGGAGGCCGCCCCCGAGGCCGACGAGCCCGGGCCATTCGAGGAAATCACGATGAGCGAGATCGGCACCAAGCTCGATCTCGCGCGGGCCTACGTCGACATGGGCGATCCAGAGGGTGCGCGCAGCATCCTCGAGGAAGTGATCAAGGAGGGCAGCGGCGCCCACAAGCAGGAGGCCGAACGGCTCATGGTCGGCTTGCCCTGACGGGCGGCCATGGCGCGCATCGCGCTCGGCATCGAGTACGACGGCACGGCCTACGCCGGCTGGCAACAGCAGGCCCACGCGCGCAGCGTTCAGTCGGTACTGCAGGATGCGCTCGGCGGGGTCGCCGGGCACGAGATCCGGCTCGCGGCTGCCGGCCGCACCGACGCCGGCGTGCACGCGCTGCTGCAGGTGGCGCACTTCGACAGCGACGTCGTCCGTCCCGAACAGGCGTGGGCGCTCGGCGGCACCGCCGGCAGCGCCGACGACGTGACCATCCTGTGGGCGCGGACGGTGCCCGGCCATTTCCACGCGCGCCACGGCGCGCTCTCGCGCACCTACGTCTACCGGATCCTGAACCGGAGCATGCGCCCGGCGCTCGAGCGGCGGCGCGTCTGCTGGGTCCGCCGGCCGCTCGACGCTGCGGCCATGCATCGCGCCGCACAGCGCCTGCTCGGCGAGCACGACTTCACGTCGTTCCGCGCCGCCGAGTGCCAGTCCGCGACCCCGCTGCGCAACCTCGTCGCGGCGAGCGTGGAGCGCGAGGGGGATGGCGTGCGGCTGACCGTGCGTGCGAACGCATTCCTGCACCACATGGTGCGCAACCTCGCGGGGTCGCTGCTGCTCGTCGGGTCGGGACAGCGTCCGGAGGCGTGGCTGGAGGAGGTGCTGGCCGCCCGCGACCGCACCCTGGCCGGGCCTACGGCTCCGCCGCAGGGACTCTACTTCGCCGGCGTCGAGTACCCCGCCGAGTTCGGGTTGCCGTCGCTGGCGGCCGCTTCCGGTAGACTCCCCGCAACGCCCACGGGAGAGCCGCCGTGACCTGGTTCGAGAAGATCATGCCCTCGCGCATCAAGACTGAGCGGCGCATGCGCTCGGTCCCGGAGGGACTGTGGATCAAGTGCCCGGCCTGCGACGCCGTGCTCTACCGTGCCGAGCTCGAGCGCAACCTGCACGTCTGCCCGAAGTGCGCCCACCACATGCGCATCGGGGCGCGCGACCGGCTCGGCCGTTTCCTCGACGCGGGCGCGGCGCAGGAGCTGGCGAGCGACATCGAGCCCGACGACCCGCTCAAGTTCCGCGACAGCAAGCGGTACCGCGACCGTCTCACGGCGGCCCAGAAGCAGACCGGGGAGCGGGATGCCCTGGTGGTCTTGGCTGGCCGCCTCGAGGGACTGGAGGTCGTGGCCTGTGCGTTCGAGTTCCGCTTCATGGGCGGATCCATGGGATCGGTGGTCGGCGAGCGCTTCGCGCGTGCCGCCGAGTTCTGCATCGAGCAGCGGCGTCCGCTGGTCTGTTTTGCCTCGAGCGGCGGTGCCCGCATGCAGGAGGGCCTGCTGTCGCTGCTGCAGATGAGCAAGACCAGCGCCGTGCTCGCCCGGCTGGCGTCGGCGCGGCTGCCGTTCATCTCGGTGCTCACGGATCCCACCACGGGCGGCGTGTCCGCCAGCCTCGCCACGCTCGGCGATCTCAACATCGCGGAGCCGCGCGCACTGATCGGCTTCGCGGGCCCGCGCGTCATCGAGCAGACGGTCCGCGAGACGCTGCCGGAGGGCTTCCAGCGCAGCGAGTTCCTGCTCGAGCATGGCGCGCTCGACATGATCGTCGACCGGCGCGAACTGCGTGCCCGCATCGCTGCCGTGCTCGCGATCCTGATGCACCAGCCCCAAGCGGAACGAGCCGCCGAGTCCGGCTGACATGCGCGCGCCGGTCCGCTTCCCGCGGCTCGAGGACTGGCTCGAGTGGCAGCAGTCCGTGCACCCGCGTGCCATCGATCTCGGCCTCGAGCGCGTCGCGCGCGTGCTCGAGCGGACCGGCTGGCGGCGCCCCGCGCAGCCGGTGATCACCGTCGGCGGCACCAATGGCAAGGGTTCGTGCATGGCGCTGCTCGAGGCGCTGCTGCACGCCGGTGGATACAGCGTCGGCGCCTTCACCTCGCCGCACCTCGTGGACTACCGGGAGCGCATCCGGCTCGACAGCGGGTGGGTGTCGGACGCTTCGCTGCTCGCGGCGTTCGAGCGCATCGCGGATGCGTGCGACGGCGACTCGCTGACCTTCTTCGAGTTCAACGCGCTCGCCGCGCTGCTGGTGTTCGAGACCCGGTCGCCGGACGCGATCCTGCTGGAGGTCGGCATGGGCGGGCGCCTCGATGCCGTCAACGTGGTGGACGCCGACGTTGCGGTGGTCGTGTCGGTCGGACTCGACCACATGGAATGGCTGGGCCCGGACGTGGAGGCCATCGCGCGCGAAAAGGCGGGGATCTTCCGCCGCGGCCGTCCGGCGGTCTGCGGCATGGCAGAGCCGCCGGTCACGCTGGTCGAGGCGGCGACCGCGCTCGGTGCGCCGCTGCGTCTGCCGGGCCGGGACTTCGAGGCCCGGGAGCATGCGGACGGGCACTGGGATTTCGCCGATCCGCGTGGTCGGCTCGAGCGCCTGCCTGCGCCGGGCCTGATGGGTGTCGCGCAGGTGGGCAACGCCGCCACCGCGCTGGCCGCGCTGCGCGAGCTCACGCCGCGCCTGCCGCTCGAACGGGCTGCCGTCGAACGCGGGCTGCGCGACGTCCGGCTGCCCGGCCGTTTCCAGTGCGTTCCCGGCCGCAGCGGCATCGAGTGGGTGTTCGACGTCGCCCACAACCCCGACGCCGCGGCCACGCTCGCGGCGAGTCTCGCGCGCCGGCCGGTCCCGGGGCGTACGCTCGCGGTCTGCGGCATGCTCGCCGACAAGGACGTGGCGGGCGTGCTGGCTGCGATGCGGGACCGCGTCGATGTCTGGTTCGCGGCCTCGACCGGCGGTGCCCGCGGTCTCGACGCTGCCGCGCTGGCCGCGCGAGCCGCAGCGGGCGGCATCGTGATGACCGTCGCCGGGTCGGTGGCGGAGGCGATGGATCGAGCGGCTGGCGCGGCGGTTGCAGGCGACCGTGTCGTCGTGTTCGGCTCGTTCGCGACCGTCGGTCCCGCGCTGTCCTGCGTATAATTTTCACCCCATGGATCAGAACCTGAAGGCGCGACTGATCGGCGCCACGGCACTCGTCGTGCTGGCCGTGCTGCTGATCCCGGAGCTGCTGTCGGGACGCAAGGCCGCCCCGCCGCCGCGCGAGGATGGCGCCGCCGCCCGGGGTTCGCGCACGTTCACGATCGAGCTGGACCGTCCGGGCGGGCCGGTGGCGACGCCGGCACCGCCGCCGGCACCGACGCCGAAGCCCGTGGGGGCCACGCCGTCGTCCGGGCCGCCGTCGCCGGCCGCGGCACCGCCGTCGCCGGACAAAGTCACTGCGACGGCGGCCCCGACCGGC
>Ga0209254_10002478_pt1 | contig 16754 bp, 17 predicted proteins | sample FrelakmetDIP11DI_FD_187148 | JGI IMG/M metagenome (GOLD analysis project Ga0209254, IMG submission 187148) | Freshwater lake sediment microbial communities from the University of Notre Dame, USA, for methane emissions studies - DIP11 DI (SPAdes)... | ecosystem: Environmental > Aquatic >... | reverse complement strand
GGGGTGATCGCCCGGCGTTTGCGCTGGATCAAGTCCGGGGCATCGCAGCCGTCCGCTATAATCGCCAACCAGTTACGGCAACCGGCCAAGGCACCGGCCCCAGAGGCACCCGGCTCCGATGCAGCTCTTCGCGCTCGGTCTGAACCACACGACCGCCCCGCTCGACATCCGCGAGCGCGTCGCGTTCGGCGCGGAGCACTTGAAGGGCGCGCTGTCGGAGCTGGTGCGCGCCAGGCCCGCCGAAGAGGCGGCGATCCTCTCCACCTGCAACCGCACCGAGATCTACTGCGCGAGCGGCGATCCGCGCGAGGCCCTCTCGTGGCTGGCGACCTATCACCGCCTCGAGACCCACTCGCTGCAGCCGCACTTCTACACGCTGCCGCAGGAGCAGGCGGTGCGGCACGCGTTCCGCGTCGCCGCGGGCCTCGATTCCATGGTGCTCGGCGAGCCGCAGATCCTCGGGCAGATGAAGGAGGCGGTGCGCACGGCGGAGGAGGCCGGCACGCTGGGCTCCACGCTCTCCAAGCTGTTCCAGCGCTCCTTCGCGGTGGCGAAGGAGGTGCGCACCAACACGCGCATCGGCGCCAACGTGGTGTCGATGGCCGCGGCGGCGGTGAAGCTCGCCGCGCGCATCTTCCCCAGCCTGCGCGAGCAGCGCGTGCTGTTCATCGGCGCCGGCGAGATGATCGAGCTCTGCGCGACGCACTTCGCGGCGCAGATGCCGCGCTCGATCACCGTCGCCAACCGCACGCTCGATCGCGCCGAAGCCGTGGCGCGGCGCTTCAACGGCCACGCCATCGAGCTGCGCGACCTGCCCGACCAGCTGCCGCAGCACGACATCGTGGTGTCGTGCACCGCGAGCGCGCTGCCCATCCTCGGCAAGGGGACGATGGAACGCGTGATTCGCGCCCGCCGCCACCAGCCGGTGTTCATGGTCGACCTCGCCGTACCCCGTGACATCGAGCCCGAGGTCGGGCGCATGGACGACGTGTACCTCTACACCGTGGACGATCTCGCCGAGCTGGTGCGCACCGGCCTCGACGAGCGCCAGTCCGCGGTGCAGCAGGCGGAGGCCATCATCGACGCGCAGGTGGGCAACTTCCTGCACTGGATGGAATCGCGCGACATGGTCCCGCTCATCCGCGGCCTGCGCGACCAGGGCGAGAACGCGCGCCGCGCCGAGCTCGATCGCGCCATGCGCATGCTCTCGCGCGGCGACGATCCGAAGGCGGTCCTCGAGGCGCTGTCCCACGGCCTCACCAACAAGCTCCTGCACGCTCCCACCCGCGCGCTCCACGAGGCTGCCGGCGACGATCGCTCCGATCTCGCCGGCGCCGTCGACCGCCTCTTCAAGATCCGGCAGCGCCCCTAGCGGCGCCTGCCCCCTTCTGCAGCCCCCATGAAGCCGAGCATCGCGGCCAAGCTGGACCAACTCGTGCGCCGCCTCGCGGAGCTGGACGCCATCCTCTCCACGGCGGAGGCGACCCGCGACATGGACCAGTACCGCCGCCTCACCCGCGAGCACGCCGAGCTCGCGCCGGTGGTCGAGCGCTACAACGAGTACAAGGCCGCGCAGGCCGATCTCGGCACCGCCTCGGAGATGCTGGGCGACCCGGAGCTCAAGGCCTTTGCCGAGGCCGAGGTGCAGGCCGCGAAGGACACCATGGCCGGCCTCGACGCCGACCTGCAGAAGCTCCTGCTCCCGAAGGACCCGGACGACGACCGCAACGTATTCCTCGAGGTGCGCGCGGGCACCGGCGGGGACGAGGCTGCGCTCTTCGCCGGCGACCTCTTTCGCATGTACGCGCGCTTCGCCGAGCGCAACCGCTGGCAGGTCGAGGTCGTGTCCGAGAACCCGTCGGAGGCGGGCGGCTACAAGGAGATCATCGCGCGCATCGTCGGCTTCGGCGCCTACTCGCGGCTCAAGTTCGAGTCGGGCGCGCATCGGGTGCAGCGCGTGCCGGCCACCGAGGCCCAGGGGCGCATCCACACCTCGGCGGCGACGGTCGCGGTCATGCCCGAGGCCGACGAGGTCGCCGAGGTAGTGCTCAACCCCGCCGATCTCAAGATCGACACCTTCCGCGCCTCGGGCGCGGGCGGGCAGCACATCAACAAGACCGATTCGGCGGTGCGCATCACCCACCTGCCGACCGGCATCGTGGTCGAATGCCAGGACGACCGCTCGCAGCACAAGAACAAGGCGCGCGCGATGTCGGTGCTCGCCGCGCGCATCCACGACGTGCAGCTGCGGGAGCAGCGCTCGAAGGAGGCGGCCACGCGCAAGTCGCTGGTGGGCTCGGGCGATCGCTCCGAGCGCATCCGCACGTACAACTTTCCGCAGGGCCGCGTCACCGATCACCGCATCAACCTGACGCTCTACCGGATCGCCGACATCACGGACGGAGACCTCGAGGAGCTCACCAGCGCGCTCGCCGCCGAGCACCAGGCCGAGCAGCTTGCCGCGCTCGCCGAGCAGGCGGCGGCGTAAGCGCCATGGCTGCCGCGGGGCGCCTGACGCTGCGCCGCCTGCTCGCCGGATCGAATCTTCCCGACCTGGAGGCGAAGGTGCTGGCGCAGCACGCGCTGGGCGTCTCGCGCGCCTGGCTGGTCGCGCGGCTCGACGAACCGGTGGACGTGCAGCAGGCGCGCGCGGTCGAGCGGTTGTATGCCCGCCGCCAGTCGGGCGAGCCGGTCGCCTACATCACCGGGGAGCGCGAGTTCTACAGCCTCGACTTCGCCGTGTCGCCGGCAGTGCTGATCCCGCGCCCGGAGACCGAGTTGCTGGTCGCGCTCGCGCTGCAGGCCCTGGAAGGCCGCGGCGGCCGCGTGCTCGACCTCGGGACGGGCAGCGGGGCGGTGGCCGTCGCGATCGCGCATCACGCGCCGGACGCGGAAGTGTGGGCGCTGGATGCTTCCGAGAAGGCGCTGGAGGTCGCGCGCGCCAACGTCGACCGCCATCGCGTCAACGTGCGCCTGGTGCGCAGCGACTGGTTCTCGCGCCTTCCCGCCGAGCGCTTCGACGTCATCGTCGGCAACCCGCCCTATGTCGCCGAAAACGATCCGCACCTGCGGGAGGGCGACCTGCGCTACGAGCCGCACGACGCGCTCGCGACCGGCGCCGACGGGCTGGCGGCGATCCGCTCCATCGTCGCCCAGGCGCCGCGCCACCTGGAGGCCGGCGGGGCGCTCTTCCTCGAACACGGCTGGGACCAGGCCGAGCGTTGCCGCGACCTCCTCGCCGCGTGCGGCTTCCACGGCGTGACGAGCTGGGACGACCTGGCCGGCATCCCGCGCGTCTCGGGCGGGAACGTCGCGTAGGTCGCGCCGATGGCGGCCGTGAGGCGGAACGACCGCGCGCTCGGCGTGCAACTGCGGGTCGCGCTGCGCGCCGGCGTGGCCATCGGCCCGGGAAAGGCCGACCTGCTGGAGGGAGTGCGCGACACCGGCTCGATCGCCGCGGCTGGCCGGCGCATGGGCATGAGCTACAAGCGCGCGTGGTATCTCGTCGACAGCATGAACGGCTGCTTCCGCGCGCCGCTGGTCGAGGCCGCGAAGGGCGGTGCGGCGGGGGGCGGCGCACGTCTCACGCCACTCGGCGAGGAGGTCCTCGCGCGCTACCGGCGCATGCAGGCCCGGGCGGCGCGAGCGGTAGCCGCAGAGCTCGCCGCGCTCGCCCGGCAGGTGCGGCGAACCGGCCGCAAGCCTTGACCCGGACGAACGGCGCTGGATATAGTCGACTGACTATATCGCTCGGCGTCCACTTCCCATGATCCGCCACGCCGGTCTGTGCGTGCTCCGCGGCGCGGCCTGTCTCCTCGCCGCGCTCGTCGCGTCGGTGGCTGCACCCGTTGCGGCGCGCGCGGCCGAGCCGCCGGTGGTGGCGGCTGCCTCCGACCTGCAGTTCGCGCTCGAGGAGATCGCGCAGGCGTTCGCAGCCGCGACCGGCGAGCGGGTGCGGCTGGTGTTCGGCTCGTCCGGCAACTTCGCGCGCCAGATCCGGCAGGGCGCGCCGTTCGAGGTCTTCTTCTCCGCCGACGAGCAGTACGTGGAGGACCTGGCCCGCGAGGGTCGCACGCGCGACGCGGGTGTGCTCTACGGCATCGGGCGTCTCGCGCTGGTCGTGCCCCGGGGCGGGCCGCTCGCGGCGGACGCGAGCCTCGCCGATCTGCGCGCCGCGCTGGGCGACGGCCGGCTGCGGAAATTCGCGATCGCCAATCCGGAGCACGCGCCCTACGGCCGCCGCGCCGAGGAAGCACTTCGCCGCGCCGGGCTGTGGACCGACATCAAGCCGCGCCTGGTGCTGGGCGAGAACGTGTCGCAGGCCGCGCAGTTCGCGCTTTCCGGCGCTGCGCAGGGCGGCATCGTCGCCTACTCCCTCGCGCTCTCGCCGCGCATCGGGGATCGCGCCGCCTACGCGCTGCTGCCCGAGTCGTGGCACGGGCCGCTGCGGCAGCGCGCCGTGCTGCTGAAGGGCGCGACGCCAGCCGCCGAGCGCTTCTTCGCCTATGTGCAGGCGCCGCCGGCGCGCGCCGTGCTGCGCCGCTACGGTTTCGCAGTGCCTGGCGAAACCGGCTGAGGGCGGCGCGCCGCGCATGGACCTCGAGGCGCTCTGGCTCTCGCTGCGGCTCGGCGCGCTCACCGTGCTGGTGCTGCTGCCGCTCGGCGTGATCGTGGGCCGATGGCTGGCGTATCGCAGCTTTCCCGGCAAGAGCGTTGCCGAGGCGGCGGTGGCGCTGCCGCTGGTGCTGCCGCCGACGGTCTTCGGCTTCTACCTGCTGGTCGCGTTCGGCGCGGCCTCGCCCATTGGCGCGGCCTGGCAGGCTGCGTTCGGGCGGCCGCTGGTGTTCACCTTCGAGGGGTTGCTGATCGCGTCGGTGATTTTCAACATCCCGTTCGCGATCCAGCCGATGCAGCGCGCGTTCGAGGCGATCCCATCCGCGCTGCGCGAGGCCGCCGCGAGCTGCGGCATGACGCCCTGGCAGGTGTTGCGGCGGATCGAGTTGCCGCTGGCGTGGCCAGGCATCCTGACCGGCATGGTGCTGAGCTTTGCCCACACGCTGGGCGAGTTCGGCATCGTGCTGATGGTGGGCGGGAGCGTGCCCGGGGAGACGCGCACCGTCGCAATCGCCATCTACGACCGCGTGCAGGCTTTCGACGATGCGGGTGCCGCGCGCATGTCCGCGTTCCTCCTCGCGGTGTCGTTGATCGCGATCACCGCAACGTTCGTGCTGTCCCGCCGTGTCGGACGCCGCCTCGCCTGACCGCGCCGGCCTCGTGCTGCGCGTCGAGCAGCGCGGACCGATTCCGCTCGACGCGGCGCTGCATGCCGCGCCCGGCGAGGTCACCGCACTGGTGGGGCCGTCGGGCAGCGGCAAGTCGACGCTGCTGCGCGCGGTCGCCGGGCACTATCGTCCCGCCCGCGGGCGGATCACCGTGGGTTCCGAGACGTGGCTCGACAGCGGCGCGGGCGTCGACGTCGCGCCGCACCGCCGGCGCGCGGGCCTGGTGTTCCAGAGTTACGCGCTCTTTCCGCACCTGACCGCGCTGGAGAACGTCGCGGCGGCGCTCGGTCACCTGCCGCGCGACGCGCGGCCCGCCCGCGCGCGCGAGCTGATCGACCTCGTGCGACTCGCGGGCCTCGAGGATCGCCACCCGGCGCAGCTCTCCGGCGGGCAGCAGCAGCGCGTCGCCGTAGCGAGGGCCCTGGCGCGAGAGCCGGCGGTGCTGCTGCTCGACGAACCATTCTCGGCGGTCGACCGCACCACCCGCGAGAAGCTCTACCGCGAGCTCGCGGACATGCGCAAGCGCCTCGCCATGCCGGTGGTGCTGGTCACGCACGACCTCGAGGAGGCGCTGATGCTCGCCGACCGGCTGACGCTGCTGCAGCGCGGACGCACCATCCAGCACGGACGGCCCTACGAGGTGCTCGCGCGCCCGGCGAGCGTGCAGGCCGCCCGGCTGCTCGGACTGCGCAACGTCTTCGAGGGCGAGGTCGTCGAGCACCGCGCCGCGCCGCAGCACACCCTGCTTCGCTGGCGGGGCTACGTGCTGGAGGCGGCAGCCGCCACGGTTTTCGCTCCCGGCGCGCGCGTGGCGTGGATCGTCTCGTCCGCGCGTGTCGTGCTCCACCGGCGTGAGCGGCCCTCGCGAGGGGAGAGCGAGAATCCCGTGCGCGGCATCATCGGCGACGCCGTGCGGCTCGGCGACCTGACCCACGCAACGCTGTACGTGGACGGCGATCCGGAGGCGCCGCTCCGGTTCAGCGTGCCGACGCACGTTGCCGAGCGCAATCGCGTCGCGGCCGGTGGCCCGGCGACGGTATCGCTGCTCGCCGAGGCGATCCATCTGATGCCCCGGGACTCCGGCGAGCCGTGAAGGGCCTCGTTGACGCGTCGCAGCCGGCGCCGTACTATAACCGACTAATTTCGTCGGATTTACGGAAAGGCCGCCATGAGCGCTCAGGACCGCATCAAGGAAACCGTCACCCAGAACCCCGTCGTGCTGTTCATGAAGGGGTCGCCACAGTTCCCGCAGTGCGGCTTTTCGGCCAACGCGGTGCAGCTGCTCAAGGCCGCCGGCGCCAAGCAGGTCGTGACTGTCGACGTCCTGCAGGACCCGGAGATTCGCCAGGGCATCAAGGAATACGCCAACTGGCCGACCATCCCGCAGCTCTACGTGAACGGCGAGTTCGTCGGCGGCTCCGACATCATGAAGGAGCTTTACCAGTCGGGCGAGCTGCAGAAGCTGCTCGCATCGGGCCAGCCCGCCTAGGGCGCTGCGCGATCCCGCTCGGTCAGAGCGGGAAGACCATGCAGGTCGACGTCCCGTGGGCGTACAGCCGCCCCTCGGGACCCACCAGCTTCCCCTCCGCGATCGCGATCGTGCGACCCGCGTTCACGATCGTCCCGATGGCCCGCACCGGGCCGGTCGCGTGCGAGAGCGGCCGGATCAGGTTCACCTTGATGTCCACCGTGATGTAGCCCTGTCCCTGCGGCAGGGTGCTCTGCACCGCGCAGCCCATGCACGAGTCGAGCAGCGTGGCCGCCCAGCCGCCGTGCACGGAGCCGATGGGATTGTAGAAGGCGTGTCCCGGCTCGCCCTGCCACACCGCCCGCCCTTCGGCCACCTCCACGAGATGGAAGTCCAGCGTGTGCGCCATGGGCGGGGGCGGGACGCGGCCTTCCAGGATGCCGCGCAGGAAGTCCAGACCGCTCACGCGCTTCATCTCGTCCACCGAGGACACGCCGACCGGCGCGTAGCGCGCCTTCGCCGCCTCGAGCTCCGCCCGCCACGCCTCTGCCGTCATCCGTAGGCTCCTTACCTGGCTGCCGCGGCGAGCGACGCGATCAGGCGCTGCGCCTGCGCGAGATACCCGCCGCCGAACAGGTTGAGATGGTTCAGCACATGGTAGAGATTGTAGAGGTCGCGCCGCACCGCGTAGCCGGCATCGACGGGCCGGCAGGCGCCGTAGCCCTCGCGGAACGCCGCGGGAAAGCCGCCGAACAGCTCGGTCATCGCGAGGTCCGCCTCCGCATCGCCGGCGTACACGGCGGGGTCGAACAGCACCGGCGTGCCGTCGGCGAGGAACGCGGCATTGCCGCCCCAGAGATCGCCGTGCAGCAGCGCCGGCGGCGGAACATGCGCTGCCAGGAGCGCCGTGGCCGCTGCGACGGCGCGGTCGGCGTCGAGGTGATGGCCGTTGCGCGCGGCGAGCGCAAGCTGCGGGCGGAGGCGGCGCTCGACCCAGAACTCGCGCCACGACGCGATGCGTCCGTTTGCCTGTGGTGTCGCGCCGATGCGGTTGTCGCGCGTCCAGCCGTAGGCGTCACGGTGCGACTCGTGGATGCGCGCCAGCATCTCGCCTAGCGCCCGGAAGCCCTGCGCGTCGCCGCGCCCGAGGGGCAGCCACTCGAGGACCAGGTAGCTGCCGTGCTCCCCGCGCCCGTGCGCGATGGGGATCGGCGTCCGCGCGCCCGCCGCCGCGAGCGCCGCGAGGCCGTCGGCCTCCCCCGCGAACGCATCGGCAAACGAGCCGTCGTTGAGTTTCACGAACCAGCGCTCGGACCCGCGCCGGGCGGCGTAACAGCGGTTGATGCAGCCGCCCGCCACCGGCTCCGCCTCGTCGCAGGCGGCGCTGCCGGTCGCCGCGGCCAGCGCCTCGCGCAAAGCGGCCGGGATCAAACGGCGATGAGCCGCACGTTGGCCATGGTGAGCCGCTCGACCAGGATGGACATGAACGCGCGGTCGAAGCGGTTGCGGCAGGCACTGGAGGCGTGCTCCAGGTCGTCGGAGCGGATGCTGATGACGCGCGCCGGGCTCATGGTGGTGACGTCCGCGCTGCGCTCGTTGGTGGCCCGCGAGAGGTAGGACATCTCGCCAAAGCACTCGCCGGTCGAGAGAATGTTGAGCAGCCTGCGCCGCTTGGTCACCTTCACCTCGCCGTTGGCGAGAATGCAGAAGAAGTCGCCGGGATCGCCCTCGCGGATCAGCGGCGTGCCCGCCGGCGCGTCCTGCCAGCTGCTGATGCGCAGCACTTCCCACAGCTCGGCGTCGGTGAACTCGGCGAAGAACGCCATTTCGCGCAACGTGCTGAACTTCTCGGAGTCGGCCACTTCCTGCCGCCGCGACGAGAGCGTATCCGAGCGCAGCGTCTCGGCGAGGTCCAGAGAGAACGCTTCCCAGGTCTGGTAGCGGCGCTCCAGGTCCTTCTGCATCGCCTTCTTGACGATGTCGTCGACCGACTTCGGTATCTCGTTGCGGCAGGACGACGGCGGCGGCGGCTCCACCGTGGTGATCTGGTACATCATTGAGAAGTTGTTCTTGGCGTTGAACGGCAGCACGCCGGTGAGCAGCTGGTACATCACCACGCCGAGCGAGTAGATGTCGGTCTGGTGGTCGAGCGGCACTTCCTTCACCTGCTGCGGCGACATGTACGCCGGGGACCCGATGCCGGAGACCTGCGTGGTGTCGCCGGTGGTCATGATGGCCGAGCCGAAATCGGAGATCTTGATGTCGGTGCCGCCGGCGAGCAGGATGTTGGCGGGCTTGATGTCGCGGTGCGTGACTCCGTGGCGGTTGGCGAAGTCGAGCGCACGGCTGCACTTGAAGGCCATTTCCACGATCTTGTCGACCGGCAGCAGGTTCTCCGGGGCGCAGTACTGCTCCAGGGTGCCGCCGGGCACGTACTCCATGACGATGTACGAGAGCTGCTCGGCGACCACCGCGTCGTAGATCTGCACGATGTGCGGATGCGCGAGCTTGCCGGCGAGCGATGCCTCGGTCACGAACAGCTTGCGGAACACCTTGCCGCGCGCCGGATCGTTCATGCGGTCGCCGTACACCACTTTCACCGCGACGTCGCGCCCGGCGAACTCGTCGTGGCAGAGATAGACCTCGCTGGTGGCCCCGTCGCCCAGCTTGCTCAGCACCTGGTACTTGCCGACCCGCTCCAGCGGGCGCGGCTCGCCGGCGTTCATGCGAGCTCCTTCCTGGCGCGCGCGATCGCCGCGCGCACCTGCGCAGGCGCGGTGCCGCCGACGTGCGCGCGGCTCGCGAGCGATCCGGCGATCTGCAGCACGCCGTACACGTCCTTCTCCGCCAGGGGCGCAAACTCCCGCAGGGTCGCCAGCGGGAGGTCGGCGAGGTCGCAGCCGCGGGACTCCGCCTCGCGCACCGCGCGCGCGACCGCCTCGTGGGCGTCGCGGAAAGGCAGGCCCTTCTTGACCAGGTAGTCGGCGAGGTCGGTGGCGGTCGAGAAGCCTTCCTGCACCGCCGCGAGCATCGCCTCCGGACGCGGCGCGATGCCCGGAATCATCTCCGCGAAGATCGCCAGGGTATCGATCAGGGTGTCCGCCGTGTCGAACAGCGGTTCCTTGTCCTCCTGGTTGTCCTTGTTGTAGGCGAGCGGCTGCGCCTTCATCAGCGTGATGAGGCCCATGAGGTGGCCGACCACGCGGCCGGTCTTGCCGCGCGCGAGCTCCGGGACGTCGGGGTTCTTCTTCTGCGGCATGATCGACGAGCCGGTGCAGAAGCGGTCGGGCAGGTCGATGAATCCGAACCGCGGGCTCATCCACAGGATGAGCTCCTCGCAGAACCGCGAGAGGTGCACCATCAGCAGCGACGCGTCAGCGGTGAACTCGATCGCGAAGTCGCGGTCGCTGACCGCGTCCAGGGAGTTGGCCGCCACGGCGTCGAAGCCGAGTTCGCGGGCGACGCGCTCGCGGTCGATGGGATACGACGTTCCGGCGAGCGCCGCGGCGCCCAGGGGCAGCACGTTGACGCGCCGGCGGCAGTCGGCGAGCCGCGCGGCGTCGCGCCCGAGCATCTCGTAGTAGGCCATCAGGTGATGGCCGAAGGTGACCGGCTGCGCCACCTGCAGGTGGGTGAAGCCGGGCATCGGCAGGTCCGCGTGGCGCTCGGCGAGGTCCACCAGCGCGCGCCGGACGTCGCGGACGAGCGCGGCGATCTCGTCGATGGCGGCGCGCATCCACAGCCGGATGTCGGTCGCGACCTGGTCGTTGCGCGAGCGGCCGGTATGCAGGCGCTTGCCCGCGTCGCCCACCAGTGCCGTCAGCCTGCGCTCGATGTTGAGATGCACGTCCTCGGCGTCGAGCGACCACTCGAAGCGGCCGGAGGCGATCTCCTCGGCGATCTGCGCCATGCCGCGCTCGATGGCGGCGAGGTCCGCCGCGGCGAGGACGCCCTGGGCGGCGAGCATGCGCGCGTGCGCAAGCGAGCCCTGGATGTCGAACGGCGCGAGGCGCTGGTCGAACGCGACCGAGGCGGTGTAGCGCTTGACGCGCTCGGACACCGCCTCGCCGAAACGCCCCGACCAGCGGCTCGCGCCGGCGGCTGCGCCGTGAACGTTTTCCTCAGGGGACGACATGGGTGGTTGAAAAGTCCCGGTCGGGTGCGAGAATTGTCCGTAAAACAGCGCTTTAGCGTATCGTCTTGCGCTGGAAACACAATGTCCATTCTAAGCCATAACGCCCCCCCGGACGCCCTGCCGGATTTCCGCAATCTGGGCGTTATTGCACGAATCCTCGTGATCGCGAACCTCGCCATCGTGGGGGTGGCGGCCGTGCGCGGCCGCGACCTCGATTCCTTCAGCACCGCCATCTCGGACACCGCGCTGATCGCCGCGCCGGTGCTGCTGGTGATGCTGATCCTCCTGTACTTGGCGGCGCCGTTGCTGCTGCGCCTGCCCTACGCGACGGCGCTCGGGATCATCTTCGCCGCCGTCGTGGCGCTCGCGGCGCTGGTGTGGGCCGCGACGCGCGAGGACGGCAGGCCCGAGGAACTGCTGCGCGCGTGCGGCTTCGCGCTGCTGCTGGCCGCGTTCATCGCGGGGTACTTCCACCTGCGCAACCGCGCCTTCTCGCCGGCGCTCGCCGAGGCGCGGCTGCAGGCGCTGCAGGCGCGCATCCGGCCGCACTTCCTGTTCAACTCCCTCAACGCGGTGCTGTCGCTGATTCGCACCGACGCGCGCCGCGCCGAGACCGCCATCGAGGATCTCGCCGAGCTCTACCGCATGCTGATGACCGACACGCGCACCCTCACCAGCCTGGAGCGCGAGATCGAGGTGACGCGCCAGTACCTCAACCTCGAGCACCTGCGCCTGGGCGAGCGGCTGCGGGTCGAGTGGGACGTCGGGGGCGCACCCGGCGACGCACTGGTGCCGCCGCTGCTGCTGCAGCCGCTGGTGGAGAACGCCGTCTACCATGGCATCGAGCCCGGCGCGAACGCAGGCCTGATCCGCATCGCCATCACGCGCGACGGCGACCGCGTGCGGGTGGTGCTCACCAATCCCTACCACCCCGAGCACCAGCACCGGCAGGGCAACCGCATGGCGCTCGCCAACATCCGCGAGCGGCTGGCGCTGCACTTCGACGCCGAGGCGAAGCTCGACGCGGGCGTGAACGGCACCAACTACGAGATCGGCATGGTCATGCCGTACCGGCACGCATGAGCGAACCGCTCGCCATCTTCCTGGTCGACGACGAGGCGCCGGCGCGCGCGCGCATGCGCGACGTGCTCGGCGACATCGTCGCCGAGCTGCCGCACCGCATCGTGGGCGAGGCCGGCAACGGTGCCGAGGCGCTGGCGCGCCTGCCGGACGCCGGCGCGCAAGTGGTGCTGGTGGACATTCACATGCCGCAGATGAGCGGCATCGAGTTCGCGCGCCATCTGGCGCGGCTGGAGCACGCGCCAGCGGTGATCTTCGTGACCGCGCATGACCAGTACGCCATCGAGGCCTTCGAGGTGAACGCGCTCGACTACATGCTCAAGCCGGTGCGCGCGCCGCGTCTGGCGGCGGCGCTGCGCAAGGCGCAGGCGCGGGGTGCGCCGGCGCGCGAGGCGCTCGACCGCGCCGGACAGACGCAGGGTCCGCGCCGCTACCTGTCGGTGACCGAGCGCGGGCGCATCCTGCTGGTGCCGCTCGTCGACATTCTCTACATGCGCGCGGAGCTGAAGTACGTGACGCTGCGCACCCGCGAACGCGAATACCTGGTCGAGGAATCCCTGACCACGCTGGAGCAGGAGTTCGGCACGGCGTTCGTGCGGCTGCACCGCTCGGTGCTCGTGGCGCGCGCGGCGTTGCGCGGCTGCGAGCGGTCCAGCGACGAGGACGGCGAGGGCGCCGGCTGGTCGGTGATCGTCGACGGCTGCGACGAGCGCCTGCCGGTGAGCCGCCGGCAATGGCCCGCCGTGCGCGCGCTGGTGAAGCACTGACCCGGCGGTGGTCGCCGCGGGGACGCCATCCCCTGCGTGGTAGACTTCGCTGCGCGTTCGCGGTGGTCGCGAACGCGTTCCGCCCGTCCGCCACCCCGCTCCCCGAAACGCCTTGAACGCCCTGCAGCGCATCGTCATCGCGTCGCGCGAAAGCCGCCTCGCGCTCTGGCAGGCCGAGCACGTGCGCGACCTGCTCGCGTCGCGCCATCCCGGCCTCACCGTCGAGATCCTCGGCATGACCACGCGCGGCGACCGCATCCTGGACGTCACGCTGTCGAAGGTCGGCGGCAAGGGCCTGTTCGTGAAGGAGCTCGAGACGGCGATAGCCGAGGGCCGCGCGGACTTCGCGGTGCACTCGGCCAAGGACGTGCCGATGGAGCTGCCCGAGGGCTTCGTGCTGCCGGCGATCATGGCGCGCGAGGATCCCTGCGACGCCTTCGTGTCCGCGCGCTACGCGAGCCTCGCGGACCTGCCCGCCGGCGCGGTGGTCGGCACGTCCAGCCTGCGCCGCGAGGCGCAGCTGCGCGAGCGCTTTCCCCGCCTTTCCATCCAGCCGCTGCGCGGCAACCTCGACACCCGCCTCGCCAAGCTCGATCGCGGCGAGTACGCCGGCATCGTGCTCGCCGTCGCGGGGCTGCGGCGGCTCGGCCTCGGCGACCGCATCCGCGAAATCCTCTCGACCGAGGCCAGCCTGCCGGCCGCGGGGCAGGGTGCGCTCGCCATCGAATGCCGCGCCGACCGCCCCGAGGTGGCGGCCCTGCTCGCCGCGCTGGGCGATGCCGACACGAGCGACTGCGTCCGCGCCGAGCGCGCGGTGAGCAAGGCCCTCGGCGGAAGCTGCCAGCTCCCGCTCGGCGCCCATGCCGTCGTGGAGGGCGGCGAGATCTTCGTCCGCGGGCTGGTGGCGAGCCCGGACGGACGCCGCATCGCCCGCGCGGAGGCGCGCGGTGCGCGCACGGATCCCGAGGCAGTCGGGCGGGCGCTGGCCGACGCATTGCTCGGCCGCGGGGCCGCGGAGATCCTCGCCTCGCTGCCGCAATGACCGCCGGGGATGCCCGGACGCTCGCGGGCCGGCATATCGTGGTGACCCGGCCTGCCGGACAGGCGGATGCGCTCGCCGCCATGATCGCGGCGCGCGGCGGCGACCCGATCGTGTTCCCGGTCCTCGAGATCCGCGACATCGACGACCTGCGGCCCCTCAACGCGCTGATCGACCGCCTGGACGAGTTCGATCTGGCGATTTTCATCAGCCCGAATGCCGTCAACAAGGCGCTCAACCTGGTAACCGCGCGGCGCGAGTGGCCGGCGCGCGTGGTGGTGGCGACCATCGGCCGCTCGAGCGAGCGCGAACTGCGCCGGCATGGCTTCACCGACGTCATCGCGCCGCAGGGCCGGTTCGATTCCGAGGCGCTGCTCGAGCTCCTGCCGGCCGGGCGCGTCGCGGGCCGCCGCATCGCCATCTTCCGCGGCGACGGCGGGCGCGAGTTGCTCGGCGACACGCTCGCGGCCCGCGGCGCCGTGGTGGAATACGCGGAGTGCTACCGGCGCGGCCGCCCCGACGCCGACCTGGCGCCGCTGCTGAAGGCCTGGGCGCGCGGCGGCATCGACGCGGTGACGGTCAGCTCCAGCGAAGGCCTCGCCAATCTCTACGACATGGTGGGCAAGCTCGGCCAGCAGTGGCTGCGGCGCACCCCGGTCTTCGCGCCGCACGCGCGCATTGCCGAGAACGCGCGCGGCCTCGGTCTCGAGCAGGTGGTCGAGACCGGTCCGGCCGACGACGGGCTGGTGGCGGGGCTGGAAGCCTTTTTTGCTAGAGTGTCCCGATGAACGTCCCCCTGAGCGAAGGCACGCAGGCGCTGCCCGGCGCAGCCGACGCCGCCGGCCGCGAGCCGCCGCGCGCGCAGCGGGCGCCGGCGCGGCTGCTCCCGCTTGCGCTCGCGGCCGTCGCGCTGGTCGTGGCGGCGTGGGGCTGGTGGGACCAGCGCCGCGAGTTCGGCGTTTTGCGCGAGGAGCTCGCTCAGCGGTTGCGCGCGGCCGACACCGAGGCGCGCGAGGCGCGGGCAGCGGCGAAGGAGGCGGCCGAGGGCACGCGCGATGCGCAGGCGCGCATCGGTGCGCTGGACGCGCGCGTGGCCGAGTCGGCCAGCCAGCAGGTGGCGCTCGAGTCCATGTACCAGGAGGTGGCACGCAGTCGCGACGACTGGGTGCTCGCCGAGGTGGAGCAGATCCTCGCCATCGCCGCGCAGCAGCTCCAGCTCGCCGGCAACGTGCCCGCCGCGCTCACCGCGCTGCAGACGGCGGATGCGCGGCTTGCGCGTTCGGATCGCCCGCAGTTCATCTCGCTGCGCAAGGTCGTCGCTCGCGACATCGAGCGGCTCAAGATCGCGCCCAATCTCGACGTGCCCGGCATGACGCTGCGGCTCGACCAGGTCGTCGCCGCGGTCGACACCCTGCCGCTGCTGGTGGAGGGGCGACTGCCTGCTTCCGCCGACGCGGGCGCGCCTGCGCCGGAGGCGGGATGGTGGGTGCGCGCCTGGGACGCGGTCTGGTCCGAGCTGAAGGGCCTGGTGCGCGTGCAGCGCCTCGACGCGCAGGACCAGTCCCTGCTTGCGCCCGAGCAGGCGTACTTCCTGCGCGAGACCCTCAAGCTGCAGCTTCTGCATGCGCGACTCGCGCTGCTCCAGCGCAACGAACCTGCGTTCAAGTCGGACCTGCGGGCGGCGAGCGCGCAGCTCGGCCGCTACTTCGACATGCGGCAGAAGCCGGTCGCGTCGGCCGCGGCGACGCTCGCGCAGCTCCAGGCCGCCGCCGTGAACGTCGAGCTGCCGTCCATCAACGAGAGCCTCGCCGCGGTGCGCAACTACAAGCAGCCGCGGGGCGCCGGCGCCGCGCGGTGAGGGCGAGCAAGCCGTGAAGTGGCTCGCCAGCCTCATCGTCGTCTTCGCCCTCGCGGTGGCCGTTTCGCTCGCCGCGCATTACGGCGAGGGTTACGCGCTCATCGTGTATCCGCCCTATCGCGTCGAGATCTCGCTCGCCTTCGCCATCCTGCTCCTGCTCGCGCTGATCGGCACCGTGCACCTGTCGCTCAACCTGGTGAAGCACATGGTGCGGCTGCCCGAGTCGGTGGCTGCGTACCGGCGGCGCCGCCGCCACACGCGCGGCCAGGAAGCGCTGCGCGGCGCGTGGCAGGCGCTGCTCGAGGGCCGCTACAGCAAGTCGGAGAAGCTGGCTGGCCGCGCCTATGCGCTGGACGAGGCCCCGGCGCTCGCCGCCATCACGGCGGCGCGCGCCGCCCATTTCATGCGCCAGACCGAGCGGCGCGACAGCTGGCTCGCCCGCGCCGGCGGCGCCGAGGGCGACCTGCGCTCCGCGCGGCTCGCGACCGAGGCGGAGCTCGCCATCGACGAGCGCCGCTTCGAGGACGCGCGCAGCACGCTGCGCGAGCTGCACGAGAGCGGCCCGCGCCATGTCGCCACGCTGCGGCTGCTGCTGCGCGCCGAGCAGGGTCTGCAGAACTGGGACGAGGTGCTGCGGCTGGTGCGCTTCCTGGAGAAGCGGCGCGCGCTCTCGGCCGAGAGCGCGGCGCAGTTGCGCGTGACGGCCACCGTCGAGAACCTGCGCAAGAAGGGACTCGATGCCGAGAGCCTCGCCGCCTTCTGGGATGGGCTGCCCCTCGACGAGCAGCGCGAGCCCCGGGTGGCCGGGGCCGCGGCGCGCCACTTCATACGGCTGGGCGGTTGTCGCAGGGCGCACGGCATCATCGCCGACGCGCTGGCCGCGCACTGGACGCCCGATCTCGTGGCGCTGTACGGCGAGTGCCGCGACGACGACGCCATCGAGCGCCTGCAGCGCTGCGAGCGCTGGCTCAAGGAGCGGCCGCGCGATGCGGTGCTGCTGTTCACCCTCGGGCGCCTGTGCGTGTACCAGGAGCTGTGGGGCAAGGCGCAGATCTACCTGCAGGCGAGTCTTGCCGAACAGCCGACGCGCGGCGCCCACCTGGAGCTTGCCCGGATGCTCGACCG
>Ga0209254_10002477_pt1 | contig 16762 bp, 24 predicted proteins | sample FrelakmetDIP11DI_FD_187148 | JGI IMG/M metagenome (GOLD analysis project Ga0209254, IMG submission 187148) | Freshwater lake sediment microbial communities from the University of Notre Dame, USA, for methane emissions studies - DIP11 DI (SPAdes)... | ecosystem: Environmental > Aquatic >... | reverse complement strand
ACTTTCTGAGAGATAATAGTACCTTGCTTGCCCAGATGTATTTCCAAACGATTCGGGTAATACAATCTTCTCGAACCGTGTTTCATTTGGACAGACAAGATCCTGTATTGCAACTACATAAGTTCTTGACGGTGATATAGTAATAGTTCCTTCGTTTAACTTTCTAGGTATTCCAACCATTTGTTTTCTCCTTTCAAGAGTGTACAACCTTGGCAGGGCTCGTGAAATTTCACCTTATTAGCATCCCGATGTTTGTGGTACGTTGTTACGGATCGAGGGACACCCCGCTACGGTTGGTTAAATATCATAATTTTCACCGATATAATCCATCATCTGGTACCATATTTCGACATTTCGTTGGTCGGAGTCTGGACTATTTAGAGGAAATAAACCACCTCTTCCATCTGCTTGGTATTCTCGCTTTGCGAATTTATTAAGAACTATCCAATTAAATTTTTTCTTTCGTGTGGTATCTTCCTCATTGTTAACATACTTTTGTAGTTTTAAATTATTAATAAATAACCAAAACCACATTGGAATTCGACTATTTTTAGCAGGATCAAATAAAATGAAATCCATTCGGATAGCTAATGCTATCAGCATTTCTAGAACTGTGCATGGTCCTGTTAAATCATCGTCTGCTAAATCATAATCTTGTTCATCTGCAAATTGGTTTCTAAGTTGGAGACCATCTTCAGCTCGATTATCATCGTTTGGAATAAGACAATGAAACTCAACTGAATCAATTTCAGAAATAAAGTCTTTAAAATTATAAGACGTTCTTTCCTCTATTTTACTGTAAAGCCAATCAAGATATGTTTGTCTAATTTTATGCTTCGTCTTCGTTGTCTTCATCCTCATGGGCACTAACCTTTCTTACACTTTTGCGGCGTTTGGCTTTTGTTTCCTTGGGCTGGTCTGGCGGCATGCCCATAACAACTACCGAATAACTGTTGTGGATACGAGTTATCTCATAATCCACACCGTTGTTTTCGTTCCGTACGTATACAATATCAGGATCCTCAGATTCCTCACCAAAGTGAAGATGAATGTTCGGTCCAAATATGCTAACAGGATCATCAATCACGTCCTCTTGCACATTGCCAAAAGTAGTATCATCTTCATAATATGAAATTGGTTCTTTATTATGGCTTCGATTACTTTCAAAGTCATCACGACTGATAATCATAATTTTTTCGGGTTTTGCATTGCTCTTCTTACTTTCTTCGTCGATTGAAGAAACATAAGGTTTTACAAGTTCCGAAAGATCTCCTTTTTCCTTAGCATACTTTGTGTAATCTTTATACCTAACTTCTTTCACTGTTACTACACCATGTTCAGATTCTTCTTGTCGATCTCCAAAATCTTCAAATGTTTCATCAATTTCAGAAACTCTTTTTACAATCTGATCAATGATTAGACCACCAAGAAAATATCCGATAATGCCACCAGCAACACCACCAGCGGCTATCAGACCAAGACGTTTAATCATATTCGTATCCATATTTCCATTCTCCTTTTTCTAGTTTTCCTTTGTAATGTCCGTTATCATGTGTAAATAAATCTGGATCTTTTTCCATTTTTGCGCGAATCGGCGAGTTGCGGACAAGCGCTTTTAGTCAAATCAAATCGTAAATATTCCCATCCACATTGAAATTAAGGAACCAAGGTTGTACCATAGCTTCGTGAGCGTCTTGTCTTTCCTCGTTTACAGGATCGTCAAGACCAAAAGTTATGTACTGGTCGTTATTAGGATTATGAGGATTATAGTCTTTAACCCATCCGACAATAGCACCAGAACGGGTTCGTTCAAGTCCTAGGTCATCCAAAATTTCGTTTAGAAAAATATGCCCACGAGTATTTAGAATATCATTGGAAAATCTTTCAAAACTTCTAAGAAGAGTATGATTCATATCATAACTTCTTTTATATTGAGTCGCAGTTTCCTCACTCCACACAAAAGAATATGGTGCGACGTCCTTATTTCCGAGAACTTTCTTAGTAACTTCTTTCACTTTTCCTTTTGCGTTCGTTTCAATAACTGTGATTTCTTTCTCGCCAAAACGCATCTTTTGATCTGCTTCTTCTCCATATTCATTACGAACACGTTCGCGATACTGTTTAAAACCGGCATCGATTAACTTGTAAGCAGCGGCTATGGCAGCATTACGCTTGGATAAAATATTATGAGATCCAATAATCAAAGCAATTGAAACACCAGTAACTGCAATTGCTGGCATATATAATTTTGCCAGCTCGACCCCTGTTTTGACATAAGTAATTGCTAAATCCCGTTGATAATCTTTCTCAGAATATAATTCTTTATCAAGAACTTCTTCTGATATTTCAATTGCTTTTTTTGCTTCTTCAATATTTTCAAGAGTATTTTTAGTTTCTTGAATTACCTTTTCAACTTTCAATGTAGCTTTGCAGGCAAGAACTGTGCCTACTACAACGCCTATCACACCTACCCCTAACAGGATTTCAGGACTCTTTTTACTTAAAATTAAGCCCGTACGTCCTAAGGAGGTGGAAGTCAAGCTTTTTATACTACTCAGACTGATCATATTCTTCTCCTTTAATTATTACATCCTTATTTATATCTTTAATTGACATTACCCAACCCCCAGATCCAGCAAGTTCTTCAGCAATTTTTAATGCTTCATCAGCATAAGTTGCCGCTATCAACACTTTAAAAGTTTTACCACCTAGAGCATTAAAAGCTTTCACTTTGTATAAATAACATTTTTCTATCATTTTTTCCTCTTAATAATTCTTTTTATTATTAAATATGTAACCAGCAGTCCCTGACGTTTGCAGGCATTTGCCCTATAAAACTGATCGCCACTACACGGTCTATAGCGTTGTAATCCAAGATCCCTTTCGGAAAGATCATTTGAGTAGAATATTGTTCCACTCGGGCATTAAAATGTGCATCCTGCTAGTATTGTAAGTTCTTCGACTACTCCCCCTTACTTTGATAATCTATCCACTTCTTTGCACGTACTAGAAGCCAATTATGGTTCTGATCACGTAAAGACTTTATACGTAACTTAGGTACAGTACTATCTAATTTATCAGAAGGTATCGGATAAAAGATAGAAGCAACATAACATTTTGAATGTTTACGAAGAGCAATTAGATATTCTTTATACTCAAACTGCTCATAAATAATCATTTTTCAATTACCGCACTTACTATACTCGGACTCAATTCACATTTAATTTTTATTTTATCGTTTACTTCTAAATGTATGCTTTCGTCGAGTATTAATCTCAAAACAAAAAAATTACTTTCATACGTAGGCTTTGAAGTGTTTAATACTATTTCATCACCAGCACATAGATAGAAAGAATGAGTTATTACAACTTCAAGTTCTAGTGAACTAACATGCCTTTTTTCTTTACGTCCTTGGGCTTTTCTGAATTTGATATTTTTTTCCATATTCCCCCCTATCTTGGTAATGCTTTTGGAATAGGAAGGTCTATAATATAACCATCTCGAACTCTTCGGGTTTGAATATCCCGGAGATTGGTCCAACCATAATTCCGATCAGTATATTCGTCAGGAAGACCAACAAGTTCAAGAAATTCTGAGACTGTTACCGCATTGTATTGATCGTATATATCAAACATACTTTGAATAACTTCTTCAGCCTCTTCTCTAGTTGGGAGAAGAATATCATCTGAATCAAATCTTGATTTACCGGATGTTCTATCCCGTCGGTCTCTATCCCTATCTCTATCTCGATCCCTATCTCGATCCCTATCATAATAACTTGTATAACTTACATAGGGACCTCTACCACTCCGATCTCTATCGCGTTTTCGACTTTTTGGTTCCCCGAATAAAACCATATCACTCCCATTATTAATTATATCCGACAGAGTGTTTTTAGCTGCAGGAATTAAGATATCGAAAAGAATGTAAGTTCCTACAACTTTGAGAGTGCCATTAAGTATGGTATCGAAAAAAGTCTTCTTTCTTGCAATTCTTTTACCAGTTGCGACTTGCTTAATTATCTTTTTAGAATCTTCTTCCGATTCTTCTTTTTTATTTTCGGAATTACTAGGAAATTGTTCTATTTCCATTTTTTCTTCTACCATTTAAAACTCCTTTCAAGAGTTATGCAATTCTCTATTTTGAGAAAAATAAGAGAATGATCCAAGAAAATATAAACATCCAAAATAGTAACCATAGAGCCATTATTTTAGTGCAACCACATCCACCAAAAATTTTACCTATCACGATTTTGGTTCCTTTCTTTTGGGCAAAAACGACATATACTTTCATTTGAATTACAGAAAATATCGCAGGTTAAGGGCAACATATCAGGAGAAGTATCATAATAATTTTCTTGTAGAAAATATCTTTCATATTCACTGATACTCTCTTCATTAAGTCTAATATATTTCCCATTGCCAGTACAACCACAAAAATCACCAACTTTTGTCAATCTAATTTCTCCATTTTCGCATCTAATGGTCCAAACTTTATCTTCTGCAGGAACCTCCGCTTCCCATCCAATTGGATAATTAGGAGTTACTCGAATTGGGGCTTGGGCACGCATTTGCATAACAAAATCGAGAAATTGATTAGCTATGGATATTGGTTTTCTATATTCTAGTTGATCAAGAGCTATCCGTTGTCGCATGCTCATATGATCTCCTTAATGAGTTCTAAGATATCTAATAAGAACCCAGATAAGCCATAGACCTCCAGTTAAAATGGTCATGACAAAATCAAATAAAATCCCTAAACAGTTTCCTTTTTTCTTCATTTTTTCTCCTTTCAAGAGTTTTTAGATAAAAAAATCAAGCACCATGTTATTGATGCTCAATTTTCCTAAATTCTATTCTGGGTCAATTACTTCAATGACCGGTTGATTCAATTCTTTTGCGTTTTCGATTGCTAAAGTAATTCCATCCACAATAGTTCCAGTATATACAACCGCACTTTCCGCAACCATGCTACTTACAATGATCGTACCAACACCGATTAGGATCTTATTCATTCGAGTAAGTCCTTCGACGGGTACAATATTCCGAGCAGCAGCAGTTACCAAAGATGCAACAGCAAATCCTGTAAATAAAGTGACAGCACTTTTTACAATCTTGTTCTTGAATTCCTTTTTCATTTTGATCTCTCCTTTTTAGAATTATGGTATTCTACTATAATACATGTAATTTTTACGAGTTATCCGAATACAAGAATAACTCTTACTTTATGAGTAACAAGAAAAGATCCAACAACAACAATTCCTGCGACTAAAACTACTTTTCCAATTGGTGCAGGAGTATTTATTATATTTATTGTTGTTTTCTTAACTTCGTAAAAAGTTTTCTGAGCCCAGGCAAACATTTTGTTTTCTCCTTTTCAAGTCTATTATATTTCTCTTTCCAATTATTTCTATCTGCAGTCATTGAAGCAAGTTTGTTAGTCAGTTCTTCTATCTCTTTTGTTTTCATATAAATATCACTAACATATTTATCAATGAGATCCTGCTGAATTCGCAGATTATTTTGAATAATTTTAAACTTTTTTTCTTCTTTTTCAAGTTCAGCGTCCATAGAAAGAGAAAATTCCTGCATATTTATTTGACCATTTAAAAATTGCGTATATAATAAAACGAAAGTTTCATTACTTTCATTCATTTTACTTTTCCTTATCTTTTTGACTCTCTAACCAATGTATAACTTCCATCCATTTTTCGTATTCTTCACGTTGTTGACCACCCATTTGACTATCTCTAATACTAGGTTTAACTTTATTAACAGCCTGAATAGCAAGTTTAATTATTGCGTTTTTTGTCATTTGCACTCCTTTCTATAAAAATGGGAAGACTCGGTTTTCCGCCAGCAACCTACCCGATAGTTTTACTTACTCCGCATGGTGCCTTACCATTTTCTGTCAGTCAGGTCGCTCAATTTATACTTGGTATCCACAAGGTCTCGACAGTGACTGTCTGCCTTTCTTCAGACTACGATCAAGCATAAACTGCCCTCACTGTGGCATACAAAAAAAGAATAAGTACCATGTTTCCATGATACCTATCCAGGTACTAATGATCAACTTCATGCAGCTTGCGCTGCTTCAATGACTTCCTCAACAACTTCAGTTCCATTTGTGATGAGACCGAATTTGTATAATACGATACCGATTACTACAGCACCGGTAACGGCTCCTACAACTACGGCTCCAACCTTAATGGCCTTGATCGTTTTTGGATTCATTTGGGCAACATATTTCGTCAACATTTTAGTTTCTCCTTTTTTAGAATTTTTAGTACTTCTACTATAACGCATGTAATTTCTGCGAGTATTTTAGATAAAAAACTGGATAATTTTTAGAAATAAGATATGGGTCCATATCCAAAATACAATAATCCATATTCCAATATTTACCCAAACAATAAAAACATCCCAATCGGGTTTATCTTCTTCATTTATTTTTAAAAGGTTTTCCCAAGTATAAGGCATCCCTATCCTTTCTAAAATTGCTTTGGATGGATTGAATACTCCATAACAATACAGGGAATACCAGTATCAGTGATTTTGGAAGTGAATTTAATTTCTAACATGCCGTAATCAAAAGTCCATCCAATCTCACTACCGGCATCAACTCTTTCTAAACCGAGTTCTTCGTATAAAGAATTTAGAGAAAGAAACATGTCTCCTCCCAGAAGATCATGATTCAGGTCATTTTGGGCTTTGCGAACTTTTTCCATATCGCTTTTAAAATATCGACCAGACCATGAATCGTAGAATAATGTTTCTCCATTTCCAGTAAGAACAACTTCATTTTTTGATACTGGATTTTGAATCAATTTATCCTGGACAAGAGCATCATGTATTTTTTCTTCTTTGTTCTTTCCAATAACTTCAATAACTTTCTCTTGATAACTCTTTAATGAAGCCTCTGTTATGGAATATAGACTGGCTAGTGCGGCATTACGACGAAGATTAATAGAATGTGCTCCAATAAAGCATGCAGCTGTGGCAACGCCGACTAATGTTGCTGGAAGATAGCATTTCCAGGTGATCTTAATAGTATCAATTTTTGAAATGGGTTCTCTTTTTGACTCGTCTCGATATCTTTCTTCTCCTTCCTTTTCGAGTAAATATAAAGCTTTTGGTGTTGCTCTAACAGCCATTATGGCAGTCGTAGCAATTCCGGTAATCCCTAACCCCGTCAATATGGTTGGGGACTCCCTTTCTAATCCACGTAAGATAGTTCTAAATACTGTTTCTATAGCCATATTTTCTCCTTTCAAGATGAAGATAGCAGCCATATCGCCGTCTAGGTTATCCTCAGGGACCGCGGTCTGATTTGTCTCGAATACGACACAGCTGCTATTTTTAACAAAAGTCATATATTGGTTTACCAAGTAAAATTGATAAAGAATAGGCCAAATTATATGACATTTGACCCGTTCTAAGTGCTCTTTCAATACTTCTTGATGTGTAATCAAAATTTGGTAAGTTATCTAATTTTCGAATAGTTAAATTTTTCTCCTTTAATATTTTCATAAAAATTTCTTTATCAATGGGATATTTCTGAACAGATTTATTAGCCATTTTAATTTCAGTCTCCTTTCAAAAAGTAGAAAAAAAACAGAATATATGATTATAACTAAGTCATAGTATTCTATTATAACATATGTTTTTTCTGCGAGAAAAAAGAAAAGCCCTTACGGGCTCTCTTTATTGTTTACTTAAAATAGCAAGTCCAATAGTAGTTAATATGATAGTTCCTCCTATTACAATTACAAATCTAGTAATCTCCTTTTTTAATTCTTTTTTAGAAAGATCATCAAGTTGTTTCTTAATATAAGAAAGATGTTCATTTAACTCTTGGTTTTCCATTTTAGTTTCTCCTTTATATAACCCATGTAATTTATACGAGAAGAAAAAAGAAGAAGCCTTGCGGCTTCTCCTTTATAGGGTTACTGTTTGTAATTCTTTAACGAGTCTTTGACGTTCTTCATCAGTCAGTTTGTGACCAGTTGCTTTCTCCATTCGCTTTACAAAGTGTTCTGTTCTTTTTTCACTTTTAAAAGCTTCTTTCAATATAGCATAGTAAAACTTTCCAATTAAGTTTTTCATTTTTTCTCCTTTTAGAATTTTATAGTATTCCTTTTATATAACCCATGTAATTAATGCGAGGTTTTATAAATTTTTCCCTCGGGGTATTTTTGGAGAAAAAAGAGGAGCCCATGTTTGGACTCCCCTCTTTATAGAAATTTCTTTACTAAAGGCGGCCTTTCATCAAAATACCTAATGCTTTTGATGTGACTACGCTTAATTGCTCATAGTTCAGGATCAAGATGATTCCTAAGATATTTGTGCAGCACACGACAATCGTATCGACCTCCACTAACCTAGAAGCTTTTTTACTTCTGGCTTCGCAAAGTTCTTTAAGATTATGCACGGCGGCACCATATTCTTCTGAATCAGGATCATACTTTTCTATGAACTTTAAAACATTATCAATTTCATCGTCAATAGATTTATGTTTCACGGCAGTCTCCCTTTCAAGAAGTTTTCCTTCATTATAGCACATGTTTTTGATGCGAGAAACTACTCTAGGGAATTAGGTTCGCTTTTTTATATTGAGCAGTATTAACTCCAAGGAAAATACCTAAGAAGGCAGTAAGTAGTGCAATTGTGCCTACTATTTGTTCACTATATGGTAATGCCCATAAAGAAGCCAATGCAAAATATAAAGTTCCAAGAGCTGGAAGTACTATTTGGGCAATCCAATAGAAAATATCGTAAGTTCTATTAGACATAGTTAACAAACTTTTTGAGTTTGTAACTTCAGGCATAACTGGTTGAACTATTTTCTTATTATATTGAATTACACTTATACCCAAGATAGCACCAAGAAACGCATCTAGTGCTAATATAGTTCCTACAACTTGCTCAGGATATGGCAAATTCCAAAGTTTTGCTAAACCAAAATATAGAGTAGCAACCGCAGGAAGTACAAATTGAGCAATATACTTTAAAACATCATAAACTTTGTTATTTAGCATTATTTTCTCCTATTTTAATAATTGGTTTTGTGGATTCCTGTATAATTGGAAGACGATCTACTTCATTCATTAATCTATTTATGGTTCCATTTCCTAGTAATTCTTTATATGGTTCGTATAAAAATAAGCATAAATTTTCGTATTCATCTTTTGTAATCTTACCTTCTTGAATATACTGCATACTCAAAAACATAAGACGATCATGAGCTAGACCCATTACTAATCGTCTAACCAAGTCTTTCCCCTCTGTTTTCTTCATTATAAACAACCAAAATCCAGAAGAAGCAACTATGGCACCTAAGAAAATGAGTAGTGGTTCTAAAACTTCGACTGTAATAATCTGATGTGTACTCATATTAATTAAATCCATAAAGACTAAATAGACTTCCAGTACGTGGTACATCTGAAACCATATATCCAGTTAATCTGTTAATAGCTGCAATGGAATTCCAAGTGCTAGTAGAAAATTCAATACCATTTCCATAACCTGCTCCAGCTCCATAACAAAAAGCTAAACATATTCCCTGTTTATAAAATGATGTACCTTTATAATTAGGAATAAATATAAATCCACTACCAGAATCTTTAGTTCCTGCAATATTAGTAGGTAATGCGCCACCAAGAAGACCTCTTGTATTTGGATTAGTTATACCATATTGCCATCTTTCAGAAATAGTATCTCTAACCCAACTAAAATGATTATATTTATTTGTACTGTCATTATTACATCGTAAATAAATTGATTGAGTTCCTGCTCCTAAGTAAGCACCCATTCCATTATATATTAATAACAAATGAGTAAAAGTTTGTGGTATTGATTGCCAATCAAATAAATTAACACCATCGCCTACAAATTCATATAATTTTTCAAAACGTAAAGTAGCAGCTAACTTTAATAATGTAACTGCACTGTCAGTTATACCAGCTGTTACAACCTTAGTATGAACGGGATTAGAATGATCATGTTCCATAATCTCGGCTAATAGATTAGCTGCTTGATTATCATCTAATTGATCTTGTAGATATAAGAACCAAGTATCAAAATCATCTTGCCATTGGGCAAAGAGAAAATCAATATCTATACTTTCAAGAATACCCGTTACAAATGGGCAATCAGAAGTACCAATTCTATTAGTAATATCTGATTGGTTAATTTCTGTAGCTTGAGCTTCTACATCAACATCAGCTAATGGATATTGATGTATTGTTGCTGTGTGGATTAATGTTGGGGGAACAGGTGAAGAAGCAGGTGTACCAGCTATAACTTTAATAGTATTTGCTCTTACTCCTGGATCAGAATTGGTTTCTAAAACTACAGTGTCAATTCTATTTATTACGGCATGTGGTTCAGTTATGACAAGATTAAGAATCGCATCATTATAAGTCCAAGTATGATCAAACCAGGCTCTACCTATTCCTGCTCTTACCTGTAACCCAGTTCCATCAACAATAGCTAGTGCTTGTCCAATGGATATAAAAACTCCATCATTAATTATTGAATCAAGCAAACTTGAAAATTGTAAAGCATTATAAGTTCTATCTCCAGCAAGTGAATCATAAAATCCATATGTTACAGTCATAGTTTCTCCATTTAAGTAACTTCAGCTTTAGTTTCAAAATTTAATCTTTTTGAAAGATAGGTTTTTGAAGATATTTCATCTTCATAAACACCAAAATCCGTAAATTTACGAAGAATAACACTTTCATAAATTCCCTTATTAAAAACATCTTCAGAAATTTCAAAATCTAATCGTTTTGAAAGATAACTTTTCGAAGATACTTCATCCTCACGAGCAGAAAAATCAGAATATTTACGAAGAATAACAGTTTCATGAACTCCCTTTGTACTTATTTCCTCATAGACAAAAATATCATTATATTTTATAAGACTAATATTCTCATAAATCTGGGTTAAAATATTTAATTTCTTATAAAATCCAACAGCTTCAAAATATTCCTCAGCTACTTCTGTATCAATAGAAATGCCTAAAAATTTTTCATAATTTACTTTACTTTGAGGATTTACGGCTATTGTTAAAAATTTTCTAAAAGTAATATATTCATTAACAATTAAGGGACTAGGTGCAAGATTAAAAATTGGATATACTATTATTCCTGACTTATCTTGAGAACGAACAAGTTCTATAGTTCTAGATCTATTTTCTATTCCATATTCATTGGAAACCTGTACAATATCCCCTAAAAAGAAATCTTCTCCATAAACAAAAGTACCAATTGGATCAATTTCACTTGAAAAGGATTGGATCATGGATCTTTTAGAAAGTTCTTCACGTCCTCGTTGATATAAATGCTCGATATATGTTTCATCAGGAATTGGATTTCCTTCTTGATCAACTTTTGATACATCTTGCGCATCTAAAAGCATTTCTCTTCTTGCCATATCTGTTCCATCATTTATTAAAACTTCAATCGCTATTTGAGAATTGCCAACACCTTTTTCTCCTCTCGTAAGACTTACTGTTTTATAAAGTTTATCTGTTGAAATATATGTTGAATTCTTTAAATTTTCAAAATTGGGTGAAAAGATAACATATGGATTTTCAGTTTGTTCATATGATCGATCCACTCCTGCATATAGTTTAAAAAGAAATCTATTCTCCTCGGTTAAAGTTATCTTAAATCCAACTTTATTGGAAAAGCAAAGATCTACTACAGCATTATATAAACTTTCACCCCAAAATTGAGTTTTAACTACTATACCTAGAATATAAGGATCAGTTGATGCTTCAAAATCTAAAATACTTATATGTCTTTCAGCATTATATGGATCAAAAGCATTTTCAGTAAGTATGTTTAAAATACAATCTTGAAGAGACATATTTTCAAATACAACTGGATTCCAAATAATTCTTCTATCTAGAACAATTTCAATAGACCTTCCCTTTATAACTAATTTATTGCCATCAACTGGATCAGTTACAATATGTACGTCTTCAATAATCATAAGACGTTCAGATTCTTCTATTGATATATAATGTCCTTGAACAGCAAGAATTATATTATTTTGATTAGGATAAGTTAATACTTCAAAATCACCACATTCATAATATCTTTCAGACCATATAAGTGATTCAAATTCATCAATAATTCCTAATCTTTCACGATTTTCATTTAGAATTACTAGATCCATATTTAAATCCCTTCATAGGCAACTTGATTTTCAATTCTAAACTGGAGATTAAGAATCCCAACTTCAGCGGTATAAGTAAAAATGTTATCTCCACGTGTAAGTTGAATCCAATCAGTAAATTTATCAAGACAATTAAGAATATTAGTCTCTACTCCATCTCTTACTAAAATAGCATATTTATTGCCTTTAACTGTTGATATGATAACATCATCTCCTACATGCAATCCTGCTCCCGTTAATGCTTCAATACGATTAGTATCTATTTGTATACTTTCAACAGGTTCAGGTTCAAGTTTAAAAATTTCGATATTTTCAACATCACCTATAACATGCATATACATAACCATACCAACATCAGCATCACCTGGATAATTAACAGTCTTTGTAAAATAACCTTGAATAGTAGAAAATTCAAGTAATTTTAATGTAGTAGATTCGTTACTAAATGGAAATTCAAAGGCAGGTTCAATAGTAGCAAATATAGTAACATGTATTTCTGGGGATAGTAAATATGAATTTGGGCAAAGAATTGATATAATGCAACCCTCTTCTTTACTAAATATATCTGATATATTAGATTCAACATATCCATAAGTTTCGCAAAAACGATTATCTGTTTCGATAAGAATTTTTACTCGTCTTTTTAAAGGAAAATATTTATAAGATTTTTGACGAGTATCTTCAATTGTTGAAACTATTTGACTATCAGTATCAACAATGTTTTCGCTATTATCAGAGAATGATTCAATAATATTATGAGTTAACGCCAGAAGAAGTCCTATTGGAGTGCCACTTTCAACTTCATCAATTGAATTTTTAGGAGGTGATGGTATTGGATCAAGATATATAACATGTGAAAGTAAAAAACTAAGTGAAATTACTATATTTCTTGATTGAGCACGTGCTGAATTATAAAGAGCACCATCCATTAGCGACATTTCTGTCATTTCAATATTTGCTTTTGGAGGTCCGAGTCCATCAATAAAACGAACGACGAACCCAGATTTCTCCGGGCTCGTCAATTCCATCGTGATAGACTCACCAAGATGATTGGTAATAGTTATAGATTTTATCATTCGCTTATAACCAATCCTTTCAATGAGAGTAATTGATTTCGTGTTTGTCTATATATTTCAAACGCTGATAGAGCTTTTGGTGAAGTGTTTGTTTGATAAAAAGTTACAGTACTACCTTGACTAACTGGTTTATTTATTAATTCTTGACTTCCATTTTGATTAATCATTCTTGTTGCCACTAACGAAATATTATTTAAACTTCCTGATAATTGAATACTTTTCTTTCCGAGAAGATTATTAATATTTCTTCCACCAACTTCGACAGCAGTCAAATCCATAACTGGACGAATAACAGGATTTATATCAAGGTTATTATTAAGAGTATCATTAATATGACGTATTGCATTACTCATACCAGATACTGCTTTTTTACCAACCATTTCAGCAGCATCTTCGACACGATAGGCATATTTAATTAAACCCTTTGCTAATCCTAGATCACTATATTCTCCTATATCTTCCATCACTTTAGAAGGCGAGGTAATGCCAAGTAATGTTTTAAGTGCAAGAATAATTGCACCACCTATTTCACCAATAGCATCAACAATATTTTGAACACCTCCAAGAAGACCATCTGTAAGTCCTTTGACTATTGCCCCTGCAAGTTTTCCTATAGAAGTAGCTAAAGTTGGTCCATTTTCTTCAATTGCTTTTGTAATACCATCAATAAAAGATATAAGCACATCAAAACCAGATTGAATAATATCTGGTAATGCTAATACTACAGCAGCAAGGAACTCAGTAATTATTTCACCAACTACAGTTACTACCTCAGCAATATTATCACGAATTCCTTGTAGAAAACCTATTAAAATATCAAAAGCAGATTGTGTAAATTGAGGTATACTAGCAGCAAGAGATATTAATAGTTCTCCAATTACAAATAATATTGCATCAACTGCTTGAGGAACTTGTTCTCTAATCAATTGCCATAAAGCATTTAATAACACGGTTAGAGCAGCAACTATATTAGGAACAGATTCAATAATAACATCACATAGCATCTTTATAATTGCTATAAAAGCTTGCCCAATTATAGGAGCAGCCGTAATTATAAGCTTTGCAAATAAGATAATACCACCTATAATTGCTGCAATTACTAAAGGAACAATACCAAGAAGTACTCCAACAATAGCAACTAAAGCGGCAGCACCGGCAACTCCTGACACAGCTAATCCAGCTAATCCCATTGAAAACATTAATATACCACCCCCAATTAAAGCAATAGCAACTCCTAGTAAAGCAATAGCAACTGCTAAACCAAGTAAGGTGGGAACAACTGGAGTTAAAATAGCTCCGGCAATACCAAGAACAATAAACACCCCAGCTAATACTCCTAAAGCTATAGCAATAGTTGCAATTTGCATCGTTCCTAACACAAGTAATATAGGAGTAAGTATCGCTAAAGCTCCTGCAACTATTATTAAAGCTATAGCACCTCCAATACTTCCTTGCATAGCAATCATAGCAACACTTATTATAAGTAATGCACCACCTAAAACTGTTAAACCTCTTCCAATTTCGTCCCAACTCATATCAGACATAAGCGTTAATGAAGTAGTAAGAACGAAAATCGCTCCTGCAATTATAGCAAGCGCTATAGCCGTAACAATCATATTTTTTGGCATAAGATTTACAGCAATAACTATAGCCAATAAAGCTCCAGCCATTCCTGCTAAACCTCTAGAAAGTTGGTCCCAAGAAAGTAAACCCATTCTAGATATTACTTCAACAAATATGAGCATAACGCCAGCAAGAATAGCCATTCCGATAGCTGTTGAAATTACTTTCTTTCCATCTCCAGCTAATCGCATAAAAATTCCTAATTCTCCTAGAATAACTCCTACTGCTGCTAGTCCTTGCTTTAATATACCTGTATCCATATTACCAAATTTTTCAATTGCTGTATACATTAATAATACAGCACCAGTTACAGCAAGTAATCCAATTCCACTACCACCCTTCATATTTCCAGATAATTGGGTAAACGCCATAAGTTCAGCGAGAACTATTCCGAGAGTAATAAGACCATTTTGTAATGTACCAGCATTTATCGTTCCTAATTTTTCAACTACATCGGCAATTATTTTAAGACCAACTGATAAAATAATAAGACTAATAGCACTCCTTGCGAAACTCTTAGCATTACTACCTAATAGTCGCATAAAAGCAACAAGACCTGCTGATATTAATCCTAATGAAATTAAACCGTTTTGAAGTTCTGCTTGATCAATGTCCGACAACTGTTTTAAAGCGGCTGTTAAAAGCAAAAGTGATACTCCCATTGCTATAAGGGTTAAAGATAATGATGCAGCACCACCTAGATTACCACCAGGACTTGTTTTGTTAAGAATAGCCATCGACGCAACTAAATCTGCAAATAAACCTGTTACTGCTCCTAATGCTATTGTAAGTTTATTTGAATCAATCAATGACAAAACTAATAAAGATGCAGCTAAAATTGCGATTGCAATAGCTATATTTAATAATGTTTTTGATTGAAGATTTTTTTGATAAGCCTCAAGAGATTTTCTAGCGCCATCTAACATACCAGTAAGTCCGGCAAATAATCCTCCACCGCCTTTAATAACATCGGCTACACCTTTAAACATATCTGTTATACCGCCAAAAACTCCTGATCCCTTCTTCAAAAAATTACTAATAGCCAAAACTAAAGTACCAAATATGCCTATATTAGCCATATCTTTTACATTATCAAATTTAACTTTCGAAAGACCTTCATTAATTGATGTCCAAATACCACTAAAAAATTCAGAAATTTTAGTTTTTACACCAGAAAGGTCAGGCAAGGAATTTTTAATACCCTCTGATAAGGTTTTTATTGTTCCTATTAATCCCTTTAAAAAGTCTACAATAGGACCAAAACGAGCTTTATAATTATCAAGAAAAGTCACGATTCCACTAGTATCAATTTCCGGCATTTTGAAAACAGGAAATTTAAATGTAAAAGACTTTTTAAAATTATCAAATTTTTCTTTAAGTTTTTGAAATAATGTAAGAATTCCTTGAAATTTTGCTTTGGTTTGATCCGCAAAAGAAATAATAGCAATCTTAGCCTGTATAATGTAATCTTTGACTTTCTGTATTGTTTTCTGAATAGTATCATTAGCTTTTATTGAATCTCTAAGAGCAAGAGCATAGTCGCCCCATTTGGCTATTAACTCAAGAAGTCCTGATCCATTAATTTTAATTCCACTAGCTAAATTTTTGAATTCCTTGTATAAAGCAACTATTACCAATCTAACAATATCAAAAATAGCAAAAACTCCTTTAAAAATTCTCTTTAATTGCTCAGTAGCTTTGCCTCCTAGTTTAAGATGCATAGTAAAAAGCATAAGATTATATGTTATAGTTTTAAGAAGTTGGGCATTTAATCCTATTACTGGAAAAAGTTCTTTAAAAGCATCACCAATCGGTGCTAAAACTGAACCAAGAAAAGCAAAAACGTTTGCAAAGGATCTAAGAAGCATTGTTCTT
>Ga0209254_10002476_pt1 | contig 16765 bp, 18 predicted proteins | sample FrelakmetDIP11DI_FD_187148 | JGI IMG/M metagenome (GOLD analysis project Ga0209254, IMG submission 187148) | Freshwater lake sediment microbial communities from the University of Notre Dame, USA, for methane emissions studies - DIP11 DI (SPAdes)... | ecosystem: Environmental > Aquatic >... | reverse complement strand
GCCGCGGGCAAAAAGGCCCTGCTGGATGCCATTGAGAAGGCAAGCCCTATCGTGCTCGAACCGGTCGTGAACATCCAGATCACTGCGCGCAGCGAGAATACGGGCGATCTGAGCGGAGACCTCCTGGCCCGACGGGGACACGTTACCGGAACGCAGACACTTTCCGGAGACAGGGTATGTATTTCCGGACAGGCTCCGCTCGGCGAGCTGCAAAATTATCAGTCGCGATTGAAATCGATTACCGGCGGCGAAGGTTCATTCACGCTGGAGTTCAGTCACTACGACCCGGTTCCAGCCACAATTCAGCAGGGCTTGACGAAGAGCTTCAAGGCCTCTGAGGACTGATCCAAATTCATTGCCAGCACGCCGGAAAGAGGGAGGACGGGGTGTATGGATGCCGCAATCGGGCGATCAGCTCGCCCCCATCGCGGCTGAAGTCTCTCGCAGCGGCCCGTCAGGCTGTCACGGCATGGGGAGGTCACGCAAGTGGCGGCGTAACAGGTCCAGGGAAATCGCCGCGGCGACGGCTTGTCTCCTCCTGAGCTCGCCGCGAACAGTCCGATGGCAGGTAAGGGTGCCGGAAGGCGTGGCGAGGGCGAGAAAAACCTCGCTGCGGGCCACGGCAGGGACGAAAAGCTGGGCCAAGGCATAGTCCGCTCCGGTTCCTTGGAGATGTTTTTCGGCCAACTCAGCGACGGTTCGGGCAAGGGGGCCGGTATCCTCGGTAGCGCGATATTGCAGCCCGAAATGCCGGCAGAGGCGGGCAGTGTCGGCAAAAACTGCCGCCTCCAGGAACCAGGGTTCACCGGCGCATTGGCTGGCCAACAGACCGCCGCTGGCGCTTTCTAGGATGGCCAGTGTGCGCTGGCGCTGGCGCAGCAGATGGCCGACGGTTTGGGGCAAGTCTCCGCCCGGTTGATTCAGCCCCTCGACTGAGAATACGACTTCTCCCAGCGCCTTCGTGGCCATTTGTACAGTGGCATCAAGACTTGTCTCGTCGAAGTCGGCGGGAAACAGCAGCTTCACCTGCACCTCCGGCGCGGCGGCTCGAAAGCCCAGATTCACTTCCGGCGGCAGTGCAATGCCATCCAGCCGCTCCTGCAGTGCGGACTCGCCGATGCCCACGGTGCGCAGCGTGATCAGGCGCCGGGGTCGGAGACGAAAGCGCTTCTGGAGATCGGCCGCGACCGAATGTTGAAACATTCCCCGCATTTCCGAGGGCACGCCGGGCAGAAAGACGAACCAGCAGCGGCCTGCCTCGAGGGCGAAGCCAGGCGCGGTTCCCCAGTGATTGTCCAGGCGCGCAGCGCCGCACGGAATCAGCGCCTGCTTGCGATTGATCGTCGGCATGGCAACGCCCAGGCGGGCGAAATAGGCCGTGATATGTTCGAGGGCAACCTCGTCCAGCGCCAGCTTCAGGCCGAAAGCCTGTCCAACTGCCTCGGCGGTCAGATCATCCCGGGTGGGGCCAAGTCCGCCAGTACAGAGGCAGCAGTCGGCGCGGCCGGCGATTTCCCTGAGCAGGTCGCGGAGGGCATCCAGGCGGTCGCCCACGGCCGTGTGACGGCTCACATCGAATCCCATCGTGACGAGTTCCTGCGCCAGCCAAGCCGCGTTGGTGTCGGCGATCTGGCCCGTCACGACCTCCTCGCCCTGCGAGAAGATTTCAACGCTAGCAATTGGCGCGCTCATTGTTTGTAAGGCGATCGTGCGGTCAGGAATGGCAAAATAACCCCACAGAACAGGACCAGACCGCAGCCGATCAGGGCCCTTTGGTCGGGAATCTTGGCAAATAACACGATACCCCAGGCAAGGCTCAGCACCGGCGACAGATAGCCGACGGCGCTGACCAGTGCGGCGGGAGCCATCTGATAGGCCTGCGTCATGCAAAGTTGCGCGCCGCTGCCGGCGATGCCGCCCACCAGCAGCAAGGTCCATGCATCAGGGCTCGCTGCCAGCGTGAATCCGAACAAGGCGAAATAAATCAGATGAATCGCCATGGCAACCAGGCAAAAATAAAATATCACGGTTCGCGGCGAGTTGCTGCGTCCCGATCTGGCCACCATCAAATACGCCAGGGCGGCGAGGAAGCCCGAACCCAAGGCCATCGCCCGGCCGAGCCAGTCGTGCGAACCCCAGCGCGGTTCGAACAGCAACAGCAAACCGCTCAGCGCACCCAGAATGGCGAGCCAGACCCACGCGGAGTTCTGCTGCCCCAGGATCAAAGGACCGAGCCCGGCGACGAACACCCCGCTGCTAGCGCCAAGAAATGCGCTTTCGCCGGGTCCGATCAGCTGAATCGAGGCGAAGGAGAGCATCAGTGCCAAGCCGCCAAAAAAGCCGCGCAACCAGAGAGAGGGGCGCCTGTCTCCAAACAAGCCGGGCAAATCCCGGACCATCAGGGCCGGGATCAGCAGGATGGCCAGGTTGATCAGTACGCGGACGAAGCTGACGACAACGGATGGAAGTGCCGGCTCGCAGACCGAGACCGCGTACACGGAAACCGTCATGACGGAGAACAGCAAGCAGGCAACCACCATGTAGGTGAGTCCCCGGATCAGGTGTGCGTGGGTTTCGCGCGGGCGGTTTTTCAAAAGACTTGTATTTCGAATCAGTCCTGCTCAGGTTAGCAACAATCGCCGCCTGGAACCATCCCCAGCCTCGGGTCAATTGGGGTCGGACTCGCTTTTTGTGACACAATGCGAGTCTGACCCCGTTAGACTCTTGAGGTTGCAGAGTGCTTGAGGTTGCAGAGTGAACGCCGCAAATTCGGTCGAAGGCGCACAAGCGCCGATCGGCAATATCGTCGAGGTACACGGTCCGGTAGTGGTGATTACCTGCCGCCGGCTGCCCCCTTTACGTCAAGCGCTGTATGCCCGCGTTGATCACGAAACCTTCCTATTCGAGGTTCATCAGCATCTGGACGAGCGCCATGTCCGCGCCATCACCCTGCATGAAACCGCAGGGTTGCAGCGCGGCATGCCCATTTACGACCTGTGCGCACCACTGAAGGTGCCGGTGTCACCCGATTGCCTGGGGCGGCTTCTGAATATTTTCGGCAAGCCTCTGGACGGCGGCGAGCCGTTACCCACTGCCGAGTTTCGCAACATTCACGGTAAGCCCGCGCCGCTGCACCAAGCGCTGGGCGTGAGTGGCGTCCTGGAAACCGGCATCAAGGTGATCGACCTGCTGTGCCCTTTCGTCAAGGGTGGCAAGACCGGTCTGTTCGGCGGCGCCGGCGTGGGTAAAACGGTCCTGGTGATGGAGTTCATGCACGCCATCGCCGCGATTCACAAAGGAGTTTCCGTGTTCGCTGGAGTGGGGGAGCGCATCCGCGAAGCCCATGAGCTTTGGCATGAAATGGAGGACGCCGGGGTCATGCCGCAAACCCTGATGGTGTTCGGGCAGATGGATGAGTCGCCAGGCGTGCGTTTCCGCATCGCTCTCTCGGCCCTGACCTATGCGGAGTATCTGCGCGACCACTTGCATAAGGAGGTGCTGTTCGTGGTGGATAATGTTTTCCGCTTCGTGCAGGCTGGCAGTGAAATTTCCAGCTTGCTGGGTCGCATGCCGGCCACAGTGGGATACCAACCCACCTTGTCTACCGAGGTAGCGGAGCTCGAGGACCGCATCACCTCCACCCTGGCCGGGGCGGTCACTTCCGTGCAGGCGGTCTATGTGCCGGCGGACGACATGACCGATCCTGCCGTCAACGCCATCCTCAGCCACCTGGACACGACGGTGATCCTGTCGCGTGCGCAGGCAGCCAAGGGCATTTATCCTGCCGTTGATCCGCTGCGCTCGAGCAGCAAGCTCATGGACCGGCAATCGCTCGGCGAGCGGCATTACACCGTCGCAGAGGGCGTGCGGGAGCACTTGGCCCGCTACCACGAACTCGAAGACATCATTGCCATGCTCGGGCTGGCGGAATTGTCCGATAAGGACCGCCGCATCGTCATGCGTGCCCGTAAGCTTCAACGCTACCTGACGCAGCCGTTCTGGGTGACCGCGCCGCACACCGGGATCAAGGGTAAATCGGTACCACTGGAAGACACCTTGCGCGACTGTGACGAGTTCATGATGGGTCGTTACGACGATGTGTCCGAAGAGGAGTGCTATATGCGCGGAACGATGGGTGCCCGGACGTGAAAGATTTCACGCTGATCCTGCGGGATGCCTCCTCGGTCCGGCGCATCGAAGGCGTCCGTTCTTTTGTCGGCGAGGACGGTTCGGGCAGTTTCGGCATTCTCGCCGGTCATGCGCGTTTCATGACCTGCCTAAGTTTCGGGCTTGCCTGCTTCAGGGATGGCGAGGAGTCGTGGCATTATCTGGCGATGCCGGGCGCTGTGCTCTATTTCTTGGATAACCGGTTGAATCTGAGCACGCGCCGCTACCTGCTGGACGACGATTACCAACGTATCAGCGGCGAACTGCGCCACCAGCTTTTGGTCGAGGAAGAGAAGCTGCGAGGTATGAAAGAGAGCCTCCAGCAGCTGGAACAGGAAATTCTAAAGCGTATGTGGAAAATCGGCCATGAGGGGATCAGTCCATGACAGACACGAACGAACAACTGCGGCAAAAGATCGAGCGCCAAGCCAGACGTATGCGCCAAGCCCGCAAAGAACAGCCGACGCTGCTGGCGCACACCGTGTATGTCGGAACCCTCGGGCTGTTGTTCACGCTACCCGTGGTCGGCGGAGCCTATTTGGGCCGTTGGCTGGATAGTCTTCTTGAGGGGTATTCCGTGCGCTGGACGCTCAGCCTCATCATCACCGGCGTCGTGGTCGGCGCGGTAAACGTTTATTTGTTCGTGAGGGATTAAGCGATGGAGAGCCAGGACTTAACCGCCGCGACGCTGTTCGCCTTCGGTAGCCTTGAAATCACCGTCACGGTGGCGGCTACCTGGGGCATCATGGCCGTTCTGGGCATCGTTTCCTGGTGGGTCACGCGTCGGCTTAGTCTGGAGCCGGGAACGTTGCAGGTGATCGCTGAAGGCGTTGTGTCCACCATCGAAGACGCCATCCGGGCTGCCGCTCCGCAACACACTCAGGAACTGTTGCCGTTCATTGGCAGCCTCTGGATCTTCCTGGTTTTTGCCAATCTGTGCGGCCTGATTCCCGGGCTGGACTCACCGACCCGCGATCTGTCCGCGACCTCGGCCCTGGCGGTCCTGGTTTTTTTGTCGGTGCACTGGTTTGGTATCCGCGCGCAGGGGCTCAAGAATTATCTTCGGCATTACCTCAGCCCCAGTCCGATCCTGCTGCCGTTTCACCTCATCGGCGAGGTGACCCGCACTATTGCTCTGGCCGTCCGCCTGTTCGGCAACATGATGAGTCTGGAAATGGCTGCATTGCTGGTGCTGATGGTTGCGGGTTTCCTGGCGCCCATTCCGCTACTCATGCTGCACATCATCGAGGCACTGGTGCAGGCTTACATTTTCGGCATGCTGGCGTTGATCTACGTCGCCGGCGGCATTCAGTCGCAGCAATTGCGGCAACAGAAAGACGATTGAATCGCCGGTAAGGACGACTGAACCCGTCCCTAGCGCCACAGACAAGAGGATTACTCATGAGCGACATGACCTGGTTCACCCTGATTTCCACCGTGGCGGCTGTACTCGGCGTCGCGCTTGGGGTCGTCCTGCCGGCCTATGCCATGGGGCGCGCCATCAGCAGTGCACTGGAAGCCCTGTCGCGGCAGCCGGAGGCGGAGAAGTCCATCATGCGCACCCTGTTCATTGGCCTGGCTATGATCGAATCGCTGGCGATCTATGTCTTGGTGATCGTCCTGATTGTTCTGTTCCGCAATCCGCTGCTGGAGTACTTGTTGAACTTGAAAAAGTAAAAGGAGTCATCGTGTGGAGTTGAATTGGTCGACCTTTCTGCTGGAAATCCTCAATTTTCTGGTCCTGCTATGGATCCTGAAGCGTTTCCTGTACAAGCCGGTATTGGATGTCATCGCTCAGCGCCGCGCCGCCATTGAAAAGACTTTGGCTGACGCCCAGGCGCATCAGATCGCGGCCGAATCCCTGAAAAGCCGGTATGAGGGCCGTTTGGCGGAATGGGAACAGGAAAAGGAAAAAGTTCTGGAAGATTTGCACCGCGAAATGCTGAAGGAGCGTGAGAGACTGCTGGATGACTTGGATGCCGAACTGAACAAGGAACGTGAAAAAGCGAGGGTGTTGAACGAAAGACGCAAGGATGATGATCTGCGCAAGTATCAAGAAACCAGCCTTGAATTGGGTGTGCGGTTCGTCTCGCGCTTGCTGTCGCGGTTGGCCGGCCCCGAACTCGACACGCGCCTGTTTGACTTGGCGCTGGAGCAGCTCGACGACCTTCCCGTGGACCGTCTGGAATCGATCCATCTTGCCTGCCAGGCATGCTCCGGTCAGGTCGGGGTCGCGAGCGCCTATCCGTTAGATAACGGACGCCGTGAACTGTTGCGGCAAAAATTGGATTCCCTGCTGGGTATCCCGGTTGCTTGTCGTTTCAGTGAAGATGCCTCACTGATGGCTGGCTTGCGAATCACACTAGGGCCCTGGATTCTTCTGGCCAACTTGCAGGACGAGCTGAAAGGCTTTGCCGATGCCGCCCAAGAACCTGGCTGATCGTGCGACCCTTGCCGGAGCCCTTGACCGGCAATCGGTCTGGCTGGAGAGCTACCGGTTTGACTTGCGTGTCTCCGAACGAGGCAGCGTGGTTTCGGTAGGCGACGGTATTGCCTGGATCTCGGGGCTTCCCTCCGCGGCCATGGATGATTTGCTGTTGCTCGATGACGGCAGTCAGGCGATGGTGTTCGATCTCAACCGGGGATTACTCGGCGCGATCCTGCTTCGTGCTACCGACAATCTGACGGCCGGAGCGGCTGTGTCCCTGGCCCGGCACACGCTGAGCGTTCCGGTCGGGGATGGCTTGTTGGGGCGCGTGGTCGATCCCTTGGGGACGCCGCTGGACGGTTCAAGTGGCATTCCCCACGACGGCAGACAGCCGCTGGACAGGCACTCGCCGCCAATCGTGGCCCGGGATTTCGTCCACGAACCCCTTTATACCGGCATCAAGATCATTGATACCCTGGTGCCCATTGGCAAGGGTCAGCGGCAGTTAATCATCGGCGACGAAGGGCTGGGACGCAGCGCGCTGGCGCTCGACGCGGTCATCAATCAGCGGGGCAAGGCGGTCCTCTGCGTCTATGTCCTGATTGGCCAGAAACGCTCCACCGTTGTGAATACCATCGATCTGTTGCGTCGCCATGGTGCGATGGAATACACCACCTTGGTCGTGGCTGAAGCCAGCGCGTTGCCGGGGCTGAAACATCTGGCGCCTGCTGCCGGTTGTGCCATTGCGGAATACTGGATGGAGCGAGGGCGGGATACGCTGGTTGTGTACGACGACCTCACCACTCACGCCAAGACCTATCGCGAGCTTTCCCTGCTGTTGCGTCGTCCGCCTGGCCGGGAAGCCTACCCCGGCGACATCTTCTCGGTACATGCCGGGCTGCTGGAGCGGACGACCTGTCTGAATGCTGCCCGCGGAGGAGGCAGTATGACGGCCTTGCCCATCGTGGAAACTCAGCAGGGAGATATCGCCAGTTACATTCCCACCAACCTGATTTCCATCACCGATGGCCAGATCTACCTGGATCACAATTTGTTCGCCTCCGGATTCCGTCCGGCTATCGATATTGCCCGCTCCGTCTCACGCATCGGCGGCCGCGCCCAGCATAAGGCCATCCAGCAAGAGTCGGGCAGAATGAAGCTCGACTATCTGCAATTCCTGGAATTGGAAGTGTTCACCCGATTTGGCACGCGCCTGGATGCTTCGATGGAAAAACCCCTGAAACGGGGCCGCTTGTTGCGGGAACTGCTCAAGCAGGACCGGCTTGCACCCTTGACGATCGAATTTCAGATGGCCTGGTTGGTCGCCTTTAACGACGGCCTGTTCGACAATGTGCAGCCCGAGCAGATGGGTCAGGTACTGACTCAGCTTGCAACCCAAGTTTTCGACTCGGGATTGAATCTGGACCACGGTCGGGAAGAATGGGTTCAGGCCTTGCTGGGCTGGTTGCGAACGTCCGGCGATCAGCCCAAATGAGCCGACGCCGCGAGCTGGAACAGCATCTTCGCCAGCTGGCCGAAATCGGGGAAATTATGCGTTCCATGAAAAACCTCGCCCTGATGGAAACCCGCAAACTGGCCCGTTTTCTAGATGCCCAGGGTCAGTCGGTTCGTTGCATCGAAGACGCGGCGTCGGATTTTCTGAGCTCTTATCCTCAGTTGGCTCCCGAACCCGAACAGGCAACGCAAGCGATACTGGTCATCGGTTCCGAACGCGGTTTCTGCGGCGACTTCAACGAAGAACTGCTCGCCGAACTGACCGTCTCCCCGGATCGTGGAGGCCCTGTCCTGGGTATCGGCCACAAGCTTTGCACCCGCCTGGAAAAACATCCCCGATCCGTGGCTTTGCATGACGGTCCGACCGTGGCGGAAGAAGTGCCGGAAATACTTAGCCGCCTGTTGGTGGAAATCGGGACCCTGCAAAAGCGCCATGTCCACCTGAGCGTGACCGTGCTTTACCACCGGAACGGGGATATAGGCCTTTGTCGCAAAGCCTTGTTGCCCCCGTTCGTAAAGCCGAAGACGGAAAGCCCGAATTTCGCCACCCCGCCGCTGCTGAATCTTGCGCCCGAACGGTTTTTCGCCGAGTTGGTGGAGCATTACCTGTTCGCCGCCCTGCACGAAATCCTCTATACCTCGCTGATGGCGGAGAACCATCAGCGTATCGAGCACCTGGAAGGGGCGATTCGGCGCCTGGACGAAAAAAACGAAGCATTGACCCGGCAGTGCCGGGCTTTGCGGCAGGAGGAAATCACGGAAGAAATCGAGGTGATTCTACTGAGTTTGGATGGCGTCGGTTCTTAACCTATGCTCGATGCAATCCAATTTGTCGGTTTGTATTGGTAAACTGAAACGAAATTGCTGTTTGCAACGTCCAGATTCGGGATTTCAACCATGCGCGAATCCACGCCCAAAACCGTTTATCTCAAGGACTACCAACTGCCGGAATACCTTATCGGCAGTGCGGAGCTGACGTTCGTGCTGGATGAGCAAGATACTCGTGTGGTCTCGCGCCTGACCATGCAGAAGAACCGCAAGAGCCTCAACGGCAACGCGCCGCTGGTACTGGACGGTGAGCGGATCATTCTGGAGTCAATCAAGCTGAATGGGCAGAAGGTCACGGCAAACCGGTACGAGCTGACGCCGGAGAATCTGATCCTACCCGGCGCGCCGAAGGTGGATGTGTTTACCCTTGAGATCGAAACCCGCGTCAATCCCAAGGCCAACACCGCTCTGGAAGGACTCTACTTGTCCAGGGACATGCTCTGCACCCAGTGCGAAGCGGAGGGTTTTCGCAAGATTACCTATTTTCTGGACCGTCCGGACGTGATGACCCGGTTCACCACCACGCTGGTCGGCGACAAGTGGAGCTATCCGGTAATGCTGTCGAACGGCAACCCGGCAGCTATGGGGGATCTGCGGAAAAACCGGCATTGGGTGAAATGGGAGGACCCGTTTCCGAAACCTTGCTATTTGTTCGCGCTGGTCGCCGGTCGACTGGATCATATCGAGGATACTCATCTGACGCCTTCTGGCCGGGAGGTCAAGCTGCGGATTTTCGTGGAGCGCCATGACCTCGACAAATGCGCACATGCCATGCAATCGCTCAAGCATGCCATGCGTTGGGACGAGGAGGTTTACGGTCGCGAGTATGACTTGGACCTCTACATGATCGTCGCCGTTAGCCACTTCAACATGGGGGCGATGGAGAACAAGGGCTTGAACGTTTTCAACACCAAGTACGTGCTGGCGCGACCGGATACGGCGACCGATGCGGATTACGAGCATATCGAGGGTGTCATCGGTCATGAGTATTTCCATAACTGGACGGGCAACCGCATCACCTGTCGCGACTGGTTTCAGCTCAGCCTGAAGGAAGGCCTGACGGTGTTTCGTGATCAGGAATTCGGCGCCGACCGCAGTTCGCGCGCGGTCAAACGCATCGAGGACGTGAACGTGTTACGGACCCGCCAGTTTGCCGAGGACGCAGGGCCCCTGGCGCACCCCGTGCGTCCCGATTCTTACATTGAGATCAATAACTTTTACACGATGACCGTGTACGAAAAAGGTGCGGAAGTGGTTCGTATGATCCATACCCTGCTAGGCAAGGAGGGTTTCCGCCGGGGCGCCGACCTCTATTTCGATCGCCACGATGGGCAGGCCGTGACTTGCGATGATTTCATCAAGGCGATGGAGGATGCCAACGGTGCGGATCTAACCCAGTTTCGGCGCTGGTACAGTCAGGCTGGAACACCCGAACTGACGGTGATCAGTGACTATGACGGAAAGAGTCAAAGCCTGACGCTCACGGTTCGGCAGAGCTGCCCGCCGACGCCGGGCCAGCCGACGAAGGAACCGCTGCACATCCCTTTGGCTTTGGGCCTGATTGCGCCGGATGGTTCGGATTATCCCCTGCAGCTGGAGAACGAAGCCGAAGCTTTGGGGCAAACGACGCGGGTGCTGTCTGTCACCCAGTTGGAGCAGCGCTTTCGCTTCGTTAACCTGCCACAGGAGCCCGTCGTTTCGGCCCTGCGCGGCTTCTCCGCGCCGGTTCGATTGCACCAGCATCAAAGCTATGGGGAGCTCGCATTCCTGCTGGCCCACGATAGCGATCCCTTCAATCGCTGGGATGCGGGTCACAGCCTGGCCGGCCAGATCATCCTGCATCTGGCCGAACAATTGATCGCTGGCGAAAGACCTGAAAGGGCCGATCGACATCTGGTGGAGGCATACCGCAAAGCATTGGCGCAGTCCTGGAACGACTTGTCTTATCTTGCCTTATTGTTGGGCCTGCCGTCGGAAGATTATGTCAGCGCCCTGATGAAGATCGTCGACCCCGACGCGGTGCATGCCGCCCGGCAGATGGTCATGAAGGAAATCGCCCAGATGCTGGAAAACGAATTAAGCCGGCTGTACGAGGCGAATCACCGCGAGGAGTCGGACTGCTTCGATGCCGAGGCCATTGGCCGCCGGAGACTGAAAAACACCTGTCTGGGTTTCCTGGCCGCGCTGGATACCGTCGCAACCCACCAACTGTGCGTCAGGCAGTTCCGTGCGGCGCGAAATATGACCGACCAGATTGCCGCGCTGTCGTGCATCGTCAACAGTGGCAGCGCAGACAAAGGCGCTTGTCTGGACGCGTTTTACCAACAATGGAGGGACGAAGATCTGGTTATCGACAAATGGTTCGCCATCCAGGCAACTTGCCACCTGCCGGGCGCCCTTGGGAACGTTCGTCGCTTGCTCGACCACCCCGCGTTCGACCTGAAAACGCCAAACCGCGTGCGTTCCCTTATCGGTGCGTTCTGCCAGTCCAATTTGGTCAACTTCCATCAGTCTGATGGCGGCGGTTATCGCTTCCTGGGGGATCATGTCATCGCGCTGAACGCCATCAACCCTCAGGTGGCATCGCGGATGTTCGGACCCCTGACACAGTGGCGTCGCTATGACGACGCTCGTCAGAAGCTGATGCGCGAACAGTTGCAGCGGATCGCCGGAACTGACGGCATCTCCAAGGATGTTTACGAGGTCGCGAGCAAGAGTCTGGCCTGAAAGGCGCGCGACCGAAGTAATCCATCATGCCGGGAAGCTCCAGCAGAGCATGAAGCCGTGCAACCTTCCCCGCAATGGTGGAACTACTTGATCTTGCCTTCCTTGTACATCACATGCTTGCGGACGACGGGGTCGAATTTCTTGATCTCCATCTTTTCCGGCTTGGTGCGCTTGTTCTTGGTGGTCGTATAGAAATGACCGGTTCCCGCGCTGGAAATTAATTTGATCTTGTCGCGCATGGTTCAGCCTCCTTAAACTTTTTCCCCGCGTTGACGGATATCGGCCAACACGGCATCGATGCCATTCTTGTCGATGATCCGCATGCCGTGACTGGAGACACGCAGACGCACCCATCGATTTTCGCTCTCGACCCAGAAACGGTGTTCGTGCAAGTTCGGATTGAAGACTCTCTTGGTCTTGTTGTTAGCGTGCGAAACGTTATGGCCTACAATACGTCGCTTGCCGGTTACCTGGCATACTTTGGACATGGTTAACCTCGAATCAATGTCGCCTAGCTGGATTCATCGAAAACTATGCTTTATAAATGATGTCTAGGTTGAGAGTCAAGCAACGAGTGGGTTGACCTTTAAGCACGGGGAAGACAGGCATGAGTTTAAAGCTGGGGATTGTCATGGATCCCATCGGCGGCATCAAGATTCACAAAGACACCAGCTTCGCCATGCTGCTGGAAGCCCAGGCCCGCGGTTGGGAGCTTCACTACATGGAATTGAACGACCTCTACCTGCGCGATGGCAGAACCTTTGCCCGCATGCGGCGCCTTGATGTGGCGCGTGACGAACTACGCTGGTTCGGCTTCCGCGGCGAGGAGGATGCTGCGCTGGACTCGCTGGATGCCTTGTTGATGCGGAAGGATCCGCCGTTCGACCAGGAATACATTTACGCGACCTATCTGCTGGAATGCGCAGAAAGCCGGGGGTTGTACGTGGTCAACAAACCGCGTTCCCTGCGCGACGCCAACGAAAAAATGTTCACCGCCTGGTTTTCGCACTGCTGCGCGCCGACGTTGGTGGCGCGCGAGCCCGCCCGTATCCGGGAGTTCCTGCTCGAGCAGGGGGAGATTATCCTGAAGCCTCTGGACGGGATGGGCGGCGCATCGATTTTCCATGTACGCGAACGGGATCCCAATCTTAGCGTGATCCTCGAGACGATGACTCAGCATAAGCGCCGTTTCGTGATGGCGCAGCGCTATTTGCCGGAGATCACCGATGGCGACAAGCGCATCCTGGTGGTGAACGGCGAGGCGGTACCTTATTCCCTGGCGCGTATTCCCGCGCTGGGCGAGAGCCGCGGCAATCTGGCTGCAGGCGGACGCGCCGAGGGGCGCGCGCTGACGGCCCGCGATCGCTGGATCGTCGAGCAGGTCGGGCCGGCGCTGCGAGAGAGGGGTCTGGTGTTCGTTGGTTTGGACGTCATCGGAGACTATCTGACCGAGGTCAACGTCACCAGCCCAACCTGCGTGCAGGAACTCGACAAGCTGTTCGATCTCAATATCAGTGCACTGTTGTTAAATCATATTGAAGCCGTGGTGCGTGCTTGATGGCGATGCTCACCTCGATGCGCGGCGACTGGAACAATTCCGACCGTTTGCTGGTAATGCTCGTGGTCGCCAGCATTCTGCATGCGGTGCTGATTCTGGGCGTCAGTTTCGAAATGCCGAAACCGGAAAAAATAACCAAGTCGCTGGAAATCGCGTTGGTCCGGAGTCCTTCCAGGCTGGCGCCGGAGAAGGCCGATTATCTCGCCGAGGATAATCAATCCGGCAGCGGCAGCGCCGAAAAAAAAGCGATTCCGAAGGCCGAGCCGACGCCACAGGAAGGCAAGGGCCGGCAGCTCGAGAAAGCCCCGAATGTGGCGCGCGCGCCGGAGGTCAAGCCGCAGGCGCTGTTGAAGCAGGCGCACTCGGAAAAGCAGGTGGTTGAGGACACCGGAACGCAGGCGCATACCGAGGTTGAGCGCCCCAGGATTACCGCCGACGCGCTGAGTCAGCAGATCGCCGAATTCAGTGCGGAATTCAACAAGTCGCGGGAGGATCAGGCGCGGCGTCCGAAAGTGGTCTACATCAATTCCGTGAATGCCCATCGGTATAAGGCGGCGGCGTACGAGAAAGCCTGGCAGGACAAGGTCGAGCGGATCGGTAACCTGAATTATCCCGATGATGCGCGCCGACAGAATCTGTCCGGCGCGCTCCTCTTGAGCGTGGGTATCAACCACGACGGCAGCGTTTACAATGTTCAGGTCCGGCGTTCATCCGGCTATCCGGTCCTTGATGACGCGGCGGTTCGGATTGTCCGGCTAGCCGCCCCATTCGCGCCGTTTCCGGAAGCACTGCGACAGGATGCCGACGTATTGATGATTACCCGCACCTGGAAGTTTTCCAACGATTACCGCATGGAAACCAGCCCCTAAGCGTTCTGGCTCAATGTTCGCCCTGTCCCTCGGATCAGGAATGGCTCAATCGTCGATCACCGAGCAGCATTCGGGTGGGGAGCGGGCACAGAATCCATACGCACCCATGGAAGCGCCGGCCAGTGCTGTCAGCCGGACGCCCAGAGACCCAAGCCATGCCTTTGCAGCTTGCGAGTCCTGCGATCTAGGCCGATACTATTTTGCCATGATCGAGCAAACCGAAAACCTGACCAATCATTTCCTCATTGCGATGCCGGGCATGGCGGATCCCTTTTTCGCCAAGACCGTCACCTATTTGTGCCAGCACAATGCCGATGGCGCCTTGGGCATCATCGTGAACCGGCCGTCCGAGTTGACGATGAAAGACATCATGCAGCAGATGAATATCGAGGTTCGCCAGGTCGCTGTCGGCAAGATGCCCATCTATTTCGGCGGACCGGTACAGCCCGAACGCGGATTTGTGCTGCATGAACCGTTAGGGCAATGGGACTCCACCTTGAATGTATCGGAAGCCATCGCGCTCACCACCTCGCGCGATATCCTGGAAGCTCTCAGCATCGGCAAAGGCCCGCAGAGAGTGCTGGTGGCGCTGGGTTACGCCGGCTGGGGCCGGGGGCAGCTGGAACGCGAAATGGCGGAGAACGCCTGGCTCAGCGCGCCCGCCGATCAGTCGATCATTTTCGACCATCCCTCTTCCCACCGATGGAAAGCGGCCGCCGAGCTGATGGGCGTGGACATTTCCCTGCTGTCGTCGCAGGCCGGCCACGGCTAGAAGCCCTCATGTTTGGTGACCCACTGAAGACGATGGGAGGCGATGATACCTTTCTGGGCTTTGATTATGGCGACAAGAACATTGGCGTCGCCGTTGGTCAAAGCGTGACCCGCACCGCCACGGGTCTGGAAACGATCCGGGTGACGACCGAGCAGGCCAAATGGGATGCCATCAGCCGCCTGGTGCAGACCTGGCGGCCCAGTGCTTGTGTTGTCGGCCTGTCCTACCAACTGGACGGCAGCGAAAATCCGATTACCCAACCCATTTTGCGCTTTTGCCGGCAACTGGAAGGGCGCTATCATCTGCCGGTTTATACCATGGACGAAATGCTCTCGACGGTCGAATCCAAGCATCTGTTTTATGAACATCGCAGCAAGCGCTCGACCAATTTCGGGGAGGTCAAGGACATCCTATCGGCGCAACTGATCCTGCAAACCTGGCTTTGCCACGTCGCGCAACAGGGCCTGCAGGATGCGTGACCCTGCCTTGCGTGTCGAGGTGCTGCTGGACAAACTGGAGGCCGAACTCCGTCTGAAGATCGAACACCGTGGGCTGAGCAATCCGGCGATGATCGGCATCCACACGGGGGGCGCCTGGATCGCCAGCCGGTTGCATGGCCGTCTGGGCTTGCACGAGCCACTGGGGCTGTTGAACATCTCGTTTTACCGCGACGATTTTTCGCAGATCGGTATGCATCCCCAGGTCAAACCCAGCAGCCTGCCATTCCGCGTTGAAGGGCGGGACATCATTCTGATCGACGATGTACTCTATACCGGGCGCACCATCCGGGCCGCCCTCAATGAAATCTTTGACTACGGGAGGCCGGCACAGGTCCTGTTGGGCGTGTTGATCGAGCGCGATGGTCGGCAGATACCGGTTCAGGCCGACTGCATCGGCGGCAGGATCGAACTCGCAGCCAATCAGCGAATCAAGCTCACCGGGCCGGAACCGCTGGAACTGCGTATTGCTTCCATATGATCGCACCATGGAGAATCAACTGAGCAGCGATTTACAATTCGACGCCAGTGGGCGCTTGCGTCATTTTCTGTCCATTGAAGGGCTAAGCCGGGAACTGCTGGTGCGCATCATGGATACCGCCGAGTCCTTTGCCAGCGTGACCGAACAGACGGTCAAGAAGGTGCCCTTGTTGAGAGGGAAGACTATCGTCAACCTGTTTTTCGAAAACAGCACCCGCACCCGTACGACCTTCGAACTGGCGGCCAAGCGCCTGTCCGCCGACGTACTCAACATCAACATCGCCACCTCCGCGACCTCCAAGGGCGAGAGCCTGCTTGATACCATCCGTAACCTCGAGGCCATGCATGTCGATATGTTCGTGGTGCGTCATGCGGAAAGTGGCGCCGCGCATTTCGTCGCCCGCCACGTGGCGCCCCATATCAGCGTCATCAACGCCGGCGACGGCCGCCATGCTCATCCGACGCAGGCTATGTTGGACATGTTCACCATCCGTCGCCTGAAAGGTGATTTTGCCCCCTTGCGGGTAGCTATTGTCGGCGACATTCTGCACTCGCGGGTCGCGCGTTCGCAGATTCATGCACTGAATACACTTGGGGTGGGAGAGGTGCGAGTCGTCGCCCCGCGGACACTCTTGCCAACCGGTATGGAAACCCTGGGGGTCAAGGTTTTTTACGATCTGCAGGACGGCTTGGCTGATGTCGATGTCATCATGATGCTGCGCCTGCAGAAAGAGCGCATGGGTGGCGCGTTCTTGCCCAGCGAACACGAGTATTTTGCCCGTTTCGGTCTGACCGAGGAGCGCCTGCGACCGGCCAAGGCCGATGTTATTGTCATGCATCCGGGGCCGATCAACCGGGGGGTCGAGATCGACTCCCGCGTCGCCGACGGGCCTCATTCGGTCATCTTGCAGCAGGTCAGTCATG
>Ga0209254_10002475_pt1 | contig 16768 bp, 14 predicted proteins | sample FrelakmetDIP11DI_FD_187148 | JGI IMG/M metagenome (GOLD analysis project Ga0209254, IMG submission 187148) | Freshwater lake sediment microbial communities from the University of Notre Dame, USA, for methane emissions studies - DIP11 DI (SPAdes)... | ecosystem: Environmental > Aquatic >... | reverse complement strand
CCGTGATCCGGCACGGCCGCCGCGTCCCACCCTACGCCGAGACCATCGCCTACGTGCCGCGCGTGCTGCGGGCGTACGACGAGCTGCGGCTGAAGTGAACGTCACCGCCTTCGAGCTCTCGAATCCGTTCGCGACGCCCGACCGGAGTTGGTACCTGTCGGCCATGACCGTCGACGCCGGCAATCCGCCGAACCAGGTTCCCGAGCCCGGCACCTACGCGCTGATGCTGGCGGGGATGGCAATGCTGGGTTTTGTCGCCCGGCGCCGCGCGCAGTCCTGACGGCATCCGGACACACTAGGAGGCCCGCTTCGGCCGGCCTTTTTGTCTTCCGGCGGCGGCAGCCTCCGGCAGGCCCGCAGCGGCTCGAAAACCGGTCGTAGTACATTGGCATGCGTAGGACGTCCGCCTGCGTCGAAGGTCCGCCGTGTAGACTGAATTGTCGTCACAGAGAGACGGGAATCGATCCCGCTCACACGAGATCCCCATGAAGGACGCCGTCAGGCGGCTGCTGGATCAGGTCCGCGGACGGGCCGGTCCGGGAGTGCGTTCCCAACTTGCCCAGCTGGACGAGCCCTCGCTGCCCATCCAGGGCGCCGGGACCACAGGTCTCACGGTGTTCGACGACATCGCCCTGCGTTTGCGCAGCCTCACGGCGGAGGAACTCGACACGAGCCACGGCGACCCGGGCGCGATTCCGGGGGCCTTCAAGATCCGCCTCGCGGGGAACCGCGCCAACGCCAAGGACGCCGGGGCCCTGATCGAGCGGCGGTATGCATCGCGCGGGTACCAGACCAAGACGCAGTCGGCCGATCCGCATCTCTTCACGTTCGTCGGCTACGACGAAGGCAAGGTGGTCGGTACCGTCAGCATCCGGCTCGATTCCGAGCAGGGCCTTGGCGCGGACAGCCTCTACAAGGCCGAAATCGACGAGCTCCGCACCGAAGGTTGCACCATTTGTGAGTTCACGCGCTTGGCGATCGACGAGCGCGCCATCTCGAAGCCCGTGCTTGCAGGGCTGTTCCATACGGCGTACCTCTACGCTGCCCACGTGCGGGGCATCGAGTTCGCAGTGATCGAGGTGAATCCCCGGCACGTGGTCTTCTACCGGAAGGCGCTCGGCTTCGAGCCGATCGGGCCGGAGCGCATGAACACGCGCGTGCAGGCGCCGGCGATCCTGCTGTGCGTCCCCTTCACGACCATCGCCGAAGGGCTCTCGGAATACGCGGGCAACCCGCAGGCGCCCGGCGCGAACCGCTCGCTCTTCACGTACGGCTTCTCCGCTGACGAGGAGAAGGGCATCCTGCGCCGGCTTCGCGCGCTGGAAAAGTCCGGCCGTGCGCGCTGATCACAGGCGCTTCAGGTAGTCCTTGGTGAACATCTTGTCGGGCAGATCGCGCAGCTTCATGTCCGAGTACTCGAGCACCGACTCCTCGCCGCTGCGCAGCGCGTCCTGCATCACGATCCGCGTCGGCCGCGGGCGGCCCGCGAGCGGCTTGAACGCCTCGTAGCGCGCGGTCTTGAGCAGGCGGTCCGAGATCGAATAGAACTCCGCCTTGACCGGATAGCCGCTCGATTTCTTCACCCAGTACAGCACCTTGCTGTAGGTGACCCCGCGGTCCACGGCCGACAGTTCGAGCACGTAGACCTCCTCGCCCGCGACGCTCTCGGTGCGGAGGATGCGCGGGTTGTAGTCGCCGGCGAAGTTGGCGCGCGCGAGGTCTCCATTCGCCACCTGTCCAGTGAGTCGCTGCGAAAGCGAGAGCCGGACGGGCTGCGAGACGTTCGGCATGAAGATCCAGAGGTCGCGTCCCCGCATGAGCAAAGCCTGGCCGCGATCCGAGGCCGGTTCGGTCACGAGGGCAATGGTGTTCTCGTTGCCCTTCGACATGATCCGGTAGTTGCGCGTGTCGACAGGCTGCCCGTTGGAGGTGGTGCTGATTGCGACATCCACCTCGAAACCCTCCTGGGGAAAGCGGATCTGGTCTGCCTTTTCCACTATACTTTTTGCGACGCTATCGATCTGTGGTTCCTGCCCGGAAGCGGACGCACAGGCGAGCATCGCGTACACCGCGAACGCCGCACCCAGCGTCGCGATGCGCATTGACCCGTATTGAGCTGCCGACATCTGAACTCTTCCCGTCGTGGTGGGTTGCCCGCCCCGGACATCGTCGAAGTCTAAAGCACGAGGCTGGCGTCGTGAGCGTGGTGCGCGTGGAGAACGTCACGAAGGAGTACCGGCTCGGCGAGCAGCTTGTCCGGGCCCTCGATGATGTCAGCCTGAACGTCGAGCAGGGAGTCTTCCTCGCGATCGCCGGGCCTTCGGGGAGCGGCAAATCGACGCTGCTCAATCTGATCGGTTGCATCGACACGCCCTCCAGCGGCAGGATCGCGATCAACGGCAACGACGTGTCGGGACAGACGCCCGATCAGCTCGCGGATCTGCGCGCCCGGACGATCGGTTTCGTGTTCCAGACGTTCAACCTCCTGCCGGTGCTGACCGCAGAGGAGAACGTCGAGTATCCGCTGCTTCAGTTCCCGGAGCTGTCGCGGGCCGAGCGTCGCGCGCGCGTTGCGGAGTTCCTCGACGTCGTCGGGCTCGCGAAGCACGGCTCCCATCGGCCCAACCAGCTTTCCGGCGGGCAGCGCCAGCGCGTCGCCATTGCGCGCGCCCTCGCCACGCGGCCGAAGATCGTCCTGGCCGACGAGCCGACCGCCAACCTCGATCACCGGACCGGCGACGGCATCCTCGCCCTCATGAAAGACATCAATCGCAGGCTGGGCACCACCTTCATCTTCTCCACCCACGACAAGAAAGTCATGGCGAAGGCCGATCGCCTCGTCAGGATCGAGGACGGCAGCATTAGACTGCTGGGGGTCCGCGTCGATGACGGCTGGGTTGTCGTCGACGAGCGCCGCCGGTCCCGCACGCGGAAGGGGGCTGTGAGCGCCTGAAGGGGGAAGGCCCATGACAACAACGAAAAGATACCGAAGGCACGTCGCGACGGTCGCCGCCGTCGCGGGCGCCTTGGTGTCGTCAGCAGCGCTCGCCGGATCGGGCGACGCCGTTCCGTCCTCTCGACCCACATCGCTGCCCCCCGACATCTGGTTGCCGGACAGCCCCACGGCACGCTCGGATCGGACCCTGACCCGCCCGGTCGCCGGACAGTCGGCCGTTCAGGTGCAGGTGGCGCTCGCCACCCGCAATGACGCGATCCTGCTTGCCCAGCAGGAAACGGGGCCGGGCGCGGTGCGCACGGATGCCCCGGGCGGCACGCCGCCCAAGGACGGCGCCTTCCGCCTCGGTGGCTTCTATCAGGGCACGGCCGCGTACACCTACTCCGATCCGACGCACTGGTCACGCGGCGTCCAGCGCCTGCAGCTTACGGGCGAGGGCAAGCTCGGCGAGAACGTGAAGTACAAGATCGGCGGTCGCCTGGACGTGGATCCGGTCTACGAGTGGTCGAACTTCTACCTGCCCGACGTCCAGAAGGACCAGCGCCTGAGCGCCATCTGGGGCGAGAACTACATCGACTTCGGGGCCGGCGGATGGGATTTCCGGCTGGGTGCGCAGCACATCATCTGGGGCGAGGTGGTCGGGCTCTTCTTCGCCGACGTGGTCTCGGCACGCGACACGCGCGACTTCCTGCTCCCGAGCTTCGACATCATCCGCATCCCGCAGTGGGCCGCGCGAGCCGAGTACTTCTGGGGCGACTCGCATGTCGAGTTCGTGTGGATTCCGGTGCCGACCTACGATCGCATCGGGAAGCCCGGCTCGGACTTCTATCCGGTGCCGTTGCCTTCCCCGACGTCCGAGAGCGCGGCCGCGATCTTCAGCGATCCGTCCACGCCGAGCCGCACCCTCGCGAACTCGAACTACGGTGTGCGTGCGAACACGCTCGTCGGCGGGTGGGACCTCGCAGCTTTCTACTACCGCAGCTACAGCGCACAGCCGACGTTCTATCGCTTCCCCACCGGCAACGCCGTGCAGCCGGCCACGTTCCAGCCGCAGCACGACCGCATCTGGCAGGCCGGCGGTACCGTCAGCAAGGATCTCGACAGCTTCGTCCTGCGTGGCGAAGTCGTGTACACGCACGGACAGAACTACGCGTCGACGGATCCGACGGCGCCCGAGGGCGTGGTGCGGCGGAACGCGCTCGACTACATCGCGAGCGTCGAGTTTCCCTTCGAGCGGATGGACGGCCGCGTGAACCTCCAGGCGTTCCAGCGCGTCTACCTGAACGGCGGGTCGGACGCGGTGGCGCTCGATAGCGGCGACTTTGGCGTGAGCGCGCTCATCTCGGCAAAGGTCACCTCCGCGTGGGAGCCGCAACTGCTCTGGATCCAGACCTTCGGCGGGGGCGGCGGCCTGGTCCGGCCGCGGCTCAACTGGTACCCGATCAAGAATACGATCGTGAGCTTCGGAGTCGACATCTTCACGGGGCCGACCGACGGCTACTTCGGTCGCTACGACAACCGCGACCGCGTCTACACCGAGATTCGCTACGACTTCTAGCGGCGCCTGCGCTCTGACCGCGCGCTCATGCGGCCGCCTGCTTGAACGGCCAGTGGACCGTGCCCGCCGAAGCGGCGGCAGGGGGAGTCAGCCGGAGCCTCTCTTCCAGGGCTGCAAGCTCCAGCTGCAGCAGCACTGCGGGTGCAGCGACGCGCTCGCAGAATCGCTCACCGGCGGCGATCGAGAAGCCGATCGTGCGCTGGTAGAACGAGACATGCCGCGGGTTCACCTCGATGAAGACATCGGTCACCGCGTGGATCGTGCGGCCGATCGCGTAGCCCAGGCTTAGGAGCGAGGCGAGCACGGTCTTCCAGTCGGCAGTCTCCGCCATGGCAAGGCGCGTCAGCTCGCATACGTGACGGCCGTCGGCACGCACCGCTGCAAGCTCTTCGCCATACACATGGTCCGCGCGCAAGCCCGACGGACCATCGAGCCGCAGCGTCACGGTGCCGAGGGCCTGATCGCCGCGCTGCGCGAGCAGCGTGATCTCGTGAGCATTCGGTCGCAGACCGCTTCGATGCTCGAGCGCGCCATGGTCGGTTTCGTAGCCGCGCCATTCGTAGCGCCGCCGGACGAGTTCGAGCGCCTCCCTGATTGCTTCAGGCGATTCCGCGACGGAGACCCGCAGGCGCTCCCCCTGGGAAGACCGGTGAACCGGCTTGCCGCCCGAGAGAGCGGCGTTGCGGGTGCCCTCGGTGCGCGCAGCGTCGCTGCTGCGTCGCTGCATCAGGGCGTCGAAGCCCACAACAAGGCCCGCGCAATAAAGGGCGGGCGCTCCGGACAACAGGAACTGCGGGACGTCAATGGGAATCATTGATCAACGTGGCCTTCCGTAGACGGTCTGTCGGGTGCACCTGCGGGGCGACGGGCGCAGCTTACGGCAGGATCTTGAAGCGACTTCGCGAGCGAAGCGGCTGACCCTAACCTTTTTATCGAGGGGTCAATTATAAATCATTGAGAATTAAAAGAAAGCTGTCTGGAAAACCCGACAGCGTCCGCGCCGCCCGACGGTCTGAGCGCGCCCTACGACGCGTGCCGCAGAGCCTCGACGACCGGCATCCGGGCAACCCGAAGCGCGGGCGGGATTCCCGCAAGGACCGTCGCGACGATTCCCAGCGCGAACGCCGACAGGACGCTGCTCGGGACGATCTGGACGGCGGCGGTGTAGCCGACCTCGGAATGCGGCGGCGGCGGCATCGGGATGCCGAATCCCGAGGTAGCCACGGCCACGATCGCCCCGATCGCGACGCCGGCCAGCGCCCCTGCGGCGCCGAGGATCAGCGACTCGGCCATCACGAGCCCGAAGACGTCCCGGCCGCGGCGCCCGAGCGCCCGGATGGTGCCGAATTCGCCGGCCCGCTCGAAGACCGTCATGTTCACTGCGTTCGCCACTGCGAGCATGACCATGACGAGCACGATGAGCCAGAGCACGAGGAACTGCCGCTCGTACAGCTCGACCGTGCTGCGATAGAACTCGTTCAGCTCTTCCCACGTCTTCACCTCGAGGCCCTGCGCACGCAACTCCGCGCCGATGGCCGCCGCCGCGCGTGCGGTGTCCCGCGTGTCCGGGAGCGACACGACGACCACGTTGCCGCCCGCCGTATTCAGCAGCTCCTGCGCGGCCGCGAGCGGGATGCGTACCGAGCGCGCGTCGTAGTCCTTCGAGAAGCTCTGTGCGATACCCACCACTTCAAAGTCGAGCGTGTTCATCGCGCCGTCGATGGAAGGCGCGACCAGGTTGACGCGGTCGCCCGGCTTCAGGCCGAGCGCCTCGGCAAGTCCGGTGCCGATCACCATCGCGAAATCGTCCGCGTCGGTGAGCGCGCGGCCCGCAAGGATCCGGACCTGCGATGCGCCGGCAGTCTCCTTGTCGGGTTCCACACCGTCGCCCACAATCGGAAAATCGGTTCGGCCGTTGTTGACGAGGCCCGAGAACTTGAGCCGCGTCATGGATACCGCGCCCGGCACGGCGCGGTTCACCGCTGCCGCCAGCGCGGACGGCTTCTCGAGCAGGTTCTTCTCGGGCGAGCGCGATCCTTCGGCGAAGTAGCTTGGTCGCGCGATCTGCAGGTGCCCCGACTGCGAGCGGATCAGCGCCTCGGCGAGCTTGGCGTACATGTCGGCGACGAACCCGCCGGTCACCATCAGCGCCGCCACGCCGAAGGCGATCGCGAGAAACACCATCGTCGTCCGCCCCCGATGGCGCAGCACGTTGCGGAAAGCAAGCGACCAGAGGCCGGACCCGCCGGGGAGCGCGTGGCTAGCGGCTGTGCCGGAGCGCATCGACGATCTCCATCCGCGAGGCCTTCCATGCCGGGTACAGGCTCGCGAGCACCGCGGTGCTCGCGGTGAGCAATGCAGCACCGGCGAGCAGCGACGGGGTGACGCGCATCCGCGCGGTGTAGCCTTCCGACATCCCTGGGGGCGGCGGCATGGGGATGCCGATCGCCGAGGCTGCCTGCGCCAGCACGAAGCCGATCGCGATGCCGAGGGCGGCGCCGAGCAGCCCGATCACGATGCCTTCGATGACGAACTGCCGCAGCACCTGCCGCCGCCGATTGCCCAGCGCCATGATCGTGCCGATCTCGCCGGTGCGCTCGAGCACGCTCATGGTCAGCGTATTGAGAATGCTCAGGATCACGATGGCCGCGACGATGAGCCTGACGACGTTCATCTGGCGCGAGAGCAGGGCGGCGGTCTTGTTGTAGAAGTCCGCGAGCTGGTGCCACGGGACGACTTCCATGCCGCCGGCCTTGACGCGCTCGCGCAGCGCGGGCAGGACGGCGTCGGTGCGCTCGGTCTCGTCGAGCAGCACCACCCAGCGGTGTACCCCCTTGACGCGCAGCAGCTCCTGCGCCGAGGGCAGCGCCACGCGAAGCGCCGTGTCGTCGTAGGCCTTGCTGATGGTGGAGAATAGCCCGGCGACCGGGAGCTCGACCGCGTTGATGCCTCCGGTGGGCGTGTTGGCGAGGAGCACCACGCGGTCGCCAACCTGCACGCCGAGATTCGCCGCGAGCCCGACCCCGAGGAGGATTGCGGGCGGACCGGTCTGCGGCAGATCGGCGCCCGCGCGGATCACCACGTTCTTGCCGAACTCGGCCTCGCGTGCGGGATCGACGCCTTCCCCGATGAACGAGACGGCCGTGTCGCCGTGGCTGACCAGCCCGTTGAACGACAGCCGGGGCGCAACGGCCTTCACGTGGGCCAGTTCACGCAGCGCTGGCGCGTCGACCGCACCGTCGGGGATCACGAACGCGAGCGGATCGGCGAGCCCCTTCCGGAAGAAATCCTGGCGGACGACCTGCATGTGTCCGAGGCTGGTCTCGATGGTGCCCTCTCGCGTGGCCCACAGGATGTAGTCGATGAAGCCGCCCGACAGCACGAGCGCGACCACCCCGAACGCGGTGGCCGCAATGGCGAGCGCGCTGCGCCGGCGGTTGCGGACCGCGCTGCGCGTCGCGATCGCGATGTCGCTCAGCAGCGTTCGGAGCGTTCCGCGGGCATCCACTGCGGCTAGGCCGTCTCGCGGACGTGTTTCGCCGCGAGGTAGTAGTCGAGGACCGGGTCCAGGAACGTGCGCTGGCCCGGGAGCGGAATGCCTGCCGCATGGAGCAGCGCCCGCGTCCCGCTGTTGTCGAACAGCTGCCGCTCCGCCAGGTAGTCGAGGAAGATCGGCAGCGTCGACAGCGCGCGGCGCTGCGCGAGCGGGAGCAGCGGGCTCGCGGCGCGCGCAAGCCCCTTCAGCAGCCCCGGCCCCAGCGTGCGGATGGTCGGCAGCGTCATGCCGGCCCGCCCGAACTTGTCGCGCACGAGCGTGCGCAGTGCCGGCAGCGGCACTGCGCCGTCGGGACCGGACGCGAGGTGCAGTACCCGGCCGATGGTCTGTGGTTGGGCGGACGACCACACCAGGGCCTTCGCGACGTAGTCCGCGGGGACCAGGTCCACCGTCGCACCGTCGAGCGGGGGATGAATGCCGCCGGTCCGCCGGCCCGAGAGGAACTCCGCCAGGTGATAGAAGACCTGGAAACTCCGCACGCGGCCGGTGCGCGAATCGCCGACAACCATGCTCGGCCGGTGCACCGTGACCCGCGCACCGTTCGCGACCGCTTCGGCGGCAAGCGCCTCGGCCTCCGCCTTCGCGTGCTCGTACGTGTTGTGGAACGTCCGCGGCTCGTCGATGAAGCGCTCGGGCAGCGCACCCGGCCAGCGGCCGCCGACCCCGACCGTGCTGACCAGCTCCGCCTTGCTGAAGCCGCCGGCACGCTCGCACGCGTGGATGAACGCGAGCACGTTGCGCATCGCCGTGACCGCCGACGCACGCGCCTCGTCGAGCGGCAGGTTCATGCGCACCAGCCCGGCGATGTGGACCACGTGCGTGCATTCTTCCGCGAGGGCGCGGTAGTCGGCTTCATCCAGACCGAAACTGGGCTGCGTGGTGTCGCCGCGGACGCCCGCGACGCGCTGGCCCGCGTCATCGCGGTCGCCCCCCGCGAATGCCAGAAGATCCCGGACGCGCTCGGACAGGGCCGCCGCCGATGGGGCGCGGATGAGCAGCCGCATCCGCGCCTGCGGCTCCGCGAGGAGCGCTGCCACGACCGCGCTGCCCACGACGCCGGTGGCCCCGGTGATGAAGTACGTGCTCATGTCTGGTGAACGACCATGGCCCCGGGCTCGCCGTGCTCGAGCGCTGCGAACAGGCGGGCGAGGGCAGTCTCGTGCTTCGCCTCGACCGCGCGCCGTCGCACCTTGAGGTTGGTGGTGATCTCTCCACCGGCGACGCTGAACGGCGACGTCGTCACGAGTATCCCGGCCGGACGCTCGTGCGCCGCGACGTCCCGCAGCGCGCGTTCGATGCCGCGGCCCAGCGCGATTTCCTCATCAGGCGAAAGCGCGCCCTCGGCCGCGGGTGCGCCGAGTCGAACGCGGGTCTCGGGGGACACGAGCACTATGGCGACGGGGACCTTGCGGCCTGCGCCCAGCACGACCGCCTGATCGACGCCGGGCGCCCGGCGCAGCCGCTCCTCGATCGGCGCGGGCACCACCCAGCGCCCGGTCGAGAGCTTGAAGAGGTCTGCCTTGCGTCCCGATAGCGAGAGATACCCGTCCTCGTCGCGGGTCGCGCAATCACCCGTCGGCCAGAAGCCGTCGGCGGTCAGCGCGGCCGGCGTGAGCACGCCGCGGTCCAGATAACCTTGAAAGACGCCCGAACCGCGGACCAGCACTTCGCCGTCGGGGGCGAGCCGTACCTCGTTCGGCGGAAGCGGCCGCCCCACCGAGCCGGGCCGGCGACCCGCGAGCGTGTTGATCGCGACGGGGACGATGTTCTCGCTCACCCCGTACGCCTCCAGTACTGGGAGACCGAGCGCGTCGAACCATTCGAGGAGCCACCGCGGCATCGGGGCCGAGCCGCTCACGAAGAACCGCAGGCGCGTGCCGAACGGCGCCTTCACGCGACTCAGGACGAGCCGTTCGGCGAACGCTAGCAACGCGCGGTCCGCCGCGGCGAGCTTGCGGCCGGCGGCGGCGGCCTGCGCGCGCTTCGCACCCTGCCGGACCGCCCACCCCGCGACCAGCCGGGCGGCGCCCCCTGACTCGAGGCGATCGCGGACACCGGCGTGTACCTTCTCGAAGAATCGCGGGACGCCGATCAGCAGGTCCGGATTGGCCGCGGGCAGCGCCTTCATGACGTCGCGCGGATCCTCGACGACGTAAGTGACGGCGCCACGATCGATGGCGCAGAAATCGATCATGCGCTGAAAGAGGTTGGCAAGCGGCAGCCAGCCGACCAGGCGCGCACCTTCGTCGATCTGGGGGAATGCTTCGACGATCGAGCGGACTGCCGTGATGACCTGCCCGTGCGAATACGCGATCGGCTTGGGCTGCCCCGTCGTTCCGGAGGAGAACGTGAGCAGCGCGAGATCATCCGGCCGCGCGCGCTTTGCATCGAGCGCGGCCGGTTCGTCGACCAGCGTCCCCAGCGCCATCACGCCCTGCGCGGCCGGTCCGCGCAGCGCGATCAGCATGCGCGCCGCATCGAGCGCAGTCGCGGGCATCCGGGTGATCGATGCCGCATCCGCACCCACGATCACCGTCGGTGCAACCGAATCGAGCACGTCTGCGAGTTGCGCGTCGGGGTAGTATGGGTCCACGCCCGCGACGCAGGCGCCGGCGGCGAGGGCGCCATGCTGTGCAACTTCCCACTCGATCGATGTCGGCGCGACAATGGCGACGCGATCGCCCCGGCCGATGCCGCGCCGTGCGAGGACGCTCGCGACCCCGGCGACCTCGGCTGCGAACGCCCGCCACGTGAGCGGCGCCATCGCGCCGCGTTCCGCGAAGCCGACGAACGCCGGCATGTCGGGCGAGCGCGACACCCGATCGGCCAGCAGCTGCGGAATGGTTTCGGCGACGGTCAAGGCAGGGGAATGCGCGGCGTGCGACGTGAAATCGCCCGCGCGGAGGCCGCGAGGAGCTCCGGACGGTGGGTCGAGGAAAGTGGTCGTTGAAGAATGTTGCACAACTGTGTCATCTTACCTCGTGGTCACACCTGATTCCCGAGTGAAATCAGCACCGATATGTCGTTCGACACCCTTTTGAAGACGTCGGTGGAGACCCGTGGGTCGCCCGATGCCGCCGCGCTCGCGGATCTGCGCGCCATTGTCGGGGACGCGCACGTGTCCGTCACGGCGGGTGACCTCGATGCCGCGGGCAAGGCCACGATTCCCGACCCCAAACGCCCCGGGGTGATCGTGAGTCCGGCGAGTGCCGCGGAGGTTGCCGCGGTCCTGCGCACCTGTGGGCGGCATGGCCTGCACGTCTGGCCCGTATCCGCGGGACGCAACTGGGGTTACGGCTCCTCGTCGGCAGTGCGCGAAGGCGCGGTGCTGCTGCGCCTCTCGCGCATGAACCGCATCATCGAGGTGAACGAGGCGCTCGCCTACGCGGTGATCGAACCCGGCGTCACGTATCGCCAGCTGCGCGGCCATCTCGACGCGAAGCATCCGGGCTTGTGGTGCGATACCACCGATGGTCCCCCCGAAGGCTCGGTAATCGGCAACGCGCTGGACCGTGGTCTCGGCGTGACGCACTACGGCGATCATTTCGGCACGCTGTGCGGCATGGAGGTCGTGCTGCCGACCGGGGAACTCATGACCACGGGCGGCGGGCCGGAGGGCTGCAAGACCCTGCACACGCACAAGTGGGGCGTGGGGCCGTACGTCGAGGGCCTGTTCAGCCAGTCCAACCTCGGCGTGGTCACCAGGGCCGGTGTGTGGCTGATGCCGAAGCCCGAGGCCTTCGCCTCCTTCACATTCGACCTCACGCGCGGCGCGGATCTGCCGAAGCTGGTCGACATCATCCGCGACCTCGCGTTGCGGAACATCGTGACGAGCGCGGTGCATCTCGTGAACGACGTGTGCACGCTTTCCGTCCTCTCGCAGTATCCGGCGCACCTCGCGACGACGCATTCGCGCCTCCCGGACGACGTGCGCCGCGAGCTGCGCGCGAAGTACCTCGTCGGCGACTGGAGCTTCGGCGGCGGACTGCAGGGCACGAAAGCGCAGGTGCGCATCGCGAAGCGCGAATTGCGGCGGCGCCTTGCGCCGCTCGGCCGGCTGATGTTCGTGGACGATTCCACCGTGGCGCTCGCCAGCCGGGTGCATGCGGCGGCCCGTCGCGGCCCGCTCGCCAAGCCGCTCGAATGGGCCGTGCGACGCTTCGCCGGCAAGTCACTCGAGATGCTCGAGGCCGGCCCGCACATCCACGGGGTACTGAAGGGCATCCCGAGCGACTACTTCGTGCGCCATGCCTACTTCAAGTCGTCGACGCCGCGGCCGGACCGCGCCCAGCCGGACCGCGACGACATCGGCCTCATCTGGTTCGCGCCGATTGCGCCGATGACGGGCGGGCACGTCGACGAGCTCATCGGCATCTGCCGGCCGCTCTTCGAGCGTTTCGGGTTCGACTTCTACGCTGCGCTGCTGGTGCAGAACGCGCGCTCGATGATCCTGCTCACATCCATCTTCTTCCGCAAGGACGATCCGCGGCAGGTCGACGGCGCGCGGGCGCTCTACGCGGCGCTCGGCGAGGCGACGAGCCGGGCGGGGTACCAGACCTACCGGATGGGCGTGAGCAGCATGGGAAGCCTCGCGCGGACCGCGCCGGCCTTCGTCTCCTTCACCCGCAGGCTCAAGCAGGCCATCGACCCGGACGGGATGCTCGCGCCCGGGAAGTACGGCGCGTGACCCGGCGCCGGGTGCTCTTTGTCGCCGAGGCGGTCACGCTTGCGCACGTCGTCCGGCCCGTCGCGCTGGCGCGCAGCCTGGACGCATCCCGATGGGAGGCGACGCTCGCGACCGATCCGCGCTACGCCCGCGCCGTCGGCGCGCTGCCGTTCCCGACGGAGGCGGTGTGGACGATCTCGCCGGAGCGCTTCGCGCGCGCCCTGGCGCATGGAACGCCGATCTTCGATGCGCCTTCGCTCGAGCGCTATGTCGAGGAGGAGCTCGCGCTCTTCGACCGGATGCGCCCGGACGTGGTGGTCGGCGACTTTCGCATCTCCCTCGCCATCAGCGCGCGGCGCGCCGGCATTCCGTACGTGAACATCACGAACGCCTACTGGAGCCCATACGCACTGATCCGCCACGTGGTGCCTGAGATCACCGTGGCCAGGGTTTTCGGTCCGCGCATCGGTCAGGGTGCGTTCGACCTCTTCCGGCGCGCGGGCTACGCGGCTCACGTCGTGCCGGTGAACAAGGTCCGGCGGCGCTTCGGCATGGCCCCGCTCGCCGGCGACTTCCGCTGGGCGATCATGGACGCGGACGAGACCCTCTACGCAGATATTCCCGAGATCGTGCCGACGGCGCCGCTGCCGGTCACGCACCGCTTCGTCGGCCCGATCCCGTGGGTGCCTCCTGGCGCGTTGCCCGAGTGGTGGCACGAGGTCGAGGCGGCTGCGGGCAGGCGGCCCGTCGTCTATGCGAATCTCGGCAGCTCCGGGTCCGTCGGCGCGCTGGAGAAGGTGCTGGCGGCGACGGCGGATCTCGACGCGACGGTCGTCGCGGCGACGGCAGGGCGCGCGATCGCATGTCCGCCGCCGCCGAATGCACGCGTGGCCGACTACCTCCCTGGCGATCTTGCCGCCGCACTGGCCGACGTGGTCGTCTGCAACGGCGGCAGTCCGTCGAGCTATCAGAGCCTCGCCGCAGGCAAGCCCGTGGTCGGCGTGGCCGCCAACACCGACCAGTTCCTCAACATGGCGGCCGTCGAGGACGCGGGCTGCGGGCGCCTGGTGCGCGCCCGTGGCGATGGTCCCGGGGCGATCCGCGCCGCGATCGACGAGGCGCTCCGTGACCCCCGCATGCGCGATGCCGCGCGAAAGGCGCAGGCCGCGCTACGCGTCGTCGATCCCTTCGCGTGCTTTCGGGACGTGCTGGACAGCGTGAGCAGCCATGCACACGCTTGAGCCCCACGATGCTGCCGCCGAGCGCTGGGATGCCCTCGTTGTCGGCACCGGCATGGGAGGCGCGACCCTCGGCCATTCCCTCGCGCGCGCGGGCTGGAAGGTCCTCTTCTGCGAGAAGGGGCGCGCGCCGCGCGCCGATGCGCTTAAGGGCGAGTACGCCGAGACGTTTTTCTCGCCGCCCGCCCATCCGTCCGCAGCGCATGGCGACGTCCTGCGCCGTGCCGGCCGCTGGACCGATGTGGTCGACGACATCTCAGGCGGGCGGCCGCGCCGCTTCATTCCCTTCATCGGCAGCGGGACGGGCGGGTCGAGCGCCCTCTACGGCATGGCGATGGAGCGCTTCTTCCCGGTGGATTTCACGCCCGGCCGCGGTCATCCCCGGATCGACGGCGCCAACGCGCCGGACGACTGGCCCGTGGCGTACGAGGAGATGGCACCTTTCTATGCGTCGGCGGAGCGGTTGTACGGCGTCCGTGGGGGGGCGGATCCGCTTCGGCCGGACGCCGCCGCGCTGCGGCCCGCACCGCCGTATACCGCAGGGGGCGAGCGGCTCGCGCGGCAGTTCGAGGCGCAGGGCCTGCATCCCTATCGATTGCCCACGGCATGCGAGTACGTTCCGGGCTGTCAGTCCTGCCAGGGCTACCTGTGCCCGAAGGACTGCAAGAACGACAGCGCGCGCGCGTGTCTGACGCCGGCCCTCGCGGAGCATGGCGCGGCCCTGATCGACGAGTGCGAGGTCGTGCGGCTGCGCGCGTCGCGGCGCGCCGTCGAAGCCGTCGAGTGTCGTCATCGCGGCGTGCCGCTCGCGTTGCGCGCACGCTTTGTCTTCCTCGCGGCGGGGGCGCTCGCGACGCCGGTGCTCCTTCTCCGCTCGGCCTCGCCCGAGTGGCCTGGCGGCCTCGCGAACGAGTCCGGTCTCGTGGGCCGCAACCTCATGCGTCATCTGGTCGACCTGTACGCCGTCGACGTGGGGACCCCCGCCGACAGTCGCGTCAAGGAGCTCGCGTTCAACGATCTCTACTGGCGCGATGGCGTCAAGCTCGGCACCGTGCAGTCCTTCGGACGCTTTCCGCCGCTCGAGGTCGTGATGCAGGCGCTCTTCAACGACGTCCGCGAAGGCGCGCTGCCCTGGATGCTTCCGCTCATGCGGCTCGCCGGGCCGCTCATGCGTCCCGAGCTCACCAGGCTGATCGAGCGTCGCGTCACGCTGGCCACGACCCTCGAAGACCTGCCCTACGCGACAAACCGCGTCGCTCCGTCAGCCGGCAACGCAGGCGGCATTGCGCTCGAGTACCGCCCCGGTGCATACGAACGCGACCGCACGCAGCGTTTCCGCGAGTTGATGCGCGCGGCGCTCGCGCCGCTCGCCTTCAGGCAGATTCCTCAGGCGCAGAAGAACGAGCGGATCGCGCACGTCTGCGGCACATGCCGGTTCGGCGAGGATCCGCACACCAGCGTCCTCGGCCCGGATTGCCGCGCGCACGGCCTGGAGAACCTGTACGTCGTGGACAGCTCGTTCTTCCCGACGAGCGGCGGCACGAACCCGTCGCTGACCATCGCGGCGAATGCCTTGCGGGTGGCGATGGGGCTCGCAGCCGCGCCGCTCGACGGGGCAGCCGCTGCAACTGCGCCGGGGGAGGTCGCGTGAACATCCAGGACTGGAAGGGCGACTGGGCGCTGGTGACCGGTGCTTCGTCAGGAATCGGCAAGGCCTTCGCGGAGCACCTGGCGGCCGAGGGGCTGAACATCGTCCTGGTTGCGCGTCGTCGCGAGCGGCTCGAGGCCCTCGCGCGCGATATCGAGCAGTCGCACCGGGTGCGCACGCACGTCGCCCCGCTGGACCTCGCTGCGTCCGGCGCGCCGGACGAGCTCAAGGCAGCGCTGGTCGCGACCGGCATTCGGGTGAGGCTGCTCGTGAACAACGCAGGTTTCGGGCGCTGGGGGCGGTTCGAGGAGACCGCTCCGGAAACGTACGATCGGATGATCCGGCTCAACACGTTCGTGCTCCCGGCCACCTGTTCGGCCTTCATGGCGGACCTCGTCTCGTTCCCGTCGAGCGCGGTCATCAACGTCTCGTCCGCGGCCGCGCTGCAGCCGGTGCCCTATATGGCCGTGTACGCGGCGACCAAGGCGTTCGTCCAGTCCTTCAGCCTCGCACTGTTCGAGGAATGGCGCGAGAAGGGCGTCTGCGTCCAGACGCTGGTCCCCGGGCCGACGAGGACGGAGTTCGATGAGGTCGCCGGCGCATACGCGACCAGGCTCGGCGAGCGCCGCGAATCGGCCGAAGCGGTGGTGCGCGCATCGCTTCTCGGGCTGCGCCGCGACGTTCCGCTCGTGGCCGCAGCCCGCGGCACCCTCAGGCAGCGGCTCCTCGCAGCCGTCATCCCGTCCAGGGTCTTCCTGCGGGAGGCGGGCAAGCTGTTTCGACCGCCGCCTGAGCGCGGCTGATGCCCTGGCCCGGCGAGCATCGCGCCGGCAATCCGGTCACCGCCGGCATATTCGCGTAGTCGGCTGCGGGATCGTGGGTGGGAATGTCGACGCAGTTTACAGTCCCCGCGCGTCGGCCCGGCCTGGAGCGGCATTTCGGGTAGTTGCTTGTCGGTTGGCTTTACACATCGGCCACTGCGCCATGCCCATTCCTCTGTAGATTATTGAATATAAAGATTAATAATCTCGGGCATGCCGTTTGCTCTAGAGAAGGCGGATGAGTCTTTGGCCTCCACCTTCGATCAGGAGTAGCAAAATGAAATTGTTTCTGAAGACAGCAATCTGCGCCGGTGTGCTGGCCATG
>Ga0209254_10002474_pt1 | contig 16770 bp, 13 predicted proteins | sample FrelakmetDIP11DI_FD_187148 | JGI IMG/M metagenome (GOLD analysis project Ga0209254, IMG submission 187148) | Freshwater lake sediment microbial communities from the University of Notre Dame, USA, for methane emissions studies - DIP11 DI (SPAdes)... | ecosystem: Environmental > Aquatic >... | reverse complement strand
TGATCCGAACCAAATACAGAACCTTCGGTTGTCAGTTTTTTGGCTGTCACCAGCGGGTTGCGGATCAACGGCGACGCAGTCATTTGGATGACCATTTGCGCACAGCCCAACGGATCCAGCCTGAACAGGTGTCTCATCGAATCCCTCAGGAAACTGTGCGAATCCCATGAAGCTGCCATGACCACTGCCGGCAGGTCACTCACATATTTGAGATACCACTGGATTAAAGCCCCCCCCATATCATGCCCGATCATGACCGGATGCTTATTCATACGATCGACTTCCGCCTTCACAAATCCGAGATAGTAATCCAGTGTGGATAGGGCGATAGGTCGTTGAAGGGGAGATCCGCCATGCCCCGGTAAACTGAAAGAGATGCTTTCCCACCCCCATTCAGCGAGCAATTCCTGCCAGAGCCTCCAACATGAGCCATTATGCCACATGCCATGTACAAATAGAATTGGCGTATTAAAGCGCGGTTGTTTTGGGGTATAAACAATGCGTTCTATGCCTTCCTGGACAGTATGTGAAATAAGGTAACTGGTTGTTTCTTTGGTAGCCGGAAAACGATAATCCCTTTTCCGTCGATAGGGATGGGTCGAAATGGCTTTCTGAATATCAATATTCTCAAGGAATTTTCGAATCCAGTAAAATCGGGCGGCCAGCCAGCCTAAAATCACACCAAAAAGAATACCCCAAATCCACAGCTTTTTTTTCATATCGGCTTGCTCCTTCGCAGCACCAGTCCCATCTCGTCCGAATGATTGTACTGTAAAACCGAATTTCTAGACCAAACACCCTGCCCTAAAAATAATTTCGTGACTAATTACTAAACCTTTGAATCAGTGTCTCAAGGTAATGGGATTTTACCTGCCTGCTTGCCAGGGTGCGCTGAAGCGGGGGAAGGTTAAGTACAGCGCCCAGGAATGCAGACAGCATGCGGTGGCTCCATAAAACCCGGTTGTCAAAAATCAGGTTTTGCAGATTTCCACGCTCAATTGCCATCATTACCACGCGATGGGCTGTATTCAGGGGAGTAATCACGCGCTCCGGGCGGGCCTGCATCCGGATGGAATCCTTTGGACATATCCTGGCACACAGCCCGCAACCCAGACAAACCGATTCATCCAGTTTTGCTTTTTTTCGATTGGGTTCAGCAAAATGGTTCGCCGATACAAGCCCCATGGCTTCAACGGGACAAATAGTTACACACTTGCCGCATCCCGAACAATCATCCTCATTGATGGCGGGTTGATAATTCGTGGTATGGATAGGCCGCATTGGACTGAAGCGGCGTGCCGCAATCAACGCTTCACAACAACACCCGCAGCAGTTGCAGATAAAATTCACGCCCTGGCGTGTATTTTCTCCAAACTGAACCAGGTTGGAATCATAGGCCTGCTGAAGAAAGTCCATGCCCTCAACCGCATCTACTTTCCGGGCAAAACCATGTTTAACCAAAGAATGGGCAGCGCTGTTGAAAGTCATGCAAATATCCATGGGAGCATTGCAGGCTTTATTCATTATCGCCATTTTATGGCGGCAGTAGCATACTCCTATGCCAATCGTTGAAGAAGAAGCAATTACCTGGCTGGCTTTTTCGTAATCCATAACAAAAGCATCTTGAATGACCGGTTCATGAATATACACCCTGCCCAGCTGGGTCTCACCATTGGCAAAAAGGGAGTGGATAAAATCCTCTTCCACGTTGCAATACTGGTGGAAAAGTTCACCCAGGCGTTTCTGATCCACATCGCTGCGGTAGCGCATCATTGAAAATTCAAAAAAACCGGCCATCGGAGGAGGCAGGGTATAAACCAATTCGCCATCCCGTTCCACATCGACCAACAAGGCTCGCCCGGCCAACTTCTCCAATATTTGCTGTGCCTCTGCAAGCGGCATGTTCCAGTTCTTTGCCGCTGTTTTCGCATTGAATGGTTTTATTGGCAATCGTGATACAAGATCCGCCTCCTGTTCGCTGAACAGGATTTTTAGAATTTCATACAGTGTTTTAGACTCCGGAGCTCCCTGTGGAAAGCGATTCAAGCGCTCAACCAGGGATTGGTAAGGGGAAGAAGCGGGGTGTGGATTGAGGGCGGCGTTCAATCTATGGAATTCCTGTCACTATCAGAGGCAGCTTCAAGCAAGGCGTGCGCCAGCTGGCGGGCTTGTTCGGAACTCAAGTAGATGTGGGTTTCACCCATACGAAACAGCTTCTCATCCTCCGGGCAGTATTCAACAAATGAAATACACACATTGTCGTCATAAGTCCGGTCCCCTTGATCGTAACAAATATCTACAAAAAGGCTGTTATCCAGAAGCACAATGGGCATGATTAACCTCCAGATTTATTACTATTTTAATTTCTTTTCTTTAATTAAACGAATTTTTGTAGATTTAAGTCTGGTTGCTGCTTGCTTTCCCGGAGATTTTCCCGCGCGGGAGGAAGAAGACGAATGGGATGGCCAGCATCGTCAAGATGGCGCTGGCAAGATAAGCTGATTCAAAACCGATCTTATCCGCGGCAAAACCCATGAGCAAAAGTGCCACGGCGCTGATCACAAAATTCATTGTCAGGTAAATCCCGTTAGCAAGGGCGCGGTTTTCTGGAAAACTATCCAGTACCAGCGCCATGAAAACCGGATTTATTGCAAATGCTGAAAAGCCCATCAAAAGTAATAAGAAAAAAACCACCCAGCCTTCTGCATTCAAGAACAGCAGCATTAACAACGGAGGTACGACCAGGCAGAACAGGGCAACAATTCTGCGGCCAATCCGGTCACTGAGCGAACCTCCAATGAGGGTTCCTACTACACCTGAAGCCTGGACGATGGTCACCGAAACACCTGCCAGCCATATACCCACCCCTTTTTGAGTGAGATAGACTGGCAGGAATGTTCCAAGGGCAGCATTCAGGAACGAACTCAGGAATAAAATGGCCATGATCACCAGCATGATGGATTTCATCTCCGATAATATGGCGCTCATTGGCAAAGTGCGTACCACCACTGATTTTGTATCTATAAATTTTCTCAGGCGCAGGAAGAGGAATACGGAAGCTGCCCACCCGATTGTCGCCAATATCGGCAGCCCCTTGATGGTATATAATCCCACCACAGTGACACAAATGATGGGTCCCAGGGTCCAACCCAGCTCCCCGCCAACCATCCAGAAGCTCATCCCTTTTCCCAGGTCTTTCCCGGATACCTTTACCGCCACTGCGGGCGCAACTGCATGCAGCCCGGCAGAGCTGAAACCTACCATTGCAAGGATCAGTGCAACCGTCCAGAATGTTGGCATATACCCAATCAAGGTCATTAATGTGCCGGTTACAGCCGGGGCAATGATTACCAGGAAGCGCAGGTCTTTGCGGTCAGAAAGGAGCCCAATGAACGGCTGCGAAAGTGCGGGCAAACGCATAAATACGGGCAGCATGCCTGCCTGTGTGTTGGTGAGCCCCAGAGTATCGATTAATATGGGTAATAATGGAGGGACAAATGAGGTGTACATATCATGGGCAGCATGGGCAATGGTAAAAGTCGCCACATCGCTGGTGCGGAATTGGTCTTGTGCCTCTTCATTTGTGGTTGGGATTGCCTGTTCAGGTGGGATAACGACAGATTCCTGACAGGCGTAATCTGCTGCTTTCAAATTCGATTGGCCTTTTCTCTGTAAGATGTGAATTTGGTTGGATGTTCAAAAAAGGTTTTAGATTGCACTTATTTTACCAGTTAATAAGCGGGTGAAGGAGGGAGAAGGGGAACCAGCACAAGAGATGAAAGGGCTTCGATAGAATTTTATGGGAACGAAAATCTCACTCCAAAAAAACCTGTGGTTGATAAAAAGGCAGGACAAGGAAACCAATGCTTCGAGAACAATTCAGGCGGCTGATCATTCATGGACACTTGATGTTTTGAAAAAGGGATGAGCCGATGGCGATGAATATTCCATATGCGCTTATAAACAGGCGATTAATTTGAACTTGAATGATTTTTCGGGAGAAGAAAAACCAGCGGGGCAGCAGCAAACATCAGCAGGGCACTGGCCGTATAGGTTGCCTGGAGACCGAATTTGTCGCCTGCAACGCCAATGACTACCATACCCAGCGCATTGGTCAGAAAGCTGATGGTCATGAAGCTGCCGTTTGCCATGGAGCGATTCTCCGGGAAACTCTCCTGCACGATTGCCATGAGTACCGGGGTGACGGAAAGAATAAAAAAGCCCATCAAAATTAACAGGATCACCCCGAGCCATTGACTGCTGAATAGAAAAAGCAAGACCAGGACAGGTGTGACCAGGATGGAAACCAACAGCACACCGCGGCGGCCGAAAACATCACTCAGCGAGCCGCCTGCCAGCGCTCCAGCCATTCCAGCAGCCTGAAAGATGGTCAATGAAGCGCCTGCCAGGAGCAGGGTAGAGCCATTTTCTGTGAGATAGATGGGCAGGAATATGGTCATGGCTGCCAGGGTTAAGGACCTCAGGCTCATATAACCTGCCACCGGAAGAAGCAGCGGACCCATCATGCGCATGGATTGCGTCATGGATTGGCTGGCCGGCGGGCGGTTGATCTGATGTTGGGGTAAATCCTTCAACTGGAAATAGAGTAAAACAGATGCCAGCAAGCCATACAGCATTAAAAAGGGCATCTGCCAGACCTCAAAGACACTCAAAAAAGTCACCACAATAAGAGGTCCGAGGGTGCGCCCCATTTCTCCTCCCACCATCATGTAACTCATGCCGCGGCCCAGGGTTTTACCGGAAAGTATTCCGGCGACAACCGGTGCGACTGCATGAAAACTGGCTGAGCTGATTCCTACGATTAAAAGCAGCAAAACGGCAATGGAATAGGACGGGGCAACGCCTACCAGGCTCATGAATACTGCCGTCACAGCCGGGGCAACCACGATCAGGGCGCGCAGGTTGGTATGGTCAGCCAGGTAACCGATTAATGGCTGTAGGAGCGAAGGGAGATTAATGAAAATACCCAGAATCCCGGCCTGCGATTTTGTTATACCAATCGTTTCAATAAGGACCGGTAGAAGGGCAGGCAGGGAACCGGTGTAGCTATCATGGATGGCATGGGCAGTGGAGATCAAAGTCACTGACCTGGCCTGAAATTCACCCGTTTGGCTTTGAGGATGCAAAGCTGCTGTATCCGCAGCAGTTGGTTTTAGATTGGTAACGTCACCGTTTATCAAGAGAGGATCATCCCTGGATGGAATAGAATTCGCACATATCTCCGTGCCTGCAGCCAAAGCCTGATTATAAACCTTAAAAAATTCATTATGAAAGGATGGGATTGAAGACCATGGTGGCAGCGGCCACCACAATACCGGCATTTTTCAAAATTGTTTTCCGGACTTCCGAAGACCAGCCTGTAAGGTTCGCAAATCCCGGTTTGTAAAATGGCTTAATTGTCACATCCCGTTGAAGCAGGCGGACTCCCCCAAACTGAAAAATGTTGAAATAATTTGGGTTACCCGTTGAAACGGACAATGGGCAACCCGTATTGCTCTGCCAGGTTTATTTTGCCGGCCAGATACCCTGCGTCTGGAACCGGAAGGCTCTCCAGTTGATAGGAATATCCCAGCCTGCGGTACTGTCCTGCCCCCAGATTATGGTAGCGCAACAGATTTACCCCGACCAAATGGTTGATGCCCCGTGCCAGCCGGAACATTCCGTCCAGGTTTTCGTCCGCATCATTGATTCCAGGAATTAAGGGGATTTGAATCACAATACTGGCGGCACTTTCATCCAGCGATTTCAGGTTTGCCAGGATTTGCTCATTGGTGAATCCAGTCAGCTGCAGGTGTTTTTGCGGATCAAGAATTTTCAGATCAAAGATGACCAGGTCCAGGTTGGGAAGTACCAGACGGAAAGAATCCCAGGGCGCCATGCCGCAGGTCTGCATTGCTGTGTGGATGCCTATTTGCCGGCAAAGGCCCAAAATTTCAGATGAAAATTCGGGCTGAAAAAGCGGCTCCCCTCCGGAGAGGGTGATCCCCCCAGCGGAATTGTGGTAGAAGCGCAGGTCACGCCCGAGGATATCAAGCACCTCCCGGGCCGACATTTCCTTTCCGATCATTACCAGCGCCCCGGGGTAACACACCAGCGCACAGTCGCCGCAGTGCAAACAGCGGCTGAAATCTACGGCAACTGGCGCATCACCCTGGCTGCCGGCAATGGCCTGGTATGGACAAACCGGAATACAGCGTCCGCAGGCGCTACATTTTTCAGGGATGAAGCTCAACTGGGGAAAAGAAGCCTGCGATTCGGGATTGCTGCACCACAAGCAGCGCATGGGGCATCCTTTCAGGAAGACAGTCGAACGGATACCCGGACCATCATGCAGGGAATACCTTTCAATATTGGCGACAGTCCCTTTGATTTGCCGATCACTGTGCATGGCATTTCGCAGGGATATTTGGAAAGGATAAAGCAGACCGGCATCCTGAAGGTGCCAGTGTGGAGATTTTACGGGATATAAATAAGCAGTGGTTAGATCTCATATTCCATGCGCGAGAGGATATCCCGCTGTAAGGAGGGATCCAGAGCAACAAACAGAGCGCTGTAACCGGCTACCCGGACAATCAGGTCGGCATAATTCTCGGGGTGAAGGATGGCATCACGCAGGATTTCGGTTGAGATGGTATTAAACTGGACATGCCATCCATCCATCTCGAAGAAGGTCTTCAACATGGCAGCCAGCTTGGAGACCGCCTCCCGGCTCTTAAGGGAATTCTGGTTGATGCGGATGTTTAACAGCTGCCCCCCGGTAACCAGTACGGTGGGTAATTTACTGACCGAATGAAATATTGCCGTCGGTCCCAGCCGGCCGGTACCCTGTGCCGGAGATACGCCATCGGCAGTGGGCTGGAATGCCAGGCGTCCATCCGGCGTGGCGGCTACTTTTTCACCACTGGTGATATTTGCCGATACGGTATTGGTGGAAGCAAAATACCCGCCTCCGATAGGTCCGCGCCCATTGCGCACATTTTTATACCCGTCTATAACCGTACAGTAATCATTCAAGGCCATGGCGGTCAGGCTGTCCGGCAGATGCTCATCTTCGCCATATTTCGGGACGTGCACCAGCAGCTGGCGGATTTCTGCCCCATCTTCACTGGCAAAATTTTCCTGCAGGGCTGCCAGGAGCGCTTCAGGGGTGATTCGTTTTTCTTCATAAACCAGTTTTTGCAAGGCTGCCAGGGCATTTCCCACATTGGGTATACCCACCAGGCATCCGCTGGTGCTGTCATAAACTGCGCCGCCCTGGTTGAGATGCCTGCCCCTCCCCAGGCAGTCCTGTACCAACAGCGAACAGAAAGCATTGGGAACCATTTCTTCAAGGGTCTGGTCAATAATATTATCGGCAGCCACATGCAAACGGGTATAAATATTGAGCTGATCCCGCCATGCAGCTACCAGGTCCTCGAAACTCAGCAGCCGGGTGAGATCGCCTTTGCTGGTTTCCATTTGCAAACCAGTGAGCGGATCACGGCCGCCATGAATTGCCAATTCAAGCACCTTGAGGACATTCAGCTTGCTCTTGCCGTTGACGCGATAACCCCACTTGCCCGGCACCAGCACCTCCACACAGCCCATGGTAGAGTAATTCAGGGCATCCTCGTGCGAGACGCGGCGTTTTTCAAGAGACGGCACAATAACACTATCATTTACAAAAGCCGGCATACCAAAACCAAGGCGCATCACCTTAAGCGCTTCCTGCAAGAAATCCTGCGGCATACCCGGATGCACACGCACGTAAAAATTGGGCTCGGAAAGACGCGTTTCAGCCAGGGCTGCCAGGCACAAATAACTGAGCGGATTGGTGGCATCCCTGCCAGGGGTGTCCTGGCCGCCAACACAGATGTTCTGGTAGGTGGGATAGCCGGTCTGGGTGCGCGAATGGCTGGCACTGCGCAGCTTAATAATGGAAAATATTTTCAGGTAAAAATGCTCCAACAGTTCCAGGGCATCCTGCCCGGTGATACGGCCCGATTGGAGATCGCGGGCATAGTAAGGATAAAGGAGCTGGTCCAATCGTCCCATGGATACCGAATGGCCATTGCTTTCCATCTGCTGGATGAGGTGCACCAGCCACACTGTAAAAAGCGCCTGGCGAAACGAGCGAGCTGGTAAGGCCGGCACCATGCGCAGATCAGCAGCCATTTCATAAAGCTCAGCCGCCCGGTCCGGATCGTTTTCCTGCTCTACAAGCATGCTGGCCCGGTTTGCCAGCCGTTCTGCGTAGCGTATTACGCCGTCACAGGCAATTTCAACTGCCCTGTAGAACTCTATTTTTGATATGGTTCCTGGTTCGCTTAAATCCAATTCCCTGCTTAACAGGCCTGCGCGCTGGCGGAGGCTTTCAAAACCCTGCTCCAGCGCCATGCGGAAATCCACAACAATATGCCCCTCTCCGGAAGTTGCCTGTCCTGTCCAGCTTATGGCGCCGATATTGGCAGCCTGCAAAACTTCCCCGGGCTGCCTGGCCAGGACCCTTTCATAGAGGGTTCGTCCCCGCCACCAGGGCAGGACCTGACGCAACTCTTCCTTCACCGGCTCAGGGATGTGATAGCGGTCGTACTTCCGCAGTTCAAACTGGTCGAGTTCATCGTACACCCATTCCCAGGAGTATTCCGGGAATACCGGCGCCCAGCGCGGCTGGGAAGCCTGCCAGCCGGGGATCAGGTCATGCGGACCAAAGGGCAAGGATACGCCTTCCAGATAAGCCCGTAAGGCTTTCGCCCGTTTGAGGATAGGGGAATCGCTCTCATACTGCTGGTAAATTTGGGTGTAAATCCGGGCGCGTTCAGCGCATATACCCGGAAGATTATCAACCAGGCTGCTGCGCAGGGCTAAAAGCCGGTCTCTTTTCCTGCCAGCCAGCCTGGGGAGGGAAATTTCCTGCCGCTCATCTTGCATAGCATCTCACAATCCTTCCAAAATAGTGCTGTCTTCCGTATTTATTATAACAAACCAGGCCGGGATGGTTCGTTTTACGAAGTCTATTGGAGGATATCCACCCAGCCTTCCGAAAAAAGAACTCCGGCTGTAATATACAACTTTATGGAGCGAAGCGTACCAGGCGTAATGTACCGGGTTAGTGGTAAAATTTTTCATTATTATAAGGAGTTACAATTGCCACAACCTGATTATTCACCTGTCATTTCCGATTTGGAAGAGGAATATAAGCATTACGCCCCCCGTTCCCACCAACTGCAGGAACGCGCCTGCCTGGTGATGGTGGATGGCGGGAGCCACGGTAGAAGGCTGAACCGTCCCTTCCCGCCGCGCATTACACGAGCCAGCGGCGCCTGGCTGATCGACCAGGACGGGCATAGAATCCTGGACTACTGGCAGGGACACTTCGCCAACCTGCTGGGACACAATGCGCCCTTTCTAACCGAAATTCTCGCCGAAGGTTTTAAAAATGGTTTCGGCCTGCAGACAGGTTTCACCGATGAGCTGCAAATCGAGGTGGCGGAAATCTTGTGCAAACAAACCGGCGCTGAAAAAGTACGCTTCACCACCAGCGGGACACTGGGTACGATGTATGCTACCCTGCTGGGGCGGGCATATACAGGGCGCGACCTGGTGATGAAAATCGGGGGTGGATTTCACGGTGCACAACCCTGGGGATTAAAAGGCATCCATTACAAAACCCAAAAATCCGGATACAACCATCCTGAAGGGGAGGGAGTTCCCGGAGACCTGATAGAAAATATCCTCCTGACACCTTACAATGATCCGCAGACACTTGAAGAGCAGTTCCGCCAGCACGGAAATCGCATTGCCTGCCTTATCATGGAGCCGGTGCTGGGTGCCGGCGGATTGATCACTTCCTCCATTGAATTCATGCAGGCGGCCCGCCGGCTTACACAGCAGTACGGGGCATTGTTAATACTGGATGAGGTGATCAGCGGATTCCGGTTTCGAGCCGGTGACCTGGGCAGTGTTTATGGTGTCCAGCCGGACCTGGCAATCTTTGGCAAAGTGATCGGCGGAGGCATGCCATTTGCGGCAGTGGCGGGGCGCACCGATGTTCTCAACCTGGTTGGCAAGGCCAGCGGGAACCGGGTACAGTTCAGCGGGGGCACATATTCTGCCCATCCAGCGACCATGCTTGCCACAAAAACGATGCTGGAGCACGTGATCCTGAATGAAGGGAAAATTTACCCGCACCTGGCAAAAATGGGTGAGGCGATGCGGCAAACTATGGAGGCGGTATTCCATTCAGCTGGAATCCTGGCCAAATCAACCGGGGAATTGCCTGCAGGGCTGGGCGGCAGTTCAATGGCAGCTGTCCATTTTCCTTATCACCCGGACATAAAAATTACCCAGCCCGGCATCGCCTCAGATCCCGAAACCTGTGATGTGCAGCTGCGCACCGAGGTGCTGCCCCTGGCTCTCATTTTGGAGGATACCCATATCATTGCCGGTCATGGATGTTTGACAACTGCGCATGGGGAAGATGAGCAGGCATATTTCAAACATGCGTTGGAAAATGCAGTGCAGAGGATAAAGAGAAGCCTGGATTGAATTCCAGGTCGGTTTTTCCATCATTCCATTCAATAAAACCAACTACTCCGCTCATTGAACGGAGTAGTTCTTTAATAGTTGAGACGGGCGTTGCTTAATCTTCTACCAGGAAACCCAGCCTGATCGTGACCTGCCACTGCTCCACATGATTGGTATCAATCCTGCCGCGGGTTTCCACAACCTCGAACCAGGCCATCTTGTGCACTGTTTTTGCCGCTTTCTCCAGGGCATTATTCACTGCATCTTCAATGGTTGTTTTGGACGTGCCGGTTAATTCAATAATTTTATATACAGAATCTGACATGGTGCTCTCCTTATTATGATGGATTTATCTCAAGATATTCATTGTTAAAACCACTGCCCCCGGTAGGATATGGAGGGAATGAACAATCTTATTATAGAGCATTATGGACGTTTCGTTATGAAATCATGCTGAAAATAATACCGTCAACCTGGCATTATGTTAAACTATTGGAAGAAAGAAATGCAGATAACCGACCGGAGAGGAAGTGATGAAGCCTTTTCGCAAACATGTGGCGCTGGCAGTTGACGGGGGAGGAATGAAAGGGATTATTGCCACCAGGGCGTTATCTCTACTGGAAGACCATCTGCACCTGGAATCCCCCGCCATCTTTCAGCTGTTAGCCGGAACATCAACCGGAGCCATCATTTCCAGCGGTATCGCCTGCGGATTAAGCGCCAGGAAAATGACCGGATTATACAGGGATTTAGGTAAACAGGTTTTCCACAAAAACTGGCGGACTTTATGCTTCCCGATCAGCCGCTACCGCTACCCGCATGAACCCCTGGAACAAATCCTGAAAAAACACCTGGGAGACAGGAGAGTGGGAGAACTGTGGGTAAAGGATCCCCCGGTCGACCTGGTGATTACAACTTTCGACCTGGTTAGCAATCAAACCCGCTTTATCAAACCATGGAAGGAAGAATATCAAAACTGGTCGTTGGTTAATGCTGTCCTGGCATCCAGTTCCGTGCCGACCTATTTCCCGGTCAAGGACGGACGCTACGTAGATGGCGGAGTGGGGTCTTATGCCAATCCATGCTACCTGGCGGCATACGAGGCGATATTTTGCCTGGGGTGGGAACCAGCTCAAACAACGCTGATCAGCCTGGGCACCGGGCGCGGACCTTATAAATTGGCTACCGGGCAGGCTGACCATTTCTATGCCTGGGAGTGGATCGGACCTGTGCTGGGGGCTTTCCTCCAGTCAGCTGACGACCAACAAGTCCACCTTGTAGACACATTTTTTAACCAGGTTGATTTCCGCCGCTTCCAGGTTGATCTGCAGCAGCCGATCGCCATGGATAACCCCAGGCCTATTGACCAGCTGCTCGGGTATGGGGATGAGCTGGGAATGATGATTCTGAACGATGTGACCGACCGTGCCATGGATGTGGTCATCCCAAAAGCAAAGTAAGTTTAGTGCCAATCCACGAGGGTGACTCGATTGGCCCGGGATTTAAATAACCTTAAGGACAACCCGACCCTGGATTGCAACCATTGGCTACCGGTACCCGCTGCTGGTTATTACAAAGGGGACTGCATCCCATAATCCGATGCAATCTGGCGCAGCTGCCTGGCGAGTTTTGCGGGGATGGGGATACCCTTGATGGACCTTTCCCTGGCTTTTTCGAATTCCGGTTCACCATGAATAACAATGCGTTCCTCCCCCTCTGCTTTCGGTGAATCCTTCAAGCGCTGCTGCAGTTCGTCCATGTCCTTTTTAAAATCCTCTAACGGCCGGAATGCTTCGATGCGGATGGCAGCAAATAAATGTCCTATCCCGGCTGGAAGCGGCTGACCATCAGGAGTTGAGGGATACATTAAATCGGCAAACAATGAACCGGGCAGCACACCGCACAGGATGTCCACCATGAGCATCAAGCCATAACCCTTGTGTCCTCCCAGCAGTTTGCCGGCGCCTCCCAGCGGAAGGAGCCCGCCCATCTGGGGTCCTTTGCCAACATCCCTGACCACGTGCTCCGGATGCCGGGTTGGCAATCCCCGGGGATCTACCGCCCAGCCCAATTCCAACGGCTGGCTGGCGCGGGCATGCAGTTCAATCTTGCCATAGGGGATCACGCTGGTGGCCATATCCAGGACAAAAGGCAAGTGTTTTCCAGCGGGGGCTGCCAGGGCGATTGGATTGGTACCCAGGATAGCCTGGCGCCCATAGGTAGGAACCGAAAATGGGTAGGAATTGGTGAGGGAAATGCCAATGCAGTCATAGGCAAGGGCCATCATGGCATAATACCCGGCAATACCATAGTGGTTGGAATTTTTTACAAGGACGAGCCCAATGCCGTGCTCTTTTGCATTGCTGATTGCCATATGCATGGAACGATGGGAAACCGGCGGTCCCATGCCACCCCCCGCATCCACCAATGCCGTAACTGTAGTTTCCTGAACGATGGAGGCGTTGTCTCCAGGTTTTATCCAGCCTGTCCGGATCCCATCCAGGTAAAAATGCAGGCGGGCTATGCCATGGCTGTCAATACCGCGCAGGTCGGCGGCGATGAGAACATCCGTTGTGATGGCGGCATCTTCGGCAGACAGACCCGCATTTTGAAACACATCACAGCAGAACTTTTTCAAATCTGGAGCCGGAATGGTTAGAATCTCATTATCCATATACCATCACCTTTATAAATACCAACTGTTATCTTTCCTCTTATTTTGAAAATCCCATGGCGTCATCCCTGGACACCGGCCGGAGCTCCGGGCAGCGAATAAGAATTTTGTTAAAATCCGAAGGCGTAATAATAAATACTATAGAGAATGGTGGCCGTGAAGCAGGTTGCCAGCATGACAGGTGTGCCGCGTTTTAACCAGATCATCGGGGTAATGGGATGGCGGGTACGCTCCGATAATGAATAGACGACAATATTGGCTGTCGAGCCGATGACTGTACCGTTCCCACCGAAACCGGCTCCAAAAACCAGCGCCCACCACAGGGGGGCAATATCGATGCCCGTTTTTCCAAGGTTTTCAATGACTGGAATCATTGCGATGGTGATTGGGACATTATCGACAACGGCAGAAAGAACAGCGCTGACCCATAAAAGCCCAACTCCCATAACCAGGGTACTCTGCGAAGCGGCACCAGCAATCAGGTCGGAGAGTGACTGCAGTACCCCGGCAGCCTCCATACCCCCCACAATGACAAACAACGCCCCAAAAAAGATCAGCACGTTCCATTCGATTAATTTAAGGGTTTCGGTCATATTCGGCCGCAGCCAGAGCAGACCGACCGCAGAGGCACCCAATGCCACAAACGACGGACTTATCTGCAGCGTTTCCTCCAGCAGGAAGAATAACAAGGCAAATCCAATCACGATGAGCACTTTAATGGCTGAGCGGGGCTGCTTCAAGGCTTCGCCGGGATTCAACTTTAACACCGCTTCCGTGTCAGGTATCATCGTGCGGAATTCCTTGCGGAATAAAAGATATAAAAGTCCCAGGGCTACCAGCCATGAGCCCAAAACGATGGGAAAGGAATAAACCAGGAAATCAATAAAGCTAAATCCGGCAGCCGAGGCAATTAAGATATTGGGCGGATCGCCCACCAGGGTGGCTGCCCCTGCCGTATCAGACAGAAGCGCTTCGGCCAGCAGGTATGGCAGGGCGCTGATGCCCAGAATTTCACAAATCAAAATTGTGACGGGAGCGATCAACACCACAGTGGTAACATTATCCAGAAACATGGACAGGAGGCTGGTAGCAATACCCAGCATCACCAGCAGGCGCACCGGGTTGCCTTTTGAAAGCCTGACCACCCAGACAGCCAGGGCCTCAAAAAAACCGGTCGGCTCCAAAAGCGCCACCAATATCATCATACCCAAAAGAAGACCGAGCGTGTTGGTATCGATGGATGCCGCCGCCTGTTCTTCATTGTAAAATCCAAAAATCATGCCAGCCGCAACCATGACGACCGCCCCGGCCAGGGCAATGATGGTGCGGTGCACTTTCTCGGAAAAAATGATGATCAAGGAAATGATAAAAATGGCGGTGGAGACGATTTCAGCGGTCATTCAATGGGGTCCTTAATGGTTTATCAGGGTTCAAGTTTCCAGCTGCGCATCAAAGCTGACCCGATATCAACATGGGAAGCTATGCCAACCAGGTGCCGCTGTGCATCCACTACCGGGATATCCCGCAAACCATGGTTGCGCTTGCTGGCAGCCGCATAAAGCAGGCTGTCCCCCTCCTCCACGAACACAGGGGCGGTCATGATCTCGCTGATGCACCGCCTGAGATCACTTTCATCCGGGGTGCGGGTTTCAACAGCACCCATGTCATGGACAAAGGAGAAACGATCCATCAGGTGGACAAAGTCGGGCATCACCAGGGATAAGATGGTTTCCATGGTCACCAGCCCAACCAGCTTCATCTGGGAATCAACAACAGGCAGGGTGCCGATATGGTTTTCGAGGAAAAGCCTGACGGCATCAATGACCCGGGCATCCTCACAAATGGAAATCACCCTGCCTTTCATGCTCTGGCCGATGGTCACCGGATGGTGGTCTTTCATCATTAGCCTCATTTCTTGTCTGGTAATGCCCCAGCCCGTCGCAACACCCCTGGCTGCCGATCTCCCGCCTTGCAGCCAAAATGCAGCCATGCACAAGGGCAACCCAGGGATAACTACCTGGAGGGGAAGTCTAAATCGAGAGACTTTCCCCCGGTTTTAGTTTTTGGGCCTGGGTATATGTCATTTGATTCACCTGCAGACACCAGGCATCCACGTCCTGTTTAATGGTATCCCAGGTGTCATAGTGCATCGGGATAACAATCCTGGGATAGAGCAGCCTGACCGCCCGCAAAGCATCGACGGGACCCATGGTGTAATTATCTCCTATCGGTAGAACCGCCAGGTATAACCCCTCCTCGCCGATGAGGGCCATGTCCCCGAATAAACCGGTATCCCCGGCGAAATAAAGTTTTTTGCCGTCCTGCAGGGTCAGGAGAAAACCTGCGGGATTGCCGCCGTAGGAACCATCCGGTAAAGCCGATCCGTGGAGCGCCTGGGTGAGCTTGAGATAACCAAAGGGGTGCTGGTGGCCTCCCCCGAGGTGCTGTGAATGGATTTTAACGTCCTGTTTGGAAAGCCAGCGGCATATTTCAGAGTTCGAAATGACAACAGCGCCTGTGCGTTTGGAAATAGCCACGGCGTCGCCGATATGATCACTGTGCCCGTGTGTCACCAGGAGGTAATCCGCCTGGACCTGATCCGCAGTGGCTGCAGCAGCAGGGTTACCGGAAAAATAGGGGTCAATTAACAGGCGGTATCCGCCCGTCTCCAGCCCCCAGGTGGCATGCCCGTACCAGGTTAATTTGGATGCCATATCATCCTCCTCGCAAGTTTTAAGGATTTATCCCAATCCATTCGGGAAACGAAAGATCAGATACAATAATCATAATGGAAGGCGGGTTTTCATGCAAACCTTCCAATCCTTGCAGGACAATTCCGTCAAATCACAGGGATAAACCATACCTATCGGTTCACATGGGACTATCCAGAAAGGGTTGAACATGCACTACAGGCAGCTGGGCAGAAGCGGAATGATGGTATCCCCATTGATCCTGGGCGGCTTCAATTTTGGCGGTCCCACCCCGGAAAAGGAGGCAACAGCAATTATCAACGCCGCCCTGGAAGCCGGGATCAATATGATTGATACGGCGGACATGTATTACGGCGGTGAAAGCGAACGGATTATCGGCAAGGCACTGAAAGAAAACGGGAAACGCCACGAGATTATCCTGGCAAGCAAAGTGGGTTGGCGTACCGGCGATGGTCCCAATGACGGCGGGGCATCCCGCTACCACATCCTGCGCAGCGTCGAAGCATCCTTGCGTCGGCTGCAGTGCGAGACGATTGACCTGTACCAGCTACACCGCCCATTTTTTAATATCCCCCAGGAAGAAAGCCTGCGTGCCCTGGACGACCTGATCCATTCCGGCAAAGTGCACTCTATTGGCAGTTCCACTTTTCCCGCCTGGGCGGTGATGGAAAGCCTGGCAATCAGCGAGAAACTGGGATTGAACCGCTTTATCAGCGAGCAGCCCCCTTTCAATCTGCTCGACCGGCGCATTGAAAACGAGCTGATCCCGCTGTGCCAGCGCTACGAGGTGGCAGTCATCCCCTGGGCGCCATTGGCGTCCGGCATCCTGGCAGGGCGCTACCAAAGTGCAGAAGGAAT
>Ga0209254_10002473_pt1 | contig 16771 bp, 17 predicted proteins | sample FrelakmetDIP11DI_FD_187148 | JGI IMG/M metagenome (GOLD analysis project Ga0209254, IMG submission 187148) | Freshwater lake sediment microbial communities from the University of Notre Dame, USA, for methane emissions studies - DIP11 DI (SPAdes)... | ecosystem: Environmental > Aquatic >... | reverse complement strand
TGGGGCATGAGCGAGGCGCACGCGGAGATCACGTCCGCGAGGCTGACCGACGCGGACATCCGGGGCATCGACTCGCACGGCGTCACGCTCATGCCGCTGTACGCCGAGTTGCGCGCGCAGCGGCAGATCGACTTCCGCCCCGACATCCGCGTGGTGCGCGACAACCCGGTCACCGCGCTGCTCGACGCCGGCCACGCGCTCGGGCACGTGCCGTCCACGCGGGCGATGGAGATCGCCGTGGAGAAGGCGAAGCGCATGGGCCTGGCGGCGGTCGCGGTGCGCAACTCCAACCATTACGGCGCCGCGGGCGTGTACGCGCTCATGGCCGCCGACGCCGGACTCATCGGCATGTCGTTCACCTCGGTCTGGCACGGCACGACCGTGCCCACGTTCGGCGCGGACGGCATGTTCGGCACCAACCCGATCGCGTTCGTCGCGCCGGGCAGGCGCCACCGCGTGTTCTATCTCGACATGGCCACGTCGACCGTTGCGGTCGGCAAGCTCAAGCTCGCCGACATCCACGGCAAGCCGCTCTCCGCAGGCTGGGCGCTGGACGCCGACGGCGCCGTCACCACCGACGCCGCGAAAGCGCTGGAGGACGTGCGGCTGACCCCGCTGGGCGGCACGCGCGCCATGTCGAGCCACAAGGGCTACGGCCTCGCGGCGATGGTGGAGATCCTTTGCTCCATGGTGCCGGGCGCGTACTACTGGGCGACGCGCGAGCAGCGCCACCCCGGCGCGCACCACTGGAACATCGGCCACTTCTTCCTCGCCATGGACCCGGACCAGTTCCGCGAAGCCGGCGAGTTCGAGGACGACCTCGACGACATGATCGACGCGCTGCACGCCACGCGGCGCGCCGATGCGGAGCAGCCGGTGCTGGTCGCCGGCGACCCGGAAAAGGCCGCGATGGCCGACCGCGAGAGAAACGGCATCCCGGTGCCCGACAACCTGCTCGCGCAGGTGCGGGGCATCGCGGCCGAAGCCGGCGCACCCTGGCTGTTGTAGCCATCCATCCCGGAGGAGGATAGACATGAGACTCGTACGCATCGCGGCACTCGCTGCGGCACTCGCCTGCGCCGCCGTCGCGCAGGCGCAGGACCGCTGGCCGTCCAAGCCGATCCGCTACATCGTGCCCTTCGCCGCCGGCGGCACGACCGACGTCCTCGGCCGCCTGATCACGCCGAAGCTCGGCGAGGCGCTGGCCACCACCTTCGTGGTGGAGAACCGCCCCGGCGCGGGCGGCAACGTCGGCTCCGAGGCGCTGGCGCGCTCCGCGCCGGACGGCTACACCATCGGCGGCGGCACGGTCAGCTCGCACGCGATCAACGCGTCGCTGTACCCGAAGATGCCTTACGACAACCTGCGCGACTTCGCTCCGGTCGCGCTGCTGGTGACCGTGCCCAACGTGCTGGTGGTGCATCCCGCCGTGCCGGCGACGACGGTCGCCGAGCTGGTGGCCCACGGCAAGGCGAACCCGGGCAAGCTCACCTGCGCGTCCGCGGGCAACGGCACCTCGCAGCACATGTCGTGCGAGCTGTTCAAGACCATGACCGGCCTGGACATCACCCACGTTCCGTACAAGGGCAGTGGCCCGGGCATCGCGTCGGTGGTGGCAGGCGAGACCACCATGATGTTCGACAACGCGACCATCGCGGTGCCGCAGATGAAGGGCGGCCGCGTGCGCGCCATCGGCGTCACCACCGCGAAGCGCAGCCCGTCGCTACCCGAGGTGCCCTCCCTCGCCGAGCAGGGCCTCGCCGGCTACGACGTGAGCTCGTGGCAGGCCGTGTTCGCTCCGGCGGGCACGCCCCGGCCCATCGTCGACCGGCTCAATGCGGAGATCCGCAGGATCCTCGCCTCGCCGGAGATCCGCGAGAAGCTGCTCGCGGTCGCCTCCGACCCGGCCGACATGACGCCGGAGCAGTTCGGCGAGTTCGTTCGCGCGGAGACGGAGAAGTGGGCGCGCGTGGTGAAGGCCTCCGGCGCCAAGGTCGACTGAGGCAGGCGGCTTGCACGGGCGCACCGACTGGACCGCCGTCGCGGTGGCGCTCGCCGCCGGCGTGGTGGCCGCCGGCTACGTCGGGAAGCTGCCGCCGGCGCTGCCCTTGCTCAAGGAGGAGCTGGGGCTGTCGCTGGTGGCCGCGGGCTGGGTGGTGTCGATGTTCAACGTCATCGCCATCGCGGGAGCGCTGTTCTTCGGCCTGATCGCGGACCGCGTGGGCGCCTTCCGCTTCTGCCTCCTCGGCCTCGTACTGCTCGCGGCGGGCGGCATCGCCGGCGCGGCGGCGCCCGGCACCGGCGTCCTGCTCGCGTCGCGCTTCGTCGAGGGCGCGGGCTTCATCGCCGTGGCGGTCTCGGCGCCGTCGCTGATCGCCGCCGCCGCCGCGCCCCGCGACCGCCGCCTCGTGCTGGCGCTGTGGAGCATCTACATGCCCTTCGGCATCGCCGTGACGGTGTTCGCCTCCACGCCGGTGACCGAGGCGGGCGGCTGGCGCGGGCTGTGGGTCGCCATCGTCGCCGCAACCGCGGCCTGCCTGATCGCGGTGGCGGCGCTGCGCGGGATTTTCGCCCGCCCCGCGGGCGGGAGCCGCCGGCTCGCGGACCTGGTGGCGCCGCTGCGCGAGCCCGCCCCCTGGGCGGTCGCGACATGCATGGCCCTGTACACCCTGCAGTGGATGGCGGTGATGACCTGGCTGCCCACCTATCTGGTGCAGGCGCGCGGCGTGTCGCCGCTCGCAGCCGCCTCGCTGAGCGCCGTGTTCTCGGTCGCCAACATGCCGGGCATCCTGCTGGGCGCCTGGCTGCTCCAGCGCAACGCGCCGCGCGGCACGCTGATCGTCGCCGCCTTCGCGATCATGGTGCTGTGCGACGTCGCGATCTTTTCCGCGTCCGCGCCGGACTCGTTGCGCTACGCCGCCGTGCTCGCCCTGTCCTTTTTCGGCGGCGTCATTCCCGCCGCGGTGATGTCTTCGTCGCAGCGCTACGCGCATGCGCCGGCGCAGGTCGGCGGGCTGCAGGGCCTGATCGTGCAGCTCTCCAACGTCGGGCAGTTCACCGGTCCGCTCGCCGTAGCGGCGGTGGTGTCCGCCACGGGCCGCTGGGAGTCCGCGCTGGGGGTCGTGCTCACGGCTGCCGCCCTGGGTCTCGCGCTCGGCGCCGCCGTCGGGCGTTTCGAACGCCGCCTGCCCGCCCCCATTTGAGGCAGGTCAAGCCGGCCGCCCGGGCGGGTATGTAACTATGTCAGTATCGATCCCTGTCGGGATACCACATCGGTGCGGAGGCCTGCCGTGAGCTACAAGACCATACTCGTGCACGTGGATAGCGGCCAGCGGGCCGCAGTACGCGTGGAGTTCGCCCTCGAGCTCGCCCGCCAGGCAGGCGCCCACCTGGTCGGCCTGCACGCCATCTCGGTGCCCCGCCTGCCCGCCTACGCCGCCGTGGAGGGCGGCGACCGCGTCCGCGAGTACCAGCAGAAGGCCATGGCGGAGCTCGCCGCGCGCGCGAAGGCGACCTTCGACCGTGTGACCGGCCCGTCCGGCCATGCCAGCCTGGAATGGCGCGAAAGCCAGGCGGACGCCGCGGAGATCGTCCCGCTCCACGCTCGCTACGCCGACCTCGTGGTGGTCGGCCAGGCCAACGAGGCGGACGGCTCAGGCGTGGAGATGGATTTGGTCGATCGCGTCCTGATCGCCGCCGCACGCCCCGTGCTGGTCATCCCGTACGCCGGCCGCTTCACCGAGGTGGGATCGCGCGTGCTGGTGGGCTGGAACGCAAGCCCCGAGGCGACCCGCGCCGTGACCGACGCGCTGCCGTTCCTTGCCAGTGCGGCCGAGGTGAACGTCGTCGCGTTCAACCCGCAAGGAGCGCCGCACGGCGAGATGCCTGGTGCGGACATCGCCCTGTTCCTTGCGCGGCACGGCGTGAACGTGACCGTCTCGCACGAGCGCGGCACCGACATCGACGCCGGGAACCTGCTGCTGTCGCGGGCGGCGGACATGGACGTGAACCTCATCGTCATGGGCGCCTACGGCCATTCGCGCATGCAGGAGCTGATCCTGGGCGGCGCCACGCGCACGATCCTGCAGTCGATGACCGTGCCGGTGCTGATGAGCCACTGACCGGCCCGCGGCGCCTGCCGCGGGCTTGTGGAACCTAGGTCGCAGAGTCCCGCGCGCGCCGCGCTCAAGATGGGTGCATGCGCCGCAAGACCCGGTCGCAACGGGCGGCGCGCCCAAGGTCCGAGGAGGAGTCGAGCGATGCGCAATCCACAGCTTTCCGTACGCGCCGGCGAGATGAGCCGGCGCGACTTCCTGCGTCTTTCCGCTGCTCTCGCTGCAGCCGGTGCTGCAGCGGCGCCGCGCGAGAGCCGCGCCTCCGTCAAGACGCGCGCGCACATCGTCATTGTCGGCGGCGGTGCCGCCGGCCTGACCGCCGCGGCCAAGCTCTCGGGCTGGCTGGACGGCGCGAAGATCACCCTGGTCGACGCGCGGCGCGAGCACTGGTACCAGCCCGGCTTCACCCTGGTGGCCAACGGCGTGTACCAGCAGAGCGACGTGATCCGCCAGACGGGCGACTACGTGTCCTCCGGCGTGGAGTGGATTCCCGAGATGGTCGCCGAGATCGACCCCGACGCGAACACCGTGGTCACCAGCGGCGGCAAGCGCCTGAAGTACGACTTCCTCGTGGTCGCGCTCGGCCTGGAGCTCAACTGGGAGGGCATCGACGGCATGGACCCGAAGCTGGTCGGCACCAACGGCATCGGCTGCACCTACGCCGGTCCGGACGGCGCCGCCGCCACGTTCCGCGCCTCGCAGCAGTTCCTGGAGACGGGCGGCACGGGCCTGTTCACCAAGCCTGGTACGCCGATGAAGTGCGCCGGCGCGCCGATCAAGGCCGCGTTCCTGACCGCTTCGCGCATGGTCAACGCAGGCACGCGCGGCAAGGGCGAGGTGATCTACCTCGCCGACAACGACAAGCTGTTCGCGCAGCCGGAGACGGCGGCGCTGGTGAAGCGGCACTTCGACGAGAAGAAGATCGGCTACGAATTCGGGCACGTCCTCACCGCCATCGAGCCGGGCAAGCGGGAGGCGATCTTCCGCACGCCCAAGGGCGAGATCACGCGGCGCTACGACTACATCCACGTCGTGCCGCCGATGCGCGCGGTGCAGCCGGTGCGAAGCAGCGCCCTCGCGTGGAAGGAAGGCGCGCTGGCGGGAGGCGGCTGGCTGGAGGTGGACAAGCGCACGCTGCAGCACCGGCGCTATCCGAACGTCTTCGGCGTGGGCGACACCAACGGCACGCCGGCAGGCAAGACCGCCGCGACCGTCAAGAAGGGCACGCCCATCGCCATGCAGAACCTGGTGTCGGTCATCGACGGCAAGGCGCCGGGCGAGAAGTTCGATGGCTACACGTCGTGCCCTCTCATCACCGACGTCGGTCACGCCGCACTGATCGAGTTCAACGACGAGTTCAAGCTCACGCCGACCCTGCCGCTCATCGACCCGCTGGACTCGAACTGGTTCGCGTGGTCGATCAAGCTCTACATGCTGCGGCCGCTGTACCTGCAGATGCTGCACGGGCGCGTGCCCGCATAGCGGCGGCGCGCCGCGCGGCGCCGCGCGCGGTCAGGCCTGCGCCGCGCCCCCGCCGCCCTCCGCGCGCCTGGTCCGGTCGAGCACCGTCATGGCGGAAGCGATCACGCTCGACACGTCCGAGAGGTTCGACGGCACGATGAGCGTGTTGCCGGTCTTGGCGAGGTTGCCGAACGCCTGGATGTAGAGCTCGGCCACCTTGAGGTTGGCGGCGCTCATGCCGCCGGGGGTGTTCATCGCCTCGGCAACCGTCGTCACGGCCGCCGCGGTGGCCTCGGCGATCAGGCGGATCGCGGTCGCGTCGCCCTGCGCCTTGTTGATCGCGGCGGTCTTCTCGCCCTCGGACTTGAGGATGTCGGACTGCTTCGCGCCTTCGGCGAGGTTGATCTCCTCCTGCTTCTGGCCCTCGGACTTGGCGATCAGCGCGCGCTTCTCGCGCTCGGCGGTGATCTGCTGCTGCATCGCGCGCAGGATCGCCTCCGGCGGCGTCAGGCTCTTCACCTCGTAGCGCAGCACCTTGATGCCCCAGGGCCGGCCGGCCTGGTCGAGCACCGAGACCACGGAGCGGTTGATGTCGTCGCGGCTCTCCAGCACGCGGTCGAGCTCCATCTTGCCGATCTCGCTGCGCAGCGTCGTCTGCGCAAGCTGGGTGATGGCCGTGATGTAGTCGGAGGTGCCGTAGGAGGCGAGCTTCGCGTCGGTCACCTGGTAGTACACGATGCCGTCCACCGCGAGCTGCGTGTTGTCCTTGGTGATGCAGATCTGCTCGGGCACGTCGAAGGGCACCTCCTTGAGGGAGTGCCGGTACGCGACGCGGTCCACCACGGGAATGATGACGTTCAGGCCGGGCTCCAGGGTCTCATGGTACTTGCCCAGGCGCTCCACCACCCACGCGTACTGCTGCGGCACCACGCGGATGCCCTCGATGACGAACACCACCGCCAGCGCGAGGATGAAGAACGGGATGGTGAAGGCGCGGGTGGCGTCGATCACCGCCATGACGATGGACAGGAATACGACGATGATGATCTTGGGCAGCATGCCGGTCTCCCTCGCTGGCTTGGGAGCGGCGGGCCGCGCGGCCCGCCGCTGACTCATGTTCTGCGCCGGCTGCATGGCGCCGGCGATGTCCTCGGGGCGCGGCACGCGCCCCTGGCTCAGGCTCTTGACGAGGCCGATCAGCTCGCCGCGCCGCCGCTCGTCGTCGCTCACGCGCGGTCTCCGCGGTCCTTCGCGACGGTGAGCAGGTTGCCGTCGACTGCGCGGATGTAGAACACCTCGCCGTGCTCGCCGCGGTGCTCGCCCTCGATGCGCGCGTCCCAGAGCGCGTCGCGGTACTTCACGCGCGCAAGCCGGTCGGCCCGGTTCACCCACTCGTCCAGCGTGACCGGCTGGCCCACGTCGAGCGATGGCATCTGCGCGCCGCGGCGGCTGCGGCGCAGGCGGTTCACCCAGAGGGTGCCCGCCACGGCGACCAACGCGGCGACCACCGTCTGCAGCCAGAACGCCCCGCCGGCGAACGCGGTACCGCCCGCGGCCAGCGCCGAGATGCCCAGCACGAGCAGATAGAAAGTGCCTGTCAGCAGTTCGGCGATGACCAGGATGAGTCCGGCGGCGATCCAGGCGATGTAGGCGTCCATGGCGCGGGCAATGCCGTCTGCGCGGTCCCATTGAGGTAACGAGGGATCATAGCGGACCCGGGCGTGCACGGCTGTGACGGTTTGCCTCGTGCGATCAGGACCATGCCGCGCGCTCTGACATAATCGTGCGGCCATGAACGATCGCCCCGCCGATCGCCCGGTCGATCGTCACCCGGAACCGCGGCGCCTGGCCGCCTTTTTCGCCGGCGCGTTCTGCTGGAACCTCGGGCTCGGCATGGCGCACCTCGCCGTGCCGCTCTACGCCTACTCGCTCGGGTGGTCGGGCGTGGAGATCGGCAGTCTCGTCGCGTTGCCGGTGCTGGTGCAGATCTGGATCAACCTGCTCTCCGGCGCGTGGGCCGACCGCGCGGGCGGCCGGATGCTCGCCGTGCTCGCGTGCGCCGCGACACTGGCGGCGGGGTTGCTGTTCGCCTCGGGCAAGGACTTCGCCATGCTGCTCGCGGGCCAGTCCGCCTTCATCGTGTCGCGCGCGCTGTTCTGGCCCGCGACGTGGTCGCTCGCGACCCAGCTTCCCGGCGACCGCAGCCGCACCCTCGGACGCCTCAACGCCACCACCAGCCTGGGCCAGATCCTCGGCACCGGGGCGGCGGGCATCGCCCTCGCGCAGGCGGGCTTTCCGGCCACCTTCGTCGCCCTGGCGCTGGTCGGCGGCCTCGCTGCGGGCGCGTGCATGCTCGCCTTCCACGTGCCCGCGCCGAAAACAGCCGGAGCCCGGCCCCCGCTCTTCGCCGCCTACGCACCCCTCGCGCGGCGCCGCTCGATCTACTACGCGGTGCTGTGCGCCTACGTCTCGGGCCTCCCGCTCTCGATGTCGATGTCCTTCTATCCCATCCTGCTCGCGACGCAGGGTTTCTCCAGCGAAGCGTCGGGCTGGCTGATCGCGCTGCGCGGCGTGGGCTCGGTGGCGGCGGGGTTCCTCGCCGGCCGCTACGTCACGCGCACCGCCGATCCGCGTGCGCCGCTCGCGGGCGCGCTGGCCGTGGCGGTCTCCGTGCTGCTGGTGGCGGCCTGGCCGCACCTCGCGCCGATTTCGCTGTTCCTCTTCGCCGTGGGGGTCGGCTCGGGCGTGCTCACCCTGTACTTCCAGCTCCTCATCAGCGACCTGTCCGCCCCGGGCGAGCGCGGCGCGGCGCTCGCGCTCGGCGGGCTCGGCTGGGGCGTATCGCACCTCACCACGCCACTCGTCATGGGCACGCTGCAGGACGCCTTCGGCATCGTCGCGGCCTTCCAGGCGATGGGGATCCTCGCCATCGCCTGGGCGGCCGCGTTGTGGCCCCTGCATCGCTGGGCGTTCCGCCACGGCCGGCCGGCGTGACGCCTGACACGGCGCGCCTGGCCGCGTGAACCTAGAATCGCGTCATCAACCGGAATTGGACGGAGGCATGCGATGCTGCAATGGGCTGGTGGAGTGTTCGCCTGCGGGATGCTGCTGATCCTGATGGAGTGGAACATCGCACGCAAGAAGAAGGAAGGCGTGACGTGGACGGACAGGCAGCGCATGAAGGGGCTGTTCGGCGTGACCTGCGTCCTGTCGGTGCTCGCCGCGGGCCTCGTCTGGATAGCCTGAACGCGGGGCGCCGGGCCCGATGACGCTCGCGCTCGGCGTCCTCGACCAGTCCCCGGTCGTCTCCGGCTGCACCCCCGCGCAGGCGGTCCGCGAGACCGTCCGCCTCGCGGCCGAGGCCGAGACGCTGGGCTACTCGCGCTACTGGCTCGCCGAGCACCACGCCATCGCGGCGCTCGCCGATCCCTGCCCCGAGATCCTGCTGGCGCGCATCGCAGCGTCCACTTCATCGATGCGCATCGGCACCGGCGGCGTGCTGCTGCCCTACTACGCGCCGCTCAAGGTGGCCGAGGTGTTCCGCATGCTCGAGGCCATCGCGCCCGGGCGCATCGACCTCGGCATCGGGCGCGCGCCGGGCGGCGACCTCACCACGGCCCGTGCGCTTTCCAACGGCGACTACGCGCATGCTGCGGAATTCCCGGAGCAGGTCGTCGACCTCGTCGGTTACCTCGACGGAACCCTGCCCGCGTCGCACCCCTTCAAGCGCGTGCGCGCCATGCCCGAGGTCGAGACCGCGCCGCAGGTCTGGCTGCTCGGCTCGTCGGACTACTCCGGCGCCCTCGCCGCGCACCTCGGCCTGCGCTTCGCGTTCGCCCACTTCATCAACGCGCAGGGCGGCGACGCCGTCATGCGGGACTTCAAGCAGAAGTTCCGGCCCTCGCACCGCGAGGCCGCGCCGGCCGCGGTCCTGTGCGTGTTCGTCATCTGCGCGGAGACCGACGAGCGCGCGGAGCGTCTCGCGGCGAGCATCGACCTGCGGCGCCTGCACATGGCGACCGGCGTCGATGCGCCGGTGCCGACGCTGGCCGAGGCCGACGCGCACCGCTGGACCGACCGCGAGCGCGCCTACGCACAGTCGCAGCGCAACCGCGTGGTGCTGGGCAGTCCCGCCACGGTGAGGGCGCGGCTCGAGGCGCTGGCGGAGCAATACGCCGCCGACGAGCTGCTCGTGCTGACCATTACCGGCGACTACGAGAGCCGGCGGGCATCGTACCGGCTGGTGGCGCGCGAGTTCGGGCTCGCGTCGGGTTGAGCCTCGACGACGGCGCGTCCGTCGGCGGTCGGCGCTAGTGAGGAGACCGGGGTACGGAATGCCATCGCGGTGAAGAAGTCCGTCAGCACGCTCCCTACCCCGCCGGATGGAAAGTCCCCTGGCGCGCGGCTCCGGGCGCGTCGCCATCGCGTTCCCACACCACCCGGATCTCGCGGGTCTGCCCGCCCAACTGCATGGATCCCGTCAACGTGAGGCGCCCGCCTTCGAGCCTCGCGTTGCGGAGGTTCGAGACGCCGACGAGCTTTGGGTCGGAGCACAGCTCGAGGTGGTGGGTGACGGCGGAGCCCGGCTCGTCCACGGTGTAGTCGCCGTAGTAGGCGAAGTAGCCTTCGCCCATGATGTGGACGGAGACCTTTCCATCGGCGGAATACTGCAGCACGCCGACGGCGTCTCGCCCCATCGGGTACTCGCCTCCTGTCGTGTAGGACAGCAGGCGCCAGCCACCGACGAGGTCACTCCGCTTGAGGCGAACGCCCTCGTGACTTGGCGAATGGTCACCGTGCTGGTTCATGTTCCACCTGACATAACGGGATGCCCTGGCCGCGAGGCGCAGCGCATCGCCCGCTACGGGCCGCCCGCCTCAGCCCGCCGCGCGCCCCGCTTCCGTGTTCTCAACGAAGTATGCCGGCACGTCCGGCCCCCAGTAGAAGAACGAGTCGTCGGCGGGATGGTCGCCCGACTGCCAATCGACCGTCACTGGCACGTGGTCGATGTCGAACGAGAACTCGGCAAAGCTGCCCCACGGGTCCTGCGCGTAGTAGAAGTAGTTCGAGCCGAGCACGTGGCGCCCGACGCCCCAGCCGTTCTTGTATCCCGCCGCGCGCATGGTCTCCATGCCCCAGCCCACCTCGTCGACACTGCCGACGTCCCAGCTCGAGTGGTGGTACCCGGGTGCCTCGGACTTCACGAACGCGATCATGTGGTGGTCGCTGCCGTGCAGGCTGTGCAGGAACGCGACCAGGTCGCCGGCGCGGTCCGACATGCGCATGCCGAGCACGTCCTCGTTGAACTGGATCATCCGGCCCACGTCGGGCGTGAAGCGCAGCATGTGCGACAGCCGGCGCGGCCGCACCGGTGCGGCCTTGCTGCGTGGCGGCGCCGCCCCGACGCCGGCGGGCACCTGCCGTGGCGGCATGGGCACGGAACGGTCCGACGGAGAAACCTTGGGCGCGACCACGATCTGCGTGGGCGTGCCGTCGGGGTCCCTGAGCCAGATGCCCTGGCCATCCGAGAGCGGGTGCGGCTCGCAGCCGATCCCGAGTTGCTTCACGCGCGCGGCGAGCTTGTCGTAATCCTCCGCGTAGCAGCCGAAGCTCACGTACTGGAGCTTCTTCGGCTGGCCGTTGGCGTGCAGCGAGCCCCAGCAGTGCGGATGCCCATGCGCGTACAGGTCCACCCGGTTGCCGGTCACGCGCGGATCGAGCCCGAAGGCCGTGTAGAACTTCACCGCATCCGCGACGTCCGGGATGGTGATCACGAAACGCTCCAGCGAATGCACGCCCAGCACGCCGGGCCGGCGGTCCTGCCTCTCCACGATGGCCGTCATGTCTCCTCCTTGTTCGGGTCTCTCATGCTGCCCGCCCGGCGAGGCGCGCGAGCAGCGCGCCCTGCGCATCGGGAAAGCGATCGCCCCGCCAGCCGACGTGCTGGTCGGGGCGCACGAGTGTATAACGCGCCGCGTAGAGCGCGCACACGCTGGCGGGCGGCCGCAGCACCGTGAGCGGCATGCCGAGCGCGGCCGCGTCGCACGCGACGAGGTCGATGTCGCGCTGCTCCGCGTCGGGCGAGGCGAGCAGCGTGTAGCCCCAGCCGAAGTGGTCGTACAGCGACGAGCCGTCGGCGAGCCACGCGTGCGGCGCACGGCAGCCCGGATGCGCCGACGGCACGTAGTCGCGCCAGTGGCGCGGCGGCGGCGCGGAGCCGTCGGGCACGATGACCGGCGAGCCCTCGTAGCGGTAGCCGAGCACCACGCCGAGGGTGTCGAACTCGCGCGCCTTGGCGGCGCGGATCCGCTCGCCGACCTCGGCACGCAGGCGATCGCCCTCGGGGCCGTCGGCATCCAGCCCGGGCACGACGAGCTGGTTGGTAAGCACCGCGTGGTTGGCCACCGCTTCGTCCATCACGAACTCGTGCACCGGCCGCCGCTCCGGCTCGTAGCTCGCGAGGAGCCGCTCGCCGCCCCACCCGGCCAGCGTCGCGGCGATCTTCCAGCCGAGGTCGACCGCATCGGCGATGCCCATGTTCATGCCGTAGCCGCCGAAGGGCGGATGCAGGTGGCAGGCATCCCCGGCGAGGAACACGCGCCGGTCGCGGTAGCGATCGGCGATGAGGCGGCTCGCCGTCCACTCGTCGGAGGAAAGAATCTCGAACTCGCGGTCGACGCCGAGCGCGCGCGCGATCAGGGCCGCCGATTCGAAATCGCCGAGCTTCCAGCCCTCCGGCACCTGCGTCGGCATGAAGAACCACTTGTCGCCGCGGTCCATCGGCCCGGTGAAGCAGGGCTGCGCCGGATTCACCAGCCAGTACATGATGCCGGGGCCGAGCGTATGGGCGCGATCGAGCCCGGGCGCGCGGAAGACGACGTTGTAGTTGCGCGAGAGGCCCCGCACCCCTTCCATGCGCGCGCCGATCGCCTCGCGCACCGCGCTGCGCGAGCCGTCCGCGCCCACGAGGTAGCGGCTGGCGATGGTCTCGACCGGGCCGCCGGCGAGATCACGCACGCGCGCCTGCACGCCGTCGCCCTCCTGCTCGAAGCCGAGGACCTCGCAGCCGAAGCGGATGGTCACGCCGGGCAGCGTGACCGCGTGCGCGCGCATGACCTCCTCGACGCGGTACTGCGGGATCCACTGCGAGTGCTCGGCGTAGAGCGGATGCTTGCCGGGCCGGCACCACAGGGCGTTCTCGAAGCGGTGCAGAACGCGCCCGTTCATGCCCGTCGCGAACACCACGTTGGAGGGATACTCGACGCCGAAGGGCGAGGCGTCGCGCAGCGCGTCCGCGATGCCCCAGCGGCGCATATGCTCGCGCGAGCGCAGATTGGTGGTCTTGGCGCGCGGCGCGTAGCCGACGCGGTCGTTGCGCTCGACCACGGTGCAGCGCACGCCGCGATGACCGAGCTCGATGGCGAGCGCGAGGCCGACCGGCCCCGCCCCGACGACCAGCACGTCGGTGTCCACGGCGCTCACCACGGCGTCACGCCGCGGCCAGCACGACGTCGAACTTCGCCGCCAGCGCCGCGCTGTTGGCGGCCTTCACGAACGGCACGATCAGCCGCGCGCGCGCCTCCGGGTCGCGCACCGCCTGCAGCAGGAAGTCGCGGTCGTTCTGCGGCTCGCCGGCGACGTACATCTGGGTGGAGATCGTCGCGAAGCCGCGCGCGGTCACGCGCACGTGGATGTGCGGCGCGCGGCCTGGATAGGGCACCGGCTTGATGGTGCGGAAGCGGTACGCGCCCGCGGCGTCGGTGACGGTCTCGCCGTAGCCCTGGAAGCCGGGATCGAGCGGCGCCGAGGAGTTGTCGCCGGGGTGGTGATAGCGGCCGAATGCGTTGCACTGCCAGATCTCGACGCGAGCCCCCGCCACCGGCCGGCCGTCGGCGCCGGTCACGATGCCGGTGAGTTCGGTCACCTCGCCTTTCGCGGTGCCAGCGGAGCCGCGCACCGAGACGAGGTCGTTGTCGGCTTCTGCGGGCCGCTCGCGCGGATAGAACGGCCCCACCGCCTGCGGCGGCGTGGCGAGCAGCCCGCGCGCGTCGACCCGCCACGGGAGCGCGGCGATGGCCGCTGCCCCGGCAGTCAGCGCGACGAAGCGGCGGCGGTCCATGACGTGACGTTCCTTCACAGCGGCTTCTTCTCCTTGAAGTAGGCGGCGCGATCGATGGATTTCACCGGCACGTCGCGCGTCTGCGCACCCGACTGGATGCGCAGCGGTACGACCGTGCCGGCCGGACCGAGGTTCCACATGCGGCCGTAGAGCTCCGCGTGCGACTTCACCGCGTCGCCGCCCACAGCGACCACCAGGTCCCCGCGCTGGATGCCGGCAAGATCGGCCGGGCTTTCCGGCGAGACGCGCACGACCAGCAGCCGGCCCTCCACCTCCTCGGTGGCGAGACCGAGCCACGGGCGCGGCGGCCCGGCGGCGCGGCCGCGGGCCTTCAGGTCCGCGAGGATGGGCTTCAGCAGGTCGGTCGGCACGAACATGTTCCCGGGCAGGTACTCGGTGGGCTCCATCGCGTTCTGCACGAACAGCGACCCGACGCCGACCAGTTGCAACTCGCGGCTCACCAGCGCCGCACCGGCCCAGCCCATGGTGGGCGGCGAGGTGAATATGGCACGGTCGAGGAGGTACTCCCAGCTGCCGCTGAACGGCCGCGTCGAGACGACGTACGCCATGCTCGCGGTGTCGCGCCCGCCGAACGGCAGGATCATCACGGCGTCGCGCATCTTCAGCGCGCCCGAATCGCCGAGCGCGAGCGGCTTCACGCCGAGCGGCACCTGCGCCTTCAGCAGGCCGAACCCGGTCGCGTGGTCGTAGCCGGCGAGCGTGGCGGGCACGGTGCGGCCCGCCGCGGTGGTGATCTCGATGCTGTCGGGCTCGATGACCAGGTAGCCGATGGTGAGAACGTGGCCTTCGCCGTCGATGACGATGCCCGAGCCCTCGCGGGTCGGGCCGAGGGTAGCGTTCGAGCGCGCGTCCTCGACCGCGCGCATGCGCACGCGCACCACCGCGTTCACCAGCGTCTCGATGCGGGCCTCGACGTCGCCCGAACCCTGCGCGCGTGCAGCGGGCGCAGCGGACAGCACGAGAGCGGCGGCGGCGATTACGGCAGCGAGGGCAGTGCGGCGCGAGGGCATGGCGAACCTCCGGGTGCGGCGGCGCGAGCTTCATTCTGGCCTGTCCGCGCGGGGATTGCCACCAGCGCGCCGCGCGCTGCTATCCTGCCTCCGCCATGAGCCGCCACACCCCCCTGTTTAACGCCGACGCCATCGCCGAGGAGCGCATCCAGGAGGCGATGCGCCGCGGCGCGTTCGATAATCTCCCGGGCGCCGGCAAGCCCCTCGACTTCGACGACGACCTGCTGGTTCCGCCGGAGCTGCGCGTCGCCAACCGCATTCTCAAGAATGCCGGCTGCGTGCCTCCGGAGCTCGAGGAGCGGCGCGAGATCGCCGCACTCGAAGCCTCGCTGCCCAGCCTGGACGAGGAGGCGCGCAAGCGCGCCATCGCCAAGCTCGCGGTGATGCGCGCGCGCCTGGGCCCGCGGCGCGGCCGCTCTCTCGCGGTCAACCGCTACTACGAGTGCAAGCTCATCGAGAAGCTCGCGGGCTCGTAGCGGCCTCCGCAGCCGCGTGACGGAAGTAGTCGCTCGGCCGCTTGCCGAGCGCGCGCCGGAACATCGCGGTGAAGGCGCTGGGGCTCGCGTAACCGCAATCGAGTGCGACCGCAGTGACCGGAGCGCCCGCCGCGAGGCGCTGCAGCGCGGCGGCCAGCCGCGCCTGCTGCCGCCAGGTCGAGAAACCCATCCCGGTCTCGCGCGCGAACGCCCGCGCCAGCGTGCGCGCGCTCGCGCCCACTCGTCCCGCCCATCCCTCCAGCGAGGCGCTCTCGCCCGGGTGCGCGAGGATCGCCGCACAGATGCGCTGCAGCCGCTTGTCGCGCGGTTGCGGCAGGTGCAGCGGCTCGGCGGGCGAGGCGGCCAGCTCGTCGAGCACCAGGCGCATGACGCGGCCCTCGCGCCCGCGCTCGTCGTACTCCGCCGGCAGGCGCGTCGCCTCGAGGATCAGCTCGCGCAGCAGCGGCGACACGGTGACCACGCAGCAGCGGTCCGGCATCGCGCGCGCGGCGCGGGGCTCGACGTACAGCGTGCGCATCGCCACCGCGCCGTACATGCGGCTCTCGTGGTCCGTGCCGGGCGGCACCCACACCGCGCGCTGCGGCGGGACCACCCAGGTGCCGTGCGGCGTCTTCACCGTCATCACGCCGGTGACGCCGTACACGAGCTGGCCGCGCGGATGCCGGTCACGCGGGATGACGTGGCCGTCGGGGAAATCACGCGCATACGCCGCCACGGCGCGCGGGACGCGCTGCAGCTCCGCCACCGAGCGCGGCTTCGGTACCATGGCCGGTCGCACCTTCTTCGCCCCCACCTTGTTCCTCCTCAAGATCACCCTCGTGCCCCTCGTGGTCTGGCTCGCCAGCGCTGCGGGGCGCCGCTGGGGCCACGGCGTCACCGGCTGGGTGAGCGGCCTGCCCCTGATCGCCGGGCCGATCAGCGTCTTCCTCGCCCTCGACCAGGGCGCGGCGTTCGCCGCCCAGGCCGCGGCGACCACGCTGTACATGACCATCGCTGCCGCACTGCACTGCTTCGTCTTCGCCCACGCGGCGCGCCGGCTGCCCTGGTGGGGCGCGCTGCTCGCCGGATGGGCGGCATTCGCGGCGGCGGCCTTCGCGCTGGCCGCCGTCCGCGTGCCGCCCGTCGTCGCGTTCGGCGCGACGGTGCTGGCGCTCGCCGTCATGATCGCGAGGCTGCCCGCCACCGACCGCACCGCGGCCGGGCCCGCATCCGTGCCGCACGCCGAGCTCGCGGTGCGCATGCTCGCCGCGCTCGGGCTCGCCGCGCTGGTCACGCTGGGCGCCGAGTCGTTCGGCGCCCGGCTGTCCGGCGTGTTCCTCGGCTTTCCCATCACCGGGAGCGTGCTGCCCGCCTTTGCCGCCGCGCTGCACGGCCCTGCCGCCACCACGCGCCTGCTGGCGGGCTTCATCTCCGGGCTGCTGGCGTTCGCGGCCTTCCATGTCGTGGTCGCGACGGCGCTGCCCGCGCTCGGCGTCGCCACCGCTTACCTCGCCGCCTGCGCCGCCGCGCTGGCGACCACCGCGGCGGTCGCCCGCGTGCGTGCGCGGC
>Ga0209254_10002472_pt1 | contig 16771 bp, 13 predicted proteins | sample FrelakmetDIP11DI_FD_187148 | JGI IMG/M metagenome (GOLD analysis project Ga0209254, IMG submission 187148) | Freshwater lake sediment microbial communities from the University of Notre Dame, USA, for methane emissions studies - DIP11 DI (SPAdes)... | ecosystem: Environmental > Aquatic >... | reverse complement strand
ATCAGGTGCCGGATCTTTCGCGGGAGTTTCTCGAGACGGCACTGGCGCGTGGGGACATCGGCACGGCTAACTTTCACGGCGGCGCGCTGGTGGGTTTTTCATTCTCGAGCTGTACGCGTGTCCGCGTCACGAGTCAGCTCGATGCGCTCATCCCGGAAGGGTTCCGCTACGGCTACAAGTCCTGGACCCATGCTGACCATCGCAGGGCAAATCTATCGAGGATGCGGGGATATGTGCGCCGTCAGACGCTTCGTTCCGCGCACGAGCAGCGTTCGATCAGCTACATCGAAACACACAACTACCCATCGCTCCTGCATGGCTACAGGCACCCTCGGCTGCGTAGTCTCCGGATGGGCTTATCCGGGTGGATCACGGTCTTTGGTCGCCAGGTACCCTTCAATAGTCGCCGTGCTCGTTGGGTGGGTTTCGAGTTCGTCCGCAAGGAGGACTCGCGTCGTCGTCAATATGTGTTGTGACGGCGTGCTGCTCAGGGAAAATCGGGGAACTCGCCCCAACTCTTTGATTTCGAATAATCAACTCGCCACATACTCTAACGTCTTTGTTAAGGCGCGGATGAGATTGCTTGTGGCAGGGTACGTGAGCATATAGGCTGCGCGCGTTTTGAAATTCCGCTGCGACGCCGCTGAAGCACTCTCGTAACACTTCTGTCCATCGCGGATTTGTTGAAACGCGAATTGCGTCACGCAGGCGACTCGCGACTTCCACGTAGACTTTGTCCATACGAGATCAATAAGGGGCGCCGCTCTTGCTTGAGCGCAGAACAACTTTGGCTTTGGCGCTCAGCGTCTTTCTGGTCGGCTGCGGTTCAGACCAATCTTCGTCAGACGCCGATGGCGGGCGCGCGATTCAGTTCGTTGCAAGTCCGGCGACGGTGGCCGTAGGTGAAAATTCATGGCTTTCGTGGACGGGAGAGAACGTCATCACGTGCCAGGCGTCCGGAGGCTGGTCTGGAGATAAGCCTCCCAGCGGAGGTTTTCGCACGCCGCCACTCACGGCAACCACCACGTATGCGCTCCACTGCGCCGGCGCCAGGAGCGGATCCATTGCGCGCGTCACGGTTTATGTTGGAGGCGATGCAAGCGGGGGTGCGCCTCAGGTATCGCTGCGCAGCCAATATGGTTCCGTTCCCGCGAACGGCAGCACAGTTCTGGAGTGGAGTGCCCCAAACTCGCAGAATTGCATGGCGTCGGGCAGCTGGAGCGGAGCAAAGGCGAACCAAGGTTCGCAACAAATCAAAGGGTTAAAAGCGAATTCTACATTCACTCTCACGTGCGACGGGCCGGAAGGAACCGGTATCGCGATGACCGAGGTGGTGTTGCAGCGCGCGACATTGCGTTGGGCGGGTGCCGGTGATTTGGCGAGCCAGACCGGGGGGTTCCAACTATTTTGGGGTACCCGCTCGGGCCAACCCGAGAACGTGGTCACGATCACCGACCCGACGCTGCGCGAACGCGTGGTCGATCTTCCTGGAGCCGGTACCTACTACTTCATTCTCGCGACGTTGGATGCGAACAAGCAGGAAGTCGGTCGCTCCAATCAGGCATCCAAAGCCATCCCGTTCTGATCCGGGTCGGCGTCGAATCGCAACGCGTGGGTGAGTGCTGTTCTGCGTCAGAACGTGGCTAATTACGTCCGTTTCCTACCATATCTGTCGAGTCGTTCACGGGGACTATCTCTGCTTACAAATACACTCCTGTCCCATAAGAAATAGGGGGGTTGCGGGACAGACGCGTTGTAGGGAGAGACCCCCATGCAGTATCGGTGGGTTCGACTGGGTGTTCTGGCGTGCCTCAGCGTCGGAATTCCGGGATTGATCGGATGTAGCAGTGAGGGTGAAGCCGCTTTTGCCGAAGCGCTTCGAAATGTTCAGGGCGTGATGATCACCGGGTCGGTGGGTGACGGTCCCGTCGTCGGCGCCACAGTCGAGGTGGTGTCGGCTGATGGCGTCGTCGTGTCGCAAGCAACGGGTGGTTCGACGGCGTCGTTTCGGGTGCTCGTGCCAGCGAACACGCGATACCCCATCCGATTGCGTGCCGTGGGTGGTATCGATCTTGTTAGCCTTCGCACGCCTGATTTTACACTCGAGACGCTGATCGCTACGCCAGCGCAGATCGTTGCGAATCTCTCGCCGTTCAGCACGTTGGTTGCGCGCACCTTCGAATGCGGCAACCTCGCGCGCGACGACGCCTCCGTCGGGCAAATCTGGGATCAGGTGATGGTGGAGTTCGGCATGGGCTATGAGACGGAGCGCTTCGGCCACCCGTCCTGGACAAAGATGGGGCCGCGCAATCAGGCCCCGTTCGTACTTGCGAGCGAAGCGCTGGGAGAGGCCATTCGACGCACGCGCGCGGCTCTTGGTGCCGGTGCGGCGGCGGGGGGGACAGTGGACGATGATGCGGTGGTCAGCGCGCTCGCGTGTGATGTGTCCGCCGATGGCACGCTGGACGGAGTTGGCGAAGGCGCCTCGCGGCGCACCACCGCAACGTTCCGTGGCGCCGCGGCGGGTGTGTTGTTAGAAACCGTGGCGAGGCAGCTCCGGGTCGATGGACAGAACGCGATGCCGCGTCTGGATCAAGCCATCCAAAGAACCAGTGCCAGCGCCGGTAGTGTTTTAGCCGTGCAAGCCAATCCCGCGCTCGTCGGTCAGACTCGCCGTCAACTCGTCATCCTATTGGGCCAGGTGCCTGGAGATGTCGTCGCGCGCTTTCTGCGGTTGCTCGACGAGACCGCGCTTGCGAGCCTGTCGGAGGTCGTCGCAGCGAATCTGCGCGCGGGCGATGTTGCAGTGCTGGCGCAGGGCGTTGCCGATATCGCCAGGGCAGATGATGCGTCAATCGATGCGATGCTCGACGACTCCAATCGGATCTCGAACTCACCGCAACCGGTGGTGTCATTCGCAGCAACGCCGGCGGGGGTTCGTCCCGGTGAGACGGCGCGGCTGTCCTGGGCGGCGGAACAGGCGGAGACCTGTTGGGCAGCCGGCGGCTGGACCGGCGAGCAGCCGCTCGCAGGCACCCATGTCACGGCGCGCCTGACGACTCCCGAACGCTATGAAATCATCTGTACGGGAATGGGTGGGACCGTGCGTAGAGCAGCGACGGTAGCTATTGCCGGGTCAACGCCTCATTCACCGCCGCTGGTTGACCTCACTGCCGTACCTGCGACCGTTACGGCCGGCGGTAGTGTGACCCTGACTTGGATGACGAACGGCGCGGCGGAGTGCAGCGCCGCGGGTGGCTGGTCCGGAATCAAATCCGTGCAGGGGAGCACTCGGGTGGGTCCGCTCGACGCGGGACGCAGCTACGCGCTTATCTGTACGGGTCCGGGTGGCACGGGTGGCGATACGATCAGTGTGGTCGTGCAGCCCTTAGCACCGGCCTCGTCTCCCTCCGCACCGATTACTGCATCGCTGCGTGCATCTCCCGCTTGGGTAGCGCCGGGTGGGTCGACGTCGCTGATGTGGAGTAGCACAGGGGCGACCGGCTGCGGCGCAGCCGGAGATTGGAGCGGAAGCAAACCGGTGAATGGGTCAGCCGACACAGGACCGATTTCGGTTGATAGCACTTTTACGATCAACTGCATCGGGCGCGGTGGAAATGCCGTGGCCAGCACGACCGTATCGATGCGGGTTGCGCGTCTTTCCTGGCAGCCACCAGACGGGGGCGGTTCCGCATCAAGCGTCAGCGGGTTCAAGATCTATAGCGGGACTTTGCCTGGAATTTACGGACCGCCGATCATCGTTGCTGACCCTGCGGCGCGGAGCTTCGAGATTACTCTCGGACCGGGGACCCACTATTTTGCACTTGGAGTCATGGACGCGGACGGTGGCGAAGTCGCGCTGTCGAATGAGGTGTCGAAGATTATCGAATAACCTCCCAATGTCCTGATTGATCTGGGGATTGATTACATAGGCGGCACACGCGATCCACTCGGGCTGCATAGACTGCACCGAGCGCGGTAATCTAATTCCACCTCGCAGCAAGACGGCTTGGTTCCTAGGTACCGCGAGATCAGAATCATTTGATTGGGGTACGGGCAGACGTCCGAATCCTTCAACCCGTCGAATCGTGCCCTACGTCGATTCGCAAACCGTTGGCCGAAGACGGGTAAAGCAAGCAATGGGGATGCAATAACATGAATCGTTCGACGCACTACTGTTCCGATTGGGTTCGATCATCGATGTGGGTGACCTGGCTATCGGCGCTGCTGATCGCCGGAGTTGCCGCTGCCGCGGATTCGGGCAGCGCGCCGCTCGACTACCGGATTTCAGCGGAGGACGTTCTGCAGATATCCGTGTGGAAGGAAAAAGGCCTGGATCGCGAGGTTATTGTGCGGCCGGATGGCGGCATCTCGTTTCCGTTGGCGGGCAATGTGATTGTGGCTGGGAGAACCCCGACCGATGTCGAGGGCGAAATCGCGGCACGCCTACAACGATTTATCCCCGATGCGGTCGTCACGGTTTCGGTGACCAAGCTCCAAGGTCTCCGTGTGTACGTCACGGGTCAGGTTCGAAACCCCGGACAATTCACCGTGGGACGTTATGTCGACGTCCTTCAGGCGATTACGCTGGCCGGGGGCCTCACGCCGTTCGCCAACAATGGCGACATCAAGATTATCCGCCGCGAAGAAGGCCGCGAGGTGATCTACAAGTTCAATTATGGCGAGGTGAGCCGTGGCCAGGACATCGGCCAGAACATCGTGCTGCAAACCGACGACGTTGTCGTTGTTCCATAGCATTGACGGAGAGGCTCCATGAGTTGGTACGGGAACACGCGATTGATATCACACCTGCGCACCGCCGTCGGGCTCGTTTGTGCGTGCCTTGGCGCTGGCGCGCATGCGGCGTGGGTGAGTGAGTTACGCGGCGGCGTCGAATCTCGCTACGACGACAATGTCAGGCTCTCGACCGAAGGCGAAGAGAGCGCAATTGCGACCAACGTAGGTGGCGAATTGAGCCTGCGGCGCGTCACGGAGAACTCCGAGATTGCTGCCATCGCGGGCGCAACGTTTCTGAACTATTCCGCATACGATGGCGCTGAAGATCTCGATAACGAAGACATCCAGTATCTCGACATCCGTTCACACAGGAGCGGTTATCGCGCTCGAGTAGGGTTCGATGGTTCGGTTCGACGCGACGTACTTCTGGAGACCGTAGGATTTATCGTGGATCCGATCGGACGTACGCCTGTCGGACAGGGCGCGCAACCGCAACCTGGACAGGGTTCCGGCGGAGTGCCCGCTGCCGACCCCACCTATACGAACACCGACGCCGGTAGCGTCGAAGAGCAGGTGCGGCGCATCCAGACCTGGGCGGCCCCCTACGTCAACTACGAGCTATCGGAAAAAACCGGCGTTCGATTCGGCTACACCTATTTCGGACTCGACTACGACCAACAGTTGACGACGGGGCTCGAAGACAGCAAGACGAACGCAGTGAACGTTGAATTTTCGAACCAGGTTTCGCTGCGTGACTCGGCGCGCATTGGCGCACGCGCGGCCCGATTTGATCCGCAGACCGATCCCGAGGAAACCGATGCCTACGAGGTGACTGTCGGTTGGTCGCGACAGTTCTCCGACACTACGAGTGCTGGCATCGATCTCGGCGTACAACAATCGGAACGCGCAGACGAATCGTATTCCGGCTACGTGACGCGAATCTTTGCCGATCGACGCATCGAGGCGGGCGCAATCCGTGGACGATATGAGCATTCGCTGCAGCCGAGTGGCTACGGCGATCTCGTGGAGTCGGATACGCTTGATGTGAACTATGAGCTCTCGTTGTCGGACCGGTTGGATCTGCGTATCGACGGCCGCGCGTATCGCACACGCAATTCGAAGGACCAGACCTCCAACGACGACAATGATCGAGACTATGCGGAAGTCGGACCCGGGCTAACTTTCGGTATTACGGAGGTCATGAGTCTCGGCGTCTTCTATCGATACCAGTGGGTCGATCGCAAGGTCGATAGCACCAGCGGCACCAGCAACGCGGTGGGCCTCACGTTGTCGTATCGAGCGCGGCCGCGCATTTGAGTCTGACGGCACAACAGCGAGGCAATATCGAGATGAGTGAAGCGAGCGAGCCGAAAGAAATCGGGGAATACTGGACTATTCTCTCGCGCCGCAAGTATTGGTTCATTGGACCGTTTGCGATCGTCTTCGCGATGTCTGCGGCATTGGCTTTTTTGCTGCCTGCGGTGTACCGCTCTGAAGCCACTATTCTCATCGAGCGCCAGTCGATCCCGTCCGATGTCGTCGAGACGACTGTGACGGGCTACCTGCAGGAACAGATCGAGCAGCTCCGCCAGAAAATAATGACGTATGACAACCTGTGGGGAATCGCGCAGAAGTTCGATCTGTATGCCGGACTTCGAAAATCAGAACCCGACAAAGCCGTCCGTGAAGTTGGCGAGGACATCGAAATCGAAATGGTGGATGTACAGGCGAGTGATCCTGATCAGACAGGCCAGCGAGTGGCGACGATAGCGTTCACGATCGCCTTCAACGCGAGTACTCCCGAAAGTGCGCAGGCGGTGACCAACGAGATCGCAGAGTGGTATCTGCGGGAACACAAAGCGGAGCGTGAGGAGCATGCGGCGGACGTATCCGAGTTTCTCGGGGCCGAAGCCGATAAGTTGCGCAAGGAGATCGTGTCTCGCGAAGGAGAGCTTGCGAACTTCAAACAGGAAGAGATGCGCCAACTTCCCGAATTGATGGATATGAACCTGCGCTTGTATGAGAAGACGGAGCAGGAGATCACGGCAAGCGAGGAAGACATCAGGGCACTGGATGAGCGTATCCAGGCACTGCAGGCGGAGCTGTCGCTGACCCCGGCTTACAAAGAAGTCATCAACGACGCAGGCAAGCGAATGCTGACAGGTGCCGAACGGCTGAGTGCCCTGACTGCGCAATACCTCCGTGCATCGGCGCGATACTCAGCCGAACACCCTGACATCGTCCGGTTGACCCGGGAGATTCGTGCGCTTGCGCGGCAAACCGGTGCTAGCGCACGGACTGACGAGTTGATGCAGGAGCTCACGAAGCTGCAGGAGGAACTGCGCCAGACGCGCCAGAAGTATTCCGACGATCACCCGGAAGTAGTCAAACTCGAGCGATCGGTAGCGGCGGTCGAACGTGGTTTCCAATCGGCGATGCTACAGGGTCAGGGCAAACCGAGCGTCCTGGCTGCGCCGCCAGACAACGCCCGCTACGTGACGGTGAAAACCCAGCTCGATTCCTCTGTTGCAGATCTGCGGATGGAGCGGCAGAAGCTCGAAACACTGAAGGGTAAGCTCAAAGACTACGAAGAGCGGCTGTTCAAGACGCCCGTCGTCGAACGGGACTTCAAATCGTTGAGCCGGGACTATGACAATGCGCAGGCGAAATACGCGGAGCTCACCAGCAAACAGACCGAAGCGAGGTTCGCGCAGCAACTCGAGTCGGGTAAGAATGCTGAGCGATTTGTATTGTCGAACCGCCCGAACCTGCCCACTACCCCTGAGAGCCCAAATCGAGTCGGGCTATTGCTGCTGGGTGGATTGCTCGCGTTCGCGGTTGGACTCGGCTGCGTGACAATCGCCGAGTACCAGGACAAGACCATCCGTAGCGCGCAAATGATCGCGGACATCCTGGGTGTACCACCGCTCGCGGTGATTCCGCAGATGCGCGTGCCTTTCCTCGCCGGCCAAACGTAGAGGTAGTTGTGGAGCAACCCTTAGATCACATCAGCAGGGCCTTGGAGCGGGCGCAGAGCGAGCAGCGCGGGGTACGCAGCTGGGTGCGCCCGACGACGACCGATGTGCGCGCGGTCGAACTCGCGATTGCACCGAAGGGGTCGGTGACGCTCGCCGAACAACACCTTCGCGAGCACCATGTGCTGTGCGGCCGTGGCAAAGAGGATCCTGCCGTGTCCGACCGGTACCGGCTCTTGCGCACGAGAGTAATTCAGGCGTTGAAGCTGCAGGGACAGAATACCTTTGGAGTCACGAGTCCGGGACCCAAAGAAGGCAAGACGCTCACGTCGATCAACCTCGCAATAAGCATTGCCCGTGAAGGCAGCTACAAGGTGGTACTGATAGACGCCGATCTCAGAAAGCCGTCTGTGGCAGATGACTTGGGAATCGCAGTCGACAAGGGACTCATAGACTATCTTTCGTCGAACCTCGAATTTACCGACATCTTGCTCGGTACCGACATCGACAATCTGTATGTGGTCCCGGGGCGCCGCGAAGAATCGAATGTTGCAGTTCCGGAGTTACTGAGTTCGGACAAGATGCGCAAGCTCATCGAGCAACTACATGGGCGTGACGGATGCATTGTCATCGTCGATCTTCCGCCCGCGCGCCTCGGTGACGACGTCGTCGCGTTGGCACCCTACCTCGATAGCATTCTCCTGGTCGTTCGCGAAGGGGCGACGGCAATCAACGAGCTCAAGGAGTCCGCCGAACTGCTCAGGGACTTCACGATCCTGGGCACAGTGCTCAATCAATCGTCGGATCGGAAACTACACTTCGAGGGGTACTACTATCACGCCGCACCCGAGCGCGTGTAGTACCGGAGTCCTAGATGTACGAGTCATTCTATGGGTTTCAGCGTCCGCCATTTCTGGCTGTGCCGGATCCCGACATGCTGTTCATGACTCCGCAGCACCAGCGTGCGCTGGCGCTGCTGGAGTATGCATTCATGGCGCGGGCGGGATTTTGTGTGGTGACGGGCGAAGTGGGCGCGGGGAAAACCACACTCGTGCGGCGCCTGCTGCAGAAGGTTGGCAGCAACGTCGAAGTGGGGCTGGTCAGCAATACCACCTGTGAGACGTTCGAAGAATTCATCCAGTGGATTCTGCTGGCATTTGATCTCGACTATCGAGGCAAGACCAAAGTCGAACTCTACGATGCTTTCGTGCGCTACCTGGTGGAGCAGTTTCGCAAAGGGCGGCCGGTCACGTTGATCATCGACGAGGCGCAGCATCTGGGTCCCAAGTACCTCGAACAGCTACGGATGCTGTCGAACGTGAACACCGAGAAAGGCATGGTGTTGCAGACCATTCTGGTCGGTCAGCCGGAGTTATGGGATGTGCTGCGTCGCCCTGAACTCAAACAGTTTGCGCAGAGGATCTCATACGACTATTTCCTTGGCCCGCTGGAGACGCCCGACCTCACGGGTCAGTACGTGCGTCATCGTTTGGCCGCCGCGGGTGGTTCTCCTGAGGTGTTCGAAGAAGACGTATACCTGCGCATCTGGGATGCGTCCGGTGGCGTGCCGCGCCTCATCAATCTCATCTGCGACACCGCTCTCGTCTACGGTTATGCCGAAGAGCTGAAGAGGATCCCGTTGCGAATCGTGAATCAGGTGATCAAAGACAAGGAACTGAGCTTTGCACCGTTGGGTACCAGTGTGCGTACCCGTGACGACCCCGCCGATACCAACAACGCAGACACGAAAGCGACCGCGGCTGGTCAGAGAATGAAGCGTTCGACCATCGAACGCGCCGTTCTGAGCATCAACAAAGGTACCGAATAGGCACGTACACCGAAGACGCGGATAGTTCGCAGAGTGCCCGACCCGAATCCGCGGTCGAAACCCACAGGAGAAAGCGATGAGTCGAAGACACATACTTGTCGTCGGGAACATGGGCTATGTCGGCCCATCTGTCGTTGCGCAGCTGCGAGCGAGTTATCCCGACGCGCGATTGAGCGGCGCCGATATCGGGTACTTCGCCCATTGCCTGACCGGTGCGAACGTATTGCCCGAACGCGCGCTCGACTACCAGCATTTCATCGATATCCGTCGCATCACACCCGAGGCGCTGGTGGGCGTCGATGCCATCGTGAATCTCGCCGCCATCTCCAACGATCCGATGGGCCACGCGTACGAACGAGCGACCGATGAGATCAATTTCAAGGCGGGCATCCGACTCGCGCGGCTCGCGAAAGAAGCAGGTGTGAAATCGTTCGTGTTCGCGTCGAGCTGCAGCGTCTACGGCCAGGCCGACGGCGCGCCACGAAAGGAGACCGACCCGCTCAATCCACTCACCGCGTACGCGCGCTCGAAGATTGATACCGAGATCGAACTGGAGAAGCTCGGCGTGCCGGACTTTCAGGTGACGGCGTTGCGATTCCCTACGGCGTGCGGCATGAGCGACCGATTGCGCCTGGATCTTGTACTCAACGATTTTGTTGCCGGCGCGCTGACGGCCGGTCGGATCGAGATCCTCAGCGACGGTACACCGTGGCGCCCGTTGATCGATACACGCGACATGGCGCGCGGCATCGACTGGGCGTTGCAGCGCCCGCGAGACGGATCGCGCGTTTTCCTCTCGATCAATGTCGGCCGCAATGAAAACAACTACCAGGTGAAGGACCTGGCGCACGCGGTGGCGCGCCGCCTGCCGGGCACGGAGACCAAAATCAATGCCAATGCCGCGCCGGACAAGCGGTCGTATCAAGTCGATTTCAGTCTGTACCGAGAACTCGCGCCCGACCATCTTCCCGCGTACTCGTTGGACGATTCGGTATCGGCGCTGATTGCCGGACTGCGCCGCATGACCTTTTCCAATACCCAATTCAGGGATTCCGATCTGATCCGCCTCAAGGTCCTGAATGGCCTCATGACGTCGGGTGCACTGAACGAGAAGCTGGAATGGTCTAGCCCCGGTGCGCCCCTGCAGCGTGCTGTTGGTGAATGAGCAGTGCGCCGCGATCGCGGGGCGCGTGAGTGAAATTTCTGCCCACCGATCTTGCGGGTGCGTTTTTCATCGAGCTCGAGGAGCACCACGACGAACGCGGGTTCTTCGCTCGCGCCTGGTGCGCTCATGAATACGAAGTGCACGGGCTGCGCAGTACGATCGCCCAGGTCAACGTCTCGTATAACGCAACGAAGGGCACGCTGCGTGGACTTCATTATCAAGTCCCACCGTCTGCCGAAGCGAAGGTGGTGCGATGCACGCGGGGCGCAATCTTCGATGTCATCGTCGATCTCCGGGCGGGCTCGCCGACTTATGCGCAATGGCTAGGCGTGATGTTGAACGCGGCGCGACGAAACATGCTGTACGTACCTGAGGGATTTGCCCATGGTTTTCAAACGCTCGAGGACGAGACGGAGGTCTTGTACCTGATGTCGAATTTTCATGATCCGGAGACGGCGCGCGGAATCCGCTTCGATGATCCAGCGTTTGCCATTGAGTGGCCGTTGCCGGTCCTGTCGATTTCCGAAAAGGACGCCCGATGGGATCGATTTTCGCCCGAGGCGGGCGTCATATGAAGACGCCACAACTGCAACGAGTCGATCCCGTCCGAGTGGTGACGATCGCGCCCAGCAAAGGATGGGCGACTATTTCGCTGGGCGAGCTGTGGGCCTATCGCGAAGTGATTTTCCTGCTTGCTTTGCGTGACATTAGAGTTCGCTACAAGCAAACCGTGTTTGGCGCAGCCTGGGCGATCCTGCAACCGTTTGCCACGATGGTTATTTTCAGTGTGATCTTCGGGCGAATTGCGCGGATGCCGTCGGATGGGATTCCCTATCCGGTATTCATCTACGCGGCGTTGGTACCGTGGATGTATTTTGCCAACAGTGTCTCGAAGGGGTCAAACAGCCTTGTTGGCAATGCCGGTATCGTCACCCGCATCTATTTCCCACGACTCGCGATGCCTCTGTCGGCAATACTTGGCAACACCGTAGACTTCGCGTTGGCGTTTTTGATGCTATTGGTATTGATGGCCTACTTCGGCGTGACGCCAACGGCCAATGTGGTATGGCTGCCATTGCTTCTGGTGCTGGCATTCGCGACCGCATTCGGGGTTGCGCTGGTGCTGGCGGCCATGAACGTCCAATTCAGAGACGTCGGGCACGCGGTTCCATTCCTGTTGCAGCTGGCGATGTTTGCAACCCCGGTTGTTTATCCGGCGAGCCTGATTAAGGACCCTGTCTGGCAGTTCGTGTTTGCGCTCAACCCCATGGTGGGTGTCGTGGAGGGCTTTCGATGGGCGCTCCTTGGTACCGATACGGCCCCTGGACCTATGATTGCGGTGTCGTCCGTTATTGCCGTGGGATTGGTTTTTGGTGGCGCACGGTACTTTAAGCGAATCGAACGCACGTTTGCCGACGTCGTTTAAAAGAGGAGTTAGAGCACCACAATGAATGACGTTTCGATCGTGGCGAGTGGAATTTCCAAGCAGTTCCACATAGGGCACCTCAAAAGACTCAACATGACGCTTCAAGAGCGTTTGGTGCAAGGCGCGACCGCACCGTTCCGACGCGTCAAAGGGCTGCTGCAGGGACGCGGCGCTGCCGCCGCGGATCTGGACGAGGTGTTCTGGGCGCTATCCGATGTTTCGTTCACGATAAAGCAGGGCGAGGCCGTTGGCATCATCGGGTCCAACGGTTCGGGCAAGAGCACGCTGCTGCGCATCCTGTCCAGAATCACTGAACCGACTGCAGGGACCGCCACCGTTCGTGGACGAACGGGTTCGCTTCTCGAGGTGGGTACCGGCTTCCATGGCGAGCTGACGGGACGTGAGAACGTGTTTCTTAACGGTTCTATCCTCGGCATGCGTCAATCAGAAGTTCGCGCGAAATTCGACGAAATTGTGGCCTTCAGCGAAGTCGAAAAGTTTATTGATACGCCGGTAAAACACTACTCGTCCGGTATGCGAGTTCGGCTTGCCTTCGCGGTGGCTGCCCATGTCGACCCCGACGTGTTCATCGTTGACGAGGTGTTGGCCGTCGGTGACGCACGGTTCAGAAAGAAGTGTCTCGACAAGATGACCGAGGTTCGAAAGAACGGATGCACGGTCCTGTTCGTGTCGCATATCGCACAGATTGTCACCAGCATGTGCAGTCGGGCGATCTGGTTGCGCAATGGGCAGGTCGTAAAGGACGGCCCGGCGGTTGAAACCGTAGCCGAGTACCTCGGCGAGGGATTGGGACTGGCCGCCGAACGTACCTGGAAGAAGGAGTCGGCACCGGGCGGAGAGATCGCGCGCGTTGCCGCGGTGCGACTATGCACGGCGACCGGTGAGGTGACCGACTGTATCGATGTCAGAACCGGCTTCTGTATCGAACTCGAACTCGATGTGCTGCAGGAAGGCAAAGGAATTATCGTGCTGCACGGCATCCAGAATGGTGACGGCACGCAGGTATTCTCGGCGGTCGATACCAACAACCCCACCTTGCACAAAAAGAACTGGCCTAAGGGGCGACACCGGGTGCAGATGTGGGTTCCGGGAAATCTGTTGCAGGTTGATACCTATACAGTCGAGACCTATGTCGCGGCTTGGGAGCCGGTGCAGGTCGACCAGTTTTACGAACGAAATCTGCTGTGTTTTCACGTCGTGGATAGCTACGAGCAGGATAGCTCGCGAGGAAATTGGGGTGGGACATTGCCGGGTGTTATTCGGCCACTTTTGAAGTGGGACATGCAGCAAGTCGATGACGCGTCGAGTTTGGACCGCAGCAGATCGATTGCCGGTCGGTAGGCGCGTAACGCCGGTCTGCATGCCGATGGCTAACGGTTACATTCAGTCTCACCCGGTATCCGTCGATGGCAGCCTGCCGCGCATCCTGCTGAACGATCGGACCTTCGGCGGTGGAGTTGATTGACCTGCATTGCCACATGCTGCCGGGCGTCGATGATGGTGCACGGGATCTCACCGAGGCGCTGGCGATGGCCCGCGTGGCGGTGGCCGACGGAATCAAAGTCGCCGCCTGCACGCCGCACATTTATCCCGGTCTATACAAAAACGACGCCACCGGCATTCGCGCTGCCATCGCCGGATTTCGCCTCGCGTTACGGGACGAGGGGATCGACCTGGAATTGGTCGAGGGTGCCGATATCCACCTGGCGCCGGACCTGTTGCAACGTCTGCGCGCCGGGGAGATTCCCACTCTGGCCGGCTCGCGCTATTTGCTGTTCGAACCGCCGCATCACGTCGCCCCACCGCGGCTGGAAGAATCGCTGTTCGCCCTGCTTACCGCTGGCTACGTGCCGATCGTTACGCATCCCGAACGACTGACCTGGATCGATGGGCACTATGGCGTTTTCGAGCGACTGGTTCGTTCCGGGGTCTGGATGCAAGTGACCGCCGGATCGATCACGGGCAGATTCGGGGGCCGCATCCGGTATTGGGCAGAACGCTTGCTCGACGACCGCCTGGTTCACATCGTCGCCACCGATGCCCATCGCGCCAAGCAGCGCGCGCCGCTATTGGCCGAGGCTCGTGATGTCGTTGCTGGCCGTCTTGGCGAGGCCGAGGCACTCAATCAAGTATGCGTGCGGCCACAGGGTGTGCTGCAAAACAAGGCACCGAGCGAATTGCCGCCCTTGCCGGCGATACCGCATACTTCATCATCAAAAGTCGGTTTTCTGCGGCGGTTGTTGGGTCGCGCTTGAGTGTTGTGCATTGAGGTTGGTGTAAATGAGGAGCCTGATCAATCGACCGATGCCGCTCGCGATCGCGCTGGTGGTCGGGGCGATCATTTCGGGCGGCTGTGCCAACCGCACCGGCGAATTGCGCGCGGTAACTGCAACCGACAGCCTGCCTGCGCCTGACTCCACGTCCGCGTCGGGCGCCTACACAGGTGTTTCCGACTACCGGATTGGCCCGCTCGATTTGCTCGAAGTAAAAGTTTTTCAGGTTGCGGACATGGACCGCGAAATCCGCGTCAATACCTCAGGTTTCATTTCGCTGCCGCTGATCGGCTCGCTGCAGGCGGGCGGCAAGACCGTGCAGGAACTCGAGTACGAGATTGCCGAAAAATTATCGCTCGCCTACCTGCAAAACCCGCAAGTCAGCGTGTTCGTCAAGGAGTTCACCAGCCAGCGCGTCACTGTCGACGGTGCGGTGAAAAAGCCCGGTATCTTCCCTATCACCGGTCGCACTACCTTGCTGCAGGTGGTCGCCCTGTCCGAAGGCCTGGATGTACTGGCGGACCCGCGCGCGGTGGTGGTATTTCGCACCATCGAAGGCCAACGTATGGCGGCCCTGTTCGACCTGGTGCTGATCCGATCCGGTGAGAGTGAAGACCCACAGATATACGGCGATGATGTGATCGTGGTCGAGCAATCCGGCGCCCGCTCGGTGATCAAGGGCTTCACCGACACCATCCGTGGGTTGATCTGGTTCCGGCCACTCTGACCCCAACACTGACGCGCGGACGATCACTCGTATGGAAGCAGACCGCCCGCAAGGCCCAAAAGACGATAGTCGGCTGCCGATTCTGGCTGACCCGGGTACGCGGCCATGGGTGGTGGTGCCCGCGGATCGTGGCGCTGCTCTGCGCGCCGAACTTCGCTACCTCGAGTCTGAGCCCGAGCGTGACGACGAGATCGACCTGCTCGACTATTGGCGCATCATCGTCAAGCGGCGCTGGATCGTTCTGACGACGCTCGCTCTGGTGTTCGCCCTTGCGCTTGTCGGCACCTTGCTGGTGACGCCCATCTATCGCGCCAGCACCGAGCTGCAGATCGACCGCGACTCCATCAAGGTGGTGAACGTCGGCGATCTGACGCCCGGCGAATCGCCCCTCGACAAGGACTACTACCAGACTCAGTACGAACTGCTGCAGAGCCGCGCTCTCGCGCAACGCGTGATCGCGCAACTGGCGCTGGCCGACGACCCGGTATGGCAGCGCATGTCCAAGCCATCGCCGCTGGCCGAGCTGCTTGCTGGCGTCTTCGGTTCGGGAAGCGACAACAGCGCCGAAGCGCTTAGCCAGCCCGAGGCAAGCGGCTTGGCCGATAGCCGCCGCATCACCGCCTTTCTGGCGCATCTGAGCATCGAGCCGGTGCGCAATTCGCGTCTGGTGCGCGTGCACTTCGACAGCGTCGATCCGGCGTTTTCGGCCAAGGTCGCCAATACAGTGGCCGAGGCCTACATTGCCTCCGCCCTCGATCGTCGTTTCGAGTCATCCTCATACGCGAAGAATTTTCTGGAAGACCAGCTGCAGCAACTCAAACTGCGGCTGCAGGATTCCGAACAAGAGCTGGTGGCCTTCGCACAGAAAGAGCGCATCGTCGATGTCGACAATCACCAGAGCCTGATTGCGCAGAACCTGTCACAGCTCAACGAAGCCCTGTCCAAGACGCAGGATGAGCGCATGCGCGCCGAAGCACGTTACCTGCAGGCTCAGGTGACCCAGGGCATCGGCCTGTCCGATGTGCTCGACTCGGCAAACATCCAGAATCTGCAGGCGAGGAAATCCGAGGCTCAAGCCGAGTATCAGGACAAGCTTCGGGTGTTCAAGCCCGACTACCCCGAGATGCAGCGACTGAAAGGTCAGGTCGATGAGTTCCAGCGTTTGATCGATGCTCAGGCAGCAGACATCAAGGGCGCGATCGCCGGCAATTACCAGGCAGCCAAGTCGCAGGAAGACTTACTGCACAAGCAGATCGCCGACCTCAAGCTCGAGGTGCTGGATCTGCAGAGTCGGTCGATCCAGTACAACATTCTCAAGCGCGAAGTGGACACCAGCGGGCAACTCTACGACGGCCTGCTGCAGCGCTATAAAGAAGTCGGTCTTGCCGGCGGTGTCGGCACCAACAACATCTCGGTGGTCGACCGTGCCGAGGTGCCGACCGACAAGCACAGCCCGCGACCAGCGCTTAACCTCGCCGTTGGATTGTTGCTCGGTGTGTTCGCCGGCGTGCTGCTCGCGTTGCTGGCCGAACACCTCGATGACACCATCAAGAGACCGGAGGACATCGAGAAGCTGCTTCGTCTGGCTGTGCTGGGCATCATTCCCAAACTCAAGACCG
>Ga0209254_10002471_pt1 | contig 16771 bp, 21 predicted proteins | sample FrelakmetDIP11DI_FD_187148 | JGI IMG/M metagenome (GOLD analysis project Ga0209254, IMG submission 187148) | Freshwater lake sediment microbial communities from the University of Notre Dame, USA, for methane emissions studies - DIP11 DI (SPAdes)... | ecosystem: Environmental > Aquatic >... | reverse complement strand
ACAGACCACTCAAAAAACTCCCGACCAAAATTTATACCGTAAATATAAACCCCCGACTATTACCAAAATTAGTAGTGCGATTAAACCTACCCACCATAAAAAATTCTTGGTTTTTCCTTCCTCTTGGCTCATGTTTTTCCTTCCTCTTGAATGTATGGCAATTGGATTGGTACAATATTAATCCTTATCCCCGTTGAGCTTCTCTTTGGTGTCACCCCATGACCATTGAGATCCGCCAATAGAAACGCATGGCGGGGTTGTGATTGTGGTTCCCTGTGGTTGTGAACGTTTAACGACGATTCTGTAGTGTGAACGGGGCGGTCAGGATCCCCGTTCTTACTTTTTCACGGTATCCTCTCCATAACAACCTTCATCCTTCACCACCACGACACGGTACTATGCCCGGTGCTCGTGACTTGTCCAATAGGGCAGTTGAACTTGCCGAATCCGGTCAATACGATGAGGCACTCGATCTGATAAGCCGAGGAATCAAACTCGATGCCAACAACGCGAATACGTGGTATAACAAAGGAATAATTCTTTTCAAAATGTGCAGATATCAAGACGCCCTGAACTCGTTTGCACAGGCAACAGATATCGACCCAGAATTCACTGAGGCGTGGTACAATAAGGGTATGGCACTCATGAATCTCGGGAGAAACCTTTCGGCGATTCGTGCGTTTGACAAAGTTCTCAAGATCAACTCACACGACAAAAGGGCACGCGAACAACGGGATCTGGCACAGAAGAAAATCGTGGAATCCATTAGTTTCTTCCCTCAGTCTAATGAGAAACAAACGAAATTAATCAAGTGAGTGCAAATATCTGCGGTTTTGCACCGTTTTGCATCTTGAACGGGGCATTACAGTTGTTCGTTATTGTTGGAACTCCAAGTTGATACCGCCAACCCATTTCTCAAGTTCATCCATTTGAGAAAGAGGTTCCACAAGAAATCGTGAGAACAAATTTGATCAACCGACTTCACGTTAGAAGGGGGCTTTCACTGTTGTAACTTATTAATTGTTTTGTTTATTTTGTGCCCGGATTGTGAGATCACATAACGGAATGAGTAAAAAATTTGACTTGATATTGATTGTTATTTCCATTTCCCGGTGACATATCTGTCCCCGGCTTTCCCGAACGTGTACTGGTAGTCTCCCAGCCCCCACTTTCCGTCACCGGATGCGTCCAGCAGCCAGGTGGTATTCGACCGGACAACCCCGATCCGGGTCGTGCCGCTGCCAGCCCAGTCACCGGCAACATATCTGTCACCAGCTACCCCGAAGGTATAGGTAAGGTCTCCGGCACCATACGCTCCGTTCCCGGATGCATCGAGTAGCCACGTTTTGTTGTTCCGGACTACGCCGATCTCGGTCTTACGGTCGTTATTCCAGTCACCGGTTATGTACACATCACCCGCTGTCCCGAAGGTATAGGTAAGATCTCCGGCACCATACGCTCCGTTTCCGGATGCATCGAGTAGCCACGTTTTATTGTCCCGGACAACCCCGATCCTGGTTGTGCCATTACCGGTCCAGTCACCGGTTATGTACACATCACCCGCTGTCCCGAAGGTATAGGTAAGATCTCCGGCACCATACGCTCCATTCCCGGATGCATCGAGTAGCCACGTTTTGTTGTTCCGGACTACCCCGATCTTGGTCGTGCCATTGCCATTCCAGTCGCCCGTAACATACACATCACCAACGGTCCCGAAGGTATAGGTAAGGTCCGCGGCTCCAAACACTCCATTCCCGGATGCATCAAGTAACCATGTTTTATTGTTCCTCACGACTCCGATCTTATTCGGAGAAAATGATCGGGAGAATTTCTGGATACGACTATTCCACGTGTCAGCAACATAGACATTCCCAGATGAATCTACTGCGACACTGACAGGAAGGTTGAACTGCCCGTTTTCTGTTCCATAGGTACCCCACTTCGCTAAAAATGACCCGGTTAAACTGAACTTCTCGATCCGGTTGTTGCCATAATCAGCGACGTAGATATTCCCTGATGAATCAACTGCAATACCGACGGGATAGATGAACTGTCCATCTCCGGTTCCCAACGTTCCCCACTTCGCTAAAAATGTCCCGGTTGAATTGAACTTCTGGATCCGGTTGTTGATCATGTCAGCGACGTAGACATTGCCCGAAGAATCAACTGCAATACCGATGGGGTTAGAGAACTGCCCCTCTCCGGTTCCCTCGGTACCCCACTTCGCTAAATATGTCCCGGTTGAACTGAACTTCTGGATCCGGTTGTTGTTTGTGTCCGCGATGTAAACATTCCCTGATGGATCTACCGCGACACCGAAGGGACCCTGGAACTGCCCGTTTCCGGTTCCATTGGTACCCCACTTCGCTAAAAATGTCCCGGCTGAACTGAACTTCTGGATCCGGTTGTTGTATCTGTCCGCGATGTAGACATTGCCCGACGAATTAACTACGATACCGGCGGGATAGAAGAACTGTCCCTCTCCGGTTCCATAGGTTCCCCATTTCGCTAAAAATGTCCCGGTTGAACTAAACTTCTGGGTCCGGTTATTGTACGTGTCAGCTACGTAAACATTGCCAGACGAATCAACAGCAATACCATAGGGCCAGTTGAACTGCCCCTCTCCGGTTCCCTCGGTACCCCATTTTGTTACGAATACGTACGTTTCTCTGGGGATACTGACGTTGATGAATGGAGAAACCGTCTTAGTATTTGGCCCGGCTGCATTCTTTGCTGTCAGGGAAACGGTAAACTGTCCCGGCCTGGTATAGGTGTAGGAGGGGTTCTGGGAGAGGTTGAAATTCCCGTCCCCGAAACTCCAGTTCCATGATGTGGGCGACCCGGTTGATGTATCGGTAAACTGCACGGTAAGCGGGGCGGTACCAGAAGTAGGGGTTGCCGTGAAGTTGGCGACCGGGGGTGACTCCATCACCGTGATATAATTGACCTTCCGTGTGCTGGTGTATCCACCGGTATTGTATACCTGCAGCGCTACCTGATAGGTTCCTGGTTTGGCATAGGTATGCGAGGCATACTTTATCGATGATCCAACTGGTTGGAACCTCCACACGTCATTTTTGTATACACTACCTTGGTTATAAAAATCGCCACCTGACAGTACAATGCTGCCGTCCGGCATCACAACGCTGCTATGACCGGATCTTCCTATCCACCCGGAACTCGCGTTCACTCGCGTCCACGTTGCTCCCTTATCTGTCGATCGCCACGTGTCATTCTTCCAACCACCGCCAAGACTTCCGCCCATCAGGACGATGCTGCCATCCGGCATTGCCACACTGCTGTGATCAAATCTTCCTGTCCACCCGGAACTCGCGTTCACTCGCGTCCACGTTGCTCCCTTATCTGTCGATCGCCACGTGTCATTCTTAAAACCGCCGCCGACATATCCACCCATCAGGACGATGCTGCCATCCGGCATTGCCACACTGCTGTGACCGTAGCGTGCCCTCCAGCCGGAACTCGCGTTCACCCGCGTCCATGTTGCTCCCTTATCTGTCGATCGCCACGTGTCATTTTTAAAACCATCAGCATATCCGCCCATCAGGACGATACTGCCATCTGGTATTGTCACACTGCTGTGACCGTAGCGTGCCCTCCAGCCGGAATTCGCATTCACCCGCGTCCACGTTGCTCCCTTATCTGTCGATCGCCACGTGTCATTATAATAGGTAACACCACTCCTCCCCCCCATCAGAACGATGCTGCCATCTGGCATCACAACGCTGCTGTGGTCTTCTCTTCGTGTCCATGCGGCATCCGGCCAACGTATCCATGTTGCACCATTATCCGTTGAATGCCAGGTATCATTCTTAGTAAAGCTGCCATCGAAACCCCCCATGAGCACAATGCCGCCATCTGGCATCACCACACTGCTGTGACCCCCTCTCCCCGACCACCCGGGACTTGCACTCTTCAGCGTCCAGGGTTGGGTGAAATTCTCGTCCCCAAAGAACCAGGCCCAGCCGGTTGGGCTGCCGGTAGATGCATCGGTAAATGCGACCTTCAGGGGGACGAGTCCTGATGTAGGGTTAGCGTTGAAGTTAGCGACCGGAGCCGCGGCCTGCACACCCTGAACGACAACCAGAATAAGAACGATACCTGCAACAATAATCAATATCCGTGGTGGTTTCATGTAATACTCCTATTTCCATCTCCAGACTGTCACAAAGGGACAGATCAGGGCAAAGGTAATCAATCCGTTCTTTACGGAAGATGTACAATCTTTTATTCTGTGTAAGAACATGGATCTCTCTCCGGAATATCGATATATAATTACTATGATAATGTTCGAAATTTAGAATAGAAGTAAATAAATAATTCGCAATGCTCCGTTACCTTTCACCCGATTTTCAACTGGTGGTACCAGACGTGTTTTTCAAATACTGCGGGCAGATAGCAGCGGAACAGACCACATTGTTTTTCCTGGTTCATTACCGATAGAATTATCCTTTCCACATTTTTTTTATGATTTCATCCAGGACAAGTTATACAGGAGACTATTCTTTTGAAATATTTAGGTAGGTGATAAAAATCCGGTACAATCAGGAGCTGCTAATATCCTCAGGTCAACAATAATCATCCATCTGGATATCTGAGACCCCTAGATCTCTTCTTAAAAAAATCCATATTTACGATCCTTTTTATATAAAAAGTATTGCGAGATCGGGATTTATACGCGATTCATACAAAATTCTCTATCAATGGAGTGTTTCTTTTAAAAAAAAGATTTGTTTACCTTTGATCTATTCGGGAGAGAGAAGCCTGGACAGCATAGATAAATCCCTGATACAATCGGCATCGCGGGCGAACACCAGGTCTGAGCTTATAACCCGGCCGTGGCTGCGATCCTGCCCTCCCTTACGGCTGTCCTGAACATCTTGTAATCACGACGGTTCTGCTCCGCGTAATCGCCTGCAAACGAGATGATCGCCTGGTCGAATGCATCGGACTTCCCCAGGTATCCGGTGATCCCGGCCGCGTCGCCGGACTTCGCGTGGGCCCGTGCCAGGTTCCAGCCGCAGAACTGGGCGTAATTCGCGAGCCGTACTGATGACACCCCGGCGGGATCGTACGCGTACTTCATGTCACGGAGCTGGCGCACGTAGTAATCGATGCCGTCTTTGTTCGTGAACCAGCCAAGGAAAATGTCGCTTGCGGCCTGGGTCAGCCGCTGCCCCTCGACCACCCGCCTTCCCTGCTGCTCGTACGGGCCTGCGCCGGTGAACGGTTCGAGCACGGAGTGCCGTGCCTCTTTGACCTGCAGGATCAGCGGATCTCCGTCTTCTGCCAGCAGCAGGACGACAAAACACCGGGTGCCGACAGAACCGATCCCGACGACCTTGAACGCGATGTCAACCATGCGATAGCGGTCGAGGATCACCCTGCGGTCATCGAGAAGAGACTCGCGGTACTGGTCGAAGAGGCTGAGGAGATTCTCAAACTGCTCCCGGCTCCAGTTCTCGTGGTGGATCAGGGGCGGCTGTTCGACGAATTTGCGGCGACCGTTCACCTCGGCAGTGAGCTTCGGGAAGACATACTCGGCCACCTGCTTGCGGGCTTTTGCAAGAATCGCCTCCCGGTACCGGCGCGCCTTTTTCGTTGGCGCCTTCTCGACGAGCAGGTCCCCGGTCAGGCGTGTGTACCAGACGTCCAGCGCACGCATGGTCGAAAGGTGCGCCATGTACTCGCGATAAGAGCGTGCCATCATTGCGACCACACCGGAAGCCTCCCTGCCGGAGTAGCCGTTCACCTGGCCGGCGACCATGAACGAAGCCGCGAGCCGCTTTACATCCCACTCAAACGGTGCGTTCAGCGTCTCATCGAAGTCGTTAATCCCGAAGAAGAGGTTCCGCTCAGGCGAGGCGAAGAGGCCGAAGTTGAGCAGGTGACAGTCGCCACAGGCCTGGACGCGGATGCCGCTGGCCGGGGTCGATGCCAGATCTTCGGCCATTAACGCGGCCGATCCCCGCAGGAACGGGAACGGGCCGGCCAACATGCGGCCATAGCGGATCGGGATCAGCTCGGGCACCCTCCCCTGGTTCGTCTCCTCAAGCACCTCAACAGGGTCCCGCCGCTCCGGTGGTGGCGACCACCCGGCGTGAGAACCCCGGGGGACTTCCTTACGCCGGTCCTGCCCGGCGCTCATCCGCTCAAGACGGGAGACATAGTCGGACTCGATGACGGGCGTTCCCTGGTTGTCTGCCTCTATCCGGTATTCTACGGTCATGTCAATCAGAATAGAGGATTGTCGTCCGGCCTGAAAAATACGATCGCGGGAAAAATGAAGGTGGCCGTTATATCCGTGCTGTAGCGGCGTTTCTCCCGTGCGTCAGAAACAGGCTGCTTTTACGCATATTTTTCCGGGGTTATCGGTATGTGCGCTTTTGGAACCCATCAGAGGGGATATCACTATTCACAAAGCCGCTCGTGTCTCAATCAGGCTTTATATCCTATTTGAGGGAAGTTGATAAATATTGACAGTATTAAAATTACCTTATATGAAGCGTCGCAGGTATCTCCTTTCTGATGAACTGGATATTATAACAGTAAGTGCCTTTGTTATCGTGGGCATCATTTTTTTAACTTTTATACTGAACTATTTTTATTTTCATTGGTTCTGATAAGCGAGTGGAGGTCCTGCGAAGTGCCACAGTCCGAAAGCCGGAGTTACAGTCTTTCACCATTGAATTTTCTTTTCGGAAGAACGGGTTTTTTTAAAAAAAATAAAGTTTGAAAGGGACAATGTGCTGATACATGGCGTCTCATTTTTGCCGGAGAACCACGTCGTATGAGTGAAAAAAGGAGGGTCTAATTTTCCATGCATGCCTGAACGCTATGCCTCAAGAATCTGTTTCAGGTTGCCCAGGCTTTTCTTCAGCTCTTTGTGCATCGAGCTGACTATCATCGGGGACAGAAGCTTAAGGAATCCATTCACTTTCATATCGTATACGATGGTAAATTTCAAACCATCCTTTGCAGGGTTGTAAGTATTGTGTTGTTCAATAAATACGGACCCGGAAGTAATAATCTTTCCAAACTTCCTGTTTTTCTCATATTCAGTGGCCTGGGCAGTCCATTTCATGGTACGACCCATCAGGTGATTGGTGCCTTTAAATGTAGTACCGACCCCAACAGGTCCCTTCGATGTCTGCTCCGCTTCTGGAATGATGGTCTGCCATTTACTCCAGCTCCCGGCATCTGTCGTGAAGGCGAATGCCTTCTCAACAGGACAGTGTATCTCCACGCTCTCTTCAATTCTTGACATTTGAACCCCCGTTTATCCATTACCCGTTGATGGACGATATCTCTCGATCGACCTGCTCTGCTGAATGCTGAAAAGATGAAAGGTAAAATACTCATAGCCCTGTTCAAAGAGCAGATAGGGGATAATGCTTTATTCACCTTGATAAATATTTCTCAATTTATCTGTTATTGTGATATCCCGAATTAATTTTACCCATATAACCATTTCTGCGCATAAGCCAGGATCCTCTCCGGGGGCAATCGGTACCAGAAGGCGTTACAGGGTTCATCGTAATCAAGACTTATGTGGGGTTTAATCACGTTGTGCCAGTGAACGATTTTATCGATAGACCCAAAAGCCAAAGCCATCACCTGTACTGGCATTCAACTGATCTTTGCCAGTCCCGGACTCCGGTAAAACAAGAGTAATCACAAAAAAATCCTCCACCTCATCCAAAAAGGCGTAAAACCGGAAAACATCCTCACCCCCACCTTCTCCGACAAAGCCGCTCACGAAATGTCCGAAGGGTAGAAGAAGAATTATGATAGAAAGCCGGATTATCCCTGCTCTGTAATCATCAGGTTTCGGATCTGATTTTTAAGAACTGGTAATTCTTCGTGAACACTGGTCCAGAGTAAATGCCAATCGACACGGAAATACCGGTGCGTCACGATATCCCGGACTCCGGCAAGTCCACTCCAGTCCACTTCAGGATGAACTGCGATTAGGGGTTCCGGCAGGTTTTTTGAGGCTTCCCCGATAACCTGAAGATTGCGGAGGATTGCATCCTTTGTCCGTTCATCGGCCAACAGCTGATCAAAGGAAATACCCCGTGTGAAATCCTCGATCTTTTCTATGGATTGGTAAATATCAAACAAAAGGAGAGAGGAAGATCGTTTTTCAGACATACACGACCTCATGCATTATCTGGTCGCGGATCAGGGGATGAAGGCCATCAGGAGTGACAAGATCGACCTTAATATTGAGACGATCAGAGATCATATTTTTCAGGTGCACGAATGCCATCATTCCTATCGGCTGATCGAACTCCACTACCAGGTCGAGGTCGCTCTGTTCGGTCTGGTGTTTCCGGGAGTACGAGCCAAAGATCCCGATGCTCCTGATGTGATACCGCTCCCTGAGTTCATGCCTCATGCCCCGCAGCTGATCCAGTATTTCGGATGTATCCCTCATGTTCCTGATGGAATATAGGTACTTCATATATATGAGCGATATGGGGGTTATTTGCGGGATCCGCTTTGCCGGAATTCCGCGATGAGCTGATCAGCTCCTCCCTTCACCGGCATTGATCAAATGGAGCCGGTAACCTGCCCCTTTTGTTCCCCACCCGCTGATGCGATCGTTGTAAAGAACAGGTTTTGTGATGCCTGATGGGACCGGTATCCGGTGTCCAGAGGACATATGCTGGTGATCCCGTTCCGTCATGTGCAGGATTTTGTTAACCCGGCTGGTGAAGGAAAAATAAGAATATCTGTTTGGCGGGTGCATCAGATTGTAACAGGATAATCCGGGTTGGAGAGTCGATGATGAAAATACGAAAAAAACGGACGATTCCACCAAAACAGTCACCGGAAACCGTACTCAATGAGTGTCTCGATCTGGTTATTTTCGACTGGGGTGAAGGCTTTTGCGCCAGTTCGCATTTCAAAAATTTAAGCGAAGATGAGCGATTGCAGTCGGAAAGCATTGCCGGGTTCTTTACCGATTTTATGTTTAATTATCTCGGGCTTGCCCCGCTGGAATGGGATGCAGATGCGATGAAAGAATGTTGTGTTCATTTCTTCCCGGAGAAGATGTCCGAAGGTCCTGATTTTTTCCGGTGCATTGTTCCGGTGCTGTCAGCGTTCTTCGCGTACCTTGACGAACACCATCTTCAGAAGAATGCTGCTGATATGGCTCGCGAGATTAAAAATCTGCATGAACGCATTATGGAGCAATCATCCAATCCTGACTGCTGGGGAATGGCAAAGAGGTTTATCATGGCAGCACGCTCGGATGGTATCGATGTCATGGATTCAAAAGCGGTTCAAAAGTATATCGTGGCGTATAACCAGAAGGTTCTCAGAAAAGGACCGGCATCAAGTATGTTTTACAATGCACCGCATGATTCCAAAGTAGTGTATAAGGGTAAAAAAACCTCACGGAAACGGTGAACTCCGACAATTTTCCGCTGCTCGTCCGGCAAGTACAGACACTCGGTCATGTTCGTCTCCACGGATTTTCGCCCGTTCCGCTCACATCACCCCGCTGTTTTCCGGAGTTTCCTGTTGGGACAGTGACGCCCCTTCCTTGTCGCGACGCTCCGATACCAGCGGCTGCTCTCGCCCGCTCCTCACCCAATCCCCCGGCAAATAATTATCACCTTCCCGGACGATGGAACCGTGGTGGAAGAATGCTGGTTGGCGTCATATCTGATACCCACGATGATATAGTGCAGACAAAAAAAGCCGTGTCAACGTTCAACAGCCTGGGCGTGGAGCATGTCCTGCACGCGGGAGATTTCATATCCCCGTTCATGATCGATTCCTTAAAAGAACTGGCGGCACCCTTAACAGGGGTATTCGGGAATAATGACGGGGACAGGATACTCCTCGAAAGAAAATCCGGCATGCTTCCCTCCATGAAGATCACGGGAACCTTTGCCCGTATCGATTTGGGAGGGATGAGGATTGCGCTCCTGCACGGCAATGACCGCGAACTGCTGGAGACGCTTACGGCCTGCGGTTCTCTCGATCTGCTGGTGTATGGTCATACCCACCGCCCGGAAATCAGGAGGGAGGGGTCTCTGCTCATTGTTAATCCTGGTGAGGTGTATGGGCACCTGACGGGCAGGAGTACCGTAGCACTCATCGATACGGTAACGCGATCAGGAGAGATCGTGGATATCTGAGACCCGGAAGGGATGTCATGAAACGACCACATCTCTTCGGAAAATACGCCGGGTAATGGCAGCCTGGCGTCTGGCAATTGAAAAAAAGGGTACAGAGTATAACCAGACGGATGGAATAATATTAATCATTTTAATGATATCACATCAATCATGCGCACCTATGGAATAATCTTCTGTTCTGTTCTCCTTGTGGCGATGGTATTTTTCCCGGGATGTACCACGCAGGACACGGGTCACCCTGACGTAACACCGGCACCACAGGGTGTGAAGGGTAATCCCCCGGTCACACCACCCGCGCCACCGTTTGTGAATGTTCATCTCCCCCTCGCAACGCCAACGCCCCGGGTTGTCTATGTAACGGTTACCGAACCGGTCCCGGCGCAGACAATGGATACCGCACCGGTTCCCGCCTCCACACCAGTCGGAACCGTATGCACGGGGAGTGAACAGCCTGCTGCTGGCATCAGGATGACCGGTAACGTCTATGGTCTTGCGACTGATCCGGACGCTGGTATTGACGAGATCAGGTTCACCATTGGTCTTGACCCATGCAGTCCGGCACTGGATTTGACAAAGATGCGAATTCTCTTCACTACACCAGGTACCTTCCCGGTACCCCTCATGTATAGTACCAGGACCTCTACGGGGTTTTTTACCACAAAAACCGGTACTACCAGGGTCACTTCACTGAATCCCGGTGATCAGGCCGAGATTACGTTCTTTGTTGCTCCGGTACCAGCCAACACCAGAATGAACATTGAGTTGAAACCGTCCGGTGGTGCCACCGTGCCATTCATAAAGACTGCACCTGCCAGGATTTCAGCAACGAATGTTCTCTCGTAGTTCCTTTTTTTCCCTGTCCCCATACTATACCGCTGATTTTGGATCCTGATCATGTCCGGACCCCCCTTTGCCGCACGCTCCATCCCCAAAACTCCCGTTGACCACAAGATTCATCTTCAAATCCAGATTTCCCAAAAATTCCCGCCGCGTTTTATTTTTCCTTGCCAAAAAATTGATTTTACGGGCAAAAAACTGCGTAAAAACAATTCGTGTAACCTCCCGGTTATGGTTGCTTTAAATAGCCCCTCACCGACTTTTCATTATCAGAATGATTAAGGAATTCTTCAGGAAACTGGTGACGAGGGCAAAGGAGGTAGCACGAGTTCTCAAGGCAAAATTCAACGCTTTGATAAGCAAGCTCCTGCCCACAGCGCCGGTAAAGATATTCCTGGTTCCCGGTATCTCCCCTGCAATGGGGAATGCCATGAAGACGGGCAAGAGGTACCGGCTGACAAGCGACCACTCCCCGATCTTTTCGCTCTACACTTTTTTTGGTGATAGGTAGCCGCCGGTATTCCGGTGTCCAGATTGATCTTCTGGCAACAACCTGACAGGTCTCCTGCCGCATCTTGGCGGGAGTTCATCGACAGGATGGCAGCCAGGGCTCTCTTCAACGCTGGTACCTGCGTCTTCCTTGAAATATGGACGGGCAAAAAGATAGCCTTCTTCTGCCCGTTCCGGTATCGCTGGTGAACATTGCAGAAAAAATGGTGAAAAAATGCAGGGTAATGCACGTGGCCCCCTCGGGGTCACACGGGAAGCAGCCGGGGTGTTTGCACGTCAGGCCGGTTTCCAGGGAATAAGAAAGATCATGGCTGAACACACTGTCCGGGTAATTGTTCCTTCTCAGGGTGTGATCCAGCCTCCGTGGAGGCCTGCCCCGGGGTGGACTGCTGGAAATGCCGGGCAGCACCTGAACCATACGGTGGCTTTCTCCCGCACCCGTGCGAACCCTGCAGCCACCCGGCGGGGAGGTTCGGCATGACTGCGTTTGCCAGCGGCGGCCAGGTCATGTGCGGGGCAGAAGGCCAGGTGCATGTCCGCATCTGGGATGAACTCCACTATGTCTGCACGGAAGACCTTGGCAGGCTTCTTTTTGTCGGCGACCGGGTACCACTCCTCAGGAAGGGACCGGGGGACGTGCCCCACAAACCCGTCCAGGTCACCGGCTCGGTCCGTATCAGCCCGTCCGGGAGGGGAGTCATTATTGCATCCGGCAGCCAGCAGTACATCCTCCCCCGCGACAGGTTCGTCGCGGTAGTACTGGGAGCGGAGGTATCCTGCCTCTTCTTTGAGATGCCTTCGGACAATGGCAGGGAGAGCCCGGGTACTGTCCTGTCCCCGCTGCCTGCAGGAGGTGTTGCCCCGTGACGAGCCGGCGCTGTGTTCTCCTTGAGGAAGGGGTACGTGAACTGCTCGAGCTGGAACATTACACCGTCCGGATCATTCCGGTCGGGTATAAGCAGCGTTCCCCGCCGGTCCACCTGGTTGCAACACGCGGACCGGGGGAGACGAGGTATATCAGGATCAAAAAAGTGATCCACCGCTCGAGGATAGCACAAAATATTGAGACACGGTGCAGGGTAGAGATCAGGCTGTACCGGAGGATACTTTCAGGGCCGGAAGGAATCCCCGGCCTGCACTGCGAGATCTGGATCTATTCCACGTATGACGGCTTTCATTGTTATGAGGTGCTCACCGGCAGTGTGCGGGAAATTCCCAAGCTGGTACCGGATAAGGGGGAACTACTTCCGGGCAGGGAGGCACCAGGATGATCTCACGGGGTTCTTTTCATGCAGTGAAGAACCGCTCGGTAAAACTGCTGGTGTCACGGGGCTACGAGCCGGTCCAGCCGGTGACTGACAGCTGGCTCTCGCACTACATCCCCCTTCACCTTATCGGCCTGAAGGGCGATTACGAGGCCCTCTGCGTGAAACTCCGGATTGCCCGGGGTTCGGTGAGCATCCCGTATATCGAATCATTCTGCCGGTATGACCTCTGCCAGTTCCGCTCACTGCTCCTGGCAGCGCCGGGGAATGTGTTCCTGCGCTGTGAAATATGGGTCGTGTCACCGGACAATGCAATCCATTGCTATGAAGTTCTTGCCGATACCATCCGCGAGGTGGCTGCCTTTGTCCGCTGAAACCGTTCCCCGGGCCGTCATAGCGAAACAGATCACGGACATCCCGCTCTACCTCATCCCGAAAACGATCGCCGACCAGATCAGGGGGCGGCGCAGTCCGCTCTACCGTATCACCGTCACCATGGCGTTCAAGAACCGGTTTACCTTGATTATTGAGACCCGAAAAAGAGGATACCGGAAGTTTGCACAACGGAGTCCTGACACTGGAAACGGTAAGTCATGATGGATTCTTTATCTGAACATGACAGGAATACGGGAAGATAACGAAGAAGGATACAAGGATTGGACGAAAAAATTGCACGATCCTGCGTTTATCAATAGTGTAACCAGACCCATGAATGGATTATATATGGATCTCCTGCAAAATTTCTTCATGGTGTGTGATCATGGATGGGAGTAACACTATGAAAAAACGATTTTTTCTGCTGTGCATGATGGGGACATTACTGGTGCTTTCAGTAATAGTACCGGTATCAGCACTTGATCCGCCGGGTATCTCCACCATAACTCCGGCTTACGGGTATAATGGGGCGTCGGCAAAAGGTGTTGTTATTACCGGGACGGGATTTAATGTAACCTCAAGCCTTGGAAAAGTCCGGCTGATAATGGACGGCGAATCAAATATTTCGGCAACGGTCACTGCATATACGAGTACCAGACTCACCTGTACGTTTCCCATTTCCGGAAAAACTGCAGGAGAGTGGGATGTCGTTGTGGTAAACAGGGATTTGCAGGAAGCGGTGTTGCCCGGGGGGTTTACGATTAAAAACGCGATCACGCTGACATCGATATCCCCTACAAGTGCACAGACCAATTCCAGCGGCACCGTTACCGTTGTAGGGACTGGTTTAGCGGACATTGAAAGCATGTACCTGTATAATGCGGACTATGACAACATTACCGCGGATATAACCTCACAGACCTCAACAAAAATCATGGGGGTATTCGATCTTGACAACACGAATGCCGGATCCTATGATCTTTGTGTTGTGGATCCTGTTGGGACCATTGAATGTGATCTGCAGTTTGAGATCGTGACAGATCAGGTTGGTAGCATTGAAGTCGCATCAAGTCCTTCTGGTGCCAAGATTTATCTGGATTCAGCATACGTGGGAACAACACCCTACACTGTAGACGATGTTTCGCCCGGATATCATACGATACTGATCTCAAAAACCGGATACGAAGACTGGTCCGAACGGATAAATGTCAAAAGCGATACAACGATACGTCTGAATGCAGACCTCGATGCGGTCCAGACCGCTGTTGCCACCAGCCTGCCGACAGTTACCCCCACAACTACCGTTCTGAAAACCAGCACCAAAAAGGTACCAACTCCGTGGCCGACCACTACAACACCAGCATCACCTCTGAAAACACCGCTGGTACTGGGAGCGATTGCACTCGGGTTTGTGGTTCTCTCCAGGAGATACTAATTTTTAGAGAGACCAGATTTTTTTTTTAAAAAAATGAGGTAGTGTATGAGAAATGAAAATACCATCAACGTAACCAAAGAGCAACGGGACGAGATGATCTCGGCTATAAAGAATTATTTTTTAAAAGAACGGGAAGAAGAAATTGGTGATTTACGTGCAGGCCTGATGCTGGATTTCATACTCGAAGAATTAGCACCGGAATTTTATAACCAGGGTGTCTTTGACTCTTACACCTATTTGCAAGATATGACGGAAGATTTACTCTCAATCCGGAAATGATAACGTATATCGTGTGCTTCTCTGTCCTCAAGACAACCGTCAAATCTTACATCGCAAAAAAAAGCACTGACGATCGAATACTCGTAAAAATAATGACCTGTTGAATTTTATTTCTCCCCCCATTCTTCTCCCCGACTCTTCCTCTGTGCCTTTTAGTCAGACGTATCGCCGTACGCGGCTGCAATACTCCGAATATTTTCGGCTAAATACCTTTTGCATAGTTTTCTCTTCCGCAAGGACGATTGCATGGTGGACGGCAACCACGAACGCCCCCGGCAGGATAACGACCGGGTGTAATGTGTAGAGGGAAGCTGCCACGATTGTTGCATACACGCCCACGTACATCGGGTTCCTGCTCAGCCGGAATAACCCGTCCGTTTTGAGGCTGGTGTCCTCCTTCGGGGTTCCAAGACGAAAGGAATCCCCCATGGTAAATCGCCCGAGATACAGGAGAGCGAATCCGGCAAACCAGAACGCGAGCGCAATGAGCTGCAGGAGCCGGGGTACCTGAAAAGGCGGGAACCCGATCCCCCAGCTCGCAAGGGCCATGGCCCCCCAGAGAATCATAATCGAGTACTTGCTTGCGTAAAACAGGGGTCTGTTGATGGGAGCCTCCCCATCCTGTAAGATCTTTTTTTGCAGGAATAATGCCCCTCCCAAAAAAATAATGATCAGAAAGCCCACGGGAAGAATAGTTACAAGAACCGCCTCTATCATGGTAGTCAGCCCCGGATGTATCCTGGTATACCGTCCTCAGGGGATCCTGAGAAATCCCCGTACCAGGAACCAGATGCCGGTGAGGATCAAAAATCCTGCAATGGCATACGGCCAGATTGCGGCCGGCGCCAGGACACTACCGATCCCGATGAAGGCCAGGAAGGTTCCGATAAGGAGCGTCGTCACGTTCGCGCCTCCCGGTTGCGTGCACTCACCCTCCCGGGATTTCTCAACGAGCCTGAACAGTTCCGAACCGATAAGTCCGAGCCCGAGCCCGATGAGGAAGCCGGATACCAGGTAATCGACGAGCAGTCCCACGCCAAGGCCGATCAGGATACCGGCAGGAACGATGAATCCGCTATACCGGTCATTTTTTACGGGTTCTGTCAATCCGCTCTTCAATTCTATCCGCTTTGCATCGGTAATTTCAGGACAATTTTCTGCCTTCAAGTTTCACACCTCATGAATTGAATTATGAAAAGGAGGGCAGAGATGTTATGAATTGAGCCATACATGTATGGCTATATTTATATCATGTCTCAGCTATCAGATCGGGTTATGAAGAAGATGACGGTCAGGCTTTCCGCGGATATCTTCGATTACTGCAAATCCTATGGCCAGGTCATCGAACGGTTCGAGGTGATCTCGCTCTTCACTATGGATGACAACATGCACAGCGAAGTGTGCAGGTTTACCATCAGGGAAGGGGTCCCTGCCGATCAGATCAAGTGCAATTATATCTCGAATCTCATTGTGCTCCAGAACAAGGGCCGTGAATATACCTGTCTTGTCAAGGGCTCATTTTCCGATGACATTACCAGGTTTCTCCGCACCTACGGATCAAAGTTCGAGCACCCGATTGTCTTCGAGAACGACTGTCTGACATTCAACATGGTCGGAGACCCGGAGGACTTCAATACGTTCGTTACCGATGCCGCACAGAAAGGGTGGGGACTCGAGGTCCTCTCGATCTGCGATTACAATCCCCATGTCAACGGGATTTTTGACGTCCTGACGCCAAAACAAAAAGAGATCCTGCTGGAATCGTATCGATGTGGATTTTTCGATCATCCCCGGAGGATTAACGCCGGTGAACTGGCAGAGAAGATGGGCATGCACAAAACCACGCTGCTGGAACACATCCATAAAGCAGAGAAACGGCTGATCGGGCATATCCT
>Ga0209254_10002470_pt1 | contig 16777 bp, 13 predicted proteins | sample FrelakmetDIP11DI_FD_187148 | JGI IMG/M metagenome (GOLD analysis project Ga0209254, IMG submission 187148) | Freshwater lake sediment microbial communities from the University of Notre Dame, USA, for methane emissions studies - DIP11 DI (SPAdes)... | ecosystem: Environmental > Aquatic >... | reverse complement strand
CTCGCTGAAGCGATGCTCGGAGACCTTTTCCACGTCCCAGCTTTCGGGGACTATGACTGGACGAATCGCTATCCCGTACTTGCAAGCGAAGTGGAAGTCGCGTTCGTCATGTGCTGGTACGGACATCACCGCGCCGGTCCCATAGCCCATGAGGACGAAGTTAGCGGCGAAGATGGGTACCGACTCGCCAGTGACCGGGTGGACGGCATCGATACCCAGGGGGTGGCCTTTCTTCTCCATGGTCTCGATCTCGGCCTCCGAGATCCCGCCGTGGCGGCACTCTTCGATAAAGGCGGCGAGGGCCGGATCCGACTCAGCGGCGCGGTGGGTGAGGGGATGCTCCGCGGCCACGGCGACGTAGGTCACCCCCATCAGGGTGTCCGGACGGGTGGTATAGATCCCGAGCACGTCGTCGCTGCCGGCGATCCCGAACTCCATGTAGACCCCCTCGGAGCGCCCGATCCAGTTGCGCTGCATGGTGCGCACCTGCTCGGGCCAGCCCTCCAGAGTATCGAGGGCCTGCAGCAGCTCCTCCGCGTAGTCGGTGATGCGCACCGACCACTGCTCGATCTCCCGCTTCTCCACCGAGGCTCCGGAGCGCCAGCCCTTGCCGTCGATCACCTGCTCGTTGGCGAGCACCGTCTGATCGATAGGGTCCCAGTTCACCAGGGCGGTGGCACGGTAGGCTAGGCCCTTCTCCATCAGCCGGGTGAAGAGCCACTGCTCCCAGCGGTAGTAATCCGGGTCGCAGGTGGCGAGCTCGCGCTTCCAGTCATAGCCGAACCCGAGGCCCTTGAGCTGGCCCTTCATGTAGGCGATGTTGGAGCGGGTCCACCGGGAGGGCGGAATGCCGTGCTTGATGGCCGCGTTCTCCGCGGGCAATCCGAAGGCGTCCCAGCCCATGGGTTGAAGCACGTTCTTGCCGAGCATGCGCTGATAGCGGGCAATCACGTCCCCGATGGTGTAGTTGCGCACGTGGCCCATGTGCAGGCGGCCCGAGGGATAGGGGAACATGGAGAGACAGTAAAACTTCTCCCGGCTCGGGTCCTCGACCGCTTTGAAGGATTGGTTGTGGTCCCAATAGGCTTGGGCCGCGGCCTCCACGGCGCGGGGGTCATAGTCGTTGTGCATGGGCTTGGCTCGGGCGCGCGTCTCTCATTGGTCCACAGGATACCTTAGGCGGCGATGGGGCGGCGACGGGGGCGGCGAAGCGGTCAATCGCCGCCACCGGGCGTCATGTAACCAACGCAGGACAGATGGATGGGCTCCAGGGCCTGGCGCTTGCGCAGCCGGAGTGCCGTGAGGTGGCCACCCCACAAGCAGCCGCTGTCGATGCCCCAGACGTTGTCCCTATCCCAATAACCGAGGCTCGACCAATGACCGAAGATGATCCGGTTGCCCCGAGTCTGGCGTCGCGGGCACTGGAACCAAGGGACCAGGGACTTGGGGCGCGTGGCCAGGGTGCCCTTCTCCTTGAGGGCCAGGGTCCCGTCCGCAGTGCAGTAGCGCAACCGCGTCAGGCAGTTGGTGATGAAGCGCAGGCGCTCCATGCCGGTTAGATCCGGCGACCAGCGGCTAGGCTCGTTGCCGTACATGGCGAACAGATAGTCGCGATAACCAGGGCCCCGCAGGACCTCCTCCAACTCGCGGGCGTAGGCCAGGGCTTCGGTCAGTGACCATTGGGGCGCCAGACCCGCATGCACCAGGGTGAAGCCGCGGCTGGCGTCGTGGTGCATGAGTGGCCGGTGGCGCAGCCACTGGAGGAGCTCGTCGCGGTCCGGCGCCTCCAGGATGGCCCCCAGGTTGCTCTTCTTTGCATGCTTGGTGTTTCCCTCCGCCAGGGCCAACAAGTGGAGGTCATGATTGCCCAGCACCACCACGGAGCAAGCGTCCAGGGAGTGGACCAGGCGCAACACTTCCAGGGACCCGGGACCGCGGTTCACCAGGTCGCCGGCGAACCAGAGCCGATCACGCGTCGGGTCGAAGCGCAGGCGCTCCAGCAGGCGGTGCAGTTCCTCCGCGCAACCCTGGATGTCTCCGATGGCGTAGGTCGGCATTTGGACGGCCCGACCGGCGGGCCGGCTAGGGTGGCTGCCGGAGGATCAGTGGATGGTCTTGATGGAGGCCAGGGAGAAGGCGGGGATCTCCGCCTCGAAACGGGTTCCGTCGTCCCCCACCATTCCGTAGGTTCCGTGCATGCTTCCGACCGGGGTCGGGATGACCGTGCCACTGGTGTACTCGAAGCGCTCGCCGGGCTTGAGGTGGGGCTGCTCGCCGACCACCCCCTTGCCACGCACTTCCTGCACCTTGCCGTCCGCGTCGGTGATGACCCAATGGCGATCGAGCAGGCGCGCCGGCTCGCTGCCCTGATTCTCGATGGTGATGGTGTAGGCGAAGACGTAGCGCCCATCCGCCGGGGAGGATTGATCCGGTTGGAATTCGCTCTTGGCCGCTACCTTGATCGCGTGACGTTTCACTGGGTCTCCTTGGGGGCATCTGTACCGCGTGTCGAACTGGCCAAGAGTAACTCAAGGCAGGAGCGGCCGGAACCGGGGCAAACGCCGGGAACGCCGACCTGAGCCCCGTCAAAAACCCTCGCGAAAGTGCGAACGAAAGCAGACAAGCGGGAGGCGTCGCGTGATAATACTGGCAACAAGAAACAGCCCCCATTTTTGGGCCCAGCCACTTTATTTCTTTTCAAGGTCTTGTATACTTTTTCTGAACCAAAGATTTCAAAGATCACCGGTGTATCCATGACCTACAAGCGCAGCCGTCGGAAGCCGGATCTGCTCTCCCTTCTGCTGATTGCGGTCGTGGTCGGGATGTCCCTGACGCTGGCCTATCAGGTCAACCTCTACTATGGCTCCGACTCGGTGCCCATCGCCAATCAGGCTCCAGGCGCCGAAGCCGCGGACCGATAACCAGGCGGCGGGTCGTCCGCCCGTTCCAGCCCTTTCGATCATCCCCCGCCGTCCACCACCATGCCTGACACTCTTCGCGTCGCCGTCGTCGGCGTGGGCTATCTCGGTCGTTTCCACGCCCTGATCTATTCCCGGCTGCCGGGGGTGGATCTGGTCGGCGTGGTGGATGCGGATGGGGCGCGCGCCCGCTCCGTGGCGGACGAGGCGGGCTGTCCCGTCTTCCGCTCGGCGGCGGAGCTGTTGGACCAGGTCGATGCCGTCAGCGTGGTGGTGCCGACGACCGCCCACCTGGAGGCATCCGCGCCCTTCCTGCATCGCGGAATCCCGGTGCTGCTGGAGAAACCCATCGCCGCCACCCGTGAGGCGGGCGCCGAGATCGTCCGCCTCGCCGCCGCCCACGGCGCCCTGCTCCAGATCGGGCACGTGGAGCGCTTCAACGCAGGTGTCATGGCCCTTGCGGACCGCATCGATGCCCCACGGTATCTCGAGGCCCAGCGCATGGGGGAGTTCGTCGAGCGAGCCACTGACGTGGACGTGGTCTCGGATCTGATGATCCACGACATCGACATCATCCTGTCGCTGGTGGGGGCCGAGATCGCGCACATCTCGGCGGTAGGCGCGCCGGTGCTGACGCCCCATGTGGACATCGCCAACGCCCGCCTGGAGTTCGTCAACGGGGTCGTGGCCAACGTGGTCGCCAGTCGGGTGTCGGACAGGAAGACGCGGCGCATCCGAGTCTTCCAGCCGGGACGCTATCTCTCGCTGGACTTCATCGATCAAACGATCGACATCGCCGAGCTTCGGGAGGTCCCGGGCGCCGCCCGCCCCGAGATGAGCCGCTCACGCATCCAGGTGGAGCCGGTGAAGCCCTTGGATCTGGAGCTCGCGGAATTCGTGCGCTGCGTCCGGGAGGGTCGCCAGCCCTTGGTGGACGGTCGTACCGGGCTCAAGGCCCTCGAGGTGGCCCTGGAGGTGCACGCCCGCATCGGGGGCTAGGGCCATCGCGAGAGGGCGAACTAGCCCCGCTTCCGGCTGGCCCGAGCCATCGATAGGGCCGTTGCGATAGCGGCCCGCAGACTCCCCAGGTCGGCCCGGTCCGTGCCCGCCAGGTCCAGGGCCGTCCCGTGGTCCACGGAGGTTCGGATGATCGGCAGGCCCAGGGTGATGTTCACCGCCTGACCGAACCCCAGGTGCTTGAGCACCGGCAGGCCCTGATCGTGGTACATGCAGAGCACGGCATCGGCGCCCCGCAGGCGCTCGGGGACGAAGACGGTGTCTGCGGGCAGGGGCCCGGCCAGATCCCAACCCCGGGCGCGCAGGCGCTCCAGGGTCGGCTCCAGGACCTCGACCTCTTCCCGCCCGAGATGGCCGCCCTCCCCCGCATGGGGATTGAGCCCACACACCAGGATCCGCGGTCGCGCCACACCGAAACGGTTGCACAGGTCCTTATGCAGGATCTCGATCACGCGCCCCAGTAAGGATGCCGTGATGGCGGCGCTGACCTCCCGCAGGGGCAGGTGAGTGGTGGCAAGCGCCACTCGTAGGCCCGGAGTGGCCAGAAGCATGACGGGCTCGGTGCCGCAGCGCTCCGCGAGGAATTCCGTATGCCCCGTGAAGGGCATGCCTGCCTCATTGATGATGCCCTTGTGCACCGGGCCCGTGACCAGGGCATCAAAGGTGCCGGAGAGACAGCCGTCACAGGCAATCCTCAGCGTATCGAGCACATAGGGGGCGTTCCGGGTATCGAGATGCCCCGGCTCCGCGGGCGCGCGGAGCGGCACCCGCAGAACCCTCAAGCTACCGGGGAGGCCAGATCCCTCTTCACCCATATGGTCAAAGTCGATGCAGTGCAGCGGTAGCCCCAGGTCCGCGGCGCGCCTGGCCAGCAGCTCCGGATCCGCCACCGCCACGAGCTGGGCCTCCTGGGGCTCCTGCGCCAGGCGCACCAAGAGGTCCGGACCTACGCCAGCGGGCTCGCCGGGGGTCACGGCCAGACAGATCGGGCGCCCCATGGAGCTTGGAGTCAGCAGCTCAGAGATCCCGTTCATCGCGGTCCGAACGGACCTCCACATAGGCCTCGTCCCGCAGTCGACGCAGCCAGGCGTCCGTGGCCTCCTCCGCCTTGCGACGCTGGATCGCCTCCCGCGCCTTGAGGCGCAGCAGATCGTCCGCCGCATCCTGGGTGCGCCGCTCCCGAACCTGCACGATGTGCCAGCCGAAGGGGCTCTGGAAGGGTTCACTGACCTCATTGGGCGCCAGGGCGTTCATGACCTCCTCGAACTCCGTTACCGTATCCCCCGGGTTCACCCAGCCGAGGTCGCCGCCCTTGAGGGCAGAGCCCGTATCGTCGGAGTGGGCGCGGGCCAGGGTGGCGAAGTCGTCGCCGCCGATGATGCGCGAGCGCAGCTGATTGAGCCGGGTCTTGGCGTCGGCGTCGGAGACCAGCTCGTTGGTGCGGACCAGGATGTGCCGGGCATTGATCTGAGTGACACTCTGGGAGCCGCCCCCTTTGATGTCCGTCAGCTTGATGATGTTGAAGCCGCTCGGGCTGCGCAGGGGCTCGGTGATCTCCCCCTGGGCCATGGTGCGGGCCAGGTCTGTCACCAGACTCGGGACAGCGGCCATCTCGAACCAACCGAGGTCCCCTCCCTGCAGCGCGGTGCGCCCATCGGAGCTGGCCGCGGCCACGGCGGCGAAATCGGCCCCGCTCCGTAACCTCGCCAGCAGCCCCTTGGCCTTCTTCTCCGCCTGAGCCACCTGGGCGGGGGTCGGGTCCTCGGGCAGAGCGACCAGGATGTGCTGCAGGCGCACCTGCTCACGGGGGATCAACTGGCTGGCGTTCTTGGCCAGGAAGCGGTCCACCTCCTGGTCGGTCACCTGGATGTCGCGCGCCACCTCCTGGGTCTGGAGCCGACTTAAGAGGATCTGCATTCGCGTATCCTCGCGGAAATCCTCAAAGCGGATACCGCCCGCCTCCAGGGTGGATTTGAGGTCGTCCAGGGACATACCATTGCGGGCGGCGATGTTCGACAGGGCCTCCTGCAGGGTCCCTTCCTCCACCTCGATGTCGAGCTGTTTGGCGCGCTGCTGCTGGAGTCGCTTGAGGATCAACCGATCTACCACTTGCTTGCGCAGCTGCCCGGGCGGCGGAACCACCGTGCCCTGCTGCTGGAGCTGGGGGATCACGAGGTTGACCTCACGGGCCACCTCGCTCTCCAGCACCACGTCGTCATTGACGACCGCGACGATCGCATCGAGCTCCTGAGCCTGGGCAAGCGGAACCAGCATCCCGAGAATGGCGAGGGCTCCCACGATCAAGCGGGACCCTTTGGGCCAGTCGATGGCCGCCCGGGCGACGGCCTCGCGGGGCTGGGTGTCAGTCTGAACGATAGCCATAGATGCCTTGCTCCAGGAGTTTGTCGATCGAGCTGCCGAGTGCCCCGAGCCCAGCCAGCTCCAATTGGACCATGACACTGGTATTGCCATCCTCGCGCGTCGGGGTCTTGAGGTGCCGGCCCACCACGCGCAGGCGCCAGCAGCAGCGGCCGAGCTCGATGCCGGCGAAGGCGTCCACCGTCTCCTCGTTAAGCAACGAGTACAGCCAGCGTCCGACCAGGCCCACCTGAGGTGTCACCGGGAAAACGAAGGACAGATCTGTGTCTTCGTAACGCTGGGCCTCGGTCTGTCCCAGGTTGTAACGATAGGCGAGGTTCATCACCCGGTTCTCACCGGGCGCGTAGCGCAGTTGCAGCACTCGCTTCTCCCAGGGAGACTCGGTCTCGTGAGGGTTCCACTGAAGACTCGCCCGGGCGCTCCAGTCCTCGTGCAGGCTCGCCGCCAACTCCCCCGCCACCGACGAGCTGGGGTCATCCCCCAGGGCACCGCCTAGGAGCTGGACCTCCCGTTCCCGAAAATACAGGATCTGACCGACGCTCGCGCGAAACAGCTCGCGCCCATCGCGGTTGTCAAGGGTGCGCGACGTCAAGGCGAGGGTGAGCCGATTCTCGTCCCCCACCCGGTCGTAACCGGTGAACCGGTTGGGCCGAAACAGACTGGCGAAGCTGAAATCCAGCTCGGTGGTGTCGAAGAGGGGTGAGTCCGACTGGTCCTCGTAGGTCGTCAGCACATAGTAGAGGCGCGGCTCCAAGGTCTGCAGAACGGGCCCCCCGAACCAGTCGGCCTCGCGCTCAAAGATCAGCTTGCCGTCGAGATCCAGGCTCGGGATCACGTGGGACTGCTGAGACGCCACCCCAGGATCCACGTCGCTTAGCTCATAGCCGGTGTAGTAGACCCGCGCCCGCGGGATGAAGTGGCCAAAGCTGCGACGCAGGGGCATCTGAATCGAAGGCAGGGCGACCATTCGGCTGCCGTGGACCTTGGCGCTATGGTCGAAGTAGTCGTAGCGGGCCTCCAGGGCAAGATCCGCAAACCCGGCGGGTCGGGTCGGCCCCAGATTCAGCTCCACATGAGGATACTGGGCGTAGGGCCTGCTGTCTGCCGGGATGGTCGGGTCCACGGTCTGGAAGTCCTGGATCCGGGCGAGCCACCAATAGCCATCGCCGGAGTAGCGCAGATCTCCCCGCTGGGGCAGATTGCGCAGGCTGGTCAGGTCCAGGCGGTTACCGAAATCCGCGAGGTACCGGTCGTCGGTCACCGAGCTGTAATCCACCGCCGTGGACCAACGGGGGCCGAGGTGGCCGGTCTGCTCCACACGAATGGCACCCCGGGTCTTCTCCTCCTCGGACTTCGAGTCGTTCGGTATCACCTCCCCATTGATCTCCAGCTTCTGGAAGCTTGACAGGTGGCGGAGCTGGGCACCGAGCATGAGGCCCCTAGAGCTCATGAGCCGGGGGTAAAAGGTCGCGTCGTAGTTGGGCGCGATGTTCCAGTAGTAGGGGATGGTGATCTCAGCACCGTTGAGGTTCGAAGAGCCGAAGCTGGGGATCAGAAAGCCGCTGCGACGCCGATCGTCGATGGGAAAGCGCAGATAGGGGCTATAGAGCACCGGGACCCCGGCCAGGTGGATACGGGCATGGCGGGCGGTCCCCATCCCGTCGGCGTGGTCGAGGAGCAGATCGCTGGCACGCAGGGACCAGTCCGAACGCCCCGGTGGGCAGGTCGTGTAGGTGACGGCCCGATACTGGGTACGATCCCCCGGGAGCAGTTCCGCCCGCCCAGCGGTGCCCCGCAGGTTGGCATTCCCCGAAAGACGAAAGCGGACGTTCTCCAGCTCCCCCTCCTTGGTCTGCAGGGAATACCGCCCCGAATCGGCCGTCAAGCGCCCGCCCGGATACTCGACATAGACGTCGCCCTCGGCCTGCACCGCCCCGCTGCGCCGGTCGTAAATGGATCGGTCTGCCTTGAGGGTCTGATCCCCTTGGGTAAACTGGACCCCGCCCAAGAGGGTCACCACGTCCTGGCTGCGGTCGTACTCCGCTTGATCGGCGACGGCATCCACCGGGGCGTCAGAGGGGGCAGTTGGCTCAGTCACCCCGCCTACCCCCGTCAGCCCGATCCGGGGACCGCAGAAGTCCCAGGGCAGGTCCTCATGGAGCACGGAATCGTCCCCCCGGAACCCGGGGATCGGCAACCGACCCGGCCCGGCCTCCACCGGAGGGGCCGAGGCTCCCGGCGTCGCGGAGTCCCCAGGGGGCCGAATCCCAGCGGACCCCCCCCAATGGTCTTGACGAGCGGGATCGACCTCAGTCGGCAGGAGCGGGGGCACAAGCTCCTCGGCCGCGGCAGGCGGCAAGGGTACCGAGGGGGGCTGCGGGACCTCCAAGTGCGCGGGCGCGGGTAACGGCAAGGGTGTGGGTCCTGCCTGGGGCGACCTGCCCACGGGTGCGGGCGACTGGGTCTGAGCCGGCGCCAAGGCGGGGGCAGGCGGTGACGGACCGGTCGCCTCCGGTAGGGGTGTACCGAGCGTGGGAGGCGGCCGATCCGGTTGCGGCGATGCTTTCGCCCGATTCGCCCCATCAACATCTCGGCCAGCCGCTTCAGGGGGGGCGGAATCGGCCATGTCCGGCTGGCTGACGGGGGACCGGGCGGCGGAACCCGTGGAGTCCGCCCTGGGCGTAGGACCGGGATCAAGCGTGAGCTCCGGGTCCTCCACCGCGGCGAGCAACGCCCTCGGGTCCCCTGCGGACCCGCGCCCCTGTCGACAGTCCCCATCGCCGACCTGGGACCCCGCGCAACCCCCGCTCGCACCCCCAAGCGCAGGGGGTGCCGAGGGCGCCCCGAGGCTGAGGAGGACCAGGGATAAGGGCAAGGTCAGGCTGGATGGACGCACGCTCAGTGATTCGGATAGTCGTCCCCGGTGTCCCAGGGCCATGGGGCCTCGGGTCGAGGTCGCGGCTCAGCGCCCAGCCAGGGGCTCGGTGGACGGGCTCGGGCGAAGCTGCAACCATGTCATATTCCGCCCGGGCCAGCAATTCGCCCTGAGCTCTAAGACGATTGCCGGAGAATCATGTACCAGATCGCGAGGGATCTTCGTCTGCCTTCAAGGGGCGCCGATAGGGGCATAGTCGGACTCTGTGACCGTGGGCGCGACGCGGAAGGCGGGCAAAGAGGCGAGCGAGATGGTGCTTGATTCGACAGAAATTGCCTAAGCCATGGGTAGGCCAGCCCCACTTTGGCCCTCGGAGGTTGACTTGACCGAACGGTACGATCGATTGACCCGCTGGGTGGGGACCGTGCTCGGCACGAACGCCTTCACCCTGGAGCCGGCCTCCTCGGATGCCAGCTTCCGGCGCTACTGGCGGGCTCGTCATGGGGGCGGCACCCTGATCTTGATGGACGCCCCACCCGGGCTCGAAGACTGCCGGCGCTACGTGGATCTGGCCCGGCGCTTCGGGGCCATCGGGCTGCACACGCCGGAGGTCCATGCCGAGGATCTGGCCAACGGCTTCCTGGCCCTCTCCGACCTGGGGGATCGGGTCTACCTGGGAGAGCTTAACGCACAGACTGCCGACCGGCTCTACGCAGACGCCCTGGGTGCCCTGGCCGCCATCCAAGCCTGCGGTCCCACCGAGGGGCTGCCCCTCTACGACGACCCCTTCCTGCGTCGGGAGCTGGAGATCTTCCGGGAATGGTTCTTGGGATCGCACCTCGGGGTGCAGCTTACCCCCCGCGAGCAGGCGGCCTGGGACCAGACCTGCGACATCCTGGTCTCCAACGCCCTGGAGCAACCCCAGGCCTGTGTCCACCGGGACTATCACTCCCGAAACCTCATGGTGGCGGCGCCCAACCCCGGGATCCTGGACTTCCAGGACGCGGTGGTGGGTCCGGTGACCTACGACCTGGTCTCGCTCCTGCGGGATTGCTATGTGGCCTGGGACCCGGGGCGCGTCACCGACTGGGCCCTGGGCTACCTCCAGCTGGCGCTCCAGTCTGGGGTCATGCCCGAGGTGGCCCCCGAGCGTTTCCTGCGCTGGTTCGACCTCATGGGGGTGCAGCGCCACCTTAAGGCCTGCGGCATCTTCGCGCGGCTCAACCACCGGGACGGCAAGCCCCACTACCTGGCCGAGATCCCCCGCACCCTAGGTTACGTCCGGGAGGTGGCGGCATCCTATCCCGAGCTGGCGGACCTGTGGGCCCTTCTTGATGAGCGGGTGGATCCGATGATGCGCGAGGCAGGCTAGGTCACCAAGATCGACTTCGGCGCGGGGGGACGGCAGCGGACGCCGCAGCCTTGATCGCGATTCGACCGAAAAGACCATCCGTTCAGCCCAAGCCGACGCCGGAACGGGATCTACGGAACGGTCACCAGGCGAAAGCCGCTCCCGGCCATGCGGTCCTCCGGCAACCCCTCAAGGCGAAAATCCGACCGGGCGAAGCCCCGGTTCACCCGCCAGGAGCCACCCCGCAGGACCCGGGGACTGACCGTATCCTCCTCGACGACTTGGGGCTGGTCGTAGCGGTTGCGGCACCACTCCCAGGCATTCCCAGCGAGATCGTAGACACCCTGCAGGCTGCGCCCGGCCAGGTGCAGGCCCACGGCAGTCACCCGGCACAGTCTGGTTTCCTCCGTGTTCGCGTGATCCTCCCGCCAATCCCTTCCCCAGGGATAGACGAACCCCGGGCGGGCGCTCTGGGCCGCCCACTGCCATTCCCACTCGTCGGGGAGGCGCACCGGGAAACCGAGGCGCGCGCTCAGCCAGCGACAAAAGGCCATGGCGTCGAACCAGGAGACCTGCGTCGCGGGGTAGTTGCCGTGTCTGGGTAGCCTCCCGTTCACAGGGACGCAGCGGCGCAGATCCTCCCACCAGTCCGGCAGGACGAATCCGTCCTCCGCATCGAGGAATGCCTCGAACTGGCCTTGGGTCACCGGGAAGGCGGCGATCCGGAAGGCCGGGACCGGGAAGAGACCGTGCCCCTCCACCCGCACCTCTCCAGGCGGCAAGGCACACCATTGGATGGCGGGGGTCCCGTCGACCAGCCCGGCACCCGGGCGGGGATCCCCGATCTGGGCGAGGCGCAAACCGATCTCCTCGCGCCGCGCCGGCGCCACCGCCGAGCAGGAGAGCTCGGCAAGCAGCCACTCGGACTCAGGGGTCAGGAAGTCCGCGACATCGGGGTTGCACTCGAGGTCCTGGATGAGGCCCCGCTCCATCAGCAGGGAGCGGGCCGGTCCCAGGGCCTCCGCGCCCCATCGCAGGTCGGGCGGACGACCACTGCACACCCAGGCACTGGCCTCGCGCTCGATCTGGCTACGGGCCCCCAGGGCCTCGCGTTGTCCTCTGACCCAGTGGCGCAGGATCGGCCACTCCTGCAGCAGGGCCTCGTGGGCCAGCTCAACCGTGGGGCGCTCGCCTTGCCGCACGCGGACCAGGCGGGTGTCCTGATCGGCAAAGGACTCTACCAGACGGCGAGTCTCTGGGCGGGAGGCGAGCCGGGCAAGGTCCGCCCGCCGACCGCTCGCGGTCCCGTCGTCGCCCACCCGCACCAGGTGGGAGAAGAGCTCGCCCAGGGCCGAGCGGGCCCCACCCCCGGCCCGCTCCAAGGCGAGCTCGGCGCGCCGGGCGAGGCCGTCTCGAAACCCCTCCAGCCGGAGCTCCCGATACATCCCCAGGGTCAGGCGGCCCGCTGGTCCGCCGCTCGTATAGAGCTCCGTCAGCGCATCGGCCATCAGGGCCAGGCCGTCCGGGTGTCCCTCGACATCCGCGGTCAGGCGCCCTATCAGGTCCTGGTCGACGGTGACCGGGGGGCGCGCCTCCAGGGTCGACAGAGGCCCGAGGATCATCCGTTTCAGGCCAGCTCGGCTGGGGGGCCCGAGGACGAAGAGACCACCCGCGTTGAGGATGGGGACCAGACCCGGCCGGGCGCAGCAGTGCGGCAGCCTATCTGCCCTCAGGGTCGCCAGGACGCGCAATCGCGGCTGACCGAGGGCCGCCAGCAGCATCCCCAGGAACTCATCTTCCAGATCCGGCTCGACGAGGGTGAAGAGCTCCTCGAGCTGATCGATCCCTAGAACCCAGCAGGTGTCGGCGGGCCGCCCCTCCAGGGCGCGCGTGAGCAGCCCGATGAGGGCCTCTGCGCCCTGGGCCTTGAGGGAGGCCGCCTCGGTGGGGGCATCGAATTCGGGGGCATCCAGGGCACGTCCCAGCCCGTAGGCCAAGGCCAGAAAGGGGTCCCCGCCGTAGCCCGCTGGGAACATGGTGCTGACCACCCAGCGCTCGGCGTGGGGAATACGGGGCAGCCCCGCCGCCGCAAGCCAACCCCGGACGCCGGCGCGCAGGAGCGAAGACTTACCGCAACCTCTCACCCCCGAGATCACCTGGAGCCGCGATGCATCGGGATCCGTGAGGCGCCGCAGCAGGGCTCGGGTCTCGGCGCGACGACCGAAGTAAACCGGCGCCTGCCAGTGCTCCAGGGGCAACAAGCCCGGATACGGATCCTCGCGCCAATGACGGGGATGCACGCGACTGGCCTGTGTGACGAGCGGATCCAAGCTCACGCCGACGTCGAGCTCCAACAGGTCCTCGATCAGGCCTTGGACGCCAAGGGCCGCCCCACCCCAGCGGTCAACCGAGCCCCCGGGGTCGGCGGCCAGGGCGAGATCCGCCAGGGACTCCGCGGCCTCCCGAGGGGACCCGGCGGTCGCGGCCCCGTCCTGGGCGGCCAGACCCCAGGCGAGGTCGGCGAACCGGGCGCGACGGGCGTCCGGGTCTTGCCAACCCGGCAAGCGGGCGATGGACTCGCTTAGATGCTGGCGAAGCTTGTTGCTCATCGGAACGGCTCTCCGCGGCTCGGTGCCGGGCCATCCTCGGCCCGAGGCGCAGCGGCCATGATGACATAGGGGGACGCGCGCCCCCATCGACGTAGCGACCCGCTTGCAGGCCGTTGCAAGACGCACTGAAACGTTCGCTGGCGACTTGTGCGGCCTACGGCGTTGGCGTTATCTTTCGCCTCTTCGCCTTAGCACTCAAGGCGGTTTCCCGTGCGGTGGAACCGCCTTTTTGCTTTTTGGACCCTTGAGAAAGACTCATCCGGACCCGCGCCATGAGCGATGCCTTGATGTCGACCTACCAGCGGCTGCCCGTCCTCTTCGAACGGGGCGAGGGGGTTTGGCTCTGGGATGATCAGGGCAACCGCTACCTGGACGCCCTGGCGGGTGTCGCGGTGTGCGGTCTCGGTCACGCCCATCCGGCCCTGGCCGCCGCACTCTGCGAACAGGCGGGCCGACTGGTTCACACCTCGAACCTCTATCGGATTGGCGAGCAGGAGCGCGTGGGGGGTCTGGTCACCGAGCTGGCGGGTATGGACCGGGTGTTCTTCGCCAACTCCGGGGCCGAGGCGAACGAGGCCGCCATCAAGCTGGCGCGCCTGCGGGCCCATCGGCGCGGAATCGAGAATCCAGCCATCCTGGTGGCGGAGAACAGCTTCCACGGCCGCACCCTGGCCACCCTGACCGCCACCGGCAACCGCAAGGTCCAGGCCGGATTCGAGCCCCTGGTCCAGGGCTTCGTGCGGGTCCCCTACAACGACCTGGGGGCGGTAGAGACCGCGGCGACCAACCGCAAGAATATCGTCGCGGTCCTGGTGGAACCTATCCAAGGGGAGGGAGGGATTAACATCCCCGCTGATGACTACCTACCCGGCCTGCGTGTCCTCTGCGACCGGGAGGACTGGCTCCTTATCTGCGATGAGATCCAGACCGGCATCGGCCGCACCGGACGGATGTTCGGCTTCCAGCATTCCGGCATCACGCCGGACGTCATCACCCTGGCCAAGGGGCTCGGGAACGGCGTGCCCATCGGTGCCTGCGTGGCCCGAGGTTCGGCGGCGGAGGTCTTCGCCCCAGGGACCCACGGATCCACCTTCGGTGGCAACCCCCTAGCCTGCCGCGCTGCCCGCGCGGTACTCGAGACCATCGCGGCCGAGGATCTGGTAACCAACGCCGCCCGTCAGGGGGAGCACCTGCTCCTAGCCTTCCGGGAGGCCCTCGGCGCCGCCCGCGGCGTGGTGGAAGTGCGCGGGCGCGGCCTCATGATCGGAATCGAGCTGGATCGGCCCTGTGGCGAGCTGGTGAGTCTCGCACTCGCCGCGGGGCTGCTGATCAATGTCACCGCCGAGCGCGTGGTCCGTCTCCTGCCCCCACTGATCCTCCAGGAGCCGGAGGCCCGGAAACTCGTCGATACCTTGAGCGCGCTGATCCTACGCTTCCTCACTACGCGCTAGGACCGCCACGGAGAGTCGTTGTCCGATGCCTTCCCCCCCAAACGCCTGCCGGCACCTGTTGTCACTGCTCGATCTCACCGCCGAGGAGGCGTGGGCCCTGATCATCCGGGCGACCGAGCTCAAGGCGATGCTGCGGCGCGGCGAGGACTACCGGCCCCTGCGCCACCGCACCCTGGCGATGATCTTCGAGAAATCCTCGACCCGCACCCGCGTCTCCTTCGAGGTGGGCATGGTCCAGTTCGGCGGTCATGCCCTCTTCCTCTCGCCCCGCGACACTCAGCTCGGACGCGGTGAGCCCATTGAAGACAGCGCCCGCGTCCTCTCGCGCATGGTGGACGCCGTGATGATCCGCACCTACAGTCAGGAGACGGTGGAGCGCTTCGCGGCCCACTCCACGGTGCCCGTGATCAATGGCCTGACGGACCGCCTCCACCCCTGCCAGTTGCTTGCCGACATACAGACCTTCCACGAGCACCGAGGGGAAATCCAAGGACGGCGGGTCGCCTGGATCGGGGACGGCAACAACATGTGTCAGTCCTACATGGAGGCGGCGCGGCTCTTCGACTTTGAGCTGCGGATCGCCTGCCCCAAGGGCTTTGAGCCGGACGGGGACCTGCTGGCCGCTGACCCGGGACGGTTCGCCGTGCTGGAGGACCCCTTACAGGCCGCCGAGGGGGCGGACCTGGTGTCCACCGACGTCTGGGCCAGCATGGGGCAAGAACAGGAGCAATCGGAGCGTAGGGCCGTGTTCGCGCCGTTTCAGGTCACGGACGCCGTCATGTCCCGAGCCGCTCCCCACGCACTCTTCATGCATTGCCTCCCCGCCCATCGGGGGGAGGAGGTGGCCGCGACCGTGCTCGATGGTCCCCAGTCCGTCGTCTGGGACGAGGCGGAGAACCGGCTCCACGCCCAGAAGGCCCTGCTCGAGTTCTTATTGGTGCACAGGTCCTGATCGATCAGCCCGCACCGGAGGGCACCCTGGGTCGCTCTTGCGCCCTAAGTGCCTAAGCCAACGACCAAGGTAGACGCGTGTTTCTTCTCTCCCCTTCGCTGGCCGGCGCCGTGTTGATTTTCATCCTCTGCGCTACATCGGTCTTTCCTGTCACCGTGCTCGGCGAGACCCGCTATGTGACGGACCGCCTCGAGGTCACCCTGAGGGCCGGCGAGAGCACACGCTACAAGATCCTCCGCATGCTTCCGAGCGGCACCCCCCTGGAGGTGCTCGGCGTCAACAAGTCCACCAACTATGCACGGGTGCGTATCCAGGACGGCACCGTCGGGTTCGTGCTTGTCCAGGAGCTGCAGGATGAGCCCGCCGCCCGCAATCGCCTGGCGGAGTTGGAGTCACGGCTGGAGGTGCTACGGCAGAAGCCCGATGCACTCACTGCGGAGCTCGCCAACCTCCAGGAGGCCCATGGGGAGCTTAAGGAGCGGTATGCCACCTTGCAGCGGGAGAAGCAGCAGCGGGAGCAGGAGCTTGCCACCATCCGGCACGCATCCGCCAACGTCCTCGACATCACCAGTGACCGGGAGCGCCTGCGGCTCCAAGTGGCGGAGCTGACCCGAGCCCGCGCCGACCTGGAGCAGGAAAACCGAGACCTAAAGAACCAGACCAGCCAGCGCTGGTTCCTCATAGGTGCCGGGGTGGTGGGCGGCGGGGTGCTGATCGGCCTGCTCCTCCCCCACCTGCGGCTGGGGCGCCGCAAGACTCCGTGGGGAAGACTCTAGGCCACTGATCCGCTATGCGCCAGCTCCGCCACAATAAATCGGACCGGTTCAACCCAACTGGGAGAGGTCCCTCACCGCCCCCCGGGCGGCGCTGGTGGTGAGTGCGGCATAGGCCCGCAGGGCGGACGAGACCTCTCGCACCCGATCTACGGGCTTCCAGGCCCGGGCGCCCAGGGACTCCATGCGCGCGCGCCTAGCGGCGAGCTCCTCGTCCGAGACCCGCATCCGGATGGCCCGATTCGGGATGTCGATCTCGATCACGTCGCCGTCCTCCACCAGGCCGATGGGGCCGCCCTCGGCGGCCTCCGGCGAGACATGTCCAATAGAGAGCCCCGAGGTGCCGCCGGAGAAGCGCCCGTCGGTGATGAGGGCACAGGCCTTGCCCAGCCCCTTGGACTTGAGATAGCTGGTGGGATAGAGCATCTCCTGCATGCCGGGGCCACCTTTAG
>Ga0209254_10002469_pt1 | contig 16778 bp, 30 predicted proteins | sample FrelakmetDIP11DI_FD_187148 | JGI IMG/M metagenome (GOLD analysis project Ga0209254, IMG submission 187148) | Freshwater lake sediment microbial communities from the University of Notre Dame, USA, for methane emissions studies - DIP11 DI (SPAdes)... | ecosystem: Environmental > Aquatic >... | reverse complement strand
CATCAAGATGACGATCGAGCTGATCAGCCCGATTGCGATGGAAGAGGGCCTGCGCTTTGCGATCCGCGAGGGCGGACGCACCGTCGGTGCAGGCGTGGTTTCAAAAGTACTCAAGTGAGCGCCATGGCCAGACAGAACATCCGTATCCGTCTCAAGGCGTTCGACCATCGCCTGATCGACAACTCTGCGCGCGAGATCGTCGAGACCGCCAAGCGAACCGGTGCCACCGTGCGTGGCCCGGTGCCGCTGCCGGTGAAGATGGAGCGCTTCACGCTGCTGATCTCTCCGCATGCCGACAAGGACGCGCGCGACCAGTACGAGCTGCGCACGCACAAGCGGCTCATGGACATCCTCAATCCGACCGACAAGACGGTGGACGCGCTGATGAAGCTCGAGCTGCCGGCCGGGGTCGACGTCCAGATCAAGCTGAACTGACGGCCGCGGCCGCGGGCGGTCCGCGGCAGTGAGCCTTTCGCGCTTGCAACGCGACTACGCGCCGTTATAATACGCGGCTCTCAACTCGCCGAGGCCTGGCCGGGATAACCGGTACCGCTCGAGCGGCGCAGCCCGGTCCGCCGAAGGCTGCTCCACTCAGCCCCCTCGATGAGCGCCCGCCAAGACGGCGGCCGAATGGTCTTTCAGTTCCGGCCAATCGCAGCCGGGACGGTGTACGAGGACGAATCGATGACGATTGGTCTGATGGGCCGCAAGGCCGGCATGACGCGCGTCTTTACGGACGCCGGCGAATCGATCCCGGTGACGGTGATCGAGGCGCTGCCGAATCGCGTCACCCAAGTGAAGGCCGTCGAGAGCGACGGTTATCGCGCTGTGCAGGTCGCTTTCGGCGATCGCAAGCCGTCGCGGCTCACGCGCCCGTTGTCCGGCCACTATGCGAAGGTCAAGGTGGCCGCGGGCGAGGAACTCCTCGAGTTCCGGCTCGCCGACGGCGAGGGCGCGGACCTTGCTCCGGGTGCGGAGATCAAGGTGGACATGTTCTCCGCCGGGCAGGTGGTGGATGTCGCTGGCACCACGATCGGCAAGGGCTTCGCCGGTACGATCAAGCGCCACAATTTCGCCGGCGGCCCGGCCTCCCACGGCGCCTCGGTGTTCCATCGTGCGCCAGGCTCCATCGGTCAGCGCCAGACACCGGGACGCGTGTTCCCGGGCAAGCGCATGTCCGGTCATATGGGCAGCGTGCGCCGCACCGTCGAGAACCTGCGGGTCGTCGAAGTGGACCCGGCCCGTAACCTGCTCCTCGTGCGCGGCGCCATCCCTGGCGCGCCGGGCGGCAAGGTGCTGGTGCGTCCTTCGGTCAAGGCCGCACGCCGTGCGGCGCGCAAGTCCGTGGCGCCGAGGAAGTAGTTCATGGCCACACAGCTGAAGATCGTCGGTGGTGGTGCCGGTAGCCTCGAGGTTTCCGAGAAGGCATTCGGGCGCGAGTTCAACGAGGCGCTCGTCCATCAGGTGCTTACCGCCTACATGGCGGCGGGCCGCGCTGGCACCAAGCGGCAGAAGAGCCGCGCGGAAGTGCGGGGCGGCGGCATCAAGCCGTGGAACCAGAAGGGTGGCGGCCGAGCCCGTGCGGGATCGATCCGCAGCCCCATCTGGGTCGGCGGTGGCCGTGCCTTCGCCGCGCGTCCGCGCGACTACTCGCAGAAGGTGAACCGCAAGATGTACCAGGGCGCGATGCGCGCGATGCTCTCGGAGCTCGCCCGTCTCGAACGCCTGGTCGTGATCGAGTCGCTCGCGCTGGACGCACCGAAGACGCGCCTGCTGGCGGCCAGGCTGAAGGATCTCAAGCTCGAGAACGTGCTGATTCTTCTCGAGGCGCCCGACGAGAAGCTTGCGCTCGCCTCGCGCAACCTCCACGGGGTGTCGGTGCTGCCGGTTGCCTCCGTGGATCCCCGCAGCCTGCTCAGCCACGATCACGTGCTCGCCACGGTTGCGGCGGTGCGCATGCTCGAGGAGAGACTGTCATGAGCAGCCAGGAGAGACTGATGACCGTGCTGCTCGCGCCGCACGTGTCGGAAAAAGGCGCGCGCGTCGCCGAAAGCGATAATCAGGTCGTCTTCCGCGTGCGCCGTGACGCCTCCAAGCCCGAGATCAAGGCAGCTGTCGAGCTGATGTTCGAGGTCAAGGTGGATGCCGTGCGCGTCGTGAACGTGGGCGGCAAGGTGAAGCGCTTCGGCGGGCGTGCCGGCCGGCGCTCGGACTTCAAGAAGGCCTACGTCAGCCTCGCCGAAGGCCAGTCCATCGACTTCGCCGGCGCCAGCAAGTGACGCCGCGGACCAGCTGAAGGGATCAAGCGATGGCTCTCATCAAGACCAAACCCACCTCGCCCGGGCGCCGCTTCGTCGTCAAGCCCGACCGCTCGCACCTGCACAAGGGCGAGCCGGTTGCGTCGCTCACGTCAAGCCAGAAGCGCACCGGTGCCCGCAACAACCAGGGCCGCATCACGACGCGACACAAGGGCGGCGGTCACCGGCACCGCTACCGGATCGTGGACTTCGTGCGCGCGAAGGACGGCGTGCCTGGCAGGGTCGAGCGGCTAGAGTACGACCCGAACCGCAGCGCGCACCTCGCCCTGGTCCTGTATACCGACGGCGAGCGCCGCTACATCCTCGCCCCTAAGGGCGTGGCGTCCGGCGACGTCGTGCAGTCCGGTGTCGAGGCTCCCATCAAGAGCGGCAACGCGCTGCCGCTGCGAAACATTCCGATCGGCACGCAGGTGCACAACGTCGAGCTGAAGCCAGGACGCGGCGGCCAGATTGCGCGCAGCGCCGGCAGCTCCGTTCAGCTCGTTGCGCGCGAGGGCCAGTACGCGACGATCCGCCTGCGCTCCACCGAGATGCGCAAGGTGCACATTGACTGTCGCGCCACGATCGGTGAGGTGGGTAACGAGGACCACAACCTGATCGTCTACGGCAAGGCGGGCGTGATGCGCTGGCGCGGCATCCGCCCGACCGTGCGCGGCGTCGTGATGAACCCCGTCGACCATCCGCACGGCGGTGGCGAGGGCAAGTCCGGCCAGGGAAACCCGCACCCGGTATCCCCGTGGGGCTGGAAGACCAAGGGCAAGAAGACCCGCACCAACAAGCGCACGACCGGGCTGATCGTCCGGCGCCGCAACTGAGCCTGAAGAGGAGCTTCCCGTGCCCCGTTCAGTCAAGAAAGGCCCGTTCGTCGATCTGCACCTTGCGAAGAAGGTCCAGATCGCGTCGGAGAAGAACGACCGCCGCCCGATCAAGACCTGGTCGCGGCGCTCGATGATCCTGCCGGACATGGTGGGCCTGACGATCGCCGTTCACAACGGCAAGCAGCACATCCCGGTGCTTGTTTCCGAGAACATGGTCGGACACAAGCTCGGCGAGTTCGCCCCGACGCGCACCTTCAAGGGGCACTCGGGCGACAAGAAGACCGGAGCCTGAGCAATGGAAGTCGCCGCCAAGCTGAAGTACGCGCGCATCTCGCCGCAGAAGTGCCGTCTCGTGGCCGACATGGTACGCGGCCGGCCGGTGGGCCAGGCGCTCGCCACGCTGCGCTATACGCCGAAGAAAGGCGCGCGCATCGTGCTCAAGGTGCTCGAGTCCGCCATTGCGAACGCCGAGAACAACCACAACGCGGACATCGACGTGCTGAAAGTGTCGCGCATCGAGGTCAACGAGGCGCCGACCTTCAAGCGTTTCCATGCGCGCGCCAAGGGTCGCGGCAACCGCATCGTCAAGCGCAACAGCCACATCACGGTCCTTGTCGGCGACGGCCGGACGGACTGAGGAGACGACGCTCCATGGGTCAGAAGGTCAATCCGGTCGGCATCCGCCTCGGCATCACGCGTGACTGGACGTCGCGATGGTTCGCCAATACGCGCAGCTACCCCGCCTACATCCTGCAGGACTGGCAGGTCCGCGAGTTCCTGAAGAAGAAGCTCTCCGAGGCCTCGGTGAGCCGGATCCACATCGAGCGCGCCGCCCGCCGGGCGAACATCACGATCAACACGGCCCGTCCGGGCGTGGTGATCGGCAAGAAGGGCGAGGACATCGAGCGGCTGCGGCTCGAGGTGGCGAAGATGATGGGCATGGGCGTCACGGACGTCCGCCTCAACATCGCCGAGATCCGCAAGCCTGAGCTCGACGCGCAGCTGGTAGCGGAGGGGGTCGCGCAGCAGATCGAGCGTCGCGTGATGTTCCGCCGCGCGATGAAGCGCGCCGTGATGAACACCATGCGCAGTGGCGCGCTGGGCGTGAAAGTACGCGTGTCGGGCCGGCTGAACGGCTCCGAGATCGCGCGCACCGAGTGGTCGCGCGAGGGCCGCATCCCCTTGCATACGTTTCGCGCCGAGATCGACTATGGCCTGGCCGAGGCGCGCACTACGTACGGCGTGATCGGCGTGAAGGTGTGGATCTTCAAGGGCGAGGTGTTCGAGCAGCCCGAGGCCGTCGTGCCGGTCGAGGCCCCCGAGGCCGTGGCGCCAGCGCAGGAGCAGACGGCCTGAGGCCGTCGTGCTGAGCGACCGACGGAGATACCGCCATGATGCAACCCAAGCGAACCAAGTTCCGCAAGCAGTTCAAAGGCCGCAACGCAGGCCTCGCGCAGCGAGGCAGTACGGTCGCCTTCGGCGACTACGGCCTGAAGGCGACGAGTCGCGCGCGCATGACCGCGCGCGAGATCGAGGCCGCGCGCCGCGCCATGACGCGCTACGTCAAGCGCGGTGGCCAGGTATGGATCCGGGTGTTCCCGGACGTGCCGATCAGCAAGAAGCCGTTGGAGGTCCGCATGGGCTCCGGGAAAGGCAACGTCGAGTACTACGTCGCGCGCGTGCAGCCCGGCAAGGTGCTCTTCGAGATGGAAGGCGTCACCGAGGCGATCGCTCGCGAGGCCTTCCGGCTTGCCGCGTCGAAACTCTCGGTCGACACGTTGTTCGTGAAGCGTCAGGTGCGCTGATGAAGGCGAAAGACCTCAGGCAGAAGAGCGCCGGCGAGCTGAAGGACGAGATCCTCAAGCTGCGCCGCGAGCAGTTCAATCTGCGCATGGCGCAGGCGAGCGGCCAGGCGGTCAAGCCCGACCAGGCCGGTAAGGTGCGCCGGAACATCGCGCGCGTGAAGACGGTGCAGGGCGAACAGACCCGCGCCGCGGCGCAGAGGAGTGGCAAGTGATGAACGAGCAGGCCGTGGCCCAGACGAGTGCCGAGGCGGGTGTAAAGCGCACGCTCACCGGTCGCGTCGTGAGCGCCAAGATGCAGAAGACCATCACGGTCGCGGTGGAGCGGCTCGTGAAGCACGAGAAGTACGGCAAGTACGTGCGTCGCACGACCAAGCTGCTCGCGCACGACGAGAATGGCGAGTGCCGCGAGGGCGACCTCGTTGACATCGCCGAGTGCCGCAGGCTGTCGAACCGCAAGGCGTGGCGCCTCGTGCGCGTCGTCAAGCGTGCCGAACAGGCCTGAGCTTAGAGCCCGAGGAGCCCGAACATGATCCAGATGCGGACGATGCTGCAGGCCGCCGACAACAGTGGCGCCAAGAGCCTCATGTGCATCAAGGTGCTCGGCGGCTCGAAGCGCCGCTACGCCACCGTGGGCGACGTCATCAAGGTCAGCGTCAAGGACGCGATTCCGCGCGGCAAGGTGAAGAAGGGCGAGGTCTACGATGCCGTGGTGGTGCGAACGGCGCACGGCGTGCGCCGTCCGGACGGCTCGCTGATCCGCTTCGACGGCAATGCGGCCGTGCTGCTCACGAACAAGCTCGAGCCGATCGGCACCCGCATCTTCGGGCCGGTCACGCGCGAGCTGCGTACCGCGCAGTTCATGAAGATCATCTCGCTGGCGCCGGAAGTGATCTGAGCGCGGCATCAGCGAGGCTCGAGGAACCTGACATGAAGAAGATCCGCAAGGGCGACGAGGTAGTCGTGATCGCCGGCCGCGACAAGGGCCGCCGCGGCACCGTCATCAAGGTGCTGGCGAACGACCGCGTGCTCGTCGAGAACCTCAACATGGTGAAGCGTCATACGCGTGCGAATCCGCAGCGCGGCTCCCAGGGCGGCATCGTCGAGAAGGAGGCTTCTCTGCACCGCTCGAACGTGATGCTCTGGAACCCGGTCGCCAAGAAGGCCGATCGGGTGGGCCTGCGCGCGCTGGCCGACGGCCGCCGCGTGCGCTTCTTCAAGTCGAACGACGAAGTCGTGGACGCCTGAACCGGCGAGGATGACGAAGATGGCAAGGCTGCAGCAGACGTATCGGGACACCATCGTCCCCGAGCTCATGAAGAGTCTCGAGCTCGAGAACCGGATGGAGGTTCCGAAGATCACCCGCATCACGGTCAACATGGGTGTGGGCGAGGCCGTCGCCGACAAGAAGGCGATGGACGGCGCCGTGGGCGACCTCACCGCCATCACCGGCCAGAAGCCACTGGTGACGAAGTCGCGCAAGTCGATCGCGTCGTTCAAGCTGCGCCAGGGTGTGCCCGTGGGCGTCAAGGTGACGCTGCGTGGCGAGCGGATGTACGAGTTCCTCGACCGCCTGATCAATGTGGCGATGCCGCGCATTCGCGACTTCCGCGGCGTGTCGGCCCGCTCGTTCGATGGCCGCGGCAACTACAGCTTCGGCGTCAAGGAACAGATCATCTTTCCCGAGATCGCCTACGACAAGATCGACGCGATCCGCGGCATGGACATTACGATCACGACGACGGCGCGAGACGACCGCGAGGGTCGGGCGCTGCTCGAATCCTTCAACTTCCCGTTCCGCAAGTAAGGACCGGCAAATGGCGAAGACCAGCATGATCGAGCGCGAGAAGCGTCGCGCGAAGCTCGTGAAGCGCTACGCGACCAAGCGTGCCGCGATCAAGGAGACGATCCGGAACCCGAAGTCCACGGACGCGGAGCGGGAGGAGGCGCTGCGCCAGCTGCAGGCGCTGCCGCGTGACACGTCCGCATCGCGCCTTCGCAAGCGCTGCGCCATCACCGGCCGGCCGCGAGGCGTGTACCGGAAGTTCGGCCTGGCGCGCACCAAGCTGCGCGAGGCCACCATGCGCGGCGACGTGCCGGGGCTGCGCAAGGCCAGCTGGTAAGGCCGCGTAACGGAGCAAGACATGAGCATGACGGATCCTATCGCGGACTTCCTCACCCGCATCCGCAACGGCCAGCGCTCGGGCAAGACCGAGGTCAGCATGCCGGGGTCGCGGATCAAGCAGGCACTGGCCAAGGTGCTGAAGGAAGAGGGCTACATCGAGGACTTCGTCCTCGCGAACGACGGCGGCAAGGCGACGCTGACGCTGCACCTGAAGTATTACCAGGGACGCCCGGTGATCGACCGCCTCGAGCGCGTCAGCCGCCCCGGCCTGCGCGTGTACCGCGCCAAGGACGAGCTTCCCAAGGTGCTCGGTGGCATGGGCGTGGCCATCGTTTCAACCTCGCGCGGCGTGATGACCGACCGCGAGGCGCGCGCCGCGGGCCACGGCGGTGAAATCCTCTGCATCGTGTCGTAAGACGGGTGCAGGAAGCAGGGTAAAACCATGTCACGAGTTGCAAAGAATCCGGTCGCGCTCCCCAAGGGCGTCACCGCCACCATGGACGGCGCGGCCGTCACCGTGAAGGGCGCCAAGGGCACGCTGTCGCTGCCGGTCCGCTCGGGCCTGTCCGTGGTCCAGGACGGTCAGGCAGTGCGCATCGAGGTCGCCGAGCGCAGTCGCGAATCGCTGATGCACGCCGGCTCGCTTCGTGCGCATATCGCCAATCTGGTGCACGGTGTCTCGCAGGGCTACGAGAGGAAGCTCGAGCTGGTGGGCGTCGGCTACCGCGCGCAGGCGCAGGGCCGCAACCTGAACCTGACGCTCGGCTTCTCGCATCCGGTCGTGTACGTCGCGCCCGAGGGCGTGACGGTCGAGACGCCTTCGCAGACCGAGATCCTGGTGAAGGGCGCCGACAAGCAGCAGGTGGGCCAGGTGGCGGCGGAGATCCGCGGCTACCGCGCCCCGGAGCCTTACAAGGGCAAGGGTGTTCGTTATTCCGGTGAGCGTATCGAGCTCAAGGAAACGAAGAAGAAGTAAGGGTGCCGCAGATGGAAAAGAAGCTCAGCCGCCTGAAGCGCGCCCGCCGTGGCCGCGCCAAGATCCACGAACTGAAGGTGATGCGCCTGAGCGTGCACCGCACGCCTCAGCACATCTACGCGCAGGTATTCGACGACGCTTCCCGTGTGCTGGCAGTCGCCTCGACCGTGCAGAAGGACGTTGCGGAGGGCCTCAAGTCCACCGGCAACATCGAGGCAGCGAAGGCGGTGGGCAAGGCGATAGCGGAGCGCGCGAAGGCCAAGGGCGTCACGCGCGTGGCGTTCGACCGCTCGGGCTTCAAGTACCACGGCCGCGTCAAGGCGCTGGCCGAGGCCGCCCGCGAGCACGGCCTCGAGTTCTGAGCGCGCCGTACGGACGAATCTGAGGAGCAGCAATGGCGAGAGTCGAGAGAGCCCCGGCCGGCGACGAGTTCATCGAGAAGCTCGTGGCGGTCAATCGCGTCGCGAAGGTCGTGAAGGGCGGCCGCCAGTTCGGCTTCACCGCACTGACCGTGGTGGGCGACGGCAACGGCCGCGTCGGCTTCGGCTACGGCAAGGCCCGCGAAGTGCCGGTCGCGATCCAGAAGGCGATGCAGCAGGCGCGCAAGAACCTCGCGAACGTGAGCCTGCGTGGCTCGACGCTGCACTATGCGGTGTCGGGCAAGCACGGCACGTCGCGCGTCTACATGCAGCCCGCTGCCGACGGTACGGGCGTGATCGCCGGCGGCAGCATGCGCGCGGTGTTCGAATGTGCAGGCGTCCGCAACGTGCTCGCCAAGAGCTACGGCTCGCGCAACCCGATCAACGTCGTGCGCGCCACGATGGACGCGCTGACCCGGGCGCCGGCGCCGGATCAGATCGCGGCGAAGCGCGGCAAGACGCTCGCCGAGATCGTAGGTTGACGGCCATGGCGAACACGAAGGTCGAGACGAAGAGCATGCGGGTCACGCTCGTGAAGAGCGTGTACGGCCAGCTGCACCGGCACCGTGCGACTGCGCGCGGCCTGGGACTGCGGCGCCTCAACCAGACCGTAGTGGTGGCGGACACGCCGGAGACCCGCGGCATGGTGAGCGCGTCGCGGCACCTGTTCCGCGTCGAAGAGGTCTGAGGACATCATGAAGCTGAACAGCATTTCCCCCGGCGCGGGCTCGAAGAAGCCTCGCCTGCGTGTCGGACGCGGCGCGTCCGCCGGCCAGGGCAAGACCTGCGGCCGCGGCGTGAAGGGTCAGCGGGCGCGCAAGGGCGGCTACCACAAGGTCGGTTTCGAGGGCGGCCAGATGCCGCTGCAGCGGCGCCTGCCGAAGTTCGGCTTCCGCTCGGCGATTGCCCCGCGGGTGGCCGAAGTGCGCCTCAACGAGCTCGCGCTCGTCGAGGGCGGCGTGATCGACCTCGACGCGCTCAAGAAGGCGGGCGTCGTGCCTGCGGACTCGCTGCGCGCGAAGGTGGTGCTGTCCGGGAAGCTCGCGACCGCAGTCACCGTCAAGGGCGTCGGCGTGACCAAGGGCGCGCGCGCGGCCATCGAGGCCGCGGGCGGCACGGTCGAGGCAGCCTGAGCGCTGCACCAAGAGATCCCTCGTGGCGAAATCTCAGTCATCGAACCCGATCGCCGCCTTCGGCGAGGTCGGCCGGCTCACCGAGCTCAGGAAGCGTTTTCTGTTCCTGATCGGCGGGCTGATCGTCTATCGCATCGGTACGTTCATCCCCGTGCCGGGCATCGACCCGGGGGCGCTCGCGCGGTTCTTCCAGGAGCAGCAGGGAACGATCCTGAGCATGTTCAACATGTTCTCGGGCGGCGCTTTGGAGCGCCTTTCGGTTCTCGCGCTCGGCGTGATGCCTTACATCTCGGCCTCGATCATCGTGCAGATGATGGCGGTGGTCGTGCCGCAACTGCAGGCGCTTAGAAAGGAAGGCGAGGCCGGGCGCCGCAAGCTCACGCAGTACACGCGCTGGGGTACGGTCGGGCTGGCCGCCTTCCAGGGCGCCGGAGCCGCGGTCGCCTTCCAGAACCAGGGCGTCGTCATCAATCCGGGGCCGCAGTTCGTTTTCCTGGCTACCGTCACGCTCACGGCCGGCACCATGTTCCTGATGTGGCTCGGCGAACAGATCACCGAACGCGGCCTCGGCAACGGCATCTCGATGATCATCCTCGCGGGCATCGTCGCGGGCCTCCCGGCGGCGATCGGCGGGACACTCGAGCTGGTGCGCAACGGGGAGATCAACCCTGCGCTCGCGTTGATAATCGTGCTCATGGTCGCGGCCGTGACGGCGTTCGTCGTGTTCGTCGAGCGCGCCCAGCGCCGCATCCCGGTCAACTACGCCAAGCGCCAGCAGGGCCGGCGCATGTTTGCGGGAACGACGACGCACCTGCCGTTCAAGCTCAACATGTCGGGCGTGATCCCGCCGATCTTCGCCTCGAGCCTGCTGCTGTTCCCGGCCACCATCGCCAACTGGTTCGGCACCTCGGAGAACTTCGGCTGGCTGCAGAACGTGGCGGCGAGCCTCGGCATCGGCCAGCCGGTGCACATGATCCTGTACTCGGCGCTGATCATCTTCTTCTGCTTCTTCTACACCGCGCTCGTATTCAACTCGCGGGAGACTGCAGAGAACCTCAAGAAGTCCGGCGCCTTCATCCCGGGAATCCGGCCCGGGCAGCAGACGGCGGAGTACATCGACAAGGTGCTCACGCGCCTGACGGTGTGGGGGGCGCTGTACGTCGCGGCGGTTTGCCTGCTGCCTGAGATCCTGATCTCACAGTTCCGCGTGCCTTTCTATTTCGGCGGCACCTCGCTCCTGATCATCGTGGTGGTGATCATGGACTTCATGGCCCAGCTGCAGGCGCACCTGATGTCGCACCAGTACGAGGGCCTGATGAAGAAGGCCAATCTGCGCGGCTACGGCCGCTCCGGGCAGCTGCGCTGAGCGCGGTAGAGCCCACTCGGAGAGAGACTCATGAAAGTTCGACCCTCAGTGAAGCGGATCTGCAAGAACTGCAAAGTCGTGCGCCGTCGCGGCGTGGTCTACGTGATCTGCAGCGACAAGCGGCACAAGCAGCGGCAGGGCTGACGGCCCGCCCGCATTGAATTTGAGACGGTAGTCGAGTTATAATTTCGGGCTTTTCGCGCCCCGGAGTGAGCCCCACATGGCCCGTATCGCCGGCATCAACATCCCGATGAACAAGCACGTGTGGGTGGGCCTGACGTCCATCTACGGCGTGGGTCGATCCCAGGCGCTCAAGGCCTGCGATGGTGCGGGCGTGAAGCCCGACACCAAGGTGAAGGACCTCACCGAAGCCGAGGTCGCGGCGCTGCGCACGCAGCTCGCGCGGCTCGCCGTCGAGGGCGACCTTCGCCGCGAAGTGTCCATGAACATCAAGCGGCTGATGGACCTCGGCAGCTACCGCGGTATCCGCCACCGCAAGGGCCTGCCGATGCGCGGGCAGCGCACGCGCACCAATGCGCGCACGCGTAAGGGGCCGCGCAAGGCCGCGGTTAAGCTGAATGCGCCTCCGGGCAAGGCCTGATAGGCCTCGTGCCTACTGATGGAGTCTGATCGAACATGTCAGAAGACAAGAAGCAGCAGCAGTCGACCGCCGGCAAGGCGCGCAAGCGCGCCAAGCGCATGGTTTCGGATGCGATCGCGCACGTGCACGCGTCGTTCAACAACACGATCGTGACCATCACCGATCGCCAGGGCAACACGCTGTCCTGGGCGACCTCTGGCGGCTGCGGTTTCCGCGGCTCACGCAAGAGCACGCCGTTCGCCGCGCAGGTCGCCGCCGAGAAGGCCGGCGTTGCCGCACAGGAATACGGCGTGAAGAACGTCGAGGTGCGGGTACGCGGTCCGGGCCCTGGCCGAGAGTCGGCGGTCCGGGCGTTGAATGCCGCGGGCCTCAAGGTCACCAGCATCGAGGACGTCACGCCGATTCCGCACAACGGTTGCCGTCCGCCGAAGAAGCGCCGCGTCTGAGCCGGCGAGGAACACGTTCATGGCCAGGTATCTCGGTCCCAAGTGCAAGCTCTCGCGTCGCGAGGGCACCGATCTGTTCCTCAAGAGCGGCGTCAAGCCGCTCGAGTCGAAGTGCAAGCTCGAGGTGCCGCCGGGCGGCATCAAGGGCGAGCGTCGCACGCGCGTGTCGGGCTACGGCCTGCAGCTGCGCGAGAAGCAGAAGCTGCGCCGGATGTACGGCGTGCTCGAGCGTCAGTTCCGTGGCTACTACCGTCAGGCGGCTGGCCGTCCCGGCGCGACCGGCGAGACTCTGCTGCAGATCCTCGAGGCGCGCCTCGACAACGTCGTCTACCGCATGGGCTTTGCAACCACCCGTTCCGAGGCGCGCCAGCTGGTGAGCCACCGCGGCGTGACTGTGAACGGTGAGGTCGTGAACGTCCCGTCTTACCTGTGTTCCGCCGGCGACGTGATTGTGCTGCGCGACAAGGCACAGAAGCAGGCCCGCGTGCAGCAGGCCCTCCAGATCCGTGGCCAGGTCGGTTTCCCCGACTGGGTCGAAGTCGACGAGAAGAAGTTCTCCGGCGTCCTGAAGAATCTCCCCGAGCGCGGCGAGATCCTCCCGGACATCAACGAGAGCCTCGTCGTCGAGTTGTACTCCAAGTAATCCAGCGGGTGACTATCATGCAGTCGTCCATTTCCGAATTTCTCCGCCCCCGCATCGTCAAGGTGACGCCGACGGCGCCCCGCCACGCACGCGTGGTGATCGAGCCGTTCGAGCGGGGCTTCGGCCAGACGCTCGGCAACGCGCTGCGCCGCGTGCTGCTGTCGTCCATGCCGGGCTGTGCCATTACCGAGGCTGAGATCGAGGGCGTGCTCCACGAGTACACCAGCATCGAGGGCGTGCAGGAGGACGTAGTCGAGATCCTGCTGAACCTCAAGCAGGTGGCGATCCGGTTGCACGCGCGCGACGCCTCGGAGCTACGGCTCTCGAAGAAGGGTCCGGGTCCGGTGCGCGCCGGCGACATCCAGAGCGACCACGACGTCGAGATCCTCAATCCAGAGCTCGTGATCGCCAACCTGACCAAAGCCGGCGAACTGGTGATGACGCTCAAGGTGGAGCGCGGCCGTGGCTACCGTCCGGCGGGCCAGCGCCTCGCGTTCGAGGAGGCGAGCCGCCCGATCGGCCGCCTGCTGCTCGACGCGTCGTTCAGCCCGGTCCGGAAGGTCACCTACAACGTGGAGGCCGCGCGCGTCGAGCAGCGTACCGACCTCGACAAGCTGATCATCGACATCGAGACCAACGGCACGATCGATCCCGAGGAGGCGATCCGTCGCGCCGGCTCGATCCTCAAGGACCAGCTGTCGGTGTTCGTGGACCTGCGTGGCCAGGACGAGGACAAGGCGAAGCCCAGCGAGCACCACTTCGACCCCCTGCTGCTGCGGCCGGTCGACGAGCTGGAGCTCACGGTACGCAGCGCCAACTGCCTCAAGGCAGAGAACATCCATTACATCGGCGATCTCGTGCAGAAGACCGAGGTCGAGCTGCTTCGTACACCGAACCTCGGCAAGAAGTCGCTCACCGAGATCAAGGAAGTGCTCGAGAGCCATGGCCTGATGCTCGGCATGCGGCTCGACAGCTGGCCGCCGTCAGGGCTGAGGCGCGACGAGGAACGGGACGTCATCTGACGGCCCGATAGTGAACGACCAGTGACCAGCGGCCGCCGTGAGCGCGCCGGCGGGTCGAGGCAGCAGAGATGAGACACGGACTGACCGGGCGGCAGCTCAGCCGCAACACCCCGCATCGCTGGGCGATGCTGCGCAACATGGCTGCCTCGCTGCTGCGCCACGAGACGATCAGGACGACCGTCCCGAAGGCGAAGGAGCTGCGCCGCTACGTCGAGCCGCTCATCACGCTCGGCAAGACCGACAGCGAGGCGAACCGCCGACGCGCGTTCGCAAGGCTGCGCGATGCGGAAGTCGTCACGAAGCTGTTCGTCGACATTGGACCGCGCTTCAAGACGCGCCCGGGTGGCTATACGCGCATCCTGCACATGGCGCAGCGCGCCGGCGACAACGCCGACATGGCGCTGATGGCGCTCGTGGAGCAGGCCGCAGCTGCCGAGGCGAAGCCCGCGGACGAGGCCGAGCAGAAGCCGAAACCGCGACGCCGCAAGAAGGCTGCTGAACCGGCGGCCGAGGCGGCTGCCGAGGCGCCCGAGAAGAAGCCGCGGGCGCCCCGCAAGCGCAAGGCCGCTGCGACCTGAACGCTGCCAGCGCGCGATCGAGACGAAGCCGGGCCTGTGCCCGGCTTCTTTTTTTCCCGATCCTCAACTAAGGTCGCCCCCCGGCGCAGGTTCGCCGACAATCAGCGCCTACCCGGCGCATCCACCTGGAGGAGCGAAATGAGTCTGCTGACCGAGTTCAAGGAATTCGCGGTGAAGGGCAACGTCGTCGACATGGCGGTCGGCGTCGTGATCGGCACCGCCTTTGGCAAGATCGTGTCGTCCTTCGTTGGCGACGTGATCATGCCGCTGCTCGGCAAAGCCGTGGGTGCAGTCAGTTTCACCGACCTCGCGATCGACCTCGGCAGAGGCCCGTCGGGCGAGCCGGTGCTGCTCAAGTACGGTGCATTCCTGCAGGCGGCCTTCGACTTCCTGATCATCGCCGCAGCCATCTTCATGGCCCTGAAGGCGATCAACCGGCTCAAGGCGCCGCCGCCACCGCCCGCCGCCGCACCGCCACCGCCCGACGTTGCGCTGCTCACCGAGATCCGCGACCTGCTGAAAAAGCAGGGCTGAGCGGGGGGCGCGCACCCATGCCGGCGCTTGCGCCGGCCGTCAGCTCGCCTGCAGCGTCGCGAACGCGTCGCGCGTAAGGTTCTCGGGTTCGCCGGCGGTGCAGACTACGTCGTCCTCGATGCGGATGCCTCCAAAGGGCTTCAGCCGCTCGACCGTCGTCCAGTCGATGTGCCGACTGCGGCCGTCGGCGCGTGCGGCGTCGAGCAGCAGGTCGATGAAGTAGAGACCCGGCTCGATCGTCGCGACGAATCCCGGTTCGAGCACGCGGGTGAGGCGCAGGAAGGGATGTCCCTCGGGCCGCGGGATCTCGCGCGTGCCCGATGCGTCCGCCGCCAGGCCCGCCACGTCGTGCACCTGCAGTCCCAGCAGGTGGCCGATTCCATGCGGGAAGAACACGCTGGTGAGGCCCTCGGCCACTGCAGTCGCAGCGTCGCAACGAACGATTCCGGCTTCAGCGAGCAGCGCGCCGATTTCCCGGTGGGCCTCGAGGTGCACCTCGCGATAATCGCGGCCGGACCGGACTCCTGCGCAGAGCCGCCGCTGCAATGCGTCCATGGCCTCGACCAGTGAAGTGAACTCGGCGTCGCCGCCCGACCAGGTGCGGGTGATGTCGCTCGCATAGCCGCGGTACTGGGCCCCCGCGTCGATCAGGAACGAGCGACGTGGTCGGTCCCGCCGCCGGTCGAGATGCTGGTAGTGGAGCACCGCCGCGCCTTCATTGAAGGCGATGATGTTGCCGTAGGGCAGATCGCTGTCGCTCGAGCCGGCTGCCGCGCAATAGGCCAGATGCACCTCGAACTCCGATGCGCCTGCGCGGAACGCGTCGCGCGCCGCAAGGTGCGCCCGGGCGCCGATCCTCGAAGCCACACGCATGCACGAGAGTTCGTATGGCGTCTTTGCCGCGCGCTGGTAATGCAGCGGGTCGAGCAGCGCTGCGGGGTTCGTCGCGGCGAAGCCCCAGTCGGCAAAGTCGTCCGCACGCTCGCCGATGTACGCAACGCGGCGAGTGCCGGGTCCGAGCCACGCTCGAGCCTCGCGAGGCTCGCGGATGATGGTGACGTCGAAGGCATCCTGCCACTTGCCAGGGGGCAGCTCCGGCGGGCGGTGCCAGTAGTCGGAGGGCTGGAAGAAGCAGAGCCGTGGGCGTGCGTCGCCCTGTCCGTAGGAGATGAAGCACTCCGGTGCGTCAGTCACCGGCACCCAATGCTTGAAGTGCGGATTGACCGCGAACGGGTAGGGACGGTCGTCGAGGAATTCGTAGCGGAGCCGGCCCGAGTAGATCGCGATGCCGTCGAGGCCGGCGCTCGCGAGTGCGCCGTCGGTACGACGACGCAGTTCGGCGACGTGCGCCGGAAACAGGCGGTCAGGTTCGTCGGCCATCGCGGGTGCTCCGTGCGTCTGGGAGGCGCCATCTTGCCGGAGGTGTCTTCCTGTCGCCATTCAGAGACGGTTCCGCACGCTGACGTACGCACGGCAACCCATACAATTTCGCCCTGACAGTTCCCTAGGCGACGGCTTGAGCCCGGGCTGCGGAGAACTGGATCGCGTCTGCTCAACACCACTCTGTATTCGGGGTAATTTCTGATGAACACGAAGATTGCACTCGCTGCCGCCCTTGCCGCCCTGGCCCTCGCGGGCTGCGCGAAGAAGGAGCCGGCCATGGAAGAAGCCAAGCAGGAAGCGGCTGCCGCCGTTGACGCTGCTGGCGAGGCTGCCGACGCCGCCGCCGCTGCCGCTGCCGCCGCTGGCGAGGCCGCCGTGGATGCCGGCGCTGCTGCTGTCGACGCGACGGCCGCCGTTGGCGAGGCCGCGGTCGACGCCGCCGCTGAAACCGCTGGCGCAGCTGTCGAGGCGACCGGTGAGGCCGTCGAGGCCGCCGGCGAGGCGACTGTCGAGGCCGGCGAGGCCATTCAGGAATCCGCCAAGTAATCGGCGGTTCAGCCTGAGCTGAACGGACGGGCGGGCGCCGCAAGGTGCCCGCCCGTCTTCGTTTCACG